>FWPV01000090.1_pt1 | contig 309370 bp, 306 predicted proteins | sample 2228371 | NCBI WGS metagenome assembly FWPV01 (sample SAMEA103939776, study PRJEB20133) | metagenome | reverse complement strand
CGCCCGCGCCCGGGCCGAGACGCTGGCGCACGAGCAGCGCGCGCAGGCCGAGGCCCACAGCCGGCGCCGCAGCGAGCAGCTGGCCGCGCAGCAGGCGCCGGTGCAACAGGCCAGCGCCGGCCTGCAGGCCCTGGCCGGCACGCTGCAGCACAGCCGCGACAGCGGGCGCGAGGCCCAGCAGCTCGCCGCCGGGGCGGCCGAGGTGGCCGAACGCGGCGGCGCCGTGGTGGGCCAGGTGGTGGACACCATGCAGGCCATCCGCCAGTCCTCGGCGCGCATCGCCGACATCACGGGCGTCATCGACGGCATCGCCTTCCAGACCAACATCCTCGCGCTCAACGCGGCCGTGGAGGCTGCGCGCGCCGGCGATCAGGGCCGCGGCTTTGCCGTCGTGGCCAGCGAGGTGCGCAGCCTGGCCGGGCGCAGCGCCGCCGCGGCCAAGGAGATCAAGCAGCTCATCGAGGCCTCGGTGGGCAGCGTGGCCGAAGGCGGCCGGCTGGTGGAGCAGGCCGGACGCACCATGCAGGAGGTGGTGGCCCAGGTGCGCCAGGTGGCCCAGACCATGGCACAGGTCACGCAGGGCAGCGCCGCGCAGGACAGCGGGCTGCAGCAGCTGCAGCAGGCCCTGGCGCAGCTCGAGCAGCAGGCGCAGGAGCACGCCACCCGGCTCGACAGCGCAGCCAGCGGCGCACGTGCGCTGGCCCGCACGCCCGGCCGGGGCGCGCCGCTGCGCCTGGCCTGAGGCCGGGCCCTCGCGGCCACCACGCAGGCCGCAGCCCGCTTCCTTGACCCAGCGCAAAGCGGGTCCGGGGCTTCGTCCCTAAGCTGGCGGCTGGTCTTTTTCCCCCGGCCGCCGTGGCGGCCTGTCCGTTCATGAATGCTCCCCTGCCCTTCCCCCACATCCCCGCCGACAGCGCCCACTGGCTTGCGCGCAGCGGCCTGCGCCCATTGACGCTGGCTGGCCGCACCGTCCTGCCCATCGTGCAGGGCGGCATGGGCATCGGCGTCTCGGCCCACCGCCTGGCCGGCAGCGTGGCCGCGCTCGGCGGCGTGGGCACGCTGTCTTCGGTGGACCTGCGCCGCCACCATGCCGACCTGATGGAGGCCACCGGCCACCTCGAAGCCGGCGAGGCCACCAAGCTGGCCATCGACGCGGCCAACCTCGAGGCGCTGCGGCGCGAGATCCGCGCCGCGCGCGAACTCTCGCAGGGCCGCGGCCTGCTGGCCATCAATGTGATGCGCGCGGTCACCGAATACGCGCACTCCGTCACCGCCGCACTCGAGGCCGGCATCGACGCCGTGGTGGTGGGCGCAGGCCTGCCGCTGGACCTGCCCGACCTCGCGCAGGACCATCCGAAGGCCGCGCTGATCCCCATCCTGTCGGACGCGCGCGGCGTGCAGCTCATCGTGAAGAAGTGGGAGCGCAAGAAGCGCCTGCCCGACGCCATCGTCATCGAACACCCGCGCCTGGCCGGTGGCCACCTGGGGGCGGCGAAGATCGCCGACCTGAACGACCCGCGCTTCGACTTCGAGAACGTGATCCCGCAGTCCATCGCCTTCCTGCGCAGCGCCGGCATCGAGCAGGACATCCCGCTCATCGCCGCCGGCGGCATCCGCACGCATGCCGACATCGCGCGCCTGCAGGCGCTGGGTGCCGCGGGCGTGCAGCTGGGCACGCCCTTTGCCGTCACCGCCGAGGGCGACGCCCATCCCGAGTTCAAGCGCATCCTCGCCGAAGCGAAGGAAGACGAGATGCTGGAGTTCACCAGCGTGGCCGGCCTGCCCGCGCGCGCGGTGGCCACGCCCTGGCTCAAGGCCTACCTGAAGATCGAGAGCAGGCTGCAGGCCGTGGTGCACCACAAGACGCGCTGCACCAAGAGCTTCGACTGCCTGGCCCAGTGCGGCCTGCGCGACGGCCTGCCGGGCTGGGGCCAGTTCTGCATCGACAACCAGCTCGCCGCCGCGCTGCGCGGCGACGTGAAGAAGGGCCTGTTCTTCCGCGGCGTGGGCGCCCTGCCCTTCGGCGCGCAGATCCGCAGCGTGCGCGAACTCGTGGAGCGACTGCTCACGCAGCCGGAGCAGCCGCTGCCCGCCTGAGCACGGCCCGCAGCGCCCGCGCCTGACGTTCAGGTGCTGTGCGTGCGCTTCTCGCCGAACAGCACCAGGGCCGCAGTGCCCACGCGGGCGGTTTCCAGATACGCATAGGCCCCGATGCCCACGGCACCGACCAGGGGCAGCAGGCGCGCCCAGCGCCGCCCGGCCACGCGCCGCACCAGCCGCACGGCGACCCTGCGCGCCACGAGCTGCAGCACGCGCCCGGGAATCGACCCGGCGGGCAAACCAGCCCCGGCCCGGGTGGCGACCTGCTGCACGGTCCGCGCCGTGGCGTGCTGGAACAGGCAGTGCAGGATCTCCTCGCGCGTGGGACGGCCCCGGTGGCCGTGGAGTGCCGCGATGTCGACCACCAGCTGCACCTGGATGCGCCAGACCGCGCGCAGCTGCGGCAGCACGGCCAGCCAGCCCAGCACCCCGCCGGGCAGGGCCAGCGAACCGGCTGCCAGCGCGGCCTTCAGCGCAGCCGCACCCGCGAGTTCGCGGGCGGCCGCCTCCGGCGCGCGCCGCTTGCGCACCTGCGCACGCGGGATCTCGCGCACGAGCTCGAGCACAGCCGGCGCAAACGCGTGCGCCACGGCCTCGTCCTGTCCTGCGGTCTTGCGTGTGGCCATGTCAGTCGCATGCCGGGGCCGGGCCCCGGCGGGCGGCCCGCGTCGCGCGCCTAGCCGTCAATAGCCCTTGCTGAAGACGGTGCCGCTGCACTTGGGGCAGGGCGGCACATGGCCCGTGTGCTTGAGGTGCACCTGCTGGCCGCAGGCCTTGCAGGTGAGGGTGCCGGCGGTGGTCATCTCGCCGGTCTTGTAGGTCAGGGCCTGCTTGGTGCGGTCGCTCAGGCTGTGCAGGGCCTGGCTCGTGAACTCCAGCACCGACGCCAGCGAGGCCAGCGCGCCGGCCCCCAGCCGCGCGGGGTGCAGCTTTTCCCTGGCCTCCTCGCCGAGCTTCTGCGCATCGGCCACGGTCTGCTCCAGGTCGCGCGAGAGGTAGCGCCGGAACTCCTGCCCCTGCTCCGTGCTGAACTCGCCCAGCGCCGTCATCTGCGCGCTGGCCTTGTCCATCGCGGCCTCCAGCGCCGCGCGGCTGCGCTCGCGCCCGGCCAGGTAGAGCTTGAGCACCTCGTCGGCCAGCTTGTCGTACTGGGCGGCCAGTTCACTCTTGTCCTGTTCGCTGTTGCTCATGGGAGCCTCCTTTCAGAAGCGGCATGTAAGGCAATGCCGCACTGCCTCGACAAGCCCATTGTGGAAGCGCAGCGCCGCCCCGGGCTTGACGCAGATCAGTTCAGCCGCGATCCGCCGCCGGCGGACCGGACGATTCCAGCCGGTCCTCGAGTTCGCCGATGCTCGCGGCCAGCGAATTGGCCTGCTGCTCCACGAGCTCGCGCAGCGTCTGCTCGAGCTGCGCGATGCGGGCCAGCAGCGCGGCCTGGGCCTCGTCGTGCCGCGCACTGCCTTGCGCCTGCCCGGCTTCCAGGAAGGCGCGCAGCTCGGTGAAGCGCGAGGCCTCGGCCTGGTCGGCCAGCTCGCGGTTGCTGCGCAGCTCGCGCGTGTGGCGCCGGGTCTCCAGCAGCGCCGAGGCCTGCAGATAGACGATGTAGACGAGGAACAGCGCGCAGACCAGCACCAGCAGGCCCAGCATCAGCAGGCCCAGGGGCATCTGCACGCTGGCGAAGCCCAGGGAGAGTTCGGTCGGCGCCACGAACACGCCCCAGTTGAGCGCCGAGAAGGCCGCCACCAGCAGCAGGACCGACAGCAGGAGCAGGGTGGGAAGTCGCATGGCAGGGCCTCCTTCGTAGACATGGCACACGGCCTGCGCGAGGGCGCAGGCACGCGGCCATGTTAACGCGCGAGCAGCAGCGCCGCCACCGCCAACGCACCGCATGCGACGGTGCCTACGGCCAGCCAGCGCAGGCGCGCACGCAGCGCCTCGGCGCGGCGGATCAGCTCGGTGTTCTGCTCGGCCAGGGTCTTGATGAGCTCGCTGGCGGCCTGCATCTGCGCATGCAGTTCGGCCAGCGCGGCCTGCTGGGCTGCCGCCTGCGCCTGCAGCGCGGCCAGGGCCTCGTCACGGGTCTGCGGCGTGGCGGCCGCAACATCTGCGGCCGGCGCCGCCGGCGTGCGGCCCACGTTCTGCCAGAGCTTCTTGGCGCCGTCGGCCACCTTGGGCGCGTTGCGGATCACGTCGCCCCAGGGCACCGCCTGCAGGACCGTCAGCCAGGGGATCGCCATCGTGGTCGCCTCAGTCGAAATCGAAAATGTCGGACAGGAAGCCCTCGCGCTTCTTCTTGCGGTAGTAGCCTTCCTGGTGGCCGTGCGCGTGATGGGGCGCGACCGGGCGCGGCGGCGTCGCCGCGGGCTGCACCTGCTGGGCCACGGCACCGTCGAGCGAGCGGTCGATGATCTTGTCGAGCTCGCCGCGGTCGAGCCAGACGCCGCGGCACTGCGGGCAGTAGTCGATCTCGATGCCCTGGCGCTCGGACATCACCAGGTTCACGGTCTTGCAGGTCGGACATTGCATGGTGGACAGACTCCTTCTGGGGGACTGCGCCATTCTGCCCCCGTGCGGATATCTCAGGAAAGCGTGTGGAAACCCGGGCGGGCGCTCAGCCCTGGGCCGGCGGCGTGGCGGGTGCCGCGGCGGCGGCCTGCTTCAGCTTCTTCCAGGCCTGGAAGCCGCCGGCCACCGACAGCGCCTTGCCGTAGCCCATCTTGCGCAGCATGCTGGCGGCCGTCAGGCTGCGCCGGCCGCTGTTGCAGATGCACAGCAGCAGGTGGTCGCGCCCGTGGTGCAGCTGGTTGATCATGGTGATGAAGGACATCACGTCCATGTCCTTGGGCTTGCCCGCGTCCAGGATGTCCTGCTCGTCCTCGCTCAGCGTGTGGCCCAGCATGCGCTTGACCTCGAACAGCGGGATGTGCACGGCCTCGGGGATCGCGCCCTTCATCTCGATCTCGAAGGTCTGGCGGATGTCGATCAGGGTGCCCAGGCCCAGGTGGCAGACCTCCAGCGCGGTGGGCAGGGTGATCTCGAGCTCGGCGCGCTCGGCGTCGGTGAATTTTTCGGGTGCTTTCATGGGAATCTGCGTCATGGCAGCTGCGACGAACTGCGTCGGCACGGATTGTCCTACAGCCGGACGCTTCCGTCCTTGCTTAGCTAGCGATGGGCCGCGGCTACAGCGCCCGGCCCTCGCCCGCCTCCTCGTAGGTGCGGCCGTCGCGGATGTGGTAGATGCGCCGGAAGGTCGGGATGATCTTCTCGTCGTGCGTGACCACGATGATGGCCGTGTGGTACTGGGTGGCCATCTGGTTGAGGATGCGCATCACGGACAGCGCGCGCTCGCTGTCCAGCGGCGCGGTGGGCTCGTCGGCCAGGATCACGGGCGGCCGGTTGGCCAGCGCCCGCGCGATCGACACGCGCTGCTGCTCCCCGCCCGAGAGCTCCGAGGGCTGCGCCTTCGCGCGGTGGGCCACGTCCAGCGCGCCCAGCAGCTCCAGCGCGCGGGCGCGTGCCTGCGCATTGGGCCGCCCGGCCAGCATGGGCAGCAGGGCCACGTTGTCGGTCACGTCGAGGAAGGGAATCAGGTAGGGCGCCTGGAAGACGAAGCCGATGCTGTCGCGCCGCAGCGCGCGCAGGTCGGGGATCTGCCAGCCCTCGTCGTAGATGGTCTGGCCGCCCAGGATCATGCGCCCGGCGGTGGGCTCGATCACGGCGCCCAGGCACTTGAGCAGGGTGCTCTTGCCCGAGCCCGAGGGCCCGATCAGGCCCACCACCTCGCCCGGCGCCACGGCCATGTTCACGTCCTTGAGCGCGTCCACGGCCGTGTCGCCCTCGCCGTAGCGCTTGCGCAGCCCCTCGATGCGTATGCCCAGTTCGGTCATCTCAGCCTCCGATGGCCGCGGCCGGATCGACCTTGAGCGCGGTGCGGATGGCCAGCGTGCTGGCCAGCGCGCAGATCACCAGCACCGCCACCAGCCCGCGCAGGGCGTCGCCGGTCTCCAGCAGCACGTACTTGGGAAACACCGGCGCCCAGAAGGTGGCCGATACCTTGCCGACGACGAAGCCGATCAGCCCCAGGCCCAGGGCCTGCTGCAGGATCATGCCGGCGATGGTGCGGTTGCGCGTGCCGATGAGCTTGAGCACCGCGATCTCGCGGATCTTGCCCATGGTCATGGTGTAGATGATGAAGGCCACGATGGCCGCGCTCACGATGGCCAGGATCACCAGGAACATGCCGATCTGTTTGGCCGAGGTGGCGATCAGCTTGGCCACCAGGATCTCCTCCATCTGCACGCGCGTGTAGGCCTCCAGGTGCTTCCAGCGCCGGATCGGCTCGGCCACGGCCTCGGGGTCGGTGCCTGGCACCACCTGCACCAGCACGGCGTTGACGTTGCGGTTGCTGGCCTGCGCGGCCTGCACCGCCTCCAGCAGGCCGGGCACGCCGGGGCGGTTGAGCGCCGGGTTGGCCGCGGTGCGCGCGCGTTCGTTGAGGATGGCGTCGTTGTCCTTGAGGAACTGCGCCTCCTGCGCGTCCTTGAGCGGGATGAAGACCATGGGGTCGCCGCCCGAGGACACCATGCGCTGCGTCAACCCCACCACCGTGTAGTCGTGGCGGCGGATGCGGATGCGGTCGCCCAGGCCAAAGCCCGTGCGCACGTCGGCCACGGCCTCGTAGTGGCTGCGCGTGATGTGGCGCCCGGCCACCAGGTAGCCGGGCTCGCCGGGCTGCCCGGGCTCCACGCCCACCACCATGGCACGGATGTCGCCATTGCCGCGGCGCACCTGCATGGTCAGGTAGGTCACGTTGGCCGCGCGCGCCACGCCGGGCAGGCCGCGCACGCTGCGCACCACGTCGTCGCGCAGGCTGGAGGACTCGGCATAGGGGCCCTGCGTGTCCTGCTGCACCACCCAGAGCTCGGCGCCGCTGTTGTCGAGCAGGGCGCGCGCGTCGTCCACCATGCCACGGTAGACGCCGGCCATGGTCAGCGTCACGCCGATCAGCAGGCCCAGCCCCAGGCCCGTGAGCACGAACTTGCTCCAGCCGTGCAGGATGTCGCGCCCGGCCAGGCTGATCACGGCCGCGCTCCGGCCAGCGCGGGCACGACGCGGATGCGGCTGTCCGCGCGCAGTTCCTTCTCGCTGTAGACCACCACCGGCGTGCCGGCGGCCAGGCCCTCGAGCACCTGCACCTGGCCGTCCAGGCTGGCCGCGCCCGTGCGCACCGGCACGAACTGCGGCGTGCCGTCCGCCACGCGCCAGACCCCGGTCTGGCCCGCGTGGCGGCGGATGCTGGCATTGGGCACGAGCACGCCCGGCGCCGTGGGCGCGAGCTGCAGCGTCACCTCGGCCAGCTCGCCCACCGACAGGCCCGCGGGGATGGCGTCGAAGGCCACCTGCGCCACGCGCTCCTCGGTCACGCTGTCGCTCAGCGCCTCCACGCGCGCCACCCGGCCTGCCAGCGCCTGCCCCGGATTCGAGCGCAGCACGATGCGCGCGCTCAGCCCCGGCGCCAGGCCGGCCGAGCGGCCCTGGTCCAGCCGCACGCGCACCCAGAGGCTATCCGGCTCGATCAGCCGCAGCACCGCCTGCCCGGCCACCACCGTGGAGCCGGGCTCGGCCTCGCGGCTGGTCACCACGCCCGCGGCGGGCGCCAGCAGGCGCAGGTTGGCGCGCTGGCGCTGCAGCGCGGCGCGCTCGGCCTGCAGGCGCTGCTGCTCCTGGCGGGCCGCGGCCAGGTTGGCCTCGGCCGCCTGCGCCGCCGCGTCGGCCGAGAGCTGCTCCTGGCGGGCCGCGGCCAGGTTGGCCTCGGCCGCCTGCGCCGCCGCGTCGGCCGAGAGCTGTTCCTGGCGCCGGGCGTCGAGCGCACCGGAGCTGATGAAGCTCTGGTCGGCCAGCTCCAGGTTGCGGCGCAGGTTCTGCGCGGCCAGTTCCTGGCGGGCCCGGGCGTCGCGCTGCTGCGCCTGCGCCGCGGCCACGGCGCTGCCCGCACGCGCCAGCGAGGCGTCCAGCGCCGCCGCCCGCTCGGCCAGGTCCACCGGGTCCATCTCGGCCAGCAGCTGCCCGGCGCGCACGGCCTGCCCCACGTCCACCGCCACCGCGCGCACGCGCCCGGCCACGGTGGGCCCAATCAGGTAGGCGCGGCGCGCCTCCACGGTGCCGATGCCGAACAGCGCGGGCGTGACGCTGCCCGTCGCCGCCTGGGCCACGGTCACGCGCGTGGGCGCCAGCGGCCCGGAGCGCAGGAAGACGAAGACCAGGGCCGCCAGCAGCAGCACGGCCAGGGCCCCCAGGCCCAGACGACGGAGCAGGTTGTTCGGGAGTTTCATGCCGGAGTGCGCAGACCGCGCAGGAGGAGGGAAAAGAGGGGCGCGGCCTGGCCGCGCATGGCGGCCGGTTTGCCGCTCATCATCGATTGCATGACCAGGCCCTGCACCACGCCCACGAAGAGCGTGGCCGCGGCCTCGCGGTCCAGGCCCGCGGGCAGCTCGCCCGTGCGCACGGCCTGCCCGAGCAGGCCCAGCAGCAGCTTGCGGTAGGCCGCGAGCATGGCGCGCACGGCCTGCTTGGCCTTCGACTCCGCAGGCTGCTGCAGTTCATGGAAGACCAGCCGCGGCACCCCGGGGTGGGCGGCGACGAAATCCACGTGCGCATGGAACACCGCCTCCAGCGCAGCCAGCGGCGTGGGCGCCGCCTGCGCGGCCTGCGCCAGCCGGGCCATGAGCTGCTGCTGCACCCAGTCCATCACGCCCAGCCAGATCGCCTCCTTGGTGGGGAAATGCTTGAACAGCGCGCCCTGGCTCACGCCCACCACGGCCGCGATGTCGGTGGTGGTGATGGCCGCCGGGCTGAGGTCGCGCGCCAGGGCGAGCGCGGCCGAGACGATGACGGCCTGGCGCTCTTCCGTGGGCAGCCGCTGCACGGCGGATTCGGACATGGACGACCCAGTTGGTAAGTTATTGAATACTTACCACTATACCCGCCTGGCCCGGCCGCTGCAAGCCCGGGCCCGGCTCAGGCCTGGATGGCCATGCGCAGGCCGCAGGCGTCGCGCGGCGGCTGCGCCGGCAGGCACAGCGCCTGCCCCCGCGCCAGCCGGCGCGCGCTCCACAGACAGGCCAGCGCGTCCAGCACGTCGTCGGCCTGCACCAGCCGGCGCGGGTGCGCGCCCAGCAACGGGGCCAGCTGCCCGGGGAACTGCGCCTCGAGCAGCGCGCGGCGCTGCGCGTGGCCCGCCGCGCTCTTCTTGCCCTGCTGCAGCGCCGGCCCGCCGTTGAGCTGTGCAAAGCTGACCTCGGGGTGCACCTCGAAGGTCCGCGCGGCGGCACCGGCGTCGGCGCGCAGCGCGGCGTCCACCTCCTCCACCTTGCGCAGGATGTTGTAGGCCTGGATGGACATGCCGCGGCCGTCGAGCGCGCGGGCGCACGCGCTGGCCTCGGCATGCGTGGCCGCGCCCAGCACGCCGCGCAGCGGCGCCGGAAAGACCGAGCTGCCGCGCCGGCCCAGCAGGGCCCGCGCCTGCACGTCGCAGGCCCGCGCGCCGGCATCGGCCAGGCCGACGGGCATGTCCACGGCAATGAGCGCCGAAGGCGGCAGCGCCTGCAGCAGCTCGGCAAAGCTGCGGCAGACCCGGCCTTCGACGGCCCCGCCCTCGAGCCGCGCCTGCACCAGGTACCAGCCGCCCGGGCAGCCGTCCACGCCGGCAATCACGTCGGGCGGCACGGCGCTCAGCCCTTCGGGTACAGCACCATCTGCGTGCAGCGGAACAGCACCAGCGTCTTGCCGCTCTCGCGGTGCGTCACCGTGGCGTCCCAGACCTGGGTGGTGCGGCCCAGGTGCACGGCGCGCGCCACGCACAGCACCGCGCCGTCGCGTGCCGTGCCCAGGTGGTTGGACTTGAGCTCGATCGTGGTGAAGCCGTTCGCGCCTTCGGGCAGGCTGGCCAGGCAGCCGCAACCCGCCGTGGTGTCGGCCAGCGTCACGAGGCTGCCCGCGTGCAGGAAGCCGTTGGGCGCCATCAGCTCGTGCCGCACCGCCATCTCGGCGCGCACCTCGCCGGCCTCGCTGTGGGTGATCACGATGCCCAGATGGCCAGGCAGCATGGCGGCGGCGCGCCGGTTGAAATCGTGGGCGGTCAGCATGGGAACTCCTCGTGGGGCAAGACTGCGATGCGCTTCAGGGCTGGATTCTGGCACCTGCGGCGCAGCGCCCGGCGCGGCTCAGAACGGCAGCCAGCGCCGCCAGAAGGACGGACGTGCCGGCCGGGCCCCGAGCGCGCGCAGGCGCTGCACCAGCGCCGTGCGCCCGTATCGACGCGCCGCGTCCAGCGGCGTGAGGTCGTCGAAATCCGAACGCAGCTGCGGATCGGCCCCGTGCTCGAGCAGGCACAGCGCGACCGCGTCGTGGCCGTGGATGAGGCTGGCGACCAGCGGGGTGCACAGCACCTCGGGGTGCTGGTAGTTCGGGTCCACGCCCTGGGCCAGGTGGTAGCGCACGCGCGCCAGGTCACCGGCCACGGCCGCGGCGTAGAGGTCTTTCCAGTCGCCGGCGGACATGCTGCGCTGCCGGGTTGGCTCAGCCGTCGAGCCCGCGGGTCTCGAACTCGATGCCGCCGGTGTAGCGGACCATGAAGTTGTAGACCACCGAGCCGATGAGCACCATCAGGTAGCCGAACAGCAGGTAGAACACCGGCAGGGCCAGGATCATCAGGAGCTCGGACATCTGCGGCCGCGCCTCGGGCGGCCACATCAGGAAGCTCAGCACCGCGAAGGGCACCACGAACACGAGGGACCCCACCGCCGCCAGGATGGCAAAGACCTTGCCGTTCTGGTGCGGCGACAGGCGGATGATCTGCTGTTTCATGCGGGGGCGCCTCCGTGCGCCGGGGGATCTAAGCGAGTCATGGCCTGACATTTCATGACAGGCGAGAAACCTGTTGAAGTCACAGGCGATGACCTCCGGTCAGCAGCTTCGGATCCACCCAGTGCTCGTCAGACTCGTCATCCGACCGCGAGACAGCCAAGATGATCTTCTCCCCGCTCGACTCGTCTTTGTAGCCCCATTTGATGACCAAGGGGCGTGCGCCATTTTTGACATCGGCCCAATTGCTATGGATTGCATCCACACGATTCTTAATTAGCGGCCACACCTCTGCACTAAACCGCCTTTTGTCCAATTTGGTGAAACCGGGAATCATGGCAACGCTACCATCGAAATGAAATCGGACTCAGTCAGGATACGGATCGGTCGGCCTTTTGCGATCAGTTCCTCAACCTTACGATGTTTGGCGCTCTTCTGATGCCCGTTGAGGAGTCGGATATCCTGATCGCCGACTACGAGCAGGGTAGTGTGCTTTGTCACGCCGTCAGCAGTCTCGCAACCTGCTCGTGCTGCCAATTCAGCCGCCTCGTGCCGCGGCATGGACAGCGCACCAGTGAACACCAGCGTCTCCCCAAACAAAGGACCTTCAGGGTTCCCTTCCTTGGCAACACTGTGACTTTGGTTTGAATTGATGGGACGGCTCACCCGATCCATCCAACCTGCGAGATCTAGACCCGTGTCCTGGCTGGCCCGGACAAGGATGAGCCCGGCCGCCCTCGCGTCCTCCGCGGCGTCGTGGTGCTTGAACTCAATACCCAATCGCTCGGCAAGTGCGGAGAGGCCATAGCCCCTCTGAGCCACATCAGGCCATGTTCGACGGGCCACGCTAGCCGTGTTGAGCCATTGACATTGGGGTGGCGTGGCCACGTGTCGTTCGGAGGCCCGCACAATGGCATTGCGGTCGAAGGCTGTATGGATGGCGACAATCTGTCCGGCAAGCCGCCGATTGACTTCCTCGGAAACTAGCTGAAAGTCCGGAGCTCCGCGAACCGCGCTCTCGTCGATACCATGAATAGATACGTTGATGGTATCGAAATAATCTTTTGGATTCACCAAGGAAGACCATGAATCCGCCGGCCGCCCATCTTCAAAGTGAACAATGCCAATCTGGCAAATGCTAGCCATGTCCGGGTTGGCAGTTTCAACGTCCAAGGCGACAAATTTCATGCTACCTCCCGAGAATTTCTGCTTGATTCTCGCAGACATACTCCCATGCTGCGAACCACACTTCCATGACTCGAATAAAAAGTTCTTACTAGCGGACGCAACGTTGAATCCAGCATGACCAATGAATCAACACCCAGCAACGCGATTTCAACCTAGCTATCTAATCAGGCAAGTGGTAAGGCTGCAGAGGACAACGAACAGCCCCAGCCCCGCATATGCCATGCCGCCGAACGAACTCAATTCGGCTTGCGCGGCTCGCCGCCCGGAGCGGCACCGTCGCTAGAAGTGCGGTGCTCGAACGCAAACACCGCCGCCTCCACGCGCGAGCCCAGGTCCAGCTTGGCCATGATGTGGCGCACGTGCAGCTTGACGGTGTTGTGGCTGATGTCCAGCGCCTGGGCGATGACCTTGTTGCTCTTGCCGCGGGCCACGTGCTCCAGCACCTCGCGCTCGCGCTCGGTCAGGCTGTCGACCAGGTCGCGCTTGACGCTGCCCTTCTGGCCGCTCTGCCACATCTGCGCGAGCTTGAGGGCCATGCTGGGGGCCACCACCAGTTCGCCGCGCGCGGCGCGCTGGATGGACTCGATCACGTCGTCGGGCTCCATGTCCTTGAGCAGGTAGCCGCGCACGCCGGCGCGCAGCGCGCCGGCCAGGTCTTCCTCGCCCGTGCACATGGTGAGGATGACCACGGGGGTCTCGATGCCTTCGGCGCGCAGCGCGCGCAGCACGCTCAGGCCGTCGATCTGCCCCAGGCGCAGGTCCAGCAGCAGCAGGTCGGGCTGGTGTTCGCGCACCAGGGCCACGGCTTCCTCGGGCTTGCCGGTGTCGCCCAGCACCTGCATGCCGCCGCGCCCGCGCAGCAGGTCGGCCAGGCCGCTGCGCAGCACGGCATGGTCGTCCACCAGCACCAGGCGCACCGGCTGCGCCGTCATAGGTCTCCCGCGCGGGCGGTGGTCAGCGGCACCGTCAGGCGCACCAGGGTGCCGCGGCCGGCCCTGCGCGGGCCGATCTCGACCACGCCGCCCAGGCGCTGGGCGCGTTCGTTCATGATGTCCAGGCCGAAGTGGGCGCCGCCGTCCGCATGCATGGCCGCCACGCCGCGGCCGTTGTCTTCCACGCGCACGTCCAGGTGGCTGCCGCGGTGGCTCAGCGTGAGCCAGGCTTCGCTGGCCTGCGCGTGGCGGCAGACGTTGGCCAGGGCTTCCTGCACGATGTGGAAGACCTGCACTTCCTGCTCGACCGAGAGGCCCAGATCCGGCACGTCGCACTGCACGTGCAGGGGGATGCCGGCGCGCTGGCGGAATTCGGGCACCAGCCCCTGCACCGCGTGCAGCAGGCCCTTGGGGTCCATGGCGACGCGGAAGTTGGTGAGGATCTCGCGCAGGTTGCACTGGATGCTGCCCATGGCCTGCTCGACGTCGGCGAAGTATTTCTGCGAGAGGCGGTCGTCGTGCGCCTGCATGGCGTCCTGCAGCAGGGGCAGGCGCATGTTCACGTAGGCCAGGCTCTGGGCGATGCTGTCGTGCACCTCGCTGGCGAGGAACTTGCGCTCGGTCATCACGGTGCTGGCCAGGGTCTCGCGCTCCAGCCGCGCGTTGTGCAGCGCCAGGCCCAGCAGCTCGCCGATGGCGCGCAGCACGGTCTGCACTTCCTCGCCCAGTTCCGCCTCGGTGTCGAAGAACAGGTTGTACAGGCCCAGCAGGCGGTTGCGGTGGCGCAGCGGCACGGCCAGCATGCGGCTGCAGTCCTGGTAGAAGCGCGCGTCGTTGGGATGGTGGCGCGCGCAGGTGCTCATGTCGGCCGTCCAGGCCGGGGCGTCGCTGTCGGCGGCCACGCCGCAGGTGCCGCAATGCCGGTCCACCGAGAGCTCGGCCAGGCGCACCGCGGGCGGCAGGCCCACGTCGCCCACCAGGCGCAGGTGCTCGCCGTCTTCAGAGAGGATGCGCACCACGCCGGCCTGGGCACCGGCCAGGCGCACGATGGGGCCGAGGAACTGGCCCAGCAGGGTTTCGAGTTCGCGGCCATTGCTCAGGCCCGCGGTGATTTCCGCGAGCAGGCTGGCCACCGGGGGGGCCTCCTGCGCGAGCGCATGCCCGCCCAGGCTGGCCGGAACAGGCGCAGACCTCAGCACGGCAAGCTCCCGGCACGACGGCAGTTCATGTCCATCTTGTCTCACTCTGCACCACGCTGGAGCATGGTTTATGGTTATATATTCACCAATCAGTATATTTACGAATACCCCGTGGGGGAAGGGCGATCGGGGCCTTCGGACCACAGGTTTTCCCTGACTGCGCGGCACTTATATAAGCCCCTCGCTCAGGGCATACCCCATAACCCATTTGGGTAAGGGGGCGATTACCCGAGTCGGTAATAGACGATTTCCTGCGGACTTGCGGTAATCCGAGGATGGCATCCACCCCTTTGCACGACCCGCAAGCCCCGCCGCTGGCCGGGGCCACCACCGAGACCCGCAACACCACCTGTTACATGTGCGCCTGCCGCTGCGGCATCAAGGTGCACCTGCGCAACGGCGAGGTGCGCTACATCGAAGGCAACCCGGACCACCCGCTGAACAAGGGCGTGATCTGCGCCAAGGGCTCCTCGGGCATCATGAAGCAGTACTCGCCCGCGCGCCTGACCCGGCCGCTCAAGCGCCGTGCCGGCGCCGAGCGCGGCGACGGCGAGTTCGAGGAGATCTCCTGGGAGGAAGCCTTCAGCACGCTGGAGGAGCGCCTCAGGCACCTGCGCGCCACCGACCCGAAGAAGTTCGCACTCTTCACCGGGCGCGACCAGATGCAGGCCCTGACCGGCCTGTTCGCGCGCCAGTTCGGCACGCCCAACTACGCGGCACACGGCGGCTTCTGCTCGGTCAACATGGCCGCGGGCATGATCTACACCATCGGCGGCTCCTTCTGGGAGTTCGGCGGCCCGGACCTGGACCGTTCCAAGCTGTTCGTGATGTTCGGCACCGCGGAGGACCACCACTCCAACCCGATGAAGATGGCGCTGTCCAAGTTCAAGCGCAACGGCGGCCGCTTCGTCTCCATCAACCCGGTGCGTACGGGCTATTCGGCGATCGCCGACGAGTGGGTGCCCATCAAGCCGGGCACCGACGGCGCCATGCTGCTGGCCCTGATCCATGAGCTCATCGCGCTGGGCCTGTACGACCGCGAGTTCCTCGCGCGCTACACCAACGCCGGCCAGCTGGTAAACCAGGACGCCAAGGGCGACGAGTTCGGCATGTTCCTGCGCAAGCCCGATGGCGACATCGTCAACCCGCTGCGCCCGGCCAACTTCTGGTGGTGGGACCGCCACAGCGGCAAGGCCGTGGCCGACCACACCGAAGGCGCCGACCCGGCCCTGCTGGGCAAGTTCGCCATGCCCGACGGCACGCCGGCCGTGCCGGCCTTCCAGCTGCTGGCCGACCGCGTCAAGCCCTACACGGCCGAATGGGCCGCGGGCATCACCGGCGTGCCGGCCGAGACCATCCGCCGCCTGGCGCACGAGATGGGGATCACCGCGCGCGACCAGAAGATCGAGCTGCCCATCGCCTGGACCGACAGCTGGGGCAGGAAGCACGACTCCGTCACCGGCAACCCGGTGTCCTTCCACGCCATGCGCGGCCTGGCCGCGCACAGCAATGGCTTCCAGACCATCCGCGCGCTGGCCATCCTCATGAGCCTGCTGGGCACCATCGACCGCCCGGGGGGCTTTCGCCACAAGGCGCCCTACCCGCGTGCGGTGCCGCCCAATGCGCGCCCGCCGAAAGGCCCGCAGGCCGTCAAGCCCAACACGCCGCTGGACGGCGCGCCGCTGGGCTGGCCCGAGAGCCCGGACGACCTCTTCGTGGACGACAAGGGCGAACCGGTGCGCCTGGACAAGGGCTTCTCCTGGGAACACCCGCTCTCCGCGCACGGCCTGATGCACAACGCCATCACCAATGCCTGGCGCGGCGATCCGTATCCGATCGACACCCTGCTGATCTTCATGGCGAACATGGCGTGGAACTCCACCATGAACACCAGCGAAGTGCGCAAGATGCTCAACGACAAGCGCGAGGACGGGGAGTACAAGATCCCCTTCCTCGTGGTCTGCGACGCCTTCCAGTCCGAGATGACGGCCTTTGCCGACCTGGTGCTGCCCGACACCACCTACCTGGAGCGGCACGACGTCATGTCCATCCTGGACCGGCCGATCTCCGAGTTCGACGGACCGGTGGATTCGGTGCGCATCCCGGTGGTGCCGCCCAAGGGCGAGTGCAAGCCCTTCCAGGAAGTGCTGGTGGAACTCGCCAGCCGCCTCAAGCTGCCTGCCTTCACCACGCCCGAGGGCGGGCGCAAGTTCCGCGACTACCCGGACTTCATCGTCAACTACGAAACCGCCCCGGGTTCGGGCATCGGCTTCCTGGCCGGCTGGCGCGGCAAGGGCGGCGAGAAGTCCATGCGCGGCGAGCCCAACCCGCGCCAGTGGGAGATGTACGCGCAGAACAACTGCGTCTTCCACTACGAAATGCCGCAGCACATCCAGTACATGCGCAACTGGAACCGCGACTACATGCAGTGGGCCCAGTCCATGGGCCTGCGCCGCGACGCCGACCCCATCGTGATCCACATCTATTCGGAATTCCTGCAGGGCTTCCGCCGCGCGGCCCAGGGCAAGCGCCCCGGCAAGCAGCCGCCGGACCACCTGCGCAAGCGCGTGGAGACATTCTTCGACCCGCTGCCCTTCTACTACACGCCGCTGGAATCGCAGGCCACGGACACCGCACGCTACCCGCTCAACGCCGTGACGCAGCGCCCCATGGCCATGTACCACGCCTGGGACTCGCAGAACGCCTGGCTGCGCCAGATCCACACCTACAACTTCCTCTTCGTCAACCCGCTCACCGCGCGCGCGCAGGAGATCGAGGACGGCGGCTGGATGTGGGTCGAATCGCAATGGGGCAAGGTGCGCTGCCTGTGCCGCTATTCGGAAGCGGTGGAGCCCGGCACGGTCTGGACCTGGAACGCCATCGGCAAGGCGCCGGGCGCCTGGCGCCTCACGCCGGATGCGAACGAAGCGCGCCAGGGCTTCCTGCTCAACCACCTGATCAGCGAAGAGCTGCCCGGCCCCAGGGCCGGCGGCACGGTCTCCAACTCGGACCCCATCACCGGCCAGGCCGGCTGGTACGACGTGCGGGTACGCATCTACAAGGCCGAGCCCGGCGAACCCGAGGAAAGCTGGCCGCGCTTCGACGCCGTGCCGGCGGCCCCGGGCACCGGCGACACGCCCATGAGCCAGTCCTACTTTGCCGGCACGGGAGAGTGGAAATGACGCAACTCGCCCTGGTCATTGATCTGAACGTCTGCGTCGGCTGCCACGCCTGCGTGACCAGCTGCAAGCAGTGGAACACCTCGGGTGCGGCCGGCGCGCTGGCCGACCTCAACCCCTACGCAGCCGAGCCCAACGGCACCTTCTTCAACCGCGTGCAGACCTTCGAGGTCGGCGAGTTCCCGAACACGCAGACCGTGCACTTCCCCAAGAGCTGCCTGCACTGCGAAGACCCGCCCTGCGTGCCGGTCTGCCCCACGGGCGCGAGCTACAAGCGCGAAAGCGACGGCATCGTGCTGGTGGACTACGACAAGTGCATAGGCTGCAAGTACTGCTCCTGGGCCTGCCCCTACGGCGCGCGCGAGTTCGACGAGGAGCGCAAGGTCATGAGCAAGTGCACGCTGTGCGTGGACCGCATCTACGACGCGCAGATCCCCGAGCCGCAGCGCAAGCCCTCGTGCGTGATCGCCTGCCCGGCCAACGCGCGCCTGTTCGGCGACATCCACGACCCCGAGTCCGAGGTGTCGCAGGCCATCGCCGAGCGCGCCGGCTACCAGCTCATGCCCGAATGGGGCACCAAGCCGGCCAACCATTACCTGCCGCGGCGCAAGACCGAGATCAGGATCCACCCCGAGGACCTGGAGCGCGTGGACAACCCGCTCAGGATCGACGGCCAGCAGCCCGAGGTCGCCCACCGCATCCCCGGTCGCGAGGACCATTCCACATGAAACCCGCTTTCTCCGTCATCTTCCTCACCACGCTCATCGGCGCCGGCCAGGGCCTGTTCCTGGCGCTGTTCGCGGCCGAGCTGCGGCTGCCGCTAGACCCCGCGCTGCGCAGCTTCCTCGTCATGGGCGACCTCGTCGTGCTGGGCCTCTGCGGCCTGGGCCTGATCGCGTCCTTCTTCCACCTGGGACGGCCCGAGCGCGCCTGGCGCACGGCCACCATGTGGCGCACCTCCTGGCTTTCGCGCGAGGTCATCGTGCTGCCGCTGTTCATGGCCGGCGTGTTCCTGCACGCGCTGGGGCACTACTACGAGCGCGGGCCGGTGGAGCTGATCGGCCTGCTCGCGGCGCTGACCAGCCTGGCGCTCTATGTGTGCACGGCCATGATCTACGCCTCCATCCGTTTCCTGCAGGAATGGGCCAGCCCGCTGACCGTGGCCAACTACACCCTGCTGGGCCTGGCCTCGGGCCTGACGCTGGCCACGCTGGTGGCCGCCGTGGCCCTGCCGGCGCTGGTGGCGCCCTATGCGCTGGGCGCCACGGTGTTCACGCTGGCGGGCTTCATCAGCCGCAGCGCCTCGCTGCTGCGCAACGCGCGCCTGCGCCCGAAGTCCACGCTGCAGACGGCCATCGGCATCAAGCATCCGCGCATCGTGCAGAAGTCGCAGGGCTTCATGGGCGGCGCCTTCAACACGCGCGAGTTCTTCCACGGCGCCAGCGCGGGCATGCTGCGCAGCGTGAAGTGGTCGTTCCTGCTGCTGGTGTTCCCGGTGCCGCTGCTGTTCCTGCTCGCCGGGCTGCAGGGCGGCAGCTCGCCGGGCTGGATCGCAGCAGCCTTCGCGCTACAGTACCTGGGCCTGCTGGCCGAGCGCTGGTTCTTCTTCGCGCAGGCCAACCATCCGCAGAACCTGTATTACCAGACCGTCGCCTGAATGTCCCCCGATTCCCCGCTCCTCCTGCGCCGGCTGCTGCCGGCGCTGCTCTTCCTGCTGCTGGCAGCACCCGTCCATGCGGCCGAGACCCTGCAGGCCGTCTCCACCCTGCCCTGGTGGTTCTGGCCGCTGGCGCTGTTCGTCACCTGCTTCCTGATCGGCATCGTGGCCGTGCCCGCGGGCATCGGCGGCGGCATCCTGTTCGTGCCCATCGTCGGCGGCTTCTTCCCCTTCCACCTGGACTTCGTACGCGGCGCCGGCCTGCTGGTGGCGCTGGCCAGCGCGCTGGCCGCCGGCCCCATGCTGCTGCGCGGCGGCCTGGCCAGCCTCAAGCTCGCGCTGCCGCTGGCGCTGCTGGCCTCGATCAGCTCGATCGCCGGCGCCATGATCGGCCTGGCGCTGCCCGCGAGCATCGTGCAGATGGCGCTGGGCGTGATCGTGCTGGGCATCGTGGTGCTGATGTTCACGGCCGGCAAGTCGGAGATCCCGCATGTGCCGCAGCCCGATGCCCTGTCCACCGCGCTGGGCATCCACGGCGTCTTCACCGACGGCGCCACCGGCCGGCGCATCGACTGGCAGGTCCACCGCACCCCGCTGGGCCTGGCCGTCTTCACCCTCATCGGCATGCTCGCGGGCGTGTTCGGCATCGGCGCGGGCTGGGCCAACGTGCCCGCACTCAACCTGCTCATGGGCGTGCCGCTCAAGGTCTCGGCCGGCACCTCGGGCCTGGTGCTCTCGCTGGTGGACTCGGCCGCCGCCTGGGTCTACATCAACCGCGGCGCGGTGCTGGCCATCATCGCCGTGCCCTCGGTGGTGGGCATGATGCTGGGCGCGCGCATCGGCGCACGGCTGCTCAACGTGCTGCCGGGCGCGGTGATCCGCAAGATGGTCATCGCGCTGCTGCTGTTCGCGGGCATCCGCGCCTTCCTCAAGGGAGCCGGCATATGGCTGTGAAACAGGATCTCCCCGACACCACGCCCGAGGAGGCCCGCCTCTACGCGCGCCTGCTGGCCTGGGGCACGCGCGCCGGGCTGGCGCTGCTGTTCCTGAGCTTCATCGCCTACGTCACGGGCCTGCTCGTGCCGCACGTGCCGCTGGCGCAGCTGCCGCAGCTGTGGAACCAGCCGGTCGACGTCTACCTGCAGGCCACCGCCTCGCCCCAGGGCTGGGGCTGGCTGGGCCTGGCCGCGCGGGGCGACTTCAGCAACCTCGTGGGCATCGCCGTGCTCTCCAGCTGCTCCATCCCGCCGCTGCTGGCGGTGATCCCGCTGTTCCGCCGGCAGGGCGCGCGCGCCTATGCCATCATCTGCGCACTCGAGATCCTGGTCCTGCTGCTGGCCGCCTCCGGCTGGCTCAGCGCCGGGCACTGAACGTCCCCTGTCCGTCCACGCATGGCCTCCGTCTTTCAACACCTGCTGCTGGCGACCGAGCACAGCGAATTCGACAGCGGCGCCGAGGCGCTGGCCCTGGCCCTGGCGCGCCGCTGCCAGCTGCCGCTGGCGGGCGTCATGCCGCTGCTGAGCAACCCCGAGTTCGAGGCCGCCGCGCCCGAGCTGGCCGCGCGGGCCGACCAGCAGGCCGCCGCGCGCATCGCCGCGCTGCACGAACTGGCCGCGGCCCAGGGCGTGCCGCTGGCCATGCAGGCGCGCCGCGGGCCCGAGCTGCACCAGGAGATCGTGGACGAGGCGCGCGAACGCCACAGCGACCTCATCGTCATCCGTCGCCGCGGCAAGCGCGGTTTCCTGGCCAACCTGCTGCTGGGCGAGATGGTCACACGCGTGGTGGCGCATGCCCCGTGCAGCGTGCTGATCGTGCCGCGCGCGGCGCAGATGTGGCAGCAGCGCGTGCTGGTGGCGGCCGAGCCGGGCGCCCAGGGTGAGCGGCTGGTGGACCTGGCTGCCGGCGTGGCCGCCGAATGCCGGCTGCCCGTGACCGTGGTCAGCGTGGCCGAGCCCGGCGCACAGGTGCAGGCGGGGCACTTCGTGCAGGCCAGCGTGGCGCGGCTGCAGCAGCGCGGACTGCAGGCCGAAGGGCGCGTGCTGCACGGGCGCCCCTACGAGCAGATCCTGCAGGCCCGCCACGACGCAGGCGCCGACCTGATCATCATCGGCAGCCGCGGCGACGTGCCGCTGGCGCGCGCCCTGGTGGGGGGCGTGGCACAGAAGGTGATCGGCCTGGCCGAGCACCCCGTGCTGGTGGCGCATACTGGACAACCACAAGGAGACTGACGGATGAGCGACGCGCTGAACTACCTGGTGCAGGCCCGGCCTGAGACCATGGGCCATTACTTCAAGTTCCTCAAGGAGACGGGCAAGCACCTGGACCCGAAAACCCGCAACCTGATCTCCGTCATCACCAAGGTGCACGCCCAGACGGACCGCGGCTTTCGCCAGTACCTCAAGCGCGCGCTCAACGACGGCGCCACGCCCATGGAGGTGCTCGACGCGCTGCTCATGGCCTTTCCCGCGCTGGGGCTGGCCAAGATCGTCTGGGCCACGGACATCATCCTGGACATGAACATCCCGGGCTTTGCGCCCGATGCCCTGCACGGCAAGCCGCCGAAATGGCGTGACGTCATGGCCGCGGCCGAGCTGCCAGACGGCGAGGTGTTGCGCACCGAATGCGACGGCCGCGGCCTCTTTGTCTACCGCGAGAAGAAGACGTATCAGGTCTACGACAGCCGCTGCCCGCACCAGAACACCGACATCCCCGAGCTGGCGCTCAAGGGCACCAGGCTGACCTGCCCCAAGCACGAGTGGCAGTTTGACGTGAAAAGCGGCGACTGCATCAAGAAGGGCAAGACCCCGCTCACGCGGCTGGAGTCCAAGGTTCTCAAGGGCCGGCTCATGGTGCGCTGGTAACATCGGCCGGCCCATCCGACCTCCGGCTTTACCCTGATACCCACATGGGTTACGCCCCATCACCCTTTGCGGTGATAGACGGCCCCCCGGGGGTATTCAAGAATGGCCTTGCGTGCCCCGGTCCCGGACCGCACGCCGGATGGCCCGCATCCGTCCCGAGAACAACTGCTGCATCCGTCAGCACATGGAGTACATGATGAATTTCGACAAGGAATACGACGCTTCCGGCCTGGCCTGCCCCCTGCCCATCGTCAAGACCAAGAAGGCCCTGGCCGACATGACCTCCGGCACCGTGCTCAAGGTGACGGCCACCGACCCCGGCTCGGTCTGCGACATGGCCGCCTTCGCCGAACAGACCGGCAACGCGCTGCTCGAGCAGGGCGAGGAAGGCGGCAAGTACGTGTTCTTCCTGAAAAAAGCCTGAGCGCCGGCGCACCCCATTCCCGAGGAGACAACATGAGCAAAAAGATGGCGCTGATCGCCACCAAGGGTACGCTGGACATGGCCTACCCGCCCTTCATCCTGGGCTCCACCGCCGCGGCGCTGGGCTGGGACGTGCAGATCTTCTTCACCTTCTACGGCCTGCAGCTGCTGCGCAAGGACCTGAGCGACGTCAAGATCAGCCCGCTGGCCAACCCGGCCATGCCCATGCCCGTGCCCATGCCCGTCTTCGTGCAGATGCTGCCGGGCATGGAATCCATGGCCACCATGATGATGAAGCAGAAGATGAAGTCCAAGGGCGTGGCCTCGCTGGAGGAACTGCGCGACCTTTGCCTGGAGACCGACGTCAAGTTCGTCGCCTGCCAGATGACGGTGGACCTCTTCGAGTTCAGCAAGAGCGACTTCATCGACAACGTCGAATACGGCGGCGCCGCGACCTTCATGAAGTTCGCCGGCGAGTCCGACGTCTGCCTCTTCATCTGAGGCCGCTGCGGCCGGTGTGCCTGCGGGCGCGCCGGCCGGTTCCCGGCGGCACCCCGCCACCGGTGCGCGGCCGGTCGCATCCGCGCGCGTGGTCGAACTGAAAGGGATCGTCATGAAGCCTGTGCTGCAGCGTGTTCTCCTGTCTCTCGTCCTCCTGATCTGCGCCCCCGCCTGCCTGGCGCTGGCCCCCTACGTGCGCGGTGCCAGCCTGCCGGCGGCCGACCTGCCCACCCAGCTCGGCGCCGTCGAACTCAAGCTCCAGGCCGCCGGCTTCAGCGTGATCGGCCGCCACACGCCCCAGGGCATTCCCGGGCACGGCACGCTGGTCGTCACCGACACCGGCATCCTGGACGCCATCGCGAAGGTCGGCGGCCCGGCCATCACCGCCGCCACCCTGCGCGTGGGCGTGCAGGCCGACGGAACCGTCTCCTACACCAACCCCGAGTACTGGCACCGCGCCTTCGTGCGCGGCAAGTACCCCCAGGTGGAGGCCGCCGTCAAGGCCGCGCAGGCCCGCCTGCGGCAGGCGCTGGGCGAGGGCCAGCCCTTCGGCGGCGACGTGCCCGCCGAGGACCTGGCCAGCTACCGCTACATGTTCGGCATGGAGCGCTTCGACACGCAGAGCGAGCTCGCGCAGCACGCCAGTTTCGACGAGGCCCTGGCCAGCGTGCGCGCCAACCTGGCCAAGGGCACGGCCGACACCGCCCGGGTCTACGAGGTGGTCATGCCCGCGGGCAAGGTGGCCGTCTTCGGCGTGGCCATGAACAATGCCGAAAGCGGCGAGGGCTGGTGGGTCAACAAGATCGAGGGCGCCGCGCACGTGGCCGCCCTGCCCTACGAGATCTACATCGTCGACAACAAGGTCCACGCCATGTACGCACGCTACCGCATCGCCCTGTCCTGGCCGGCGCTGGGCATGGGCCAGTTCATGGGCATCTTCAGCGCCCCGCACGCCATCCAGGACACCATGCTCAAGGTGGCCAGCAAGCCCTGAGCGACACTACCGACACCGAAACCGACATCACTACGGAGATACTTGAATGGAAAGCACCGTCAATCTGGCAGCCTGGGTGGTCTGGGGAGGTTTTGCCCTGGCCCTGATATTCGGCTTCGTCGCCAGCAAGACCAACTTCTGCACCATGGGCGCGATCGCCGACATCGTCAACATGGAGCACTGGGCCCGCATGCGCATGTGGCTGCTGGCCATCGCCGTGGCCATCATCGGCACCAGCGTGCTGGGCTACACCGGCGCGGTGGACCTCTCCAAATCCATCTACCAGCGCCCGGTGCTGCCCTGGCTGTCGCTCATCGTGGGCGGCGTGCTGTTCGGCGTGGGCATGACCATCGCCGGCGGCTGCGCCAACCGCAACCTGCTGCGCGTGGGCGCCGGCAGCGTGCGCGCGCTGGTGGTGCTGGTCTTCCTCGGCATCTCGGCCTACATGACGCTCAAGGGCCTGTTCGGCCAGTGGCGCGCCAGCCTGCTCGACCCCGTGGCCGTGGACCTCTCCGCCTGGGGCTTCAAGACCCAGAGCCTGGGCGACGTCCTGGGCGGCCTCACCGGCCTGCCGGCCAAGACGGCCCTGCTGCTGGCCACGGCCATCGTGGCGCTCGCGCTGCTGGGCTTCGTGTTCAAGGACAAGCGCTTCCGCAGCAACGTCGGCCAGATCACCGGCGCCGTGGTGCTGGGCCTGCTCATCACGGCGGGCTGGTACCTCACGGGCCACATCGGCTATGCCGAGAACCCCGACACGCTGGAGATGACCTACTTCGCCACCAACACGCGTACGCTCGAGTCCTTCAGCTTCGTGGCCCCGGTCGCCTACAACATCGAGCTGCTCATGCTCTGGACCGACAAGTCGCTCAAGGTGACCTTCGGCATCGCGAGTGCGCTGGGCATCATCCTCGGCGCGCTGGCCTGGGCGCTGTACAACAAGAGCTTCCGCTGGGAAGGCTTCGCCAACTTCGAGGACCTGCGCAACCAGCTCATCGGCGCCGTCCTCATGGGCTTCGGCGGCGTCACCGCCATGGGCTGCACCGTGGGCCAGGGCCTGACCGGCGTCTCCACCCTGGCGCTGGGCTCCTTCATCACGCTGCTGAGCATCATTGCCGGCTGCGTGGGCATGATGAAGTGGCTGGCGCGCGACTGAGCCCCCTCACCGCAAAGAAAAAGCCACTGCAGTGCAGCGGCTTTTTTCATGCGCCATGTCCTGTCCGGACGGCCCCTCAGAACGTCGCCGGCGTATTGACCCAGAGGATGCGGGCCACGGTGCTGCCCGTGTTGCGGTAGCCGTGGGGAATCTGGCTCGAAAAGGTAAAGGCGTCGCCGGCATGGATGAGGTGCCGCTCATCGCCCAGCAGCAGTTCGATGGTGCCCTCCAGCACATAGCCCACCTCCTCGCCGGCATGGACGATCTGGCCGTCGGTTTCGACCCCCGGCTCGACGATGTGGATATTGGCCTGCAGCAGCCCGCCGCGCTTGGCCAGCACGAGCCGCTCCAGCGCAATCCCGCCGCCGGTCTGCATGACCGGGCGCCGGCCCTGCGGCAGAACCGGGCTGTCCAGCGGCGCCTCCTCGGTGGTCAGCGCGGCAATGTTGGTGTCGAGCGCCACGGCGATGCGATGCAGCATGGCCAGCGAGGGCGTGGCCTGGCCATTCTCGATCTTGGAGATCAGGCTTTCCGAGCAGCCGGCCTTCGCCGCCACCTGCGTCATGGTCAGGTGCGCCACCCGGCGCGCGTGCCGGATCCGGACACCGAGCATGGGCGCCGTCTTGCCGGCCCCCTCGTCGGCCGGCGCAGCCGCCGGCCGCCTGCCCTTGACCGTCCTGGCCACGACCTTGCTGCTGGCGGTGACCTTCTTCCCGGTCACCTTCCTGGCTGATGCCTTCCTTGCCGCCGTGGCCATGCGCAGGTCTCCGGCCTCAGGCGCCGGCCATCCGGGTCACGGCATAGGCCAGGGCCTGCGCACCCAGGACCAGCTCGCCGTGGTCCGTCTCTTCCGAGGCGTTGTGGCTGATGCCCTTCTTGCTGGGCACAAAGAGCATGGCGGTCGGGCAGTGGTCCGCCAGGTACATGGCGTCATGAAAGGCACCCGAGGTCAGGGCCAGGGGCCCGGGCTGCCCCGCAAGTTCGCTGGCCCGCGCGCAGGCCTCCTCGACCAGCGCCGTCATCGCGGCCGGGAAGTGGGTGGGCTTGCGCTCGAAGATGGCCTCCAGCGCCACGCGGGTGCGCCCGGCATGGTCGCGCAGGATGCCACGCATCACGGCATCGAATTCGGCCAGCACCCCCTCGTCGACGCAACGCATGTCGATGGTGAACTCGACCTCGCCCGGGATGGTGTTGATGGAGTTGGGGCCCACGACCCAGCGGCCCAGGGTCAGGCGCAGCCCGCTGGCCTGTCGGCTTGCAGCCTCGGCGTACAGCCGGTGCGCCATCTGGATGCAGGCCGCCATCGCGTCGGTGCGGCTGTCCATGGGCGTGGTGCCCGCATGCGCGGCCACCCCGCTGACCTTGACGCGGAACCAGCGCACGCTCTGGATGCCGGTGACCACACCCAGCGGCACGCCGGCGTTTTCCAGCACCGGCCCCTGCTCGATGTGCAGCTCGACGAAACCGGCCAGCGGCTGGCGCGGCGCGCGCCGCGGCACATCCGGCAGGGCCTGCAGCGCGCGGTCCACGGCGTCGCCGAAGCTCTGCTGGTTGCCGTCGCGCACGGCGCGGTACACGGCCACCCGCGAAGGATCGACATAGGCGCTGGAGCCCATGCACCCGGGGCCGAAGCGGCTGCCCTCTTCATTGGTCCAGACCACGACCTCGACCGGGCGCTCGGTCTGTACACCCGCATCCTGCAGGGCCTGCAGCACCTCCAGGCCGGCCACCACGCCGTAGGCGCCATCGAGCTTGCCGCCCACGGGCTGCGTGTCCACGTGGCTGCCGGTCATCACGGGTGGCAACGCACTGCGTCCGGCACGCCGGAAGAAGAGATTCGCACAGTCGTCGATCTCGACGGTGCACCCCAGAGCGCGCGCCTGGTCCACCAGATGGCGCCGGGCCTGCAGGTCGATCTCGGTCAGCGTCTCGCGCGCCACCCCGCCGTCGTCGCGGCCGCCATAAGCGGCCAGCGCGGCGATGGCGGTGCGCAAGCGCTCGCCATTGACATGTCGCAGTACCGTATCGGCCAGCTGGCGGGCGGGTTCGGTTTGGCTTTCCTGCATCGTCGTCCTCATGCTCAAGATTCTGCCTGCAGCACGCTGCGCTGCAGAAGCCGCGCTGCGGCCAGGGTCTGGGCATCGCCCCAGCGCGGGCCGATCACCGTCACGCCCACGGGCAGGCCGCGGGCACCCACGCCGGTGGGCACGTGCACGCAGGGCACGCCCAGCAGGGTCCACATCCGGTTGAAGATCGGGTTACCGGTGGCGCCCAGCCCGGCCGGCGCTTCGCCCTCGGCACTCGGGGCCAGCAGCACGTCGACCTCGGCAAACACCGAGGCCAGGGCGCAGCGCGCGCGGTCGGCCAGCGCATAGGCCGCTGCCACCCGTACCCCGTCGAGCGCCCGTGCCGCGGCCAGGAAGTCGGCGAATGCCGTACTGAAAAGGCCGGCCTGGTGCTGCTGCTCGGGCGCGAAGGCGGCCAGGGCCTCGTGGCCCATGATGTCGATCTGCGCCTGGGTCAGGCCGTCCCAGGCGGCAGGCCAGGCCAGGTCGCTCACACGGGCACCACCTTGTTCCAGCCGGCGCGCCGCGCCGGTCAGGGCCTGGCGCGCCTCACCCGACGCACGATCCCAGTGCGGCGTCTGGCACAGGCCGACACGCAGCTTGGCCGGACCGTCCAGCGAAAACCCGGTGCGCGCCAGCACGCCGATGAAGAAGGCGGCGTCCTCCACCGTGCGTGCCAGCACGCCCAGCGTGTCCAGACTGGGCGCCAGGGGTTTCACGCCCGCCAGCGGCAGGGTGCCGTGGGTGGGCTTGTAGCCCACCACGCCGCAGTAGGCCGCGGGCCGCACGATGGAGCCGGCCGTCTGCGTACCGAAGGCCAGCGGTACCATGCCGGCGGCCACCGCTGCCGCAGAGCCGCTGGACGAGCCGCCCGGCGTGTGCGGCGCGTCCGCGGGCGCGCGCGGGTTGCGCGTGGGCCCGGGCTGGAAGGTGGCGAACTCGGTGGTGACGGTCTTGCCCAGGATGACGGCGCCCGCCGCGCGGCAGCTCGCCACGCAGGCCGCATCCAGCTGTGGCCTGTGCTGCGAGTAGATGGGTGAGCCGTAGGTGCTGGGCATGTCGGCCGTGTCGATCAGGTCCTTGACGCCGACGGGCACGCCGCACAGCGGCCCGCCCACGCCGCCGCGGTCCAGCGCGCGCGCCTGGTCCAGGGCCTGCCCGGCATCGAAGTGCTGCCAGGCCCGCACCTGCGGCTCCAGGGCCGCGATGCGCTCGGCATAGGCGCGGGTCACGGCTTCGGCCGTGAGTTCGCGCCGTGCGACCGCAGCCGCCAGCTCCCTGACGGAAAGACGCGTGATGTCGCGCATGGCCGCCCTCAGCCGAAGTAGGCCGAACGAACCTCGTCGTTCTCGGACAGGGCCTGCGCCGTGCCCTCGGCCACCACGCGGCCCTGGGACAGCACGTAACCGTAGTGCGAAATCGCCAGCGTCTGGCGCGCGTTCTGCTCCACCAGCAGCACGGTGATGCCGAGCTCGTTGATCTGGCGGATGACGCGGAAGTTCTCCTTCACGTACAGCGGCGACAGGCCCAGCGAGGGTTCGTCGATGACCAGCAGCTTGGGGTTGGCCATCAGGCCGCGGCCGATGGACACCATGGCCTGCTCGCCGCCGGACATGGTGCCGGCCAGCTGGGTGGCGCGCTCCTTCAGGCGCGGAAACACCTCGAAGACGTTGTCGATGCGTTTGCGCAGCTGGCTGGCGTCCACTTCCAGGTAGGCGCCCAGGGTCAGGTTCTCCTGCACGGTCATGCGCGGGAAGACCTTGCGCCCTTCCGGAATGCAGGCGATGCCGCTGGCGATGATGCGGTGCGTCTTCTCCTGCGTGATGTCGCGCCCGTCCCAGAGGATCTGGCCCTGGCGCGCGGGCGTCAGGCCCAGGATGGCGCGGATCAGCGTGCTCTTGCCGGCGCCGTTGGCGCCCAGGATGCAGGTGATCTTGCCGGGCTCGGTCTCGATCGACACATCGTGCAGGACGTTGACCTTGTCGTAGCCCGTCGTCAGGTTGCGCACGGACAGCTTGCTCATACCGCTTCTCCCAGGTAGGCCGTCTGCACGTTCGCGTCGGCCGTGATCTCCGCATAGGTGCCCTCGGCGATCTTGCGGCCGTAGTTCAGCACCACGCAGCGCTCGGTGACGCGCTCGATGACGTTCATCTCGTGCTCGATCAGCACCACCGAGAGGTCGTTCATCCTGCTGCGCACCTGCAGGATGTCCTGCATCAGCTCGTCGGTCTCGTCGTGCGTCATGCCGGCCGAGGGCTCGTCCAGCAGCAGCAGGCGGGGCTGGCTCATGAGCGCGCGGCAGACCTCGATGCGGCGGCGGTCGATCATGGTGAAGGTCTCCACCGGCTCGAACAGCCGGCCCACCAGCGGCGGACTGAAGATCTGCAGCAGGCCGCGCACCTTCTCCACGTACTGCTCGTACTCGGCGCGGAACGCCTTGCGGCGCAGCAGGTTGAACAGCAGGCCGTGCTGCATGTGCTGGTAGTCGCCGATGACGATGTTGTCGAAGACGGTGAGCGAGAGCGACAGGCGCGAGCGCTGGAAGGTGCGCGCCACGCCGCTGCGGTAGATTTCCTGCGGCGTCTTGCCGATGACATCGGTGCCGTCGTAGCGGATACTGCCGCTGCTGGCCTTGTACAGGCCGGTGAGGACGTTGAAGAAGGTCGTCTTGCCCGAGCCGTTGGGACCCAGCAGGCCGAGGATCTCACCCTGGCGCACCGACATGTTGAGTTCGTCCAGCGCGGTCAGGCCGCCGAAGCGCATGGTGAGGTTTTCCACCTCGATCAGGTTCACGTGGCTCATTTCGAGGTCTCCCCGCGGAAGAAGATGCGGGTCTTGCGCGGCAGCAGGCCCTGCGGACGGAACAGCAGGATCACGATCACCAGCGCGGCGAACAGCAGGAAGCGGTACTCCTGGATGAACTGCAGCTTCTCCGGCAGCACCAGCACGATCAGCGCGGCGGGGATCAGGCCCGCGATATTGCCCAGGCCGCCGAGGATGACGATGGAGAGCATCAGCAGCGAATCGGCAAAGGTGAAGTTGTTGGGCGCCACGAAGCCGGAGACCATGCCGTAGAGGCTGCCGGCAATGCCGGCGAAGAAATTGCCCGTGGTGAAGGCGATCACCTTCCAGCGCGCGATGTGCAGGCCGAAGGTGGAAGCCGCCGTCTCGTCGGTGCGCACCACGTCCATGCTCAGGCCGACCCAGGAACGCTCCAGCGCGCTGACCAGGGCGTAGACCCCGGCAAACACCCCCAGGCTCAGCAGTGCGTAGGCCACATAGAAGGACATCTCCACGCCGGGGATCGCGATCCCGTCGTTCAGTGACAGGCCGAAGATCTTCATGCCCGGCACCTGCAGGCCCTGCGGGCCGCCCAGCACGTCGTTGACCTCGATGAAGGTCTTGAACAGGATGCCGAAGGCGATGGTCACCAGCGCCGCGTAGTGGCCGCGCGTGCGCAGCACCGGCGTGATGAGCACCGAGCCGATGGCCGCCGCGATCAGGCCCGACAGCAGGATGACCAGCAGGTGCGGCACCTGGGTGTGCGCGGCCATCACGGCCGTGGCGTAGCTGCCGATGCCGAAGAAGGCGGCGCCGGCGAAGTTGGCCACGCCCGAATAGCCGAACTGCACCGTCAGCCCCAGGCAGGCCGTGGAGAAGAGCAGCACGGCGCACAGCATCAGCAGCACGAAGTGCGAGTCGTGGAAGGCCGCGATCAGGGCCACGGCGCCCAGCAGCGACAGCAGGCGCGCCAGCCCCGGGCGCCCGGCCACTGCGGCTTCCAGGGTGCGGGTGGTGCCCAGCTTGCGGCTGAGCGCCACCGCGACGGCGGCCACCGCGATCAGCACGGCCACGCCCGTCTGGCTTTCGGCATGCAGGAACAGCCACACGTAGAAGGTGAGCGCCACGGCGGCGGCGAGCAGCACCAGGACGCCTTTTCGGGATTGATCAGTCTGGCTCATGGTGTCAAACGCGCTCGCTGGATTTTTCTGCGATCAGGCCCGTGGGTTTCCAGGCCATGAAGATGATGACGGCCGCGAACGCGAACACGTCCTTGTAGGCACTCGGCACGTTGGGAATCAGGGCCGGCAGCAGGGCGCTGCCCAGCACCTGCAGGGTGGCGAACAGGAAGCCGCCGATGATGGCGCCGTACATATTGCCCAGCCCGCCCAGGATGGCGGCGGCGAAGCCGATCACGCCCAGCAGCAGGCCGACGTTGAAGTTCACCTCGTTGTAGTACAGCCCGTTCATGACGCCGGCCAGCGCGGCCAGGCCCGAACCCAGCGCGAAGGTGAACAGCACCACCGCCTCGAAGTTGATGCCCATGAGGCGGGCCGTCTCGCCGTCCTGCGCCACGGCACGGATCGCCATGCCCAGCTTGGTGCGCGTGATCAGAAAGTGCACGCCGGCGATGGCCGCCAGGCCGCCGGCCAGCAGGATCAGGTTGTCCACGCGCAGCGCCAGTCCGCCGAGCTCGAAGGACGAGGTCGGCAGCAGCGCCGGAAAGGGTTTGGGGTTGGAGCCGTCCGGATAGAACAGGCGCACGGCCTCGCGGATCACCGTGCCCAGCATCAGCGTGGCCAGCAGGGTGTTGAGCGGCGGCGCCTTGTGCAGCGGCAGGATCAGGAACCTGGCGATGAGCGCGCCCAGCACGCCGGTCAGCCCGACCGCGAACAGCACCACGCCCAGCAGCTGCAGCAGCGGCGAGGTGACCCCCACCACCGTCATGGCGATCGAGGCCGTCAGGCCCGCGAAGGCGCCGACCATCAGGGTGTCGCCGTGGGAGAACTTGATGACGTCCAGCACCCCGAAGAACAGGGTGAAGCCGACGGCGACCATGGCATAGATCATGCCCAGCATCAAGCCGTTGAAGATGTATTGACCGATTTCACTCATCGCCAGATCCAGAACAGGTGGGGGCTGTCCGCCCGCGCAACGGGCGCGGGCGGATCAGGCCGGTTGAGATGCCTGCTTACAGGCCTGCGAGCTTGCGCTTGCCCTTGGCGTAGCTGCTGTCTTCCCACACCACCCAGGCACCGTCCTCGACCACGTACTTGCTGATCAGCGGCACGATGTTCTGGCGATGGTCGTCGAAGGTCACCTTGCCGATGATGGTGTCGGCGTCCCGGGTCTTGTTCAGCACTTCCAGCACCTTCTTGCGGTCCGGGCCCACCTTCTCCACCGCGTCGATGATCAGGTTGGCTGCGGCAAAGGCGAAGGGGCCGTAGGCCTCGGCCGGCTCGCTGTACTTCTGCTGGGTGTACTTGCCGGTGAAGAACAGGCCGCCGGGCAGCTTCTCCCAGGGGGCGCCCTCGATGAACGACAGGCTGCCTTCGGCCAGTTCCTTGCCGGCGCCGGTGATGTAGGCGTCGGACTTGATGCCCGAGGTGCCCTGCAGCTGGGCCTTGATGCCCAGCTTCTCCATCTGGGTGCGGATGCGCACGCCCAGCGGCGTGAGGCCGCCGAAGTAGATCACGTCGGGCTTGAGTTCGCGGATGCGGGTCAGCTCGGTGGTGAAGTCCTGCTGGTCGGCCGTCACGCCGAAGGTGCCCAGGATGGTGCCGCCATTCTTCGTCAGGAAGTCGCTGAAGTACTTGTTGTGGCCCTTGCCGTAGTCGGTGGTGTCATGGATGATGGCCCACTTCTTGTAGCCCAGGCCGGTCATGAACTTGGCCGCCACCTCGTTCTGGTTGATCATGGTGCCGTTGACGCGGTGCACTTCCTTGTAGTTGTTCCCGTACGTCACCTCGGGCAGCACGGCACCCCAGACGATGGCCGGCATGCCGAAGCGGTGGTACACCCCGACAGTGGCCATGGCCACGGCGGAGCAGTAATGCGTCACGCCCGCCACGATGCTCTTGTCGGCGGCCATCTTGGTCGCCACCTGCACCCCCACGTTGGGCTTGCACTCGTCGTCCTGGGTGACGAGCTGGTAGGTGTACTTGCTCTTCGGGTCGGCATTGCGCAGGCGTACGGCGAGATCCGCGGAGTTGCGTCCGCCCAGGCCCACGTTGGACACCCCGCCCGTGAGCGGCGCGATGAAGGCGATCTTCACGACGTCCTTGGCCAGAACGGGCACGGACAAGAGCGACAGCGCCGCGCCGGCCAGCAGGGCCGAGCCTGCACGTACGGTTTTCCTGGAGAGCATGGTCATATCCTTTCAATGGAATGGGTGGGATGCCTAACAAACTCAAATCACGCCAGCCGAATTCGTGCATCTTGCACATCATTCAAGTGACTTGAATTTATCAAGCAACGTTTATGCCATATGAAATAACGCATTCCATGCGGGTAAACCCGCTCCGTCACGGTGCATGTGCACCTTCGGGGTGAGCGATGGCATGCAAGAGGGCAGCCGGTGCGACGCAATGGCGCAGGGAACAAGGGGCTGGCCAGCCCCGGGCCCATGAAAAAAGGCCGCGCATCGCGCGGCCTCTTAGCTCAGGTCATGGTGCTCAGGGCAGGGTCCGGTCGGGCGACCAGGTCATGCAGGTCACGCACTGCTCCTGCAGCACGCCCAGGCGCACCAGCAGGGCGTGCACCTGGCAGCCCACGCAGAAGCCCAGCACGGTCTCCATCCACATGAAGCCCAGGCAGACCCAGACCAGGGCCAGCGGGATCCACTTGGGCATGAAGTTCTCGGTGGTGGGCAGCAGCTCGTGCATGGCGACCGCGTTCACCCAGCCGGCAAAGGTGTCGGGGTTGAAGAAGATCAGGCAGACCGTGATGAAGCTCGCGCCGATGGACCAGGCAAAGCGCTTGGGCAGCAGCGGCTTCCACACCGGCGGCTGGGCACGCGCCAGCAGGCTGGCGATGTAGATGGTGGGCGACAGGCGCGCGGTGAAGGCGAACATGCCCGCGATCATCTCGAACAGGGCATAGAACAGCACCCAGGTCTGCACCGTGTAGTCCCAGGTCCGGCGAACCGCCTCCACGTGGTAGAGGATGCGGCCGTCGAAATCGGTCTCGAAGGTGTCCTTGATGTACTCGCCCGTCACGAGCCAGTGCGGGCCGAACACCGCGTCGTACAGCGTGAAGCTCATGTACAGCGGGATCGCCAGCATCAGGCCGGCGCGGATGCGCACCGCCGTGTCGTTGATGACGAGCTGCTCGGCCTTCGGGTCCTGGAACCAGAGATTGCGCAGGGTGTGGAGAACAGCCTTGGAAAGACGCAGGATGGGCATGGACGGAACTCAGGTGGAAAAAAGACCGGGCCGCGTCCGCAACGCGGTCGCGACCCATCGAATTCACCCATAAGAATATATGGAAATTTAACTATCCTGCAAGAGGATTAACCCGTAACCCCTGCGGCCGACCCGGGCTCAACGTAGACCCCGAAGCCGCCAGGCCTCAGGGCGTGTAGCGTCCCCCCGTGGCCAGCGGCGTGCCGTTGCTGCCGCCCCAGACGATCATCTCGGTTCCGGTCCAGACCGCCGTGTGGTCGGTACGGGCCAGCGGGGCCGCCAACGTGGTCGTGTAGCTCCAGGCGTTGCCCGCCGGGTCGTAGCCGCCGCCCAGGCGGGTGTAGGGATAGCCGCCCCAGACCAGCATCTGGCCGTTGGCCCAGACGGCACGGTGGCCCCAGCGGGCGCTGGGGGCGCCGACCTCGGGCAGCGTGGTCCAGCTGCCGGGAACCGGGTTCAGGACGTAGCGCGCGCCCAAAGCCAGCGGGGTCTGGCCGGCATAACCGCCCCAGACGATCATCTCGCTGCCGGTCCAGACGGCACTGTGGCCCGCGCGGGCCTGCGGGACCTGGTCGGCCATGGGGCTCAACTCGATCCAGTTGTTGGTGACGGGGTCGTAGCGCCCGCCGTCGGCCAGGAAGACGTCGTTCGGGATCACGGTCCGCACCCCGCCCCAGACCACCATCTCGGTGCCGGTCCAGACCGCCGTCTGCCCTGTACGGCCCACGGGTTCGTTGGGCCGCGCGGCGCGGATCTCCCAGGAATCGAACTCCGGGTTGTAGAGCGCCACGCCTTGCGGGTAGATCGGCGCGAAATCGCCGTTGCGGCCACCCCAGACCACCATCCGGCCGCCGGCTACGGTGTCCGTCCAGACCGCACTGTGTCCACCGCGCGCCGCGGGTGCCCCGATCCCCAGCATCGGTGTCCAGGTGTTCGTGGCGGGGTCGTAGCGCGCGCCGTCGTTGAGCCAGCCATAGGACGTACCGTTCGCCACCCCGCCCCAGATCACCATCTCCGTACCCGTCCAGACGGCCGTGTGCCCGGTGCGCGGCGAGGGCGCGCCCACCGTGGCCATGGGCGTCCAGCTGCCGCCACCGGCAGGGTTGTAGCGGTAGCCCTGGGAGCCCATGCCGATGCCGCCCCAGACCAGCATCTCGGTACCCGTCCAGACCGCCGAGTGGAAGACACTGGCCAGCGGGGCATTCGTGGACGTCGTCGGCGTCCAGCTCCCCTGTCCCGCGGGCATGGTCGTGAACGACCAGGACAGCGGGGCGACGAGGCGGTTGCCGGCCAGGTCGGTGATGGCCGTGCTCACCGCCACCTGGTACAGGGCGTTGTCGTCCAGCCGCGCCGCGGGGACGAAGCGCACGGCCGTGCCGCTGTAGAGATAGGCGTTGTCGGTGAACTCGTAGGTTCCGGCCACCAGCGCGCTGTCGGAGGCGCGGCGCAGCGCAAAGCTGCTGCTGTTGACCGTGGCGTGGTTGATGGCCTCGTTGAAGACCAGGGTCACCGGGCTGTCCGGGTCCACCAGCGTCGCGCCGGCAGCCGGGCTGTAGCTCACGATGCCCGGGCCCGTCGTGTCGGCCGAGCTCCCGCCGCCGCAGCCGGCGAGCATCAGGGCCAGAGAAACCAGCACCCAGCCGAAAAAGCGAACCATGAGGACTCCATTGCTGCATCCAACTGCAGCAAAGGTAATGCCGCGCGCGGCCCGGCGCCATGACATAGGTCAAGCGATGGCTCAGCCCCCGCCACGCTGGGTGTAGAGATCGAAGCGCTTCATGAAGGCGTGCCGCAGCTGCGCGTCCACGCCCTCGAAGGCAAAGGCCATGCGCAGCTGGGGCAGACGCATGAGGGCGATGCGGCGCTCGGGCAGCACCTGCCAGCGCAGCCGCAGCTGCCCCGGGGGCAGCTGCACCGTGGCGGCGCCGGGCTGCAGCGCGTGCGCATGGTCGCCGATGGCGCGCGGCAGCCACAGCCGCCATTCGGCCTCGGTGCAGGACATGGTGCGCTCGAAGGTCTCGGGGTAGGAGGATTGCATTGCTGCTGCAGAGACCAGGCTTCGACCGGATCAGCCTGAACGGGAAGACTTCAGCCGCCGGCGATCGGCGGCCAGATCGCCAGCACGTCCCCCTCGACCAGGGTGCGCGTGGCGCGCTGCTCCGGCGGCACGTAGGTGCCGTTGACCAGCACCAGGTGCACCAGCTTGTGCGGCAGGCCGTAGGGCGCGACGATCTGCTCGATCGTGGCGCCGGGGTCCACCTCCAGCACCACCTGGTTGTCCCCCTTGGCGTGCGGCGGCAGGTAGTCGGTCAGCGAGGCGAAGAGCTTGAAGGTGATCTTCATGGACGCGGATTATCGGCGCCGCGTGTCGCCCGCGCCGTTCCATACGCCCTGCGCCTGCGCGCTGGCGAGGTAGGCGGGCACGAGCTGCGTCGGGTCCTTGAGCAGCGTGTCCTTCCAGGCGCCCAGGCGTACCTGGTCCTCGACCAGGCCGCGCATCACGCCCACGTGCTCCGTCCAGCCCACGCTGTTGCAGCCCACGAGCACGTCGTCCTTGAACTGCAGGCTCAGGTGGCGCCAGCGGGCCGCGTCGGTCAGCTCCACGTGCTCGCCGCCGGGAACGCCCTGCCAGTTGCCGAAGCTCGCCGAGATCAGGCCCAGGGTGTCGAGCACGTTGATCTGCGTCACCCCGTGCAGCACGGCGCGCTGGCCCGGCCGGCCCTGGCGTGCCATGTTCAGCGCGGCAATGCGCGCCTGCTCGGCCGCGTTGGGCTGGATGGCGCTGACCACCGTGGTGCCGCTGACCTTGTCATAGGCCTCGGCGCAATCGCCCGCGGCGTAGATGCCCGGCACGTTGGTCTGCATGTGCGCGTCGGTCAGCACGCCCAGCAGGCACTGCACGCCCGAGTCCTTGAGGAAGCCGATGGCCGGCTTCACGCCGGTGGCGCTGATGACCAGGTCCACGTTGAGCGTCGTGCCGTTGGACAGCTTCACGTCCAGGGTCTGGCCGGCGCCCTGCGCGATGGACTCCACGCGCGTGCCGGTGTGCACCGTCACGCCCTTGCCCTCCACCCACTGCTTGATCATGCCGCCGGCGGCCGGCCCCATCATGCGCGGCACCATGCGGTCGCCCATCTCCACCACGGTCAGCTGCACGCCACGCGCGGCCAGCGCCTCCATGATGATGCAGCCGATGAAACCCGCACCCATCTGCAGCACGCGCGCCCCCTTGGCCGCACGGGCCTGGATGGCGCGCGCGTCGGCCAGCGTCCAGCAGCTCTCCACGCCCGGCAGGTCCATGCCGGGGATGGGCGCGCTCACCGGGTTGGAGCCGGTGGCGACCAGCAGCGTGTCGAATGCCAGCGTGGCGCCGTTGTCCAGCGTCACCTTGCGCGTCTTCACGTCCACGGCGGTCGCACGGGCCTGCACGGCCTCGATGCGCAGGTCACTGTAATGGCTCGCGCCCTTGCGCAGCAGCGTGCCCTCCTCGCCGATGTTGCCGATCAACAGGTAGGGAATGGCCATGCGCGAATACGGCGCCTCGGGCTCCTCGCCCACCAGCGTGATGCGGTCGTCGGGCGCCTGCTTGCGCAGGGTCTCGGACGCGATGACGCCGGCCGGGCCGGCGCCGAGGATGACGTGATGCATGGTGACTCTCCAAAATGGAAAGCGGCTGCGCAGAGCCGCTTTCCTGTCCCGGCCCCGGCTGGTTTACAGACCCAGGCGTTTCTTCGTTTCCGCGGTGGGCCGGCCTTCCTTGTCCCAGCCGCGCACCTCGTAGTACTTGGGCAGCATCCTGGCCAGCTCGTTGACCTTGCCCTTGGCCGGGCCGGTCTTAGCGGCTTCGGTCAGCAGGCGCTTGGGCAGCTGGTCGTCCTTGGGTGTCATGCCGGCGCGATTGTTGAAGTCGCGCTCCATGTTCCAGATGCGCTCGCCGATCTTCTCGAGCTCCTCGGTGGTGTACTCCTCGCCGATGGCCGCCTGCAGCTGCGGCGCCAGGTCGGCCAGGCCCCAGGCGAAGGTGGTGAACACGCAAAGGCCCGAGGAATCGAAGGCCGCGGTGGCGTCCTGGAAGGCCTTGACCAGCTCGGGCTTGCCCTCGCTCTCCAGCGGATCGGTCTTGACCGGGATGCCCAGCACTTCCGACGCGATGGTGTAGCCGCGCAGGTGGCAGGCGCCGCGGTTGCTGGTGGCGTAGGCCAGGCCGATGCCCTGGATGCTGCGCCCGTCGTAGGCCGGGAACTCCTGGCCCTTGACGCTCATGGAGAGGTCCGGGTGGCCGTACTTGGCCGTCAGGCGCTTGCTGCCCTGCCCGATCTCCTTGCCGAAGCCTTCGCCCTTGCCCGTCACCTCGGCGAAGTAGGCCAGTGCCTGCGCCGAGCCGAAGGGCGCCTCGATGCCCAGCTGCTCCTTCTTGAGCACGCCCATCTCGTAGAGCTCCATCACCGCGCCCACCGTGGCGCCGAAACTGATGGGGTCCATGCCGTATTCGTTGCACAGCAGGTTGGCGTACTGCAGCGCCTCCAGGTCGTTCACGCCATTGGCCGCGCCCAGCGCCCAGGCCGCCTCGTACTCCAGGCCGCCCGAGGCGCCCCAGTACTGCGGCTTGTTCTGGATGGTGAAGTGCGACTCGTCCATCTTGCTGATGCGGCCGCAGGCGATGGTGCAGCCGAAGCAGGCCTGGTTGGTCACCAGGTGCTTCTTGCCGTCGGTCTTGCGCGGCGTGGCCATGGCCTCGGCCGAGATGTCCTTGGCGCCCTCGAACTGCACGTCGCGGTGGTTGCGCGTGGGCAGAGCGCCGATCTCGTTGATCACGTTCATCAGCACCTGCGTGCCGTAGGTGGGCAGGCCCTGGCCCGTGACGGCGTTCTCGTGCAGGATCTTCTTCTTCTCGAAGGTGACCTGCATGAACTTCTTCGGGTCGCGGATGTTGCCCACGCCCTTGGTGCCGCGCACCGCGATGGCCTTGAGGTTCTTGCTGCCCGCCACCGCGCCCACGCCCGAGCGGCCGGCCGCGCGGTGCAGGTCGTTGACGATGGAGGCGAACAGCACCTGGTTCTCGCCCGCCGGGCCGATGCTGGAGACGCGCAGCAGCGGGTCCTGGTGGCCCTTCTTCAGCGCCTCCTCGGTGTGCCACACGCTGTGGCCCCAGAGGTGGCCGGCGTCACGCAGCTCGGCCGTGTCGTCGTTGATGTACAGATAGACCGGCTTCGGCGACTTGCCTTCGAAGATCACCATGTCCCAGCCCGCCATCTTGAGCTCGGCACCCCAGTAGCCGCCCGAGTTGGAGCAGGCGATGGCGCCCGTGAGCGGCCCCTTGGTGATGACGGTGTAGCGCCCGCCCGTGGAGGCCATGGTGCCGGTCAGCGGGCCGGTGGCCCAGATCAGCTTGTTGGCCGGCGAGAGGGGATCGACCTTGGCGTCGACCTCCTCCACCAGGTACTTCGAGCCCAGGCCGCGCGAGCCCACATAGGTGCGCGCCCAGTCCATGTTCAGCGGCTCCGTCTTCACGGTGCCCTTGGTCAGATCGACGCGGAGAATTTTTCCTGCCCATGCCATGATCGTTCTCCTTAAGCTGCTGCGGGCTGATTGCCCAGCTTGTTGGCCCACGCTTCCATCTTGCCCAGGCCGGTCCAGTTGGCGTCGATGTAGGTGATGGCGCCGGTCGGGCAGGCCGTGGCGCAGGCGGGGTCGCCGCCGCACAGGTCGCACTTCTGCACCTTGCCGGTCTCCTGCACGTAGTTCACCGTGCCGAAGGGGCAGGCGATGGTGCAGACCTTGCAGCCCACGCAGGTGGAGTCGTTCACCACCTTGGCGCCGGTGGCGCGGTCCACGGTGATGGCCTCCACCGGGCAGGCGTGCAGGCACCAGGCCTCGTCGCACTGGGTGCAGGTGTAGGGCACCTTCTTGCCCGTGTGGTGGAAGTCGAACACCTTGATGCGCGACTTGGCCGTGGCGAAGGTGCCGTAGTTCTCGAAGGAACAGGCCATTTCGCACTGCAGACAGCCGGTGCACTTGTCTGCGTTGATGTGCAACACCTTTTGCATGTGGGTCTCCTGGGTAATCGTGCCGCTGCACTTTGCCTGCAGCCGCGCAAACCTATGCAGCAGCTGACATAGGTGATTCTTGGTTTGCCGTCGCCCACCCACCCTAGGGAGAACCCTAGTCGGGATAGCGCGGGCCGGGGGTTATTCTCAAAATGCAACATCGGGCCGGCCTGCCGCTGGCATGATCCGCGTCAGGAACGAGCCGCCTCTCCCCATGCAAGCCACCCCCTCCACCCAGCCGCTCTCGCGCCTGGCGCGCATCGCCCAGGCCCGCCAGCTGGCCCTGCATGACAGCGGGCCGCTCGCGCCCGGCCTGGTGGCGCCGTGGATCGCCCAGAGCTGGCAGCGCTGCCTGGCCCAGGGCCAGCGTCCCACCGACCGCGTGCTGTTCCAGGCCGTCTCCGCCCAGACCATGCGCGCGGCCTCCGAGGCCAACCGCGTGCTGGTGCAGGCCGCGCGCCCCGTGCTCAAGCAGCTCGGCCACGTGCTGGCCGACACCCGCTACTTCGCCATCCTCACCAACCACGCCGGCGTGGTGGTGGACATCGACGGCCCCATCGACCGCAGCGACCGCCGCGCCGCCGTCATCACCCGCGTGGGGGTGGATCTCTCGGAGCAGAGCGTGGGCACCACCGCCATCGGCGCCGCGCTGCGCGAGCTGCAGCCCGTGTGGCTGCACCGCGGCGAACACTTCTTCAACGACACCTCGGTCTACAGCTGCGCCGGCGCCCCCGTCTACGGCCCCGACGGCCAGTGCGTGGGCATGCTGGACCTCACCGGCGTGGAGACCGCCGAGCGGCCCGAGCTCTGCCACCTGGCCACGCGCTCGGTGCTGGGCATCGAGAACGCGCTCGTGCTGCAGCGCGCACACCGCCTGCTGCTGCGCCTGAACTGGTCGGGCCTGCCCATGAACGACGACTCCGACGGCCTCATCGTGCTCGACGGCGACGGCCGCATCACCGGCGCCAACCGCGCCGCGCGCCAGCTGCTGCCCCAGCTTGGCAGCAGCATGGAACTGCACTGCCGCGACCTCTTCGCCCTGCCCTTCGAGATGCTGTTCGACGCCGCGCGCCGCGGCAACGGCCTGATCGACGTGCCGCTGTGGTCCGGCCTGCGCCTGCAGGTGCAGGCCAGCGTGGCCGGGCGCAGCGCCGCACAGCCGGCCGCCCCCACGGCGGCCCCCACGCGCCCGCTGCGCGACATGGAGACCGAGCTCATCCGCCAGGCCGTGCAGACCGCGCGCGGCAACGTGGCGCAGGCCGCCCGCACCTTGGGCATCAGCCGCGCCACCGTCTATCGCAAACTCGGCAGCAGGTGCGACTGAGCCCGAGTGGACACGGCCCCCAGCGGGAGCATTCGGAGGCATCGGGTACCATCAGGATCAGTCGGCCGAGTTGACCCCGGCTCCTCCTCAGACGCCTTCCGTATGCGCTACAACGCGAGCATTACCACTTGGCTGCTCCTGCTCGTGCTGGTGCCGGTCCTGCCGCTCTTTGGCTTCTGGCTGTACTCGACCTACGGCCACGCGGCGGAACGCGAGAAATTCATCAGGTCGGAGTTGACCCTGTATGCGGAGTCGCTGGCCGGAACGATCCGTGACCGGCTCGAAAACTCCTATGGTTACGTCGCCAGTCTGGCCATCTCCAGGGCGGCGCTGCAGAACGATATTCCCGGCCTGTACATGTTCGCGCAACGGATCCAGGACAGCAACCCCTCGATCCAGGCCCTGTCCCTGGTGGATCGCGATGAACGGGTGCTGTTTCTTTCCCTGCGCCCGCTGGGAGAAGAGTTGCCGCTGCGGGCCGCGGAATCGGTGCGCAAGGTGTTCGAAACCGGCCAGCCCCATCTCTCGTCCCCGTTCCCGTCGCCGTTCAGCGACGCCGTGGTGGTGGCGCTGAGCGTGCCGATCCTGCGGGACGGGCGGGTCGCCCACTGCCTCAGCGCCATTCTGACCACGGCTTCGATCAACGACCTGCTGGTCAGTGCCCATCTGCCGCCAGACTGGATCGCCAGCGTGATCAATGCCTCCGGCACCATCGTGGCGCGCGCTCCGGCACCCGAACTGCACGTCGGACAACCTGCCGCATCGCGCACGCTGGAGGCCATCCAGCGCCAGGAGCCGTCCATCTGGCCCGGCATGACCCGCGACGGCATCGCCACCCAGACCGTCCTGCGCCAAATCGGCCGCTGGGATTGGTACCTCACCTTGGGCGTGCCGGAGCGTGCCCTGCTGGCGAAGCAGAAGAGATTGATCGAACGCGTTGCCCTCACCGCCTTGCTGCTGTTCGGCACCAGCGCTGCCGCCGTGCTGTGGATGTCACGCCGCATCACCCGCGGCATGCGGGAGACCGTCGAGGCAACCGACGCCGTGCTGCAGGGCGGCCGCACAGCAGTGGCGGACAGCGGCATCCGCGAATTCAACCAGATGCGCGCCAGCCTGACCGCTGTGGACCGCTATAACAGGTTGCTGGAGCAGCGCGTGCAAGAGCGCACCGCGGACTTGGTCGACGCCCAGGCGCGCCTGGCCGCCTACGCGGCCGATCTGGATCGCTCCATCGAATCCGAGCGGCGCCGCATCGCCCGAGAAGTGCACGATCAGATCGGCTCGGTATTCACCGGCATCAAGATGATCCTGAGCGGCCAGCGCGGTACAGAACTACCCCCCGCGCAGCGCGAGGCCCTCATGGCAGCCCTCGACACCGGCCTGCAGACGGCGCGGCGTATCTCGGCCGAGTTGCGCCCGCCGCTGTTCGACGACCTGGGCCTTGAATCAGCCCTGGAGCTGCTGCTGGAAACCCAACTCGGCCCGCTTCAGATGGGCCATGACGTTGTGCTGCAGGACCAGGACTGCCTGAACGAACAGCAGGCCATCGGCTGCTACCGGATCGTCCAGGAAGCCTGCACCAACGTCATCCGTCACGCGCAGGCCACGCACTTCTCCATCCGGGGCGGTCGATGGGGCGCTACCGGATACCGCATCACGATATCCGACGACGGCCGGGGCATGCCGCAGGCCGGCCCGCGCAAGGGGGCCTGGGGCATGCTGGGCATGCAGGAACGCGCCCACTTGATGGGCGCCACGCTCGACGTCGGTACCTCGCCCGAGGGCGGCGTGCTGCTGACGCTGCATCTGCCCCTGGCGCCACCACATCCGGAACCCTCGCATGAAGATTCTGCTGCTTGAAGATCATCCTGTCGTGCGCATCGGCCTGCACCAGCTGATCGCTCAGCGCTGGCCCGAGGCCGAGATCGTCGAAACCACGACGTTGGAAGACGCCTTGGCGCAGGTGCGGCACGACGGCCTGCAGGCTGCCGTGGTCGACCTCAACCTGCCCGACGCCAAGGGCCTGGAAAGCGTCACCCGGCTGCGCCGCGCCGCGCCCGCGTTGCGGTTGCTGGTACTGAGCCTGCACGAGGAAGCCGCCTACGCCAGCCGAGTGCTGCAACTCGGTGCCTGGGGCTACCTGACCAAGAACCAGGCCGGCACCGAGCTGGTCGCCGCGCTGGAACGCATCCTGGCAGGCCAGCGCTACCTGAGCGCCGGCCAGGCCGACCGCCTGGCCGGCCAGCTGGCTGGCGCCACAGCGACCGCGCCGCACGAGGCCCTGGCGCCGCAGGAATACCGCGTGCTGATGCTGCTGGCCGAGGGCATGCGGCTGACCGAGATCGGTGCGGCCATGCACCTGTCGCCCAAGACCGTCACCACCTACCGCGCGCGCGTCCTGGAAAAGCTCGGCCTGCGCAACAACAACGAACTCCTGCGCTACTGTCTTGAACACGGCATCGGCCGCGAGTCCGTGTAGGGTTTTCCCTTCAATCAGATCCGCTTTGCCTCTCGGCGCTGTCGGCCTACGCCGATTAGCGCCGGCGCTCCCGCCCCGGATACTGCCTGCATGTCACTACAAGCACAGCAGCTGCAGCATTCTCCATGAAGATCATCCTCGTCGAAGACTCCGAACTCATCCGCCAGGAGCTGGTACGCCTGCTCTCCCGCGAGCCACGGCTGCAGGTCGTGGCCACCATCGGCGAGGAGGAAGAGGCCGTCCAGCGCATCCTGAGCGAGCCCGTGGACCTGGTATTGCTCGACCTCAACCTGGCGCCGGGCAGCGGGCTCAACGTGTTGCGGCGCATCCGGGCCGCCGGTAGCGGCGCGCGGGTGCTGGTGCTGAGCAACAATCTGCGACCCGAGATACATGATGCCTGCATCGGCGCCGGAGCCAACGGCTGCTACGACAAGAACACCCAGGTGGAGGCATGCCTGTCCAGGATAGCCCGCTGGCTGCCGCCGCTGCCCAGCACGGAGGAACGCCGGCTGGGGCAGCTGCATGAACTGGGGCTGCTGGAGTTACCGAACTGCGAAGTTTTTGACAACATCACCCAGCTGGCGGCCGAGATCGCCGAAACACCAATCGCGCTGATATCCCTGGTCGAGCAGGATCGCCAGTGCTTCCTGTCGCGCACCGGCATCGAACTCAACGAGACCTCGCGCTCGATAGCCTTCTGCGCGCACACCATCGCCTGCGGCACCACGCTGGAGATAGACGATGCGCATCTGGATCCGCGCTTCCTTGACAACCCGCTGGTGACAGGGCCGCTGCAGGCGCGGTTCTACGCGGGCGTACCGCTGACGCTCACCACGGGCGATGCCCTGGGCACGCTGTGCGTGCTCGACAGCCGGCCGCGCCAGCTCAGCGAGCGCCAGCGGCGCGCGCTCAAGACCCTGGCCAGCAGTGCAGTGGCCGAGATCGAACTGCGCCGCCGATTGCTCGAACTGGAGCGTGAGGCAGAGCGCCGCCGCCATGCCGAATCGCACGTGCTGCACCTGGCGACGCGCGACCCCCTGACCGCCCTTCCCAACCGCGCCACCTTTCGCGACCGTCTGGAGCAGCAGGTCCTGCTGTCCAGACGCCATCAGAAACGCTTCAGCGTACTGTTCCTCGACCTGGACCGCTTCAAGCCCATCAACGATACCCTGGGCCACGACGCCGGCGACGACGCGCTGGTGAGCGTGGCGGCGCGCCTGGTGGGCTGCCTGCGCGAGTCCGACACTGTCGCTCGCCTGGGCGGCGATGAGTTTGCCATCCTGCTGCCCGACATTGCCGGCCCAGCCGAGGCCCTGCAGGTTGCGGCCAGCGTCATCACCACGCTGGAGAAACCACTGCAGATCCAGGACCACACCCTGTACGTGGGCGGCAGCGTCGGCGTGGCCGTCTACCCCGACCATGGTCACACCGGCGAGGAGCTCCTGGGCCATGCCGACCTGGCGATGTACGAGGCCAAGCATGCCGGCGGCAACCAGCCCAGCCTGTACACCGCCGAGCTGAGCCACCGCGACCGCGAGGTGCGGACCCTCACCGTGGAGCTGCAGGACGCTCTGCAGGGCGACCAGCTGATCCTCCATTACCAGCCGCAGATCACGCTAGGCAGCGGTGATCTGTGCGGCATCGAAGCGCTGGTGCGCTGGAACCATCCGCGCTTCGGCATCCTGCCCCCCGGCCAGTTCATCGAACTGGCCGAGCGCCGCGGTCTGACGCGCCAGCTCACCGTCCGGGTACTGGCGCTGGCACTGGAACAGCTCAGTCGCTGGGACGCGCAAGGCCTGCACATCCCGCGCATCGCAGTCAATGTCTCCCCTTCCGACATCCGTACCGGCTTGGTGGGAACCGTGCAGGAGACGCTGCGCCGCCATGGCGTGGCGCCGACGCGGCTCGAGCTCGAGATCACGGAGTCCACCCTCACCTCCGACGGTGTCGAAACCCTGCAGGTGCTGGGTCAGCTGCGCGCCATGGGGGTCGGCATCGCTGTTGACGACTTCGGCGTGGGCTACTCCTCGCTCAGCCAGATCCACCGCCTGCCCATCGACAGCCTCAAGATCGACCGCAGCTTCGTGCAGGAACTAATGACCTCCAGCGTGGATGCAGCCATCGTCACCGCCGTGCTGAGCATGGCCGGAGCCCTGAACCTGCGCACGGTCGCCGAGGGCGTGGAAAACGCCGCCCAGCTGGACCTGCTGAAACGGATGGGATGCGGCTGCGTCCAGGGCTATCTGCTGAGCCGGCCGCTGCCCGCCTGCGACGTCGAGGACTGGGTCACCGGCTACGGCCTGCGCAACGCATTCACCCGCGCCGGTGAGCTGCCCGCCTGAGGTCAGCTGCACGCCGACCCGCCTGCTTCCTGCTCGGGGTCGCCGCTATGCGCTACACGCACGCAATCCCCCTCAGGCTACTCCTCCTCATGCCGGCAGCAGCCCTGTCGCTCTTTGGCTTCCGGCAGTTCGTCGGGAATACAGAGACCGAAGTCTCGACTTCAACCAACCCGTCTCCCGATACCTGGGGTGATACAGGACGATGCCAGCGACACACAAGGAACAATGGGCCAGCCCGCGCGGCTTTCTGCTGGCCCTGACGATCTGCTGCGCTGGCGTGCCGGGCTTCGCCCGCGGCGACTTCTTCCTGCCGCTGGCCATCACTGCCCTCATGTCCGCGCCACCGTCTGTCGCAAACTCGGCAGCCTCAGGCCCGAGCCGGGGTGAACCGGCCTGGCGCCTCGTCGTGCAGGGGGTGCGCCGCAGCAGCGGCGTCGACCGTGACATGACCCACCTCGCACCGAAAGCTGCCGCATGAGCCGGCCGCGCTCCACCTTCCTCGCCGACCGCTGGCACGGCCGCACCGCGCGCGCCACGCTGCTGTGGCGCGACCTGCTCGGCGCCGGCACCCTCATCAACCTGCTGTTCAGCTTTGCCGGCCTCATGGTCATCGCGCAGGGCGGCCAGCCGGGGTGGGCGCTGGCCCTGCATTTCGCCCCGCTGCCCTGGAACCTGTTCCTGCTGCTGGCCGTGGGCAGGGCTCCGTGGCGACGACCGGCCGACATGGCGCTGGCCGCCGCCTGGTTCCTCGCCATGCTGCTGGTCTGAGCCGGCGCCAGACCGCATCGACGCTCAGCCCCGCGCCACCGGGATGTAGAGTTCCCCGCCCGCGCGCCGGAACTCCCCGGACTTCTCCGCCAGCCCGGCGTCCAGCGCCTGCTCAGGCGCCAGGCCCTGGGTGCGGGCGAACTCGCGCACCTCCTGCGTGATCTTCATGGAGCAGAACTTCGGCCCGCACATGGAGCAGAAGTGCGCCACCTTGGCCGCGTCCTTCGGGAGCGTCTCGTCGTGGAACTGCTGCGCCGTCTCCGGGTCCAGCGCCAGGTTGAACTGGTCCATCCAGCGGAATTCGAAACGCGCCTTCGAGAGCGCGTCATCGCGCGCGCGCGCTCCAGGGTGGCCCTTGGCCACGTCGGCCGCGTGTGCGGCAATCTTGTAGGTGATCAGGCCGGTCTTCACGTCCGCGCGGTCGGGCAGGCCCAGGTGTTCCTTGGGTGTCACGTAGCACAGCATGGCGGTGCCGAACCAGCCGATCATGGCCGCGCCGATGCCGCTGGTGATGTGGTCGTAGCCCGGCGCGATGTCGGTCGTCAGCGGGCCCAGGGTGTAGAACGGCGCCTCGCCGCAATGCTTCAACTGCTCCGTCATGTTGGCCTGCACCAGGTGCATGGGCACGTGGCCCGGGCCTTCGATCATGGTCTGCACGTCGTGCCGCCAGGCGATCTGCGTGAGCTCGCCCAGCGTGCGCAGCTCGGCGAACTGCGCCTCGTCGTTGGCATCCGCCGCCGAGCCGGGGCGCAGGCCGTCGCCGAGCGAGAAGCTCACGTCATACGCCTTCATGATCTCGCAGATCTCCTCGAAGTGCGTGTAGAGGAAGTTCTCGCGGTGGTGCGCCATGCACCACTTGGCCAGGATGGAGCCCCCGCGCGAGACGATGCCCGTGACCCGGCTGGCCGTGAGCGGAATGAAGGGCAGCCGCACGCCGGCGTGGAGGGTGAAGTAGTCCACGCCCTGCTCGGCCTGCTCCACCAGCGTGTCGCGAAAGATGGCCCACGTCAGGTCCTCGGCCACGCCGCCCACCTTCTCCAGCGCCTGGTAGATCGGCACGGTGCCGATGGGCACCGGGCTGTTGCGCACGATCCAGTCGCGCGTGGTGTGGATGTTGCGGCCGGTGGAGAGGTCCATCACCGTGTCGGCGCCCCAGCGCGTGGCCCACACCAGCTTTTCCACCTCCTCCTCGATGCTGGACGTCACGGCCGAGTTGCCGATGTTGGCGTTCACCTTGACCAGGAAATTGCGCCCTATCGCCATGGGCTCGAGCTCGGGGTGGTTGATGTTGGCCGGAAGGATGGCGCGCCCGCGCGCCACCTCCTCGCGCACGAACTCGGGCGTCACCACCTGCGGGATGCTTGCGCCCCAGCTGTGGCCTGCCAGGCGCGCCTCGCGCTGCGCGTCGGCCAGGTAGGGTGCCATCCACTCCCGCTTCTGGTTCTCGCGGATGGCCACGAACTCCATCTCCGGCGTCACGATGCCGCGGCGCGCGTAGTGCAGCTGCGTCACGTTGGCACCGGCTTTGGCGCGCCGCGGTGTGCGCTGCAGGCCCGCGGCCCGGGCGCGCAGCGCGGCCAGCGCATCCGCCTCCCCGCCCTTGACGCCATCGTCGAGCCCCTGGGGTGCGCGGCCTGCATAGGTCTCGGTGTCGGCGCGCGCCGCGATCCACTGCGTGCGCAGCGCCGGCAGGCCGCGCGTCACGTCGATGGCGGCCTGCGGGTCGGTGTAGGGGCCCGAGGTGTCGTAGACCGTCACCACCTCGCCATTGCCCAGCGCAATCTCGCGCATGGGCACGCGCACGCCCGGCTGCGTGCCGGGCACATGGATCTTGGTGGACGCCGGCAGCGGCGCGCGCGTGAGGGTGATGAAGCGGGAAAGCGGATCGGCTGCGTTCATGTGCGGTCTCCTTGAAACAAAAAGGTTTTGCTCCGAAGGAGGCTCGCCGAACGCGAACCTGGGCATGGCGCGGGGCCACGGCAAGCGGGACAGACCGGGCAGCGCAGGCTGCGGCAGGTCAGGCTCTTCTTACGCCGGTACAAACCGGATCAAGTTCGCGGGTTCGGATCACCGTCTCAGCATGTCACGCATGCACCCCGGGCAGGGTGCAGTGTACGGCATGCGCCGACCCGCGCACTTGACCGGGGGCAGGAAATTCAGGCCAGGCCCTCAGCCTTCAGCGTCGCCAGCACGGCCGGGCGTGCGGCCACGCGCTTCTGGTAGGCCAGCAGGTTGGGCAGGCCGCTGAGGTCGATCTTCACGAACTTGCTCCAGCCCACCACGGTGAACATGTAGGCATCGGCCACGCTGAAATCCGCGCCCATGAGGTAGTCCTTGCCGGCCAGTTCCCCGTTGACCCAGGCCAGGCGGCGCTCGATGGCGGCGCGGCCGGCGTCCTTCCAGTCCTGGCTGGCGGCGGGGTTGAACAGCGGGCTGAAGTTCTTGTGCAGCTCGGTGCCGATGAAGGTCAGCCAGGCCTGCAGCTGGTAGCGCGCCAGCGTGCCGTTGGGCGGGGCCAGCTTCTTCTCAGGGTGCAGGTCGGCCAGGTACTGCACGATGGCCGGGCCTTCGGTCAGCAGCGTGCCGTCGTCGAGCTGCAGCGCGGGCACATAGCCCTTGGGGTTGATGGCGAGGTAGTCCTCGCCCGAGCCCGTCTTCTTGCCCTTGAGGTCCACGGTGTCGGTGTCGTACTTCAGGCCCAGTTCCTCGAGCACGATGTGGACGGACAGGGAACAGGCGCCGGGTTTGAGGAAGAGTTTCATGGTGGTCAGGATGGATCAGGAAATGAACGCCGCGCCAGTGTAGGCAAGTTGCGGGGATCGTGCTGAGGGTGGGGTCGGATGCGACGGGCGGCAGGCTGCGCGGCAGCAACCACACGCTAGAGCTGCCCGTACTGCGTGCCGCCGCTTCGATCCGGCGCTTCCAGCGGGGCGTGCTCGGATTCGTAGTCCAGGTGCTGGACGGAGATGGCGCCGAGGTGGCTCTCGTCCGGGCTGGCCGGCACAACCTGGGCACGCGCCAGGCGCTTGCGCGCGGCCGAGACGTCGCCCACCACTTCGCGCTGGCGCGTCTGGCCCATGCCGGCGCGGGCGGCCTCGGGGCTGTCGCCGGCACGGTAGCTGCGCACGAAGCTCGATTCGATCTCGTTGACGCGCCAGAAGATCGCGTCCAGGCTCACGCCGTAGCGTTCGATGGTGCGCTTGCGGATGAACTCCTCGACCTGGTTGAAGCCCAGGCCGATGCCGTCGCGCTTGGCCTCGAAGGTGGTGGTGACCTCGATCATGGCCACGAAGCGGTGCTGGCGCGCATCCACGTTCATGACCTTGAACTTGTACATGCTGGAGATGACCTGCAGCTGCAGCAGGCTCTCGCGGATGGACTGGTAGAGCATCTCGCGCCGGTAAGCCATGCGCTCTTCGAGCGACATGCGCTCGGGATCGCTCTCGGGGGGCGTGGAGTCCGGGCCCGCGTCCTGCCGGGACGACTGCCGCTTGAAGAAGGAGAACATGGGGTGCCCGTCCTGGAGATGTGGTGTCTGTTGCCGCCTAATCTACCACCACGCGCGCGCCGCCGGCAGCCCGGCTCAACCCCGCGCCACCCGCGCCCCCGGCGCGATGATGGGCGGCGCCGCGTTCAGCGCCTCGATGGCAAAGCCCGCGGCCTCCTTGTAGCGGGCCATGAACTCCTCCAGCTTCACGCTGCGGCTCCAGTCGCCCTGGGTCCAGCCGCCCTTGTTGTCCACGGTGATCTCGGCGATCCAGTTGATGTCCGTCCTGGATCAAGGGAAGACCCGGTCAAACGAGCAATAGTTGATCGGCAACCTAAAAAGTGTCATTTTCGTATTCCACCAAACTGCGCAATCTGATTTAGCTTGACCGCTCGCTCATGACAGGCCTGACAGGGCCGAATCCCGATTGCCGAAGTAGCCCTGGTAATGAGATCGCCCAGACCAATCGCCGTTGACGGGCTGATTCCCGGGAGCGCCACTTGAACAATGCCAGCTTGTCGTCTTAAGCCACCGGCATACATGTCGCGTCTATTGATCAACCTGGTTGGGTCGCCGTAGAGACCTCCTGACGAGGAGGAAACAGGTGGGCTTGACCCACCCGGGTTCTTGATCAGACAGCCCACTGCAACAGCGATCTCGGACATGATCCAGTAGAGCAGGCCCCAGTACCCCCATGTCACGGCGGCGCCGATCGCGCAGGGCAGCTTAGTAATGTCAAAGATCGTGATGATGGCCAGGATCGCGGTGATGACCCCGAACACTGCGATCATGACTCCCATGAATGTCCATGCAGCCAGTATCACTTCGCAGGCAGTGAAAAAGCGACAGATTGCCCACCACAGAATGAAAAGAATGATCCCTATGAGGAAGAGCGCCGCTCCAATGATGGCCAGCACGAGACCAATGATTGGCCCGGCGGGCGGTGGCACGTAGGAGTTGACAAGACATCCTGCAATCAGCAATAGCGCCCCTATCAGCATGAAGATCAGTGACGTCCACAAGAGTGCCGCGCAACTTTGCAGTGTGGTCCGGGGTGGGGGCGTGGTAACGCAGTCGGAAATAGACAAAGATGTTCCGAAAGTCGAATTCCGGTTAGAGCAATTCGGGTCGCTGCTTGTGACTCGACAGGTGACAGTGTACGAGCCGGCCCGGGCATATGAGTGCGATGCGGCCGGGGTGGCAGTGGTTACCTGATTGCCTGACGATTGGGGATCACCAAAGTCCCAGCTGTATGACTGGGCGGTTCCGGCAGGGTCGTTGACAGACGCCTGAAACGTGACCGTCGCCGCTGTTCCTGCCGCTTGGTCGATACAGCCGACGGCTGACGGGCTAAGACCGACAACTTCCGGACAGTCCCGTACTGGAGCGCAGTTCCGCAGTATGAACGATCCTCCGCCGACCAGATCGCATGCCACCGCTCCGCTGTTGTCCGTGGGAAGGCCTGAAGATGGGGAGAAAACTGCAGCGACACTGACTGTGTATGTGCCCGGGCGAGTCAGGTCAACGGGGCCAGGGCTCGTGGAGTTGAGTGAGCTCCATCCGGCCGAGGTGGAAACCGTTGCCCCTGCCTGCTGGGTCCAGGTCTGTACACCTGCAGGCTGCGAGGGGCCTGTAACCGTCCAGTCGAAGCGGACCGGCACGGGCGAACTCTGCGGAACGGGCGCTTGCCAATTCACTTGCGCCGCAAATGTTGCAGCGAGCGGTGCATTCATAGGCGCACACCATCTGCCGTCACTCGGAACAGTGATAGTGACGATGACCGGTTGGCCCGGTGTTGGACATGGAATGCACGGACCTGGCGACGCGTTGATCGAAACACTCTGGAGGGGGCAGACTTGCCCACTCACGATGACCACCGGCGTTGCTGTGACGCTGTACCCTTGTGCGCGATGAATCAGGTCGGTCGTATGCTGAACAGCCGAAACCGGACCGGCGCTTGTGTTTACATTTTGAATGTAAGTGGTGGCGCCCGATGCGTTCGCTGCTCCGTAGGCCCAGGAAATTTGAAATGGCGAATTTGCCGGTATCGGCGGATTGATCGCCAACTGGAACGTTGTTGGGCGTGTCAGGTTTGAATTGCACGGCCCGTAGCTGACAGATCCGGTGATGGCTGGGCAAGATGACGGGGTGCAGGTGGTTTGTATGTCCACACAAACCGTCGGGCACTCCTGATTTCCAGGTATCAGGCAGGCCCGGTACGGGTTGGCCTGGTCAGCATAAGTGTGCGTAGCCGAGACGTTCAGGGGAGTGTTGGGGTTGCCGCTCGTATTCGTTAACGTGACCGCAGGTGAGATATTGCCATCTCCGAAGTCCCATCTGAAGGCGCTGCTGCCTCCGGATGGAAGCATGACCATCGCCGACAAGGTGACACTTTGAGATGCAGGGGTTCCTGTGCAGGCACCATACGTTGGGGGACTCATCTGAATCCGAGGGCATCCCAGGCAATCAATGATTCCATCGGTACGATTCCAAAGGGTCCACACACCATTGCACATGCCGCGGACTTCGCATGCGAACTTTTCACCGCAGATGGCTCCGATCCAAGCCGGAATGGAGAAAGTCACCGAGCCAGTAGGCCCATTGGGGCCACTGTTTGTCGTCGCAGTAAATGTCGTGCCAGGGGAGCCAGGTGGCGCCAGCACACGCATTTCAACTGGAATGTTCGAGTTCGTACCACCTGGACAGGACCAATCACCTATGACCTGCAGCTGCGAGGGCTGGAGTGCCCCTGCGTTGACCACCCCGATGACGCGCGTCAATGTGAACATGATGTCCCCCTTAGGATGTATCACTCAATCTGTATGAGCCAAGTGATCCCAGCGTCCGCACGTGTCTCTTATGTATTGCCAGGCGGGTTGGCTCGGTCAAGTTAGCACAGATCCCGTGAATCGCCAACACACGTTACGTTCTGCCGTCGTTCGTGCCAAGCCAGAGTGCCTAGGCATCCCCCGTTTGTGGGATGTTCAAACGGGAGATCAGGATCTATCGTGCACCCACGCGTGGGAATTGCACCTGATCGGGTGCTCCAGTGCGAAGGGAGATCGATATGCCGTGTTGGTTCAACTGTCTACTTGGGATGTGGTGGATCTGGGGGATCGGTTCTATCGCAGCTGCGTTGATCGGATTGGCTTCCGCTGGCCCTTGGGGCTTGCTAGCTGGGGCCGCGTGGTTTGGGGTAACCGTGGTGGCTTGCCTCTTCTACTGCTTGTTTGTTCGGTGTAGATAAAGCAAAGCCAAGTCGAGATGGATCAAGCGCCACGCTCGACGTCTGGCTTGGCTTCGCTCATGACAGATTCAAAGTTGCCAAGACTGAATCACCCGTGGATTTGAAAATCACCGCTGCTTGACCCTCGCCCCCACCGCAATAATCGGCGGCGCCGCGTTCAGCGCCTCGATGGCAAAGCCCGCGGCCTGCTTGTAGCGGGCCATGAACTCGTCGCGCTCGGCCTTGGGGATGACGTCGTCGATGTTGTCGAAGACGCCGCCGCAGCGTTCCTCCACCAGGCCCAGGATGGCAAAGGGGCCGGAGCCACGGTTGCGCAGCACCAGGGCCGAGATGTCCTTGCACAGTTTCTGATCGTAGGCCAGCAGGGCCTGCGGCGTGACGCCGTGCTGCACCATGGCCGCGCCCAGCACGCGCGCATCCATGATGGCCTGGCTGGCGCCGGCCGAGCCCACGGGGTACATCACGTGGGCGGCGTCGCCCAGCAGGGCCACGCGGCCGTCCACCCAGGTGGGCACGGGATCGCGGTCGATCATGGGGTATTCAAAGACTTCCTTCGCGCCGCGCAGCATGGCGGGCACGTCCAGCCAGTCGTAGTTCCAGCCCTCGAAGTGGTGGATGAACTCTTCCAGCTGCACGCGGCGGTTCCAGTCGCCCTGGGTCCAGCCGCCGGCGTTGTCCACGGTGATCTCGGCGATCCAGTTGATGGTGGACAGGCCCGTGGCCGGATCCGGCGGGGAGATGGGGTAGAGCACCACGCGGTGTTTGAGCGAGCCCACGCCCACGAAGGAGGCGCCGGTGCGGATGGCCACGCCCGGCGTGGTGCCGCGCCACATGATGGCGCCGCCCCACTGGATGGGCGGCTGGTTCGGGTGCATCTGCGCGCGCACGGCCGAATGCAGGCCGTCGGCGGCGACGAGCAGGCGGCCCGGCACCTCGCGGCGTTCGCCATTGCGCGTTTCCACCAGGGCGGTGACGCCCTGCGCCTCGTTGCGGTAGCCCGTCACCTTGCAGCCGGTCTGCACCGCATCCGGCCCCAGGCGGCGCTGCACCTCGGCCAGCAGCAGCATCTGCAACTGGCCGCGGTGCACGGCGTACTGCGGCCACTTGTAGCCCGCCAGCAAGCCGCGCGGCTCGGCGTACACGTCGTTGCCGTTGCGCCCCACCAGGGCCCACTCTTTGGCCTGCAGGCCGATGGCGTCGAGCCGGTCCGCGCCTATGCCCAGCTCGTAGAGCTCGCGCACGGCATTGGGCTGCAGGTTGATGCCCACGCCCAGGGGCTGCAGCGCGGGCACGGCCTCGAAGACCTGGCAGGGCACGCCGATCTGGTGCAGCGTGAGGGCCAGCGCAAGGCCGCCGATGCCGCCGCCGGCGATGAGGACGGGGGCGTGTGTGTCGTGCTCGGAAATCATGGGGGTGTTCGTTGTGTCGTGCCGGCCATGGGCGCCGGCTGGCGACACTGTAAGCCATGCGCGGGCGGCCTTTGGCGTCCGGCGTCGCCCGGGTGCCAGCCCCGGTGGCACAATCGCCGGTCCTTTCCGCCGGGGCCCTGCGCCCCTCACGCCTCCCCCGCTTCATGACCCTCCCGCTCTCCGGCACCCTCGGCATCGACTTCGGCACTTCCAATTCGGCCATGGCCTGGGCCGCGCCCGGGGGCACGGCCCGGCTGATCGCGCTGGAGGGCGAGGCCACGGCCATGCCCACCGCGGTGTTCTACAACAGCGAGGACCTGAGCACCCACTTCGGGCGCGACGCGGTGGCGCAGTACCTGGAGGGCACCGAAGGGCGGCTGATGCGTTCGCTCAAGAGCCTGCTGGGCAGCCCGCTGCTGCTGGAGACCACGGTGGTCAACCACCGGCAGGTCAGCTTCCAGGACATCATCGCCACCTTTCTGGCCACGCTGCGCGAGCGCGCCACGCAGGCGCTGGGCGCGGCGCCCACGCGGGTGGTGCTGGGCCGGCCCGTGCATTTCGTGGACGACGATCCGGCGCGCGATGCACAGGCCCAGGCGGCGCTGCTGCAGGCCGCGCAGGCGGCGGGCTTCACCGACATCTCCTTCCAGCTGGAGCCGATCGCCGCGGCGCTGGACTACGAGCGCCGGCTGGACCAGGAGCGCACGGTGCTGGTGGTGGACCTGGGTGGCGGCACCTCGGACTTCACGGTGGTGCGGCTGGGGCCGCAGCACATCCACCAGGCGGACCGCAGCGCCGACGTGCTGGCCACCACGGGCGTGCACATCGGCGGCACGGACTTCGACCAGAAGCTGAGCCTGGAGCAGGTGATGCCGCTGCTGGGCTACCGGCACCCCGGGCCGGACGGGCGCGAGGTTCCCAGCCGCATCTTCTTCGACCTGGCCAGCTGGCACCTGATCCACTGGCTGTACCAGCCGCGCGCGCTGGCCCAGGCGCAGGCGCTGTGGACCAACTACACGGACATCACCCTGCACCGGCGCCTGATGCGGGTGCTGACGCAGCGCCACGGCCACCGCATCGCCCACGCGGTGGAGCAGGCCAAGATCCGCTGCTCGCAGACGGACGGCGACACGCGGCTGGACCTGGGTTTCGTGGAAGCCGGCCTGAGCGCGCCCATGACGGCCGCAGCCATGCAGGAGCACCTGCACGACCTGCTGGCGCGCACCGTGGCCTGCGCGCGCGAATGCGTGCAGGCCGCGGGCGTGCGCGACGCGGCGCTGGGCGCCATCTACCTCACGGGCGGCTCCTCGGCGCTGCGGCCCTTCCAGCGCGCGCTGCAGGCCGAGTTTGCGGGCGTGCCGCTGGTCGAGGGCGACCTGTTCGGCGGCGTGGCCTCGGGGCTGGCGTACGGCGGCTGAGCGGCAGGGCGGGCGCTCAGTCCCTCTGCTTCTTGTAGTGGTGGAGGAAGCGGCCGAAGTCCCGGTCTTTCTTGCGCCGCTCCAGGCTGCTGAGGTCGTGAAACTCGGATTCCTTGCGCAGCTTCAGGTAGTTGCGCAGGTGTTCTTCACTGAGTTCCTGGCGCTCGACCGCAGCCCGCACCGCGCACCCCGGTTCGCTGACATGGGTGCAATCCGGGTAGCGGCAGCCGGCGGCCAGGGCGTCGATGTCGGCATAGGTCTCGGCGAGGCCCTCGCCCGCGCCCAGCAGGCCCAGTTCGCGCATGCCCGGCATGTCGATCAGCAGCGCGCCGTGCGCCAGCACGACCAGATGGCGGCGCGTGGTGGTGTGGCGCCCCTCCCCGGTGTGGCTGACCTCGCGGGTTGGCAGCGTGTCGTCGCCCAGCAGGCGGTTGATGAGCGTGGTCTTGCCCACGCCGGATGAACCGAGCAGGCAGTAGGTCCGGCCGGGTGCCATGCGTTCGCGCACCTGGTCCACCCCCTCGCCCGTGACGTTGCTGACGCAGACGATGCTGGCGTCCACGCCCATGCCGCGGATACGGGCGATCAGCTGCTCCAGTTCCTGCGGGCTCACCAGATCGGTCTTGGTCAGCAGCACCACGGGCTCGATGTGGCCGTCGCGCACCATGACCAGGTAGCGTTCCAGGCGGCGGACATTGAAGTCGAAGTGGCAGGACTGCACGATGAAGGCCACGTCGATGTTGGCGGCCATCATCTGGAACTCGACATCACGGCCGGCGGCCTTGCGCCGCAGGAAGGAGCGGCGCGGCAAGAGGTGGTGAATGATCGCGTGGCTGGCGCCGTCCAGGTAGTGCGCGCACACCCAGTCGCCCACGCAGGGCAATTCGGCGGACGACTCGGCGAGGTGGAGGAACTTGCCGGTCAGCTCGGCCGGCACTTCGCCGTGTTCGCCCCGGATGAGGCAGCGCCCCCGGTCGACCGCGGTGACCCGGGCCGGGGACGCATCCGGCCCGCACAGTTCAGCGGCCTGGGCCGCAAACCACGCATCCCATCCGAGTTCAGTGAGTTTCATGGGCAGAGTCTGCCAGCACCGGGGGCAACCGCCAAGCCCGCGGCCCTGCCGCCGGGAATCCACGCCGGCCCACGGGAATGTGACCGGCGCATGACGACGCGCAGTGGCCGAGCAAAAGACTCGGCTCCGGATGGACAGCGGGCCCCGGCCGGCCCTAGAGTGCGCGGCAGGCGCACACGCAATGGAGGTCCCATGTCCGGCAGGCTGGCAACACTGAGCAATCTCTACAGCGATCTCGCGGATCGCTATGGCAAGACCGATCCGATCGTGGCGCAGCTGCTGGGCCAGATCGAGCACGAGATGCAGCAGGCCCTGGTGCTGCCCTTCGGCGAGCGGCGCCGGGCGCCACAGCCGACCCGGCCGTGGGGTCCGCGCCCGTACCGCCTGGCGGCGGCGGGGCGGGCTTCCTGAAGCGGTCGCGCCGCCCCCCTCTCACAGGTCTTCGCGTTCGCGCGCGAGCGTCGCGGCGTCGCGCCGCTCCAGGCTGTCCTGCGCGGCGATGCGGCGCTCGATGGCCAGGATGCGCTCGCAGACCTGGCTCACCCAGTGCAGGTCGATGCGCTGGCCGCTGACGAAACCGCGGGGCGACAGGGCCGCGATGCCCGAGAGCCACTGCGCACTACCGTCGGCCAGCACCACGCGCCGCGGCGGCGTGGGTTTGATGTGCCAGCCCTGCCACTGCACGCAGCGGCCGGTCTCCAGCAGCTGCAGCAGCTCGGCGGGCGTGCGGGCCGGGCCTGCGGCGGGCGGGCCTGGCGCGTCGATGTCGAGCCACAGCCGGGTCAGCGCCAGCACCTCGTGGATCCTCACGTGCGCCAGGGGCTGGTCACCGTGGCCGGCTTGCTTGGTCTTCATGGCACACACCTCCAGATCCTGTCCTGCCCCGGGCGCCCGGCACGGGCGGCCCGACTGCGCGTGCGCCGGCAGGACATGGCCCGGAGCACCCGCTGCGCGAGTGTGCAGGGCCATCTCTGCAGTTTGATGACAGTGGCGCCGCGCTCAGGTGAGGTAGTCGCCCGAGGCCTCGGGCTGGAAGTGGATGGCCACCACTTCGGCCGCACGCGCCTCGCCATTGGGCAGGCGCCAGCGGGCGGTGGCACCCACGCGCAGGCCCAGCAGGGCGGCGCCCAGGGGCGAGAGCGCCGAGATCATGCCCAGCACGGGCTCGGCATCGGCGGGGTAGCACAGCGTGAGCTTCTGCCGCAGGCCGGAGTCGGGGAAGATGATCTCGACCTGGGAGTACATGGTGACGATGTCGGGCCCGATCTCGCGCGAGGGCACGAGGTCGGCGCAGTGCAGTTCTTCGGGCAGTTGCCCGCCACCGAGGCGGGTGAGGCGGGCGAAGTCGAGTTCGGTCAGCTGGCGCTCACCGGCGGGGGTCTCTGGATACATGAGGCATCTCCATCAAGGGCGAAGACGCCGGCCCGGCAGGGCAGGCGCTCGCGGTCGCGCGGGGCTGGGGCCCGGCGATGGAGGTTTGCGCAGTCAGGGGGGAAAGGTTATCGCCGGGCGGAGGAATGTGCGACCGGCTTGCAGGGCCAGTGCTCGCACACGGCGGCGCACGCCTGCCCCGGCAGGCCGCGCGTGGCGCCTGTTTGCAGGGGAAGGGTGGAAGCAGTCATGGTTCAGGCGCGAAGGTCTGTCGCAGGCCGGGATGGTAGCAGCCTGGGGCCACCACTGCCCGGGCGCGCCGGCATGACCCCACGCGCTGGTGCGGTGGTGCGGCGGCGGGCGCCTCAGTCGGTCGGGATGCGCACGTCGCGCAGGCCGCCCCAGCGGCTGGATTCTTCCTTGAAGCCCGGATCGAGGCAGCGGTTGGTGAAGCCCACGGGGCCGTAGTCGGCCCGGTAGACGACCCAGGTGCTCCAGCCGTTGCGCTGGTCGCGGCCGAAATATTCGAAACTGAGTTCCTCGGGCGAGATGGTGCGGCCGAACTGGCTCGAGACGGCGCGGGCCACGTCGACCAGGGTCTCGACGGCGACCATCTGCTGCATGGATTGCTCGAAGCCGACCTGGCCGGGTCTGTACTTGGGCATGCGGGCCTCACTTCCCTGCCTGGGTCCGCGGCTGCGCGGCCGCCGGCGGGCACAAAGCGTTACGGTCTGGCGACATATGGTTACCGGCCAGCAGGGCCGCGAGGCGCTGTTGCAGGCGCAGCAGCGCGACCACGGCCCGGTGCGCGCGGCCTGGGGCCGCAGGGTCGCCGGCACGGGGGGCCTGGCCGGTGTGGGGCTGCGGGGGCTCGATGGGCCAGGTCAGGGCGGAAAACATGGATGACTCCGGGAGACAGTTTGCAGTGGCATCGATTGTGCAAATCGGATGTTGCACAGCCGCCTACAACTGTCTCCGTGTGTAACCGCCGTATGCGCTGCGAACGCCCGCCCTCAGCAGGCCAGGCAGACGACCTGGTTGCGCCCGCGCTGCTTGGCGGCGTAGAGCGCGGCATCGGCCTGCTGCACGAGGGCCGCGGCCTGCGCAGCGGGCTCGCCGGCAGCGGCCGCCAGCGGGGCCGCGCCGATGGAGACGGTCACGCGCACGTCGGCCTGGCCCGGTACGGGCACGGTCTGCGCAGCGATGACGCGGCGGATGCGCTCGGCCGTCTCCAGCGCGCTGGCCAGCGGCGTGCCGGGCAGCAGCACGATGAATTCCTCGCCGCCGTAGCGCGCCACGACGTCGCTGCCGCGCAGCTGCGCCTTGATGAGGCGGGCCACGTAGCGCAGCACGGCATCGCCCGCGGGATGGCCGTGGGTGTCGTTGATGCGCTTGAAGTGGTCGGCGTCGAGCAGCAGGCACACCAGCGGCAGGCCGCTGCGGCGCGCGGCCTGCACCTCCTCCAGGCAGCGCGCCTCGAAATAGCGGCGGTTGTGCACGCCGGTGAGCGCGTCGGTCAGGCCCGCGAGCTTGAGGCGCTCGGTGGCCAGGGCGTTGTGCAGGCACAGGGCCACCAGCGCCGCGAGGCGGGCAAGGAAATCGGTACTGCTGTCGGCGGTGAAGCGCCGGGCATCCTGGCTGCCCAGATTGAGGCTGCCGATGCACTGCCCGCGCGTGACCAGCGGCAGCAGGGCCACGCTGGCCGGGGTGGCGGCCATGTCCGCAAAAAGAAAGCCGTGCGCGGGGCTGGCATCGGCCAGCAGTGGCCGGGGCCGGCTGCCGTACAGCGCCTGCAGGGGCGCCTCGGCGCTCAGCAGCAGCAGGCCGGGGGTGGCGGCGGCCTCGCCCAGCAGGGCACGCACCTCGTGCCCGGGATCGGCCAGGGCGAGGGTGACCGCATCGAGCTGGAAACGCTGGCGGTAGTCGAGCAGCAGCACCTCCAGCAGGGCCGCCAGCGTGGGCGCGGCCACCAGTGCGCGCTCGAGTTCGTCGAAGCGGCGCAGCTTGTCCTGGTTCAGGCGCGCCTCGGCCAGCAGGGTGTCGAGCTGATCACGCAGGCGCTGGTTCTCGGCCCGCAGCACGGCCAGCGCGAGGCGGCCGCCGGCCGGTCCCTGCGGCGCGCCCTCGTCGACGGAACTCTCGGGGCGGATGCTGTGGGACATGCCGCCGACTGTAGCGCAGGCAGCCACGCCGCTTGCCACCTGCCGCCTTCGGCCTTACCGGCCTGCGTTGGGGAAGAACAGCTGCTCGCCGCCGATCTTGTAGGCCGCAATGGCGTTCTGGCCAGCCGGCGAAACCACCCAGTCGACGAACTTCTGCGCCTCGGCGCGCTTGACGTGCGGATGCCTGGCGGGGTTGACCACCATCACGCCGTACTGGTTGAACAGGCGCCTGTCGCCCTCGACCAGGATGGCCAGGTCGGCACGGTTCCTGAAGTTGAGCCAGGTGCCGCGGTCGGCCAGCACGTAGGCGCCGCTGCTGGAGGCGATGTTGAGTGCCGGGCCCATGCCGCAGCCGCATTCCTTGTAGCCGCCGCCCCTGGCATCGACGCCGGCCATCTTCCAGAAGCGCAGCTCGGCGGCGTGGGTGCCGCTCTTGTCGCCGCGCGAGACGAAGCCGGCGTTGGCCGTGGCGATCTTCTTCAGGGCTTCGACGATGTCCTTGCCACGGATAGCGAGCGGGTCGGCCCTGGGGCCGATGAGCACGAAGTCGTTGTACATGACGGCCTGGCGCCGCAGGCCGTAGCCGTCGGCGACGAACTTCTCCTCGGCCGCCTGGTCGTGCACGAAGACGACGTCGGCATCGCCGCGGCGGCCCATGTCCAGCGCCTGGCCGGTGCCCAGGGCCACGACCTTGATGGCGATGCCGCTGGTGGCCTTGAAGGCGGGCAGCAGGTGCGAGAACAGGCCCGACTGCTCGGTGGAGGTGGTGGAGGCCATGACGATGCTCTGCGCCGAGGCGGCCAGTGCCGCGAAGGACAGCACGGCGACCAAGGCGGCGCGGACCAGGGTGGCTCCGGAGGTCTTCATGCAAGTTCTCCTTTGACGAAAAGATGGGCCTCGGGCGAGACGGCCTGCAGCCGTGCGGTGTCGAAGAACTCGGCCACCGGCAGGTCGGCCAGCACGCGGCCGCGTTCCAGGTAGATCACGCGCGTGGCCAGGCGCTTGACCTGGCCCAGGTTGTGGCTGGCGAAGACGACGGTGACGGGCTGGCCGTCCAGCGTGCGGCTGCGGCTGAAATCGGCGATGAGTTCCTCGACCTCGCGCTTGGCGTGCGGGTCCAGGCTGGCCGTGGGCTCGTCGAGCAGCAGCACCTCGGGCCGCAGGGCCCAGGCGCGCGCCATGGCCAGGCGCTGCTGCTGCCCGCCCGAGAGCGTGCGCGCGGGGCGGCCGGCGCGCTCGGCCAGGCCCACACGCTCGAGCGCGGTGATGGCACGCACCTGCGCCGTGCGCCAGGGCACACCGCGCAGCCACAACGCGAGCGCGACGTTGTTGCGTGCGCTGGTGCGCAGCAGGAAGGGGCGCTGGAACAGCATGGCCTGGCGCGCGGCGGGCACGGCGCGCAGCACACCGGCCGTGGGCCGCTGCAGGCCGTGCAGCAGGCGCAGCAGCGTGCTCTTGCCGCTGCCGTTGGCGCCGACCAGGGCCACGGCTTCGCCGGGCGCGATGGCCAGGCTCATGGGATGCAGGGCCTGCACGGGCCCGAAGGCGACGGCTGCGGCCTGCAGTTCGAGAACGGAGGCGGCGCTCATGCCGCCACCCCCACCGGGCCGCGGCCCTGCACTTCGACCTGCTCGCGCCAGCGGCGCAGCAGCGCGATGGCGGCGTTGAGCAGCAGCACCACGCCCAGCAGGATCAGGCCCAGGGCCAGCGCCAGCGGCAGGTCGCCCTTGCTGGTCTCCAGCGCGATGGCGGTGGTCATGACGCGGGTGTAGCCGTCGATGTTGCCGCCAACTATCATGACCGTGCCCACTTCGGAGATGGCGCGGCCGAAGGCGGTGATGAGCATGGTCAGCAGCGCGTAGCGTTCGTCCCAGGCCAGCAGCAGGCCGCGCAGCGTGGTGCCCGCACCCAGCGACTGCAGCTGCTCGCCGTGGCGGGATTCGACGTCCTCGATGACCTGACGCGTGAGCGCGGTGGCCAGGGGCAGCACCAGCAGGGCCTGGGCCATGACCATGGCCTCGAAGTCGAACAGCCAGCCCAGGTGGCCCAGGGGGCCCGAGCGCGAGAGCAGCAGGTAGACCACCAGCCCCACCACGACGGCCGGCACGGCCAGGAAGGTGTTGAGCAGGGTCAGCACGGCGCCGCGGCCGGCAAAGCGCGCCACGCCCAGCCAGGCCCCGAGCACCACGCCCAGCGTGCAGGCAATGAGGCAGGCGCTGGCGCTGACGGCCAGTGAGCGGCCGACGATGGCCAGCAGGACGGGATCGAGGCCGGAGATGAGCTGCAGCGCTGTGGCCGCGCTTTCGGTGAAGGTGGACATGCGGGATTCTTGTTCTCTTGCGGTATCGTAGGAACTGCCTGAAAACCCCACCATATGAAGCGTCGTGCATAGGTTGCAGTTTCACTACACATTTGCCTCCCGGGCGCCGGACGAGCCCGCGCTGATCCGCAACCCGCTGCTGGACCTGCTGCACGCGGTCCAGGAGAGCGGTTCCATCTCGGGCGCGGCGCGCCGGCTGGGCCTGTCCTACCGCCACGTCTGGGGCGAGCTCAGGCGCTGGGAACAGGAACTGGGCAACGAGCTGCTGATCTGGGAGAAGGGCCAGGCCGCACGCCTGAGCGAATTCGGCACCAAGCTGCTGTGGGCCGAGCGCCAGGCGCAGGCGCGGCTGACACCGCAGATCGAATCACTGCGCGCCGATCTGGAGCGCGCCTATGCCCTGGCCTTCGACGACTCGGTGCACGTGCTCACGCTCTACGCCAGCCACGACGACGCGCTGAGCGCGCTGCGCACGCACGCGGCGCGCGAGCAGCAGCTGCATCTGGACGTGCGCTTCATGGGCAGCGTGGACGCGCTGCGCGCACTCAACGAGGGGCGCTGCGTGATGGCGGGCTTTCACACGGTGCAGCAGCCGGGTGCGGGCTCACTGGCGGAGCAGACCTACAAGCCGCTGCTCAAGCCGGGGCTGCACAAGCTCATCGGTTTCGCGCGGCGCACGCAGGGGCTGATGGTGGCGCGCGGCAACCCGCTAGGCCTGCACGGCCTGCCCCAGCTGGCCGACGGCCAGGTGCGCTTCGTCAACCGGGCCCAGGGCACGGGCACGCGGGTGCTGCTCGACGAGCTGCTCCGGCAGCAGCGCATCGCGCGCAGCCGCATCAGGGGCTACCGGCACAGCGAGCCATCGCACGCGGCGGTGGCCCAGGCCATTGCGTCCGGCCAGGCCGACGCCGGGCTGGGTATCGAGGCGGCCGCGCGCGCGCGCGGCCTGGATTTCGTGCCGCTGGTGGAGGAGGACTACCACCTGGGCTGCCTGAAGTCGGCACTGGAGGAACCCGCGGTGCAGGCGCTGTGCGCCGTGCTGCAGGATGCCGGCTGGCGGGACGCGCTGGCGCAGCTGCCGGGCTACCGGCCCGCCGCGCAGATGGGGCAGGTGCTGGCCATGAGCCGGCTGCTGCCCTGGTGGCGCTACCGCAGCACGAAGGAGAAACCGGCAGGCCGCCGGCCCGCGGCTCAGAGCGCGCAGGAGCGGAAGCCGCAGAAGATGTCGTCGCGCCCGGGCAGGAAGTAGTTGCGGTACTTGGGCGACTTCATGCGCCCGCGGGTGGCGAAGGAGGCGCCCCGCAGCACCTTGTGGCTGCCGAACCAGGGCTCGGAATACTCACGGTAGGGGTCGGCCTGGAAGCCGGGGTAGCCGAAGAAGGTGGAGGCCGTCCATTCCCAGACCTCGCCCCAGCGAAAGCCGCGGCGCGCCGCCAGGTGGGCCGCCGCTTCCCATTCGACCTCGGTGGGCAGGCGCCGGCCGGCCCAGCGGCACCAGGCGTCAGCCTCCCACCAGCTCAGGTGCATGGCGGGTCGCTCGCCGGCCACGCGCACGGTCTGGCCGAACCAGCGCTGCAGCACCGCACCCTGCCCGCGGCCGCGCATGGCGCCGATGTGCTCGACATGGCGCGGCGCGCGCCGGCCCTCGGGCTGGGCCTGCAGCCAGTCCCAGCCGGCAGGCTGCCAGAACTCGGGCCGGTCGTAGCCGCCATCGACGACGAACTCGGTGTACTGCGTCCAGCTCACGGGCTGGGCGTCGATCTCGAACTCGGGCACCTGGACCTCGTGGGCGGGGCGCTCGTTGTCGAAGGTGTAGCCGCGCCCGGCGTCCAGGCCCAGGCGCCAGCGCGTGGCCGGCACGAGCAGCGGCTCGCGCAGCAGGCCGGGCTCGGGCAGGGTCAGGCGCAGCGGCAGGCCCAGGGTCTGGGCCATGTAGAGGAAGGCCTCGCCGTGCATGTCCTCGTGGAACAGGGCCAGGCGGTAGAAGTACAGGGCGTCGTCCTCGTCGGGGGTCTTGGCCAGCAGGTCGAGCGTGGATTCGAGGGTGGCGAGCAGGTAGCCCTTGATGTCGCCCGCCGAACGCATGCCCAGGTACCAGCGGTGGTCGTGCGGCACGCGGGTCGAATCCCACCAGCTGTCGGCCTGGGGGATGAGGGAGGCCAGGCGGGGGGCGTCGGGGTCGCAGCGCGGGCCCTGGTGGCGCTGCAGGTTGCGCCCGATCCAGCGCTCCTGGAACCAGCCCACGTGCCCCAGTTCCCACAGCGGGGGGTTGAGCTCGGGCTGGCGCGGCACCTGCAGGCCCTGCTCGGCCAGCGCCTGCTCGTAGTGGCCGAACAGGTAGAGGGTGTGGTTGCGCGCGTCCATCAGCGCGAGGGAGAGCAGGTCGCGCCCGGCGGTGCGCAGGTCGACGGCGTCGAGGCTGGCAAGGGAGCGGGCGGGCAGGTCGAAGGCCATGCGGCCCATTATTCCGCCGCCGCCAGCGGCTGTCGAGCCGCCGGCCCCCGTGGACAACACTTAGGCGTTTACACGGGGGAGCCCCCCACCGGCTGCCTATAAAATTGGCGGTTTTGCCGCCGCCCCGCCCCCACGTGCGTCCACCGCGCCCCGCCGGTCGGGCCGGCAGCATCTGGACCCACCCCTCCCGGAGACACCATGCAGGCCCTCCTGACGCTCTCGCGGCTCATCGACGCCCTGAGCCATCGCCTTGGCAGGCTCACCATGTGGCTGATCCTGGCCACCACCCTCATCAGCGCCGGCAACGCCATCGTGCGCAAGGCCTTCAACACCAGCTCCAATGCGCTGCTCGAGATCCAGTGGTACCTGTTTGCCGCGGTCTTCATGCTGGGTGCGGGCTACGCGCTGCTGAAGAATGCACACGTGCGCATCGACTTCATCTCGCACCGCCTGTCGGCGCGCGCGCGCAACTGGATCGACGTGGTGGGCATCCTCGGGGTGCTGATCCCCTTCTGCGTGCTGTCCATCCACCTGGGCTGGCCCTTCTTCCTGCAGGCCTGGCAGTCGGGCGAGATGTCGCAGAACGCCGGCGGCCTGATCCGCTGGCCGGTGTACGTGCTGATCCCGCTGGGCTTTGCGCTGCTGCTGCTGCAGGCCCTCTCCGAGCTGTTCAAGCGCGTGCTCTTCCTGCTGGGCCGGGGCCCGGACAGCCTGGCCGACGAGGAGCACAAGAGCGACGAGCAGAAGCACCTCGAAGAACTCGAAGCCGCCGCGGCGCGCAAGCTGGCGGGAGAACAGTAAATGGAATTCCTTGCACAACAGTTCGTGCCCATCATGTTCGCGGGCCTGCTGGTCCTGCTGCTCACGGGCTTCCCGGTCGCCTTCGCGCTCGCGGCCACGGGCCTGGGCTTCGGCTTCATCGGCATGGAGATCGGCCTGTTCCCGGCCACCCTATTCCAGGCCCTGCCGCTGCGCATCTTCGGCATCATGCAGAACGACACGCTGCTGGCCATCCCCTTCTTCACCTTCATGGGCATCATCCTGGAGCGCTCGGGCATGGCCGAGGACCTGCTGGAGACGGTGGGCCAGGTGTTCGGCCCGCTGCGCGGCGGCCTGGCCATCGCGGTGATCCTGGTCGGCGCGCTGCTGGCCGCCACCACCGGCGTGGTGGCCGCGGCCGTGATCTCCATGGGCCTGATCTCGCTGCCCATCATGCTGCGCTACGGCTACAGCCGCACCGTGGCCATGGGCGCCATCACGGCCTCGGGCACGCTGGCGCAGGCCATCCCGCCTTCGCTGGTGCTGATCGTGCTGGCCGACCAGCTGGGCCGCTCGGTGGGCGACATGTACGCCGGCGCGCTGATCCCCGGCCTGCTGCTGGTGGGCAGCTACGTGCTGTTCGTGGTCGTGGTGGCGCTGTTCAGGCCCTCGATGGTGCCGGCGCTGCCGGCCGAGGCCCGCATCTACCGCGAGTCGCACGGCGGCTCGGGCCATCCCTCGCTGGGCGTGCTGTTCCTGGTCTGCGCGGCCGTCGGCCTGGGCTGGGCGCAGGTGCACGACGGCCTGATGACGGCCTGGCTGGAGCGCTCGGTGCCCTCGCCGGGCGACGAGATCGTGATCCTGTCGATGACGCTGGCCTCGCTCACGGGCCTGGCGCTGGCCATCGTGAACCGCGTGGCGAAGCTGGGCCTGCTCTCGCGCCTGGCCGAGCAGGTGACCTTCGTGCTGATGCCGCCACTGATCCTGATCTTCCTCGTGCTGGGCACGATCTTCCTGGGCGTGGCCACGCCCACCGAAGGCGGCGCCATGGGCGCTTTGGGCGCGCTGGTGCTCGCGCTGGTGAAGGGCCGCCTGAACCGCGGCATGCTCACGCAGGCGCTGGACAACACCGCCAAGCTGGCGACCTTCGTGATGTTCATCCTGATCGGCTCGACGGTCTTCAGCTTCACCTTCAACGCCGCCGACGGCCACATCTGGGTCGAGCACCTGTTCGACAAGGTGCCCGGCGGCGTGATCGGCTTCCTGATCGTGGTGAACATCCTGGTCTTCATCCTGGGCATGTTCATCGACTTCTTCGAGATCGCCTTCATCGTGATCCCGCTGCTCGCCCCCGTGGCCGACAAGATGGGCATCGACCTGATCTGGTTCGGCGTGATCATCGCCATGAACCTGCAGACCTCCTTCCTGACACCGCCCTTCGGCTTTGCGCTGTTCTACCTGCGCAGCGTGGCGCCCAAGAAGGATTACACCGACCGCATCACCGGCCGGCTGATCCCGGCGGTGACGACGAGCCAGATCTACAAGGGCTCGATCGCCTTCATCGTCATCCAGCTCATCATGGTCGGCATCATCATGGCCTACCCGCAGCTGGTCAGCGGCAACATCAGCAAGGTCAAGGGCCTGTCCGAGGCCGAGGTGCTGGAGCAGCTCGAAGCGCCGATGATGCTCGACGATCAGGAGCGCGAAGAGGATGCCGGGGATGCGCAGGGCGAGACGGACACCGCAGGGGAGCCGGGTGCCATGAAGCTCGAGGCGCCGCCGCCGCTGGAGCGCGACGGCGAGGAAGAGGAAGACCCGATGAAGGCCATGCAGGATGCCCTGGCCCGGGACAGGAAGTAGATCGCGCTGCAACGGGCGGCCAAAAGAAAAAGCCCCGCGCCGCGGGACTTTTTGCTGGCCGGTGCAAGGCCCTGCCTACAGTTTCTGCGCCTGCATGAACTGGTCGAAACGCGCCTCGGTGAACCGGAACCACTGGTTCTGCTCGCGCCGGAAGCTGGAATAGTCGTCGTAGACCTTCTTCCAGTTCGGGTTCTTGGCGCTGATCTCCGAATAGAGGGCCATGGACTCCTTGAAGGCCAGGCTCATCACGTCCTTGGGGAAGGCGACGAGCTTGGTCTTGGCGCCCAGCAGCTGCCGCAAAGCAGCCGGGTTCTTGACGTCGTACTTGGCCTGCATGGTGGTGTGGGCGAACGCGGCGGCCGAGGCCACGATGGCCTTGTTCTCGGCCGACAGGGCCTCATAGGCCTTGTTGTTGACGAAGACGTCGAGCTGCGGGCCACCTTCCCACCAGCCGGGGTAGTGGTAGAACGGCGCGACCTTGTTGAAGCCCAGCTTCTGGTCGTCGTACGGCCCCACCCACTCGGCGGCGTCGATGGTGCCCTTCTCGAGGGCCTGGTAGATCTCGCCGCCGGGGATGTTCTGCGGCACGCCGCCCATGCGCTCGAGGATCTTGCCGCCGAAGCCGCCGATGCGCATCTTCAGGCCCTTGATGTCCTTGGCGTTCCTGACCTGCTTGCGGTACCAGCCGCCCATCTGGGCGCCCGTGTTGCCGGCGGCGAAGTTGACGATGTTGTAGTTGGCGTAGAACTCGCGCAGCAGCCTGCCGCCGTTGCCTTCATAGACCCAGGCCGTCATCTGGCGGCTGTTGAGGCCGAAGGGAATGGCGCAGCCCAGGGCGAAGGTCTCGTCCTTGCCGAAGAAGTAGTACGGGGCGGTGTGGCAGCACTCGACGGTGCCGTTCTGCACGCCGTCGACCACGCCGAAGGCCGGCATCAGCTCGCCGGCCGGGTGGACCGAGATGGTGAACTTGCCACCCGACATCTCGCTGACCTTCTGGGCAAAGGTCTCGGCTGCACCAAAGATGGTGTCCAGGGCCTTGGGAAAGCTCGAGGCCAGGCGCCAGCGGATGGCGGCCTGGGCATGCACGGCCGGGGCGACGCCGGCGGCAAGCACGCCGGCAATACCAGCCTGCCGGATCAGGGAACGACGGTCCATGAAAGTCTCCTTGTGTAGGTTGGGAACGGACGCAGCCATGCGTGGCCGAAGTGTAGGAGCCGGGCCCGCACGCCCCATAGGGAGTTTCCCGCTCGGGGTAAACCCACGGCGCGGGCATCGGCGGACGGGGGCAGCATGAAAAAACGCCCGGCCCGCTGGATGCGGAACCGGGCGTCGGCAGCACAGGCCCCGCGCAGGCGGGACCAGCCGGAAGGCTTTACAGCTTCACGCCAGCCATGTAGCTGCTGTAGCGGCTCTCGGAGAAGCGCTCCCAGAGCAGCTGGTCGCGCTGGAAGGCGCGCATGTCCTGGTGGATCTGCTTGAACTCGGGCGACTTGGCCTCGTGGGCCGCAAAGACTTCCATGGCGGCCTTGAAGCCGGCGTCCATGATCTGCTTGGTGAAGGGCTTGAGCTTGGTGCCATCGGCCACCAGACGCTTGATGGCGATCGGGTTCATGGCGTCGTACTTGGCGGTCATGTCACGCGCGGCGATCGCGGTGGCAGCGTCGACGATGGCCTGGAAGTCGGCCGGCAGCGCGGCATAGGCCTTCTTGTTGATGAAGAACTCGAGCTCGGCGCCGCCTTCCCACCAGCCGGGGTAGTAGTAGAACGGGGCCACCTTGTTGAAGCCCAGCTTCTGGTCGTCGTAGGGGCCGACGAACTCGGTCGCGTCCAGGGTGCCCTTTTCCAGGGCCTGGTACACCTCGCCGGCAGGCATGTTCTGGGCCACGACGCCCAGCTTCTGCATGGTCTCGCCGAACAGGCCGCCGCCCATGCGCATCTTCAGGCCCTTGAGGTCGTTGACGGTCTTGATTTCCTTGCGGTACCAGCCGCCCATCTGGGTGCCGGTGTTGCCGGCGCTGCGGCTGCGGATGTTGTACTGGTCCAGGAAGGCGTCGAACAGCTTGCGGCCGTTGCCGTGCTCCATCCAGGCGTCCATCTGGCGTGCGGTCAGGCCGAAGGGCACGGCACAACCGAAGGCGAAGATGGGGCTCTTGCCGGTGAAGTAGTAGGGCGCGGTCTGCGCCATCTCGATGGTGTTGTTCTGCAGCGCATCGACCACGCCGAAGGCGGGCATCAGTTCACCGGCCGGGTGCACGGAGACCTCGAACTTGCCGCCGGACAGGGCCTTGACGGTCTGCGAGAACTTCTCGGCGCTGCCGAAGATGGTGTCGAGCGACTTGGGGAAGCTCGAGGCGAGGCGCCAGCGCACGGTGGCCTGCGCGTGGACAGCGGGGGCGACACCGGCGGCCAGCACGCCGGCGATACCGGCCTGCTTGATGAGGGAACGACGATCCATGTTGATGGGCTCCTGGTTGCTTTTGGATGAAAGTCCGGCCGCGACGCACTGATAAGCCGCCGCGCACCGGGACATCAGGAAGTCTAAACGCTTTTCAGCTGCGTTCGGCGCCGCCCACGACCTTGAGTGCGGGCTTGGCCTGGGCCACGAGCGCGGGGTAGCGCCGCTCGATGGCGGCCTGGATGCCGGCGGCGTCCAGGCCCTGCAGGGCCAGCAGCTTCACGGGGTCGCCGTGCTCGATGAAGAGGTCGGGCAGGCCCAGCTGCAGCACGGGGTGCTGCACGCCGGCGGCCTGCAGGGCCTCGAGCACGGCACTGCCGGCGCCGCCCATGACGGCGCCCTCCTCCACCGTGACCAGGGCCTCGTGGCTGGCGGCCACCTGCAGCAGCAATTCGGTATCGAGCGGCTTGGCCCAGCGCATGTTGACTACCGTCGCACCGAGCTTCTCGGCCGCAGCAAGGGCCGGATAGAGCAGCGTGCCGAAGGCCAGGATGGCGATGCCCCGCCCCTCGCGCCGCAACTCGCCCTTGCCGTAGGGCAGGCCCGCGAGGCCGGGCTCGGTGGCCACGCCCACGCCGGCGCCGCGCGGGTAGCGCACCGCCACCGGATGGTCCTGTGCGAAGGCGGTGGAGAGCAGCTGGCGGCATTCGCGCTCGTCGGCCGGGCAGGCCACGGCCATGTTGGGGATGCAGCGCAGGTAGGCGATGTCGTAGTTGCCCGCATGGGTGGCCCCGTCGGCGCCCACGAGGCCGGCGCGGTCGAGCGCGAAGACCACGGGCAGGTTCTGCAGCGCCACGTCGTGGATGAGCTGGTCGTAGCCGCGCTGCAGGAAGGTGGAGTAGATCGCGAGCACGGGCTTGAGGCCCTCGCAGGCCAGGCCCGCCGCAAAGGTGACGGCGTGCTGCTCGGCGATGCCCACGTCGTAGTAGCGGCCCGGGAAACGCTGGTGGAACTCCACCATGCCCGAGCCCTCGCGCATGGCCGGCGTGATGCCGACCAGGCGCGGGTCCTGCTCGGCCATGTCGCACAGCCACTGGCCGAAGACCTGGGTGAAGGTCTGCTTCGGGGGCGTGGCGGGCTTGACCAGGCCCACGGCGGGGTCGAACCTGCCGGGACCGTGGTAGGCCACCGGGTCGGCCTCGGCCAGCTTGTAGCCCTGGCCCTTCTTGGTGACCACGTGCAGGAACTGCGGGCCCTGCAGGTGCCTGATGTTTTCCAGCGTGGGGATCAGCGAGTCGAGGTCGTGGCCATCGATGGGGCCGATGTAGTTGAAGCCGAACTTCTCGAAGAGGGTCGCCGGCACCACCATGCCCTTGGCATGCTCCTCGATGCGCTTGGCCAGCTCGAACAGCGGCGGCGCACCCTTGAGCACCGTCTTGCCGACCTGCTTGGCGGCGGCATAGAAGCGCCCGCTCATGAGCTGGGCCAGGTAGCGGTTGAGCGCGCCCACCGGCGGGCTGATGGACATGTCGTTGTCGTTGAGGATGACCAGCAGCTTGCAGTCCTCCACACCGCCGTGGTTGAGGGCCTCGAAGGCCATGCCGGCCGTCATGGCGCCGTCGCCGATGACGGCGATGGCATGGCGGTCCTCGCCCTTCTGGCGCGCAGCCAGCGCCATGCCCAGCGCGGCCGAGATGGAGGTGCTGGAGTGCGCGGTGCCGAAGGCGTCGTACACGCTCTCGCTGCGCTGCGGGAAGCCGGAGAGGCCGCCGAGCTGGCGCAGCGTGTGCATGCGCTCGCGCCGGCCGGTGAGGATCTTGTGCGGGTAGGTCTGGTGGCCCACGTCCCAGACCAGGCGGTCGTGCGGGGTGTTGAAGACGTAGTGCAGGGCCACCGAGAGCTCGACGGTGCCGAGGTTGGAGCTCAGGTGGCCGCCGGTCTTCGAGACGCTCTCGAGCAGGAAGGCCCGCAGTTCGTCGGCCAGGGGGCGCAGCTGCGTGCGCGGCAGCATGCGCAGGTCGGCCGGGTCGTTGACCGTCTGCAGCAGGGGGTAGGAACCAGTCGTCATGCTCAGCTCATCTCAATTCACACGGTCGACCACCATGCCGGCCAGGGCGCGCAGCGCGCGCGTGTCGGCCAGGCCGCTGGCCTGCAGCGCGGCCAGCGCCTGGGCATGCAGCGCCTGCGCGTAGGCACGCGAGCGCTCCAGCCCGAGGAGGGACACGTAGGTGGGCTTGTCCTGTTCGGCGTCCTTGCCGGCCGTCTTGCCCAGCGTGGCGGAATCGGCGGTGACGTCGAGGATGTCGTCGACCACCTGGAAGGCCAGTCCGATGGCGGCACCGTAGTCGGACAGCGCCTGGCACGCAGGGGCCGGCAGGTTGCCGCAGGCCGCGCCCATGAGCACGCTGCCCTGCAGCAGGGCGCCGGTCTTGAGTCGGTGCATCTCGCGCAGCCGGTCCTCATCCAGCTTCACGCCCACGCTGGCCAGGTCGATGGCCTGGCCGCCGGCCATGCCGGCACTGCCCGCGGCGCGGGCAAGCAGGCGGCACAGGCGCGCCTGCATGGCCTCGGGCACGCCGTCGGCCTCGGGCGTGAGCAGCTCGAAGGCCAGGGCCTGCAGGGCGTCGCCCGCCAGCAGCGCACCGGCCTCGCCGTACTTCACGTGCACCGTGGGCTTGCCCCGGCGCAGCACGTCGTTGTCCATGCAGGGCATGTCGTCGTGCACGAGGGAGTAGGCATGGATGAGCTCGACCGCGCAGGCCGCGCGCAGCGCGGCGCGCTCGTTGCCGGCCACCGCCTCGCTGGCCGCGAGCACCAGCAGCGGGCGCAGGCGCTTGCCGCCATCAAGCACGGCATAGCGCATGGCCTCGCCCAGGCCCGCCGGGCCTTCGGTGCCGACCCAGGATTCGAGGGCGCGCTCGACGCGCTGCAAACGCTCGGCGCTCCAGCCGCGCAGGTCGAACGGCGAGACGAAGGTGGCCGTCGTCATTCGGGGCTCCAGTTCTTGAGGGTGTCTTCGTCGAGCACCTTGATCTGGCCTTCGACGGCCTCCAGCCGCTCACGGCAGAACCGCAGCAGCTCCGCCCCCCGCTGGTAGCCCGCGAGCAGCTGCTCGAGCGGCATGTCGCCGGACTCGAGCCGGGCGACCAGTTGTTCGAGTTCCTGCAAGGCCGCCTCGTAGCTGACGGGGGTGCCGGATGCGGGCGCGGAAGTGGATGCCTTGGCCATGGAGTCGTGTCGGGTGCAAACGTCCCATTTTAGGCCGTGCCCGGCCGCACCGAGGCACGGCGCGGCAATTCTCGCCGGCATCGGCCTTGAAATCCCTTCGATCGATGGCAATTGCATGCGAACGGGCCGCATCGTGCTCCCCCCGGGGTACAATCGCGGTCCTTCTCTCGGCCTGTGCCTCCCCTGTGCAGCGCCATTTCCGTTCCACACGCCCCTGGGCGTACCTCCCTGTGGGGAGTCTTTAGGTCAGGTCACCCATGTCTGATTTAAGTCTTCAACTGCAGCAGGCGCACAGCCAACTACCAGTTTCGAGCTACTTCGACGAAGCGCTGTTCCAGCGCGAGATGGCGCTCATCTTCGAGCGCGGGCCCCGCTACGTGGGGCATGTCCTGAGTGTGCCCGAGACCGGCGACTACTACGCCCTGCCGCAGGAAAAGCAGGGGCGGGCCCTGGTGCGCACGCCCCGGGGCGTGGAGCTGATCTCCAACGTCTGCCGGCACCGCCAGGCGGTGATGCTCAAGGACCGCGGCTCGCTCAACCACACGGCACCGGGCAGCGCCGGCGGCAACATCGTCTGCCCGCTGCACCGCTGGACCTACTCGCCCCAGGGCCAGCTCATCGGCGCGCCGCATTTTGCGCACGACCCCTGCCTGAGCCTGAACAACTACAGGCTGCGCGAATGGAACGGCCTGCTGTTCGAGGACAACGGCCGCGACATCGCCGCCGATCTGGCGGGCATGGGCCCGCGCGCCGAGCTGGACTTCACCGGCTTCACCCTGGACCGCGTGGAGCTGCACGAGTGCAACTACAACTGGAAGACCTTCATCGAGGTCTACCTCGAGGACTACCACGTCGGCCCCTTCCACCCGGGCCTGGGCCACTTCGTGACCTGCGACGACCTGAAGTGGGAGTTCCAGGAGAACTATTCGGTGCAGACCGTGGGCGTGTCCAGCGCCTTCGAGCGCCCGGGCTCGCCCGTGTACCGGCGCTGGCACGACGCGCTCATGAAGTACCGCGAGGGCAAGCGGCCCGAGCGCGGCGCGATCTGGCTGACCTACTACCCGCACATCATGGTCGAGTGGTACCCGCACGTGCTGACCGTCTCCACGCTGCACCCGATCAGCCCGGAGAAGACGCTCAACATGGTGGAGTTCTACTACCCGGAGGAGATCACTGCCTTCGAGCGCGAGTTCGTCGAGGCCCAGCAGGCCGCCTACATGGAGACCTGCATCGAGGACGACGAGATCGCCGAGCGCATGGACGCGGGCCGGCGCGCCCTGTTCGAGCGCGGCGACAACGAGGTCGGGCCCTACCAGAGCCCCATGGAGGATGGCATGCAGCATTTCCATGAGTGGTATCGGAAGCAGATGGGTCTCTGATCCCTCTCCCCTGCCCTCTTGTCTCGTCTTGTGATGTCTTTCCCTGACGGGGCACCTTCTCTCCCCCCACTCTCCCCCCCGCCCCGAGCACGCGCGGTCGCGCGTGCGGGCCGTTCTGCCCCGTATGGGTACGCAACGGCAGCGCCGTTGCTCAGTACCCCCGCCGGGGTAGAGAGGGGAGCCTTGATTTGGTTGCTTCGCGCCGGCTACGCTACTACGGCGCGTAAGGTCGCGTTGCATGCTGGCGCGCCCCTACCACCGAGAAACGGTCGTAGTCAACGGCTCTGCCATGGCACGCCACGGCTGGCGGCTGCGCCGGCCAGCAACGGGACAGAAGACGACGTCACGTCACTGCTTCCCTGCCTCGCCCACGGCAGGCCGCACAGCGGCCGCCGTTGGGGGTGTGCTGCTGCGCAACCGTTGACTACGACCGCATCCCCACAATCTCCGCCCTCCATCCACGGTGGCGACGCTTCGTTCCGTAGAAGCCTGTCCAGAAAACCAGAAGCCAAATCCAAGGCCCCCTCTCCCGCCCGGCGGGGCGGGAGAGGGCGGGGGGAGAGGGTGGGGAAAGAAATGCGCCACGCAGTGGTACATCGCCTCGCCAGGGAAAAAGCAGGCATCCCCAGCCAGGACACAAGGGGAGACGAGTAAATGCAAGCCCTCTGGATGGTCCTCGGCGCCTTCTTCTTCGCCACCATGGGCGTGGCCGTGAAGTACGCCTCCGCCAGCTTCAACACCTTCGAGATCGTCTTCTACCGCGGCCTCATCAGCATGGCCTTCGTGGCCCTGCTGCTGCGCGGCCGCGGCACGCCGCTGAAGACGCCGGTGCCCTTCATGCACGCCTGGCGCAGCGTGGTCGGCGGCGCGGCGCTCACCGCCTGGTTCTACGCCATCGCCCACCTGCCGCTGGCCACGGCCATGACGCTGAACTACATGAGCGGCATCTGGGTGGCGGCCTTCATCGTCGGCGGCGCCATCCTCTACGGCAAGACCGAGCGCCAGGGCCCGCTGCTGGCCACGGTGCTGCTGGGCTTTGCCGGCGTGGTGCTGACGCTGCGTCCCACCATCGACCAGAACCAGATGTTCGCCGGCCTCATCGGCCTGCTCTCGGGCATGAGCGCGGCACTGGCCTACCTGCAGGTCACCGCGCTGGGCCGTGTGGGCGAGCCCGTGGGCCGCACGGTGCTGTACTTCGCCATCGGCACCACGGCCATCGGCCTCGTGGGCGTCCTGTTCGCCGGCATCACGCCCTGGGAACAGGTCCGCTGGCAGGCCGCGCTCTGGCTGGTGCCCATCGGCGTGCTGGCCTCGCTGGGCCAGTGGTGCATGACGCGCGCCTACGCACACGGCCACACGCTGGTGGTGGCCAGCCTGCAGTACTCGGGCATCGTGTTCGCCTCACTCTACAGCCTGCTGCTGTTCGGCGACCGGCTGCCGCTGTCGGCCTGGCTGGGCATCGTGCTCATCGTGGCCAGCGGCGTGGCCGCCACCTTCCTGCGCGAACGCGCGATCCCCGATACTCCTGCAGAAGAACATTAGGAGACCACGATGTACACCACCCTGATCAGCGCCGCACAGCTCAAGCACCTGGTGCACGACCACAAGCCGCTGATGGTCTTCGACTGCAGCTTCGAGCTCATGAAGCCGCTCGAAGGCGACCAGCAGTACGAGCGCGTGCACATCGCCGGCGCGGTGCGCGCCGACCTGGACCGGCACCTGAGCGCCAAGGGCGCCAACGCCGTCAACGGCGGCCGCCACCCGCTGCCGCGGCCCGAAGTCTTCGCCGCCTGGCTGGCCAGCGTCGGCTTCACGAGCGACATGCAGGCCGTGGTCTACGACCGCCAGGGTTCGAGCTTCTGCGGCCGGCTCTGGTGGATGCTCAAGTGGGTGGGCCACGAGGCCGTGGCCGTGCTCGACGGCGGCCTGCCGGCCTGGGAAGCGGCCAACGGGCCGGTGGCCGTGGGCCCCGACCAGCCACGCGTGCCCTCCACGTTCACGGCCGGCGCGCCGCGCGCCACACTGGCCACGAGCAAGGACGTGCTCAGGCACCTGGAACTGCCGGACCAGACCCTGGTGGACGCGCGCGCGCCGGCGCGTTTCCGTGGCGAGGTCGAGCCGCTGGACCCGGTGGCCGGCCACATCCCGGGCGCGCTCAACCGCCCCTTCGGCGAGAACTTCGGCCCGGACGGCAAGTTCAAGTCCCCGGCCCAGCTGAAGGCCGAGTTCCTCGCGCTGCTTGGGGGGCGGCCGCCTTCCAGCGTGGTGCACCAGTGCGGCAGCGGCGTGAGCGCCGTGCCCAACCTGCTGGCCATGGAGATCGCGGGCCTGGGCCGCCAGCCCCTGTACGCGGGCAGCTGGAGCGAGTGGTGCAGCGACCCGGCGCGGCCGGTGGCGCAGGGCTGAGGAACGACAGGAGTCACCGCATGGACAAGCCGCAACGCGAACAATGGCAATCGAAGCGCGGCTTCCTGCTCGCGGCCCTGGGTTCGGCCGTGGGCCTGGGCAACGTCTGGCGCTTCTCCTATGTGGCGGGCGAGAACGGCGGGGGCGCCTTCCTGCTGGTCTACCTGTTCATCGTGCTGCTGGTGGGCGTGCCGCTGCTGCTGGGCGAGTTCGCGCTGGGGCGGCGCATGCAGAGCGAGAGCGCCACGGCCGTGGCGCGCTTGGTGCCCTCGTCGCGCTGGCGCCATGCGGGCCTGATCGGCATCGTCGCGGCCGGCCTGATCCTGGCCTACTACGCGGTGATCGCCGGCTGGGTCTTCCGGTACGCGGCACTGTACCTCACAGGGGCGGCCCCGGACCTGGCCAGCGGCAGTCATGCCGCCGCCTTCGAAGCCTATATCGCGTCGCCTTTGCAGCCGCTGGCCTGGCAGCTGTTGGGCATGGCCCTGACCACGGCCATCATCGCGCAGGGGGTGGAAAAGGGCATCGAGAAGGTGAGCCTGGTCCTGATGCCGGTGCTGGCGCTGCTGCTCATCGGGCTGGCGGTGCACAGTGCCACCCTGCCGGGCTTCGACCGGGGCCTGGCCTTCCTGTTCCAGCCCGACTGGGCGGTCCTGGCCACCCCCGGCGTCTACCTCGCGGCGCTGGGTCAGGCCTTCTTCTCCATCGGCCTGGCCATGGGCGTGATGGTCACCTATGGCAGCTACCAGCCCGCCACGCGGCCACTGCCCGGTGCCGCCGTCACCATCGTGCTGGGTGACACGCTGTTTGCCATCACGGCCGGGCTGGTGATCTTCCCCGCCGTCTTCAGCTTCGGCCTGGATCCGGCACAGGGCGCGGGCCTGGCCTTCATCGTGCTGCCCGAGGTCTTCGGGCAGATGGCCGGCGGCGGCCTGGTGGGGGCCGCCTTCTTCCTGCTGCTGTCCATCGCCGCGCTCACCTCCATGGTGTCGCTGCTCGAGGTGGTGGTGGCCCATGCCATGCAGCGCTGGGGCTGGAGCCGCAAGCGGGCCAGCTGGTCCATCGGTGGCGCGCTGTTCGCGCTCGGCATCCCGGCCTCGCTGGGTTTCGGTCTCTGGGCCGGCCTGCCGCTGCCGGACGGACGCACCATCCTCGATGTGATGGACTTCATCGCTGCTGATCTGCTGCTGCCGCTCAACGGCGTGCTGCTGGCCGTACTGCTGGGCTGGCTCTGGCCGCGCCACGAGGCGCTGCAGGCCGCCGACCTGCACGGCGGCGGCCGCCTGGGCCGCGCCTGGCACTTCAGCCTGCGCTACCTGGTGCCGCTGCTGGTCGGGGTGGTGCTGCTGGGTTCGCTGGCGCCGCTCGTGGGCTAGAAGGCACATCATGCAGGCCCGCATCGCTGTCATCACGCTCGGGGTGGACGACCTCGAACGCGCGCTGCGCTTCTACCGCGACGGCCTGGGCCTGCCGACCGACGGCATCGTGGGCCAGGAATTCGCGCACGGGGCCGTGGTCTTCTTCGACCTGCAGCCCGGCCTGCGGCTGGCCCTGTGGCCGCGCGCCAGCCTGGCGCACGACAGCGGGCTGCCGCTGTCGCCGCCCTGCCCGACCGGGCTCTCGCTGGGCCACAACGTGGCCTCCAGGGATGACGTGGATGCGGTGATGGCGCAGGCCGCCACGGCCGGCGCGCGCATCGTCAAGCCGGCGCAGGCCACCTTCTGGGGCGGCTACGCCGGCTATTTCCAGGACCCGGACCAGCACCTGTGGGAAGTGGTCTGGAACCCGGCCTGGCCGGGTACGGGCGGCTGAGGCCTCAGCGCCCGAGCCGGTCCTGCGGGTCGGGGGGAACCTGGCGCGACTCGACGTCGATGACGTCGCCTTCATCGGCCGGCCGTGCCGCGCCGGGGCGGTAGAAGCGCTCCCACTGCTCGCGGCGCAGCAGGGTGAAGACCAGCGGCTGCACGGGGCGGCCGGTGAGTCGGGCCCACAGGGCGCGCAGCGCCCACACGAGCAGCAGCACGGCGGCCACCACCAGCACGCTGGCCAGGAACACCAGGCCCATCATGAGCAGCAGCAGCCGCAGCAGCAGGCCCAGAAGTCTGGAGATCAATTGGTTCACGCGTGGCTTCCTGTCATGCGGGGCAGGTGCGGGCAGCCGGGTTCATTGCAAGGGGCGCGGGCTCAGCGTGCAGGCGGGCCTTCGGCCTGCAGCACGAGCAGGCCGATCTCGGGGCCGGCGATCAGCCGCAGGCCCTTGCTGCGCGCGTAGTCCAGGGCAGCCTCGCTCACGGCCTGCAGGCTCATGTAGCTGGCCTGCTGGGCGTCCTGGGCGGCGCGGGCCGCCTCGAGCTCGCGCAGCGCCTCCACCCCGTGGCTGGCGGCCTTCCAGCGCCGGCAGCCCAGCACCAGCACGCGCCCCTGGCGTTCGAGTCGGAAGTCGGCGCCCGGCAGGTCCAGCCGCGTGACGGCATAGCCCTGCTGGCGGAACACCTGCTCGAGCAGGGCCGCGAACTCGCGCCAGTTCATGGCGGCGGCCCGCTCCTGCGCCGCGGCCAGCCGCGCCGGGTTGGGCGCCTTCCACTGGCGCCGGGCCGACATGGCGGCGATCACCATGAAGGGGAAGGTGCCCAGCACCACGGCGATGGCGTAGTCGCGCGGCAGGAAGGCAAAGCCCACCAGCGCGAAGCCCAGCACGATGAGGATGCTGACCCACCAGGGCGAGCGCAGCAGGATGGCGAAAAGCGATTTCTCGGGGAGCTTGATCATGGGCCGTTCAGTGGGTGCCGCCGTGCGTCAGGGCCCCGGCGGCCGTGACCAGCGCGATGCCCACCAGCAGCCAGCTGATCTGCGCCAGCGTCTCGCGCAGCGCGAGGCGTTTTTGCAGCTGGGGGATCAGGTCGGCCAGCGCCACGTAGATGAAGCTGCCGGAGGCGACGACGAGGAAATAGGTGAGGTAGTCGTGCAGCTGCTCGACCAGCCAGTAGCCGACCAGGCCGCCAAGCGCGGTGATGGCACCGGCCAGCGTGACCTTGAGCAGCGCGGCGCGGCGGTTGCCCGTGCTCAGGCGCAGCACCACGAGGTCGCCCATGTGGTGCGGGACCTCGTGCACCATCACGGCCAGCGCCGCGATCACGCCGAGCTGCAGGTCGGCCATGAAGGCCGAGGCGATGAGGATGCCGTCGCCGAAGCAGTGCACGCTGTCGCCGGCCAGCACGGCCCAGCCGCCGGCGTTGCGGCCGTGCCCATGGGCCTCGTGGCCGTGGCCATGCGCATGATCGTGGTCGTGGTCGTGGTCATGCGCCCGGGCGTCGGGATCGTCGGCACCGTGGTGGTGCTCGTGCCCGTGGTGCCAGAGCTCGGCCTTGTCGAGCAGGAAGAAGAACACCACGCCCACCAGCAGCGTGAGGAACAGCGCGTGCGGCTCCACCTCGCTCTCGAAGGCCTCGGGCAGCAGGTGCAGGAAGGCCGTGCCCAGCAGGGCGCCGGCGGCCAGGCTGAGCATGTGCTGGGTGTAGCGCGCCAGCACGCCGAAGCTCAGCGCCGCGGCCAGCCAGACGCTGCCGATGCCGGCGGCCAGGGTGCCGATCAGGATTGCAAATACGGTCATGTCTGCGATTCTCTCAGAGCCGTCAAGAGGCCCCGGCAGACAAGCAAGAACGGGGCCGCCCCCGCAGGCGGCCCGGGCAGGCAGGCGGCGCGCGATCAGACGCCGTGCTGGCGGAACCACGCCAGGCAGCGCTTCCAGCCGTCCTCGGCGGCCTCCTTGCGGTAGCTGGAGCGGTAGTCGGCGTGGAAGGCGTGCGGTGCGTCCTTGTAGAGCACGAACTGCGAGGCCTTGGAGTTGGCGTTGCCGGCAGCCAGCGCGGCCTTCATTTTCTCGACGCCGTCGAGCGGGATGCCGGTGTCGGCCTCGCCGTACAGGCCCAGCACCGGCGCGTTGAGCGCCCCGGCGATGTCGATCGGGTTCCTGGGCGTGAGTTCGTTCCTGTCCCCGACCACGCGGCCGTACCAGGCCACGCCGGCCTTGACGGCCTTGCTGTGCGCGGCATAGAGCCAGGTCTGGCGGCCGCCCCAGCAAAAGCCCGTGACGCCCACACGGCCGGGGTCGCCGCCGTTGGCGCCGGCCCAGGCCACGCAGGCGTCGAGGTCGCCCGCCACCTGCGCGTCCGGCACCTTGGAGATGACCTCGGCGATCAGCCTGGCCATCTCGCCATAGCCCTGGGCGTCGCCCTGGCGCACGAAGAGCTCGGGCGCGATGGCCAGGTAGCCCTCGCGCGCGAAGCGGTTGGCCACGTCGGCAATGTGCTCGTGCACACCGAAGATCTCGGACAGCACCAGCACCACGGGCAGCCTGGTCTTGCCCGCAGGCATGGCGCGGTAGGCCGGCATCTTGAAGCCCTGCACGTCGATGCTGACCTCGCCCACGGTCAGGCCGTCGGTCGGGGTCTTGATGGCCGTCTGCGCCATGATGGGCATGACCGAGGCGGCGTAGCCCACGCCCAGCGCGGCCTTGAGCGCGGTGCGGCGCGTGGCGCCGGCTTCGGTGCTGCCACCCGGCAGCAGGGCCTGGAATTCCTGTTCGAGATCGCGGTTCATCATCGTCGGCTCCTTGTTGTGGTGTGTCGAAGCCCGCTAGTCTAGGAGCCGTACCGCGCACCCGCAGGCACCGGGCCAAAGCCCCCACGCAGCGGATTGTTTGCGCGCTACACTGCCCGGACTGCCGACACGGCCGCTGCCCTGCGGCCGCGACCTCTCTGCCAAGGAAACCCGACCATGATCCGCCCCGCCCTGCCCCGCCTGTTCCTCGCCGCCACGGCCCTGACGCTGCTGGGCGGCTGCACGGTGGAGCTGGAGAACCGCCGCGCCGCCGAGGAGGTGGAGCGCATGCGCACGCCACCCGGCTCGGTCTATGCCGGCTGGCGCGTCTACCAGGACAAGTGCGCCAGCTGCCACGGCGCCGCGGCCACCGGCACGGGCAATGCGCCCGACCTGCTGGTGCGCGTGCGCGACCTGGGCGCGCGCGAGTTCGTGAGCCGCGTGCTCTACCGCTACGACCTGAACCTGCAGGGCGCACCGGCCACCAGCGCCGCGGCCCGCGCCGCGCGCGAGGCGCAGGTGGAGATCGTCATGGAGCGCCGCGAGGCGCCCCTGGCCATGCCGGCCTGGGGCAGCGAGCCGCGCGTGAACGCGCACATCGCCGATCTCTATGCCTGGCTGGCCGCGCGCGCCGACGGCCGCCAGGGCCCGGAGCGCCCGGCGCCCTGAACGCGCGTGAGCGCGCAGCTCAGCGGTAGAAGGCCTCGACCTGGCCCTTGAGCTTGATCATCAGCGGGTTGCCCTTGCGGTCCAGGGTCTTGCCCGCGGGCACCTTGACCCAGCCTTCGCTGATGCAGTATTCCTCCACGTCGGCGCGTTCCTTGCCGTTGAAGCGGATGCCCACGTCGTGCTCGAAGATCGCGGCCACGTAGTGCGGGCTCTTGGGGTCGATGGAGAGATGGTCGGGCAGCGCGGGGCGCTGCGTGGGGGTCGTGCTGTCGTTCATGGGGCGTTATTGTCGTTCAGGCCGGCACGGCCTCGGGCAGCCGGGCCGCGGCCGCGATGTCGAGCGAGCGCAGGCGCAGCGCCGGGTCGTAGACATCCGAGACCAGGATGAACTCGTCGGCCTGCGTGGCCTGCAGCAGCTGCGCGAAGCCGGCCCGCACGGTCTGCGGCCCGCCGATCACGGCCGCGGCCAGGAAGTCGGCAATGCCCGCGCGCTCCTGCGGCTGCAGCTGTTCCAGGTAGTTCGCCACCGGCGGCGGCAGCAGGCCGCGGCGCCCCGTGAGGATGCCCAGCACGCGCTGGTAGGTGCTGCTGGCCAGGAACTGCGCCTCCTCGTCCGTGGGGGCAGCGACCACCGGCACGCCGATGGCCACATAGGGCTGGGCCAGCGTCGCCGAGGGCCGGAAGCGCTTGCGGTAGAGCTCCAGCGCCTGCAGCAGGTAGCGCGGCGCGAAATGCGAGGCAAAGGCATAGGGCAGGCCCAGCTCGGCGGCGAGCTGGGCAGAAAACAGGCTGGAGCCCAGCAGCCAGATCGGCACGCTGGTGCCCGCCCCCGGCGTGGCCACGAGGCGCTGGCCGGGCTGGGCCGGGGCCAGCAGGCGCTGCAGTTCCTGCACGTCGCGCGGGAAGTCCTCTTCGGTCTCGACGCGGTCGCGGCGCAGCGCGCGCATGGTCATCGGGTCGGTGCCGGGCGCGCGGCCCAGGCCCAGGTCGATGCGGCCGGGATAGAGCTCGGCCAGGGTGCCGAAGGCCTCGGCCACCACCAGCGGTGCATGGTTGGGCAGCATGATGCCGCCCGAGCCCACGCGGATGCGCTGCGTGCCGCCGGCGATGTGGCCCACGAGCACGGCCGTGGCCGAACTGGCCACGCCGGCCATGTTGTGATGCTCGGCCAGCCAGTAGCGCGTGAAGTCCAGCGACTCCGCATGCCGCGCCGTGCGCAGCGCAATGGCCAGCGCATCGGCCACCGTGCCGCCTTCGCGCACGGCCACCAGGTCCAGCATGGACAGGGCGATCTCGTTCAGTGCTTTCATGCGCCTATTGTCGGCTCAGGCGCCCGCCCCTGCGCGCACGGGGGCTTCAGGCGCTGCGCCGCACCCGCCAGGCCGTGAAGCCCATGGCCACCATGGCGCCCAGCATGGCCAGCAGGGTGTCCTTGGGCGCATCCCACTCGTCACCCTGGGTGCCCAGCCAGGCCGCGCCGAGTTCGGGGCTGACGATCATGGCCGTGATGGCCTCCAGGCCCTCGTAGAAGCCGCTGAAGCCCAGCACGGTCACCACCGGCATGACATAGGACCACGAGCGGCGCAGGCCCGCGGCGCGCAGCAGGATCTCGCGGAAGGGGTAGGCGATGAGCAGGCCGAAGCTGAAATGCACGAGGCGGTCGTAATGGTTGCGCGAGAGGTCCAGCGCGTCGCGCACCCACAGGCCCAGCGGCACCTCGGCATAGGTGTAGTGGGCGCCGACCAGGTGCAGCGACAGGAACACCGTGAACAGCGCGTAGGACCGGTTGGAGAAGGCAAAGCGCCGGTAGGTCGCCAGCAGCAGCGCGGCGTAGATGAACACCAGCAGGTTCTCGAGCAGCCAGTCGCGGGGGTACAGGGGCCGGATGGCCGTGAGTACCCACAGGCCCAGCAGCCACAGCACCATGGCCTGCAGCGGGCGGTTGCGGCGGAAGGCCACGGGGGGTGTCTCGGGCGCGGCTGTCATGGCGGCATTGTCAGGCCGGTCCGGGCGCCGGAGCCCCCGGCTTGTGCATCAGCGCCACATTGGCCACGGGAAACTCGCAGGCCCAGCCGTGGCGCGCGGCCAGCCGGCGCAGCGTGGCCTCGCGGTAGAACACCACGTGGGTCGGGTCGCGCCGGTAGTGCCATTGCGCGAAGCGGGCGTCGTCGGTCTGGAAGCAGGTCATCAGCGCCAGCCAGCCGCCGGGGCGCAGCAGGCCGTCGAGCCGGCGGAACTCCTGCGCCGGCCGGTGGAAGTGCTCGGCCACCTCGGTGCAGGTGATGAAGTCGTAGCGGGCCTCCAGCACGCTGCGCTCCGGCTGGAAAAACGGGTCGTACAGCGCCACCGTGTGCCCGGCCTCGCGCAGCATCTCCGCCAGCACGGGCCCGGGGCCGCAGCCATAGTCCAGCCCCTGCTGCGCCGGGGGCAGGCACTGCAGCAGCGGGCCGGCAAGCTGCTGCAGGAAGCGCCGGTAGCCCGCCTGCGCGCCATCGTTGTCGTGCAGCCGGTACTCGGCCAGCTCGCGCCCGGCATCGGGGCGCTGGGCCGGGTCGAGGAAGGTCGCCTCGCAGGCCGGGCAGCGCCAGTAGACCCGGCCCTCGACCTGCTGGAAGGGCTGCGAGGCGGCCGCCTCGCAGACCGGGCAGGGCGGCCGCGCCGGCATCGGGTCCTGCGCCACCGCGGTCTCCATCTCAGTGCGCCTTGTCCCAGTTCGGCCCCACGCCGACCTCGGCCAGCAGCGGCACCTTGAGCCTGGCCACGCCGGCCATGATCTTCGGGATCTCGTGGCGCAGCCAGGCCACCTCGTCCTCGGGCACCTCGAAGACCAGTTCGTCGTGCACCTGCATGATCATCTTCGTGCGGCGGCCTTCGGCGTCGAGCACGCGCTGCACCTCGTTCATGCTGAGCTTGATCAGGTCGGCCGCCGTGCCCTGCATGGGCGCGTTGATGGCGGCGCGCTCGGCACCGCTGCGGCGCGGACCGTTGGGCGAATTGATCTCGGGCAGGTACAGGCGCCGCCCGAAGACGGTCTCCACGTAGCCGCGGGCCTTGGCCTGCTGGCGCGTGTCGTCCATGTAGCGCTTCACGCCGGGGTAGCGGTCGAAGTAGCGCTCGATGTAGTTCTTGGCCGCCGTGTTGTCGATGCCCAGGCTCTTGGCCAGGCCGAAGGCGCTCATGCCGTAGATCAGGCCGAAGTTGATGACCTTGGCGTAGCGGCGCTGCTCGCTCGTGACCTGGTCGGTGCCGATGCCGAAGACCTCGGCCGCGGTGGCGCGGTGCACGTCCATGCCGTCGTGGAAGGCCAGCAGCAGCGCCGCGTCGCCGCTGAGGTGGGCCATGATGCGCAGCTCGATCTGCGAGTAGTCGGCGCTGGCGATCACATGGCCCGCCGGGGCCACGAAGGCCTCGCGCACGCGCCGGCCTTCGGGCGTGCGGATCGGGATGTTCTGCAGGTTGGGGTCGTTGCTGGACAGGCGCCCCGTCACCGCCACCGCCTGCGCGTAGTGGGTGTGCACGCGGCCGGTACGCGGATGCGCCATCTGCGCGAGCTTGTCGGTGTAGGTGCCCTTGAGCTTGGAGAGGCCCCGGTGCTCCAGGATCTTGGCCGGCAGCGGGAAGTCCTCGGCCAGCTTCTCCAGCACCTCCTCGTCGGTGCTGGGCGCGCCAGTGGCGGTCTTCTTGATGACCGGCAGGCCCAGCTTGCCGAAGAAGATCTCGCCGATCTGCTTCGGTGAGCCGAGGTTGAAGGGCTGGCCGGCGAGTTCGTAGGCTTCCTGCTCCAGCTGCAGGATGCGCTGGCCCAGTTCGTGGCTCTGGGCGCTCAGCGTGGGCGCGTCGATCAGCACGCCGTTGCGCTCGATGCGGTACAGGGTCTCGGAGCTTGCGATCTCGAGCTCGTAGATGAACTTCAGCTTCTCGTCGGCCTGCAGGCGCGGCCACAGCACGCGGTGCACGTCCAGGGTCTGGTCCGAGTCCTCGCAGGAATATTCGGCCGCGCGCGCGATGTCCACCTGGCTGAAGGAAATCTGCTTGGCGCCCTTGCCGCACAGGTCCTCGTAGTTGATGCCGCTGCGCCCCAGGTGCCGCTCGGCCAGGCTGGCCAGGCCGTGCGGCTTGTGCACTTCCAGCACATAGCTCTGCAGCATGGTGTCGTGCACATAGCCCCGCACCTCGATGCCGTGGTTGGCAAACACATGGCGGTCGTACTTGACGTGCTGGCCCAGCTTGTGCGCAGCCGGGTTCTCCAGCCAGGGCTTCATCCTGGCCAGCACCTCGTCGCGCGGCAGCTGCGCCGGGGCGCCAGGATAGTCATGCGTGAGCGGGATGTAGGCCGCCTCGCCCGGCACCACGCTGAAGGACAGGCCCACGATCTCGGCCACCATCTCGTCCAGGGAGGTGGTCTCGGTGTCCAGCGCCACCAGTTTGGCACTCTCCAGCTTGTGCAGCCAGTGCTCGAAATCGCTCCAGTCCAGGATGGTCGTGTAGTGCACCTGGCTCACGCCGGAGCCGGCGGGGGCGGGCTCGTCGAACAGGCCGGGCTCGGCGCCCGTGGGCCTGGCAGCGGGCGCCGCTGCCTCGCCGCCCAGAGACCGCGCCAGGCCCTTGAAGCCGTACTGCTCGTAGAAGGCCCGCAGGCCTTCGGTGTCGGGCTCGCCCACGCGCACGGCGTCCAGCGCGGGCAGGCCCGGCACCCAGCCGTCGAGCTCGCAGTCGGTCTTGATGGTCAGCAGCTGGCGGCCCGTGGGCAGCCAGTCCAGCGCCTTCTTCAGGTTCTCGCCGGCCACGCCCTTGATGGCGTCGGCGTTGGCCACGATGTTGTCCAGCGAACCGTATTCCTGCAGCCACTTGGCAGCCGTCTTGGGGCCGACCTTCTCCACGCCCGGCACGTTGTCGATGGCGTCGCCCACCAGGGCCTGGAAATCGACCATGCGCTCGGGCGGCACGCCGAACTCGGCCTGCACGCCGGCCACGTCGCGGCGCTTGCCGTTCATGGTGTCCACGATCGTGATGTGCGGCGTCACCAGCTGGGCGAGGTCCTTGTCGCCGCTGCTGATGATGACCTCCACCTCCTGGCGGGCGGCCGTCACGGCCAGGGTGCCGATCACGTCGTCGGCCTCCACGCCCGGCACGTCCAGCACCTTCCAGCCCATGAGGCGCACCACCTCATGGATGGCCTCGATCTGCGCGCGCAGGTCGTCGGGCATGGGCGCGCGATGGGCCTTGTACTCGGGGTAGAGCGCGTCGCGGAAGGTCGGGCCCTTGGCGTCGAAGACGCAGGCCGCGTAGTCGGCGTGCACTTCCTTGCGCAGGCTCTGCAGCATGTTGATCATGCCGCGGATCGCGCCCGTGGGCGCACTCGTCGGGTCGCCCGGCACGGCGCGCAGGTCCGGCATGGCGTGGAAGGCGCGGTACAGGTAGCTGGAGCCGTCGACCAGCAGCAGGGTTTTCTTGTCGCTCATGGGGGCAGATCCGTGGGGGAGCTGCGATTGTGCCTGCGCCGCGGCGGCGCCGGCCCGCCCCCTACAATTGGCGCATGCCCGCCGCTGCCCGCCCCCTGAGCCACCTGCCCCGCCTGCTCGCCGCCCTGTGCGGCCTGGCTGCGGCCGCGGCGCTGGCGCAGGCCCCGGCCAGCCCGCCGCGCGACGCCAGCGCCCCGTCGCCCAAGGGCCCGGAGCAGGCCATCGAGCGCATCCGGCACGAAGACACGGGCTCGCGCATCGACGAGCTGCGCGTGGGCGGCGAGACGAAGCACATCACCGTGCAACCCAAGGGCGACGCGCCGGCCTACGCCGTCCCCCCGCAGGGCAACAACCGCAACCCGGCCGACAGCGAGCGCGAACGCAGCGGCGCAGGCGGCTGGAAAATCCTTGGTTTCTGATTCATGGCAGTTTTCACCGAAGTCTCATTCGATGAGGCCAGCGCCCTCCTGCAAAGCCTGAACCTCGGCCAGCTGCAGGAGCTGCAGGGCATCCAGGGCGGCATCGAGAACACCAACTACTTCGCCACCACCGACCAGGGCGCCTATGTGCTGACCCTGTTCGAGCGCCTGGGCTTCGAGCAGCTGCCCTTCTACCTGCACCTCATGAAGCACCTGGCGCTCAAGGGCATCCCGGTGCCCGACCCGGCCGCCAACCGTGACGGCGACATCCTGCACACGGTCTGCGGCAAGCCGGCCGCCGTGGTCAACCGCCTGCAGGGCAGGAGCGAGCTGGCCCCCACCGCGGCACACTGCGCGGCCGTGGGCGACATGCTGGCCCGGATGCACCTGGCCGGCGCCGACTACAACCGCAGCCAGCCCAACCTGCGCGGCCTGCCCTGGTGGAACGAGACCGTGCCGCTGGTGCTGCCGCACCTGGACGCGGCGCAGGCCGCGCTGATCCGCGCCGAGCTGGCCTACCAGAACCACGTGGCCGAATCGGCCGCCTACGCCGCGCTGCCGCGCGGCCCCATCCACGCCGACCTGTTCCGCGACAACGTCATGTTCGCCCCCGTCGCGGACGGCGCGGCGCCCGCGCTCAGCGGCTTCTTCGACTTCTACTTCGCCGGCGTCGACACCTGGCTGTTCGACATCGCCGTGTGCCTGAACGACTGGTGCATAGACCTGCCCACCGGCGCCACCGATGCCGCGCGCACCCGCGCCTTCCTGCGGGCCTATGCCGCCGTGCGCCCGCTGCAGGCCGCCGAACGCGCGCTGCTGCCGGCCATGCTGCGCGCCGGCGCGCTGCGCTTCTGGACCTCGCGCCTGTGGGACTTCCACCTCCCGCGCGAAGCCAGCATGCTGCAGCCGCACGACCCCACGCACTTCGAGCGCGTGCTGCGCCAGCGCCTGCAGCACCCCGTGCACGCCGCCGACCACCTGGACTGAGCCGCCGAGGACACCCCACCATGATGAAGCTCAACATCGTGCCCGCGCGCACCGGCTACGCCTGGTTCCGCGAAGGCCTGCGCACCTTCTGGCGCCAGCCGCTGGCGCTGGCCGGCCTGTTCTTCATGTTCATCTCGGTCATGTCGGTGGCCGGCCTGGTGCCGGTGATCGGCAGCGCGCTGGCGCTGGCCCTGCTGCCGGCTGCCACGCTGGGCCTGATGGCCGCCACGCGCGAGGCCACGCAGGGCCACTTCCCCATGCCCTCCATCCTCATCAGCGCCTTCCGCGCGGGCCGCCAGCAGGCCCGCGCCATGGCCGTGCTGGGCCTGCTCTATGCGCTGGCCTTCCTGGCCGTGCTGGGCCTCTCCGCGCTGATCGACGGCGGCAGCTTCGCGCGCCTGTACCTGGTGGGCGGCAGCGTCACGCGCGAGCTCGTGGAGAGCAGCGAATTCCGCAGCGCGGCCTGGGTGGCCATGGCGCTGTACCTGCCGCTGTCACTGCTGTTCTGGCACGCGCCGGCGCTGGTGCACTGGCACGGCATCTCGCTGGCCAAGAGCCTGTTCTTCAGCGCGGTGGCCTGCGTGCGCAACTTCGCCGCCCTCACCGTCTATGCGCTGTGCTGGTTCGGCCTGGCGCTGGCGGCCTTCGTCGTGCTGATGGTGATCACCGTGGGCCTGGGCATGCCCGGCCTCATGGCCACGCTGATGCTGCCCACGGCCATGCTGCTGGCGGCCATGTTCTTCAGCTCCTTCTGGTTCACCTTCCGCGACAGCTTCAAGGCCGAGGAGCCCGGCCTGCGCGAGCAGGAGACGGTGCTGCCGTCCGACCTGCCGCCGCCCGAAGCCTGACCGTCGGCCGGCCCCGACTCATCCACCCATTCAAGCCAGGCGGCCCGCAGCGCCACAACATCAAGGAACAGCCATCATGGGCGCACAGTGGAAAGCAAAAGGCAAGGCACAGGCCGCAGACGCCCGGGGCAAGCTGTTTGGCAAGCTGGCCAAGGAAATCATGGTCGCCGCGCGCGGCGGCGCCGACCCGGCCCTCAACTCGCGCCTGCGCCTGGCCGTGGAACAGGCCCGCAAGGCCTCCATGCCCAAGGACACGCTGGAGCGCGCCATCAAGAAAGGCGCCGGCATCGGCGACGAGGCCGTGCACTTCGAGCACGTCATGTACGAAGGCTTCGCGCCGCACCGCGTGCCCGTGATGGTGGAATGCCTGACCGACAACCTCAACCGCACCGCGCCCGAGATGCGCGTGCTGTTCCGCAAGGGCCAGCTCGGCACCTCCGGCTCCGTGGCCTGGGATTTCGACCACGTGGGCATGATCGAAGCCGAAGCCGCGAAACCCGATGCCGACGTGGAACTGGCCGCCATCGAGGCCGGCGCGCAGGACTTCGAAGCCCCCGGTGAAGACGGCGTGGCCGTCTTTCTGACCGACCCCGCCGACCTGGACCTCGTGAGCCGCGCCCTGCCGGCCCAGGGCTACACCGTGCTGTCCGCCAAGCTGGGCTACAAGCCCAAGAACCCCGTGGACCCCACCAGCCTGAGCGCCGAACAGCTGGAAGAGGTGGAGGCTTTCCTGGCCGCCATCGATGCGCACGACGACGTGCAGCACATGTACGTCGGCTTGGGGAGCTGATCCGCTGCCTTCGGGCCCCCCTCGCCCGCGGACCGCTGGGCGTCAGGCCTGAGGAGGGCTGCCCGCGTCAACGCGGCGCAGGCGAGCGCAGGTAATCGAGCCAGGGCCCGAACAGCTTGGGGTCGGAAGCACAGGCGGCCGAGCGCGGCGCCAGATCGAGCGGCGCGGGCCGGCCGTCCAGGGTGTCGGCACAGCCGCCCGCCTCCTCCAGCACCAGGCTGCCGGCCGCATAGTCCCAGAGCTTGTGCTGGCCATGCAGGTAGAGATGGAAGCGGCCCGCGGCCACCCAGCACCATTCCAGCGCGACCGTCCCGATCGCGCGCTGCGACGAATAGGGCGGCGCCGAGCCCAGGCGCGCACCCAGCGCGGGCGTCAGGCGCTTGAAGTCAACGCAGGCCGTGGCCTTGCCGATCGGCACGCCCGCCACTGGCGTGCGCAGGGGCCGGCCATCCAGCGTGGCGCCGTGCCCGCGCAGCGCGGCGAACGATTCGTCGCGCACCGGGTCATAGACGATGCCCGCCTCGATGCGCCCCTGCCGCATGAGCGCCAGCGAAACCGAGAAGAGCGGGATGCCGGCGGCGAAGTTGCTCGTCCCGTCGAGCGGATCGAGCACCCAAAGACCTGCATCGCTGCCGCCCGCTTCTGCCAGCAGGCGCGCCTGTTCAGCGACGCTCATCTCCTCGCCCAGCAGGGCAATGTCGGGATGCCTCGCCGCCAGCGCCGACGCCAGGTGCGACTGCATGGCCAGATCGGCCTCCGTCACCCAGCTGCCGTCCCGCTTCTCCTGGCGCACCGTGTTGCGGAAGCGCGGAAGCAGTTCCGCCTGCGCGGCAGAGCGGACGAGGGCTTCCAGGGCAGCGAGTTCTGAGGCGGTCATGGTGTGGGCGGGATCGGGAGACGGGACGGAGGGGGCTTGAATCTAGCACGGTGCGCGGCCCATCGATTCTGCCGCCCTCTGAGATTCGAAAGATTCGTCCGGGGCGGCACGGCATGCTCGCTGCTGCGTATCGGCGATCGACGACCGCTTTAGGCTGGTTGCCGTCACTTGGCTTCGGAACGCCAATGACTGCTGCCATCGGTACCAGTCGCTGAGCAGGTCTCAGACTGGCCGACTGCTTCAGAACGCAAAGCGGCTGCTCAACGGCACTGCTACAGAAGATATCGCTCGTCAACGATTTCGATTCATCATGACCCGGTTCCTCAGCACTGAGAAACACTGGCCCAGCCAAGCTCCCGCAGGATCAGTGCGACAGCGTGTAGTGCGTACTCGGCGTCGGCTTCCGTTGGTGGGTTCACTCCTCTCGCAAACTGTTCGTTGCTCTTACCCCGGGAGTGCAAAATTGCCAGAGTGCGCGCGGCGTTAGCGGCAACCAATTTTTTCCGTGGGGCCGCAGCTAATTTCTCTGCGACATCAGCCAGATCCAATCTTAGGATCGACTCGTCTAAGGTCTCTTGCCAAATCCAACGAGGTGCGACGAGTGCGACTGCGTCGCGACAACAATCAACCACTGCTACCGGGGACTCTCGGAATGCTGAGTCGATCACTTTTTGCAGGCCCCGCGCAACCTCGTCACGGAATCGCTCGTTAACCTTCATTGCGTCTAGCTCTGGCATGATTCCGAATGATGACAGGGCGCGGAGAACTAGCATCACGTCGTCGCTCACTGTAATCTCCACGTCGACGATACGCCACACCGAGGCCGCAAGCTTGTTGCCAAGTGCGAGAGTCGCACCGAGGCCACGTTGCGGCTGCTCGAGCAGGCTCGTCCCCGCAGCATAGACGTTCAGGGGCCGTCGCAATTTCCCGTCGCCCCCGGTATTTCGACCACCAGGATCCTCAAAGGGGTGGGGCATTACCCTGATGTTCTGATCAGGGTAGGAGGCGTTACTCATGGATTGATAGAGTCTTCCTCTACGCGTTCGAGTTACAGGATCAAATGAGTCCTCCCGGAAAAGCCAGGTAAAAGGGCCGGAACGGTATCCCGCAGGGAGTTTGTCCCAGTCGGACCGATCGCCGATCAATCTTGCTTGGGACACCATGGGGATTGGCAGGATTGGGCGGTCTGGAGTCGCGCCAACGCTCTCGTAAACCAATCCGGTCGTGTCGTCTATGCCTAAGAACACAAAAGCCTCCAAGCTGCTTGTGGCGCTACCACGATCTCATGGTAATGCAGTGGCCCAATCAGAGCGCAATCTAAGCGGCAGTAACGAGACGAACACTGGGTGATTAGTCCTGACGACTAATGCCTAGCTTCGCTCAACAAGATCGATAAGGCGCAAATAGCGTGGATCTGATATCAGGTTAGGTTTGGCTTCCGCAATTAGTGCTAGCACGTTCGGCAACTCGTACGCCGGACGGGTGAGGACCTGAGGTGTAGCTCTGTTCATCAAATCCAGTGTCGCTTCAGGAAAGCGAACCGTAATAGGCTTTTCATCACCGATCTCTCGGGTGAACCGGTAGTACGGATGGTCGTTTGTTTCCACCGGCACTAAGAACTTTTTCACTGCTTCATAGACGGCCGGGAAGTCATTGCCCGTGTCATCCAGAAGGCCGATCCACGCCCTCATCGATGCAGAGGTCCGGTATTTGCTTTCTCGCGGCCACGCCTCGTCAATTAATGGGATGACATATTTGATCCAGCCGTTCTCGTTTTTTATTCCAACCTGTCCTAGCCAGGAAATGAACCGGTTCCGAGTATCGTCAGACATCGCTCGAATGACCGAACGTATTTCGCGCCGTGAAAGACCGCTAGGCTCGTCTGGGTGAAACACCCGCATGTAACCCAGCCACTGGGCGGCCACCTCTGAAAGGTCGTGATCCCAAGAAAGTCCTTCGACCCAAGGAACGAGATCAAGAAGCAGCGGTCTGATGATCTCTGTCAAAGGTGGCCAAGGCGGTCGTCCGCTATGAAGAAACCCGTTCCATGCTGCTTCCGAAGCAGGATGTTCGAAGGACAACATTGGCACAAGGCGTTCCTTAGTCCAAGTAGGATCGACGAACATGAGCCAGTTCAGCCTGTTGCACGCAATCGACACAGCATGATCTGCCCCCTCACCGGCTGCCGAAAACAGGCACTCGAAACGAGACTTGATGTGATCTGGGATTCGTGACCCGGCTTCCTGTTTTTCTCCAGGCACCGCATGGAAAAGAGCCTCAGCACACTCGCCGACGGGACCGTTGATTGCATGATCGAACGTGCGTCGGGACCGCTGAATGACTCTTCCACCTTGGTGGACCTCGCCAATGCCGCTTTTCGCTGCATCTGCTCCTCCGCTCAGAATGCCGGCGACGATCCGATCGTAGACTTTCCAACCGAGATCGTCATCAAACGCAAGGACCGAGGCCAAGCTCTTTTCGAGCCATCGGCCCAAGGTATGCCTCAGCTCGACGATAGCGGAATATGGGAGTCGTGCTACTCGGTTCAGGAATACCCGTCTCAGTCTGGGCGTGATGTCCGTGGGTAGCTCATTGATCATGGACGACCAGAGCGCCTCTGGATAGTCGCCCGCCCTCCCTGCACTCGTCAGCGCAGACAATGCCTTTCGAGGATTAGCTTTCACCAATCCTGTGAAGGGGCGCTTCTCAGTGAAGCTTCCAAAGTCCCGCTTCAACTCTTCTTTTGCCCTGGGGACGACCTCCTCAATAGGAAGGTCCATGAGTGCATCCGGTCTTTCGTCCGTGCCGACCCAACCCATGCGGGAGCCCCGTTCCATAACCGTCGAGGTCGCCCAAACGTCGCTCCACTCAGGAATGCGTCCGATCATCTCGGCAAGTCGCGCACTGCGATCTGCCGTCAGTTCACAATCCTGTAGTTCTAGATACCGGGCATATCTGGCTGCGAGCTGATCCCGCAGTTCATGGAACTCCTCATTAGGCCAGTGGGGTCGCCGATCAGGGCCCGCCAAAATGCGGTCTGTGAGTTCATTCCGTTGCTCCTGAGAGAACTCTTTCCATCGATCCGCCAATAGGAAAAGAAGCTCACGAACCACATCGATGTCCCAGAAAATCTCCTGATCGAGGGCCAAGATTTGTTTGGCAACATAGTCGGCATCGAAGGCTTCTACTTTGCCAAACGCATACAGCTTGAGTTTTCGAAAGAAGAACTGGTCTGTCGCGGGCCACGTCGTTGCATGTGCATGCGCCAGCTCTGGCCACTTGGCAGCTAGTCGGTCGAAAAGTTGGATGAACCAGGTCACGGCCTGCGCAGTATTCGTGATGTGGTCTCTCCCATCTACCTCACGGTCCGGATAGCAGGTCGGAGTTTGAAAGTAGACGGTCTCGATATCCTGCAACATTCCTGAGGCGACGGCTAGTTGTTCCTCCAGAATCCCAAGAACCTGTGGTAACAGATCGTCCGGGACGTTTAAATCTTCGTTGTGCCGTTCAAGGAACAGAACGTCCCATTGACCTAAGTCGCCGAAATGGAGTTTTTCCCAGGACGCACTCGGCGGCCTAGAACGCTCCAAGCCAAAAGGTGGCTGGATCTCCAATCGTGGCGCGACAGTCCTTCTAAAGTCGCGCAGAACACTGGCCGTCCATCCCTCCGCACTGATCCGCCTCTTCAAATCAAACCAGTCGCGATTCCACTGACGATTGCGAGGATCTTGTTGGTGTTCGAGGATCAGCTTCCAAATATGACGGGCACGCTCGTGGAGAGCCGTCGAACGTTCCAGTTGCCACTCGATTTGTTGCAGCAGTCGTGGATGCAGCCCGTTCTGCCGAATAGCCCACCAGGCCAGCACCGGGCTTTCGATGGATCTGCAGACCCAGTTGATGAGGTGGCCAAGCCTTTTCGGAGGCGTCTCGAAACCTTCGACTTGCCGCCCCGCCAACCGATGTAAGTCATGTGGACTATCGTCTTCAACGCGCCAGACGAGGAGATTGTCGTTGCTCAAGCCCTGCCTGCGATCATCGTCAGAGATATCCTGCAGATCATCATCGAGTCCATAAGCGGCCCCGGGATCGAAGCGCTCTGCATTCTCGCCATAGCCTCGGCTCTGTTTGGCGGACCGGACACCCGCATCCATGACACACACCCATTCCGGATGAGGTGCCGGATCAGCCTCCGAGAATAGTCTTGCACCTTGCACTGTGCGAAGGATATGAGCAACTTGGCCACGCTCGTGATGCGCCAGATTCTTCGGGTCTTGCTGGCACTTTGCGATTACGGATGCACGCCACCTTCGCGGATCGTCGGCCCGGTTTGCCCAAGCCTCCATGCTCCTCCATAAGTCCGGATGATCGGAGTAGGCTATCGCTGTTACACCTCGGTCACGCCACTTGGCTTCGATCTCCTCAGGAAGTCCACGGTCAAAAGCATAGAGCCTTGAGCGATCAAACTGGCCGTCATGGTTGAGGCCCTGGAGAAGGTATTTGATTGGTGGATCTTCCGCCTGATAGCCGACTAAAACGACGGTATATCGTTCAAGGAGATGCCTTATGAAGTTGGTGGCCCATCCTTCTGAGAGATAGGCGCGTCCGAAGTCCGCGCTACTCAGAACGTACGGATGACTTTCAGAGGTCACCTCCACCAGTCGCCCGTGTAGATACGTGATCCCCTCAATCGTTGATCCGAAGTTCAAGTCGGGAAAAGCAGGTGGTTCGTGCCGAGCCAGTTGCTGTCCGTCCGTCCCCGCCTCGAACAATCGGTCGAAGTTCGTCGTGACAATTTGCGGCACGCCGCTCTGGCTCGAAGAGATCCGTTTGAGCAAGCCGTGCTCACGTGCAATACCAGTAATTTCTAGGGGAACACTCAGCCGTTCTGTCACCAGAGCGTTAATTTCATCCTTACCGTATTCAAGGTGGAGTAGGTTAAAGATTTGGTCGAGTGGGACATTCGCTGCAGATTGACCATCCAGCCATGGCCGAAACGCGGCCATGATTTCCGAGTCGGCTGGCGGGTCAAAGAATTCGACGACGTACCGAGTGAGATCGACAAAGGTCGGCATTCCGGATGGCAACGAGACGCCGGCTCCACACAGAAACACGACACGACCAGCGTCGCAGCGCTCGAGGAGGATATCCGGTATGGAGGGACCATCTGGATGGAATCTCATATGATCAATTTATCATCAATTCCGTAGTGTCCAAGAGTGTCACTGTCCAAGTTCACTCGCGGAGCCAAGGGGCATCAGCCGGTGAGCGGTTCAGGCGCGCCCGGCGGTCGTACGGGAGTAATGGCGACAGGCAGCCATGGGTCGGTACTACCTGGTGCAGTGGTCAATCAAGTCGGACTGAGATGCGACAACGTCTGCTATACGTCTAATTCCGGTCGCCAGTTCAAGTTGCCTGCGGTTGGCATGGATGAGCGCGATGTGGACCATATTGGGTGTTCGCGACTACGTTTTGAAAGGCGGCAATCGCTGCAAAGCGGCCTATCACTCAAACACAACCGCCCTCAAATCACCGGCGTCAGCTTCGCCACCGACAGCGCCAGCCACTTGGTCCCATGCCGCGGGAAGTTGATCTGCGCGCGCGCATCGTCGCCCGAGCCTTCGAGCGTGAGCACCTTGCCCTCGCCGAACTTGTTGTGGAAGACCTGCATGCCCACCTTGAGGCCCGTGGCCGCTTCCTGCGCCTGCTGGACGACCCTGGTGCCGGAGGCACTGGTGGCACCGGTATCCCGCGCGTAGCCGCCTGAATAGCCGCTGGTCGAGCCGCCCTTCCAGCCCTCGCCCCAGGCCTCGCGCTGGCGGTTGTAGCCCGCGGCCGGCGGGGCGAAGCCGCTGCCGAAGCCCTGGTTCTTCGGGGTGATCCACTTCAGCGTCTCCTCCGGCAGCTCGTCGAAGAAACGGCTGCGGATGTGATAACGCGTCTGGCCGTGCAGCATGCGCGTCTGCGAGTGGCTGAGGTACAGGCGCTGGCGCGCGCGCGTGATGGCCACGTACATCAGGCGGCGCTCTTCCTCCAGGCCGTCGAAATCGCTCATGGCGTTCTCGTGCGGGAACAGACCCTCTTCCAGGCCGGTGATGAAGACGCAGTCGAATTCCAGGCCCTTGCTGGCGTGCACGGTCATCAGCTGCACGGCCTCCTGGCCTTCCTGGGCCTGGTTGTCGCCAGCTTCGAGCGCGGCATGCGTCAGGAAAGCTGCCAGCGGGGACATGACTTCGCCGCTCTCCTCGTCCGGCTGGGCCGTGGCCGCGGCTTCGGTGGCCTCGGCGTCGCGACCGAAGCCTTCGATGCTCACGAAGCTCTCGGCCGCGTTGACCAGTTCCTCCAGGTTCTCGATGCGGTCGGCGCCTTCGCGCTCGGTCTGGTAATGCTCCACCAGGCCGCTGTGCTGCAGCACGAGCTCGATGATCTCGCGCAGCGTGATGCCGCGGGTCTGCTCGCGCAGCACGTCGATCTTGGCGACGAAGGCGCCCAGGTTGGCGCCGGCCTTGCCGCTGAGGGTGTGGACGGCGTCGTGCAGCGAGGTGTTGGCGCCGCGCGCCGCGTCCTGCAGCTGCTCGATGGAGCGCGCCCCGATGCCGCGCGGCGGGAAGTTCACCACGCGCAAGAAGCTGGTGTCGTCGTTCGGGTTCTCCAGCAGGCGCAGGTAGGCCAGCGCATGCTTGATCTCGGCACGCTCAAAAAACCTCAGGCCGCCGTAGACGCGGTAGGGCAGGCCGGCGTTGAAGAGCGCGGTCTCGATCACCCGGCTCTGCGCATTGGAGCGGTAGAGCACGGCGATCTCCTTCTGCGAGATGCCGTCGCGGATGAGCTGCTTCATCTCCTCGATCATCCACTGCGCCTCGGCGAAGTCGCTGGGCGCCTCGTACACGCGCACCGGCTCGCCCGCGCCCTGGTCGGTGCGCAGGTTCTTGCCCAGGCGGTGCTTGTTGTGGCTGATGAGCGCGTTGGCCGTGTCCAGGATGTTGCTGTGGCTGCGGTAGTTCTGCTCCAGCTTGATCTGGTGCTGCACCGCGAACTCGCGCACGAAGTCGGCCATGTTGCCCACGCGCGCGCCGCGGAAGGCGTAGATGCTCTGGTCATCGTCGCCCACGGCGAACACCGCCCCGCCCTGGCCATCGGTGCGCCGCCGGCCCTCGGGGTCGAAGCCGGCCAGCAGCTTGATCCAGGCGTACTGCAGCTTGTTGGTGTCCTGGAACTCGTCGATCAGGATGTGGCGGAAGCGCCGCTGGTAGTGCTCGCGCACGGGGTCGTTGTCGCGCAGCAGCTCGTAGCTGCGCAGCAGCAGCTCGCCGAAATCCACCACGCCCTCGCGCATGCACTGGTCTTCGTAGAGCTGGTAGATCTCCACCTTCTTGCGGGTGTCGGGGTCGCCAGCCGGGACCATGTTGGGGCGCAGCCCCTCTTCCTTGCAGCCGGCGATGAACCAGGCCAGCTGCTTGGGCGGAAAGCGCTCCTCGTCCACGCTGAACTGCTTGCACAGGCGCTTGATGGCGCTCAATTGATCCTGCGTGTCCAGGATCTGGAAGGTGGCCGGCAGGCCCACCGTGCGGTGGTGGGCGCGCAGCAGGCGGTTGCACAGGCCGTGGAAGGTGCCGATCCACATGCCGCGCACGTTCACGGGCAGCATGGACTGCAGGCGCGTCATCATCTCGCGCGCGGCCTTGTTGGTGAAGGTCACGGCCAGCAGGCCGCCGGGCGAGACCTGCCCGGTCTGCAGCAGCCAGGCGATGCGCGTGGTCAGCACCCGCGTCTTGCCGGAGCCGGCCCCGGCCAGGATCAGCGCGGGCTCGGGCGGCAGCGCCACGGCGGCACGCTGCTCGGCGTTCAGGCTGGCCAGCAGGGGCGAGTCGGTCGGGGCGGGAAAGAGGGACGGCGCGGAACCGGACGGCGGCAGGAGGGAGGACATGCCCTCATTGTAGAAAGGCCGTTGCCGCAGACCGGCCCGCCCGGGCGCCCGAAGGGGCATCGCGAGCAGGTCCGAGGCGCCGGCGCGGCACTGGCACGCTCTTTGCATCCACGCTTGTATACAAGATTGGATGCACTGAAATGGCCCACCCCACGCAGCCCGGCACCACCGCATGGATCACCCGCCTGGGCCAGCCCATGCGCACCCGAGAGCATGGCCCGCTGAGCGGGCTGTCCTTCGCGGCCAAGGACAACATCGACGCGGCCGGCATCCCGACCACGGCCGCCTGCCCGGCCTACGCGCACACACCGCGCCGCAGCGCCACCGTCGTGCACAAACTGCTCGAAGCTGGTGCATCGCTCTGGGGCAAGACCAACCTCGACCAGTTTGCCTGCGGCCTGAACGGCACGCGCTCGCCCTATGGGGCCGTCCCCAATGCGTTCAACCCGCTCTATATATCCGGGGGCTCCAGTTCGGGCTCGGCCTACACGGTGGCCACGGGGCAGGTGGACTTTGCGCTGGGCACCGACACGGCGGGCTCGGGCCGCGTGCCGGCGGGGCTGAACAACATCGTCGGCCTCAAGCCCAGCAAGGGCCTGATCAGCACGCACGGGGTGCTGCCGGCGGCACAGAGCGTGGACTGCGTCTCCATCTTCACGCGCACGGTGGAGACGGCCGCGCGCGTGCTGCAGGTGGCCATGGGCCACGACGCGCAGGACCCCTATTCGCGCGCCCTGTCCCTGCAAACCGTGCCCTGGGGCGCAAGCTTCCGCTTCGGCGTGCCGCAGTCGCTGGAGTTCTTCGGCGACGCGCTCTCGGCCGCCGAGTTCGAGCGGGCGGTCACGCGGCTGCAGGCGCTGGGCGGCACGCCGGTGCCCATCGACTACGCGCCGCTCAAGGCCGCGGCCGACCTGCTCTATGAAAGTGCCCTGGTGGCCGAGCGCTATGCCGCCATCCGGCCCTTCTTCGATGCGCACGAGGAACAGGTCATCGAGCCGGTGCGCAGCATCATCGCGCGCGGGCGCCGGTACAGTGCCGCCGACGTGTACGCCGCGCAGACGCAGCTGCACGCGCTGGGCCAGCAGGCGGCCGCCATGTGGCAGCAGATCGACGTGCTGCTGGTGCCCACCGCACCCACGCACTACACCATCGCGCAGATGCAGGCCGACCCGGTGGCGCTGAACCGCAACCTCGGCGAATACACCAACTTCGTGAACCTGCTGGACTACGCCGCGCTGGCCGTGCCCAGCAGCCTGCGCGCCGACGGCCTGCCCTTCGGCATCACGCTGATCGGCCCCTGCGCGAGCGACTGGCAACTGCTCGAACTGGGGCAGCGCTACCACCACGCCACGGGCCTGACGCAGGGCGCCACGGGCCTCCCCCTGGGCGCGCCCGCGGCGCTGCCGGCCCTGCAGGCCGCGCCGCAGGTCGAGGTGGCCGTGGTCGGTGCGCACCTCAGCGGCATGCCGCTCAATGGCGAACTCGTGCAACGCGGCGCGCGGCTGCTGCGCAGCACCGAGACCGCCCCCGACTACCGCCTCTACGCGCTGGCCAACACCACGCCGCCCAAGCCCGGCCTGCTGCGCGTCGCGCCCGGCCAGGGGCATGCGATCGCCGTCGAGGTCTGGTCCATGCCGCTGGCCGGCTACGGCAGCTTCGTGGCCGGCATCCCCGCCCCGCTGGGCATCGCCACGCTGCGCCTGGGCGACGGCAGCACCGCGCAGGGCTTCGTGTGCGAGGCCGAGGCGCTCAGGGACGCAACCGACATCAGCCAGCACGGCGGCTGGAAGAACTACCTCGCGGCCCGGGTGCCGCAAGCCGCCTGAAGCCACCGACCCACCCATCCACGATTTCTCAACCCCGCCTGACCACGTAAGGAGCTCACCATGACCCACCAGCCCAAAACCACCCCCCGCGTGTCCCGTCGCAGCGTGCTGCAGGCCGCCAGCGCCCTTGCCGTGGGCAGCCTGGCCGCCCCGTCGCTGGCGCTGGCGCAGAGCGGGCCGAAGATCCGCATCGGCTACTGGCCCATCGCCGCCGGCCTGCCCTTCTACGCGGCCATCGAGCGTGGCTATTTCAAGGAAGCCGGCCTGGACGTGGAGCCGCTGCGTTTTGCGGCCGCCCAGCAGGTGATGGAAGCGGTGCTGGCGGATCGTTCGGACGGCACCGCCAACGGCACGGGTTCGGCCAACATCGCCATCGGCGAACTGGCCGCACCGGGCACCTTCAAGATCTTCTGTGCCAACCCCAGCAATGTGAAGAACGTGCTCGACGAGGTCATCGTCCCGGTGGCCAGCACCGCCAAGACCATGGCCGACCTCAAGGGCAAGCGCATCGGCTGCGGCCCGGGCATCCAGAACATCACCCTGGCCAAGACCATCCTGGAGCGCGGTGGCGCCACCGGCACCACCGTGGTGGAACTGCCCATCGGCCAGCACGTCGCGGCCCTGGCCGCAGGCCAGCTCGACGGCTGCTACACCCTGGAGCCCACCGGCACCATCGGCCGCATGAACGGCACCACCCGCGTGCTCGAAGCCGGCGTGATCTCGAAGTACGTGCTGGGCGACCCGATGGCCCCGTGGTTCGGCGGCTCGGCTTCGCTGTCCTCGACCTTCATCAAGAAGCACCCCGAGGAGGCGAAGAAGTTCATCGCGGCCTACGCCAAGGGCGTGGCCTATGTGCGCAACAACAACGTCGAGGCGCGCCAGTACCTCAAGGGCTACACCGCCATCGAGGGCGCGCTGACCGCCGAGGTCCCCCTGGCGGCCTACATGATGCACAACGAGTTCAAGCCGGCGGACATTGCCCACTTCCAGAAGTTCTTCGACCTCTTCTCGGAAAAGGGCATCTTCTCCTCGCGCCTCATGGTCGACACCATGATCTACAAGGGCTGAACACCATGAGCGACCCCACTCCTGCGATGGCGGCCGCGCCGGCCGCCCCCTGGACAGCCCCGGCCTCGGGCGCGAGCCTGCCGCGCAAGACCAACTGGGGCCGGGCCCTGCCCTTCATCGGCCCGGTGCTGCTCTTCATCGTATGGGACCTGGTGGTGCGCCTGGGCTTCATCAAGGCCCTGCTGCTGCCACCGCCGGCCGAGACCGTGACGACGCTGATCAACGGCCTGGCCGGCGGCCCCCTGCTCAAGGACTTTGCCGTCACGCTCTGGCGCACCACGCAGGCCTTCCTGTTCGCGGCGGTGGTGGGCGTGCCGCTGGGCGTGCTGCTGGGCAGTGCCGAGCGGGCCTACCGCAGCGTGGAGTTCCTGATCGACTTCTTCCGCTCCACGCCCTCCTCGGCGCTGATCCCGCTGTTCCTCATGATCTTCGGCGTCTCGGACATCAACAAGGTCGCCATCGCCGCCTTCGGCGCGATCCTGATCGTGGTGTTCAACAGCGCCTACGGCGTCATCAACGCGCGCAAGCAGCGCGTCATGGCGGCCAAGGTCATGGGGGCGACGCGCTGGCAGATCTTCAAGGACGTGCTCGTCTGGGAAAGCCTGCAGCCCAGCTTCGTGGGCCTGCGCTCGGCCATCTCGATGGCGCTGGTCATCGTGATCGTGGCCGAGATGTTCATCGGCTCCGACAGCGGCCTGGGCAACCGCATCATCAACGCGCAGCAGATCATGAACGTGCGCGACATGTATGCGTCCATCCTGGCCGCCGGCGTGCTGGGCTATGCGCTCAACATCCTCTTCCTCCTCACCGAGAAACGCATCATTCACTGGAGTGGCCGATAGAAATGACTCCCCCCCTAAGCGGCCTGTCGGCCGCCTCCCCCTCAAGGGGGCGACACCAGCAGGCCGGCAAAGCCGGTTCCGCGGTGTCCCCGATCAACGCACTGGGAGACTGAGATGTCTGCTGTAATTAATGCCCCTGTCTTTGCCGACGTGCCCCGGCCGGCCTTCCGCCCGGGCCCGGCCGGCACCCACATCACCATCCGCGGCCTGACCAAGTACTTCGCCGGCTGGCCCCTGTACGAGAACTTCGACCTCGACATCCCCAAGGGCAAGATCGTCTCGGTCTTCGGCCCCAACGGCTGCGGCAAGTCCACGCTGATCAACATGATCGCGGGGCTGGTGCCCATCGACAGCGGCGAGATCCTGTTCGACGGCAAGTCCCTCAAGGACACCAAGATCGGCTACGTCTTCCAGAACTACCGCGAGGCCATGTTCCCCTGGATGCGCACCATCGACAACATCGCCTACCCGCTCAAGCTCGAAGGCAAGAGCAAGGCCGAGGTGGACCGGCGCATGCAGGAACTGGTGGCCAGCTTCGACGTCAAGTTCGACCTCAACCGCTACCCCTATGAACTCTCGGGCGGCCAGCAGCAGACGGCCTCCATCATGCGGGCCCTGGCGCCCAAGCCCGAGGTGCTGTTCCTGGACGAGCCCTTCTCGGCGCTGGACTTCGAGATGACGCTGTTCATCCGCGAGAAGCTGCAGGAGGTCTTCATGCAGACCGGCACCACCATGCTGCTGGTCTCGCACGACCTCGAGGAGGCCGTGTACCTGGCCGACGAGATCCTGCTGCTGACCAAGCGGCCGACCAAGGTGGCCGAGATCCTGCGCTACGACGACCCGCGCCCGCGCACCGTGGCCACGCTGTCCGAGCCGTCCTTCGTCAGCGCCAAGAAGAAGAGCCTGGAGATCTTCCAGCGCGAGGTCCGGCGCTAAGGGGCGGCCCATGACACCCGAACAGCAAGCCGCCTACGTCCAGGCCTCGGCGCAGGCCCTGGCGCTGCCCATCGCACCGGCCCACCTGCCCGGGGTGCTGCAGTACTTCGCCATCGCGGCGAACTTTGCGCGCCAGGTGCAGGCCGTGGAACTGGGCCCGGCCGACGAAAGCGCCATGGTCTTCGTGCCGGTGGCGCCCCGGGAGACCAGCGCATGAGCAGCGCCACGCCCGACGCCGAGACCTGGCTGCTGCGCAGCGCCGTGGAGATGGCCGACGCCGTGCGCACGGGGCGCACCAGCGCCACCGCGCTGGTGCAGGCCGCACTGGCACGCACGCAGCGGCTCGACCGCCACGTCAACACCTATACCGACCTGACGCGCGCGCGCGCCCTGCAGCGGGCCGCCGCCATCGACGCCGCGCGCGCGGCCGGCGAGGACGACGACGCCCCGCTGCTGGGTGTGCCCTTCGCGGTCAAGAACCTGTTCGACATCGCCGGCCTGCCCACGCGCGCGGGCTCGCGCATCGAGCGCACGCGCGCCCCCGCCGGCCGCGATGCGCTGCTCGTGCAGCGGCTGGAGGACGCCGGCGCCATCCTGGTGGGCGCGCTCAACATGGACGAGTACGCCTATGGCTTCACCACCGAGAACAGCCACGACGGCCCGGTGCACAACCCGCACGACCTGCGCTGCATCGCCGGCGGCTCCTCGGGCGGATCGGGCGCGGCCGTGGCGGCCGGCCTGGTGCCGCTGACGCTGGGGTCGGACACCAACGGCTCGATCCGCGTCCCCGCCTCGCTGTGCGGCATCTACGGCCTCAAGCCCACCTTCGGGCGCCTGCCGCGCACCGGCAGCTACCCCTTCATCTCCAGCCTCGACCACCTGGGCCCCCTGGCGCGCAGCGTGCGCGACCTGGCCGCCTGCTACGACGCCCTGCAGGGCCCCGAGGACACGGCCGGCCACCACGACCCCGGCTGCGCCCAGCGCCCGGCCGAGCCGGTGACGCCGCTGCTCGAACGCGGCACCGGCGGGCTGCGCCTGGGCGTGCTGCAGGGCTATTTCCGCACCCATGCCGATGCCCAGGCCCGCGCCGCCGTGGACCATGTGGCGCAGGCCCTGGGGGCCGGCACCGCAGTCGAGCTGCCCCTGGTGGAGGCCGCGCGGGCCGCGGCCTTCCTGATCACCAACGCCGAAGGCGGCGCCCTGCACCTGGACGACCTGCGCACCCGCGCGGACGAGTTCGAGCCGCTGTCGCGCGACCGCTTCCTGGCCGGCACCCTGCTGCCTGCGGCCTGGGTCAGCCAGGCCCAGCGCGTGCGCCGCAAGTACGCCGAAGCCGTGGCCCGCGTGTTCGAGGACGTGGACGTGCTGCTGGCCCCGGCCACGCCCTGCGCGGCCACGCCCATCGGCACCGAGTGGCTGGACCTGAACGGCCAGCGCATGCCCCTGCGTGCCAGCATGGGCCTGCTGACGCAACCCATCTCCTGCATCGGCCTGCCGGTCTGCGTGGTGCCGGTCTGGCTGGAAGGGGCCCGTCTGCCCATCGGGGTGCAGCTCATCGCCGCGCCGTGGCGTGAGGACCTGGTGCTGCGCACGGCGCGCCAGCTGGAAATGCTGGGCGCGACGCAGGCACGCCTGCCCGCCGGGCTGGAGGCCGCCTGATGCTGCCCGTCAACGACCCCGCCGTGCTGGCCGAGGTGACGGCCGCCTTCGCGCGCTACGAGGACGCGCTGGTACACAACCGCGTGGCCGTGCTCGACGAGCTGTTCTGGGACAGCCCGCTGACGGTGCGCTACGGCGCCACCGAGAACCTGTACGGTTACGCGGCCATCCAGGCCTTTCGCGCCAGCCGGCCGGCCACGGGGCTGGCGCGCGAGCTCATGCACACCGTCATCACCACCTATGGCCGCGACTTCGCCACCGCGAGCACCGAGTTCCGCCGTGCCGGCAGCGCAGCCACCGGGCGCCAGAGCCAGACCTGGCTGCGCACGCCGCAGGGCTGGCGCGTGGTGGCCGCCCACGTGAGCCTGCTGGCCGCCCCCGCGCCATGACGCCCCGCCCGGACTTGACGCGCAGGCGCTGCAGGGGCAGGCTGCGCAGGCCCACCCACACCTAGGCACACACCATGCAAGCCCTAACCATCACGCAGGCGGACAGCAGCCCGCGCACCGTGCGCCGCTCGCGGGCCGACGAGGTCTATGCCGAGCTCAGGCGCGACATCGACGAATTCCGCCTCGTGCCGGGCGAGCGTTTCACCGAAAACGAGATCAGCGAACGCCTGCAGGTCTCGCGCACCCCGGTGCGCCAGGCGCTGGTGCGGCTGCAGCTGGAGGGCCTGGTGGAGGTGCTGTTTCGCAGCGGCTGGCGCGTGCTGCCTTTCGACTTCGAGCAGTTCGAGCAGCTCTACGACCTGCGCATGGTGCTGGAGACGGCGGCCGTCGACCGGCTGTGCAGCGCCGCCGCGCAACCGCACAGCGCCCTGCTGGACGAACTGGCCGCCATCTGGCTGGTGCCCAAGGACAAACGCAGCACGGACCAGGCCCAGGTGGCCCGCTGGGACGAGGCCTTCCACATCTCGCTGGTCGCGGCGGCCGGCAACGCCGAGATGGCCAAGGTGCACCGCGACGTGACCGAACGCATCCGCATCATCCGCCGGCTGGACTTCACGAAGCCCATGCGCATCGAGGCCACCTACGACGAGCACGCCAAGATCCTGCGCGCCGTGCAGCGCAAGCGCGCGGACCAGGCCAGCCTGCTGCTGCGCGCACACATCCAGTCCAGCCAGTTCGAGGTGCGCAAGATCACCCTGCACCAGCTGCACCAGGCAAAACAGCGCTGAGGCGCCCGCGGGGATTCAGGGATGCAGGGGCCGGTGCCGCGCCGGCATCGCTGTGCCGGGCCCGTGCGCCTTCAGAGCAGCGGCGCGCGCGCCGACGACCTGAACTCGGCCGCCACCTTGTCGTGCATGTCGGCCAGCTCTTCCAGCAGCACGGCCTGCCGCTCCATGGCGTTGAGGAAGGCCTGGTTCGAGACTTCGGCGCAGCGGAACCTGGCCAGTTCCATGACGCGGCCCGAGAGCCGTTCGAGCTCGATGTGGATGGCGCGGCTCGCGAGCAGGTATTCCTCGGGTCTCATGGTGCGGCGGAGTGGTCAGGGTTGCGGTGCGGTGGCGCAAGCAGCCCGATTACCCTTGGCGCCCTTGCCGAATTCCGCAGCGAGTGTAGTGGCGTGCCACGTCGCTCAGGGCCCCGCACGGCAGGGACTTTCCCTAATGCGGCCCGCTGCTGCAACACTCTGTTGCATACCCTTCGGGAAGCTGACGGCCCCGGGTGCCGCCAGCCGCCCAAACCCCGGCCTCAGGCCTTGCCGAACACCAGCCTGATCGCCAGCTGGTGCAGGTGTTCCCAGGGCGCGGTCAGGTCTTCCAGCACGCTGAAGTGGTTGCGGCCGGGGATGGTCTCGCACACCGGCACCACCTTCTTGCCCCAGGCCTGCTGGATGAGCTTGTTGTGGCGGATGAACTCGGCGCTCTCGTCGCCGCCGGCCACGGCATAGAGCACGCCCTTCTTCGGCGCCGGCAGCAGTGCCGGGCTGGCCAGGCGCACCTGTTCGGGCGTGAGGCGCAGCGAGTCCTTGAGGAAGGGGGTGTGCATCACGGGCTCGAGGTCGTACAGGCCCGAGATGGACATGGCGCCCTTGACCAGATCGGGCGGCAGGTCCTTGCCTACCTGGGGCCACAGGCAGTCCAGCAGCATGGTGGCCAGGTGGCCGCCGGCCGAATGGCCCACCACGTAGATGCGCTTCGGGTCGCCGCCATAGGCCTTGGCGTTGCGCCAGGCCCAGGCCACGGCCTTGACCATCTGCAGCGTGATGTCGGGGATGGTGACCTCGGGGCACAGCGCGTAGTTGGGCAGCATCACGCAGGCGCCCAGGTTCTTGAAGGCCGGGGCGACGAAGGAATGCTGCGACTTGTCGAGCGAGCGCCAGTAGCCGCCGTGGATGAACACCACCACCGGCGAGCCGGGCTGGGCGGCGGGGAACACGTCGAGCTTTTCCATCGGCCCGTCGCCGTAGGCAATGTCGGTCTGGCAGGGATGGGCGGCGCGCGCGTCGTCCGAGGCATCGGCCCAGCGTGCAAAGTGCATGGCGTGCTCGGGCACGAGCGCGCGGTTGTTGTACATGCTGTCCAGCCAGGCCGGGGTGAAATTCTTCATGTGCTGCGTCTCCGGATGCAAGAGAATACGAAACCAGGGTGCCGAATCTTGGCACAACTCAGAAGAACACTGGAGACAGCATGAACATCGCTTTGCTGGGCACCGGCCTCATGGGCCATCCCATGGCCCGCCGCCTGTGCGGCGCCGGCCACACCGTCCACGTCTGGAACCGCACACGCGCCAAGGCCGAAGACCTGGCCGCCCATGGCGCCACGGTGCACGACACCCCCGCCACCGCCGTGCAGGGCGTGGAATTCGTCATCACCATGCTCGAACACGGCCCCGTGGTGGAACAGGTGCTGTTCGGCGCCGGCACCGCGCAGGCCATGCAGCCCGGCACCGTGGTGATCGACATGTCGTCCATCAAGCCGGCCGAGGCCCGCGCCCACGCCGAGCGCCTGGGCGGCATGGGCATCACCCACCTCGACGCACCCGTCTCGGGCGGCACGCTGGGCGCCGAGGCCGGCACCCTGGCCATCATGGCCGGCGGCAAGGCCACCACCTTCGAGCGCGCCAAGCCCGTCTTCGCCCCGCTGGGCCGCGCCACGCTGGTGGGCCCCAGCGGCGCGGGGCAGCTGGCCAAGCTGGCCAACCAGATGATCGTGGGCATCACCATCGGCGCCGTGGCCGAGGCCCTGCTGCTGTGCCAGAAGGGCGGCGCCGACCCGGCCAAGGTGAAGGAAGCCATCAGCGGCGGCTTTGCCGACAGCCGCATCCTGCAGGTGCACGGCCAGCGCATGGTGGAGCGCGACTTCAAGGCCCGCGCCACCCTGACCGTGCAGCTGAAAGACATGCGCAACGCGCTGGAGACGGCCGCAGGCATGGGCTTCACCGCGCCCATCACCGCCCTGCTGGAGCAGCTCTACGCCGACGGCGTGTCCCACGGCCTGCAGGGCCTGGACCAGGCGGGGCTGTTCGTGGAGCTGGCGCAGCGCAACGGCATGCAGTGAACACCGGGCCGGCAGCCTGCGCCCCTAGAATGCAGGCACCCGACCGCATGGACCCACGCACATGCTGAAACCCGAGTTCCGCCCCTCCCAGCTGCCGGAGTTCACCCCGCCGCCCCCGCCGCAACCCGAACTGCGCCGGGCCGCGGCCCACGCGGCGCTGATCGCGCTGGCCGCGGCCGCAGGCCTGGCCTATGTGCTGCTGACCCTCTACCTCACCCGCCTGGCGCCCGCGCCGGCCATCGCCATCGGCGTGCTGCTGGCCATGCACCTGGGCATCGTGCTCGTCGCACGCCTGCAGCAGGGGCGCTGGCTGGGGCTGCCCGGCCTGCTGATCACCGTGCTGGCCGTCCTGGCCGTGGACACCGGGGCCGGCATGGCCGAGCGCGCAAGCCCCGCCGCCGGCTACGTCCCCCTGCCCGCCACGCCCGCACCGTCCACGGAGCACTGGCTCGTGCGCAGCGCCCAGGCCATGACCGATAACGCCGCCCCCATCGTAGTGATCATCGGCGCGCTCATCAGCAGCTGGTTTGCGGTGCACAACGCCAGGCCGAAGTAGGCGGCAGGCAGACGTTGCGGGGTTTCACGGTTTGTTCGTAGCGCGGCACCGGGATGAGCATCCGTCCATGTTATTCCGCACATTTGCGGTCCAAATCACGTTAGGCATGGAGGGGCTATGTGGAGGAGGTTGCTGATTTCGATGATCGGGATGCTGCCGGTTATCCTGATGGGCTGCGCGACAGTTCCGAGTTACCAAGCCAACGCCGCCGATCCAAGTCAGGGGGCGATACTTCGTGCGTGGGCTTCCGGCCAATGGGACTTCTTTACATACACCCAGATTGAGAAAGTCGACGGGCTTCACCTTTCAATCTGGTCACAAACCGGCTCAGGCAGCTTGATCGATCCTGGGGTACGAATTTTGACCGTTGCGGGAACCTATGCGGGTGGGTTTGGCAGAAGGGATACAGGGCATGCCGAACTGATTGCAACCCTCAAGCCTGGTCATACCTATCTAGTCAAAGCTGAGCGAAACGGGAAACTCATGACCTTATGGGTCGAAGATCAAGATACACATGAGGTAGTAAGCGAGAAGAGAACAACAAATACAACCCACTGGATTCTTTGGTGGTGAGCACATGGCCTAACTCAAAATTTCGACCGCAACGAGTCAGCACCCCCTTCCGCCAAAGAAAAGAGCCCGGCAAGCCGGGCTCTTCCACTTCAAACACCAGCCAGATTCACTCCGCCAGCATGTCCGACCCGTCGCGCACGCGGTGCATGGTGGCAATGGGCACGGTCCAGACGATGCCATCGCCGATCTGGCCGGTGCTGCAGGCCTCGATGAGGGTGCTGCGGATCTCCGGCACCATGTCCTCGTCGGCCAGCACGGTCACCATGACCTTGGGCGTGTAGTCGGTCAGCTCCTCCTTGACCGTGCGCTTGCCCACGGCCGCCGGGGCGGTGAAGCCCTCGGCCTTGGTGAGGGTCAGGCCCGGGAAGTTGGGGATGCCGCGCAGCGCCTCGCGCAGCAGGGGCAGGCGGCTGGGGCGCACGATGGCGCGGATTTCCATCATCTTTTTCATGGGTTTACTCCTCAGGCTTCGGCGGGGCGGTCATCGAACCAGCGGTACAGCGCCGGCAGCACCACCAGGGTCAGCAGGGTGGACGAGATCAGGCCGCCGATGACGACGATGGCCAGGGGTTTCTGCACTTCCGAGCCGGGCCCGGTGGCAAACAGGAAGGGCACCAGGCCCAGCAGGGCGACGGTGGCCGTCATCATGACCGGGCGGAAGCGGGCCACGCAGCCCTCGCGCACGGCCTGCATCACGGCCATGCCGTCCTCGCGCAGGCGCCGGATGTAGCTCACCAGCACCACGCCGTTGAGCACGGCAATGCCCCACAGCGCGATGAAGCCCACCGAGGCCGGCACGCTGAGGTATTCGCGCGTGACGGCCAGGCCGATGAGGCCGCCGATGGACGCGAAGGGCAGCACCAGGATGATGAGCGAGGCCAGCTTGAGCGAGTTGAACAGCATGAACAGCAGGAAGAAGATGGCCGCGATGGTGATGGGCACGATGATGGTCAGCGTGGCCATGGCGCGCTCCATGTTCTCGAACTGGCCGCCGAAGACGAAGTAGTAGCCCTCGGGCAGCTTCACGTCGGCCGCGATGCGCTGCTCCACCTCTTTCACGAAGCCGCCGAGGTCGCGGCCCTCGACGTTGGCACCCACCACCACGCGGCGCTTGCCGCTTTCGCGGCTGATCTGGGCCGGGCCGTCGCGCAGCTCGATGCTGGCCACCGAGGCCAGCGGCACCAGGGCGCCGTCGGGTGCGCGCAGCAGCATCTTGCGGATGGTCTCGATGGAGTTGCGGTCTTCCTCGGGGAAGCGCACGGCGATGCCGAAGCGGCGTTCGCCCTCGTAGAGCTGGCTGACCTCCTTGCCGCCGACGGCCGTCTCGATGAGGTCGTGCACCTCGGCCACGTTGATGCCGTGGCGCGCGATGGCCTGGCGGTCGATGTCGATGGTCAGGGCCTGCTGGCCCGAGAGGCGTTCGATGCGGATGTCGCGCGCGCCGGGCACGTTGCGCAGCAGGCGCGCGATCTGTTCCGAGACGCGCTTGAGCTCGCCCAGGTCGTCACCGAAGATCTTGATGGCCAGCTGCGAACGCACGCCCGTGACCATCTCGTCCACGCGCTCGGAGATCGGCTGCGAGAGCACGATCTGCACGCCCGGGATGGTGGAGAGGCGCTGGCGGATCTCCTCGTCGATCTCGTCCTGGGTGCGGTCCGATTCCGGGTCCAGCAGCACGATAGGGTCGGATTCGTTGGGGCCGGCCGGGTCGGCGGGGGATTCGCCGCGGCCCAGCTTGGAGACCACCATGCGCACGCCCTCCACTTCGGCCACCGATTTCATGGCGGCCATCTCCAGGCGGATCGATTCGTCCAGCGAGATGCTGGGCACGCGGTTGATCTGCGGCGTGAGCGCGCCCTCCTTCATGGTGGGCATGAAGGACTTGCCCAGGAAGGGGAACAGCGCCAGCGAGAACAGCAGCAGGCCCACGGCCGCGGCCAGCGTGACCTTCTGCTTGTCCAGCGCACGGTCCAGCAGCTTGAGGTAGGCGCCCTTGAGCACGGCGATCACCCTGGTGTCGTGGTCCGCGCCGCCCTTGAGGATGTAGGAGCACAGCACGGGCGAGAGGATGAGCGAGACCAGCAGCGAGATGCCCAGCGCGATGACGATGGTCAGCGCCAGCGGCGCGAACATCTTGCCCTCGATGCCCTGCAGCGTCATGAGCGGCAGGAACACGAGCATGATGATGATGATGCCGAACACCGTGGGCGTGGCCACCTCCTGCGTGGCGTCCAGGATCACGCGCACGCGGGAGGCGCCCGCCCTGGCCTGGCCCAGGCGGTGGAAGACGTTCTCCACCACCACCACCGTGGCGTCCACCATGAGGCCGATGGCGATGGCCAGGCCTCCGAGCGACATCAGGTTGGCCGAGATGCCGTACTTGTTCATCATGATGAAGGTCGTCAGCGGCGTGATGATGAGCGTGGCCACCACGATGAGGCTGGAGCGCACGTCGCCGAGGAAGATGAAGAGGATCACCACCACCAGGAAGATGCCCTCGATCAGCACCTTGCCCACGGTCCACAGGGCGGAGTCGACGAGTTCGGTGCGGTCGTAGTAGGGCACGATCTGCAGGCCGCCGGGCAGCATGCCCTTGCGGTTGATCTCGTCCACGCGCTCCTGCACGCGCGAGACGACCTGCTTGGCGTTGCCGCCGCGCATCATGAGCACGATGCCCGAGACCGACTCGGTGTAGCCGCCCTTGATGATGGCGCCCTGGCGCACCTCGTGGCCGATGGTCACTTCGGCCAGGTCGCGCACATAGAGCGGCACGCCGTTCTTCTCGCGCACCACGATGTTGGCGATGTCCTCCAGCGTGCGGATCAGGCCCACGCCGCGGATCAGGTACTGCTCGGAACGCTGCGGCAGGATGCCGCCGCTGGCGTTGGCGTTGTTCTTGGCGATGGCCTCGTACACCTGGTCGATGCTGATGTCGTGGTGCAGCAGGCGCTCGGGTTTGGCCAGCACCTGGTACTGGCGCACGTAGCCGCCCTGCGAGTTGATCTCGGCCACGCCGGGGATGGAACGCAGCAGCGGGCGCACCACCCAGTCCTGCACGATGCGGCGCTCGGCCAGCTCCTGCGGGGTGAGCGCACGCTGGCCGTCGTCCGGGTGGTCCAGGGTGTACTGGTAGACCTCGCCCAGGCCGGTGGAGACCGGGCCCAGCACGGGGGTGATGCCCGCAGGCATGCGCGGCGTGACCTCGATCAGCCGCTCCATGACGAGCTGGCGCGCGAAGTAGACGTCGGTGGCGTCGGTGAAGACCAGGGTGATGATGGACAGGCCGCTCTTGTTGAGCGAGCGCATCTCCACCAGGCCCGGCAGGCCGGTGACGGCGATCTCCAGCGGCACGGTGACGAAACGCTCGATCTCCTCGGGCGAGCGGCCCGTGGCCTCGGTGGCGATCTGGACCTGCACGTTGGTGACGTCGGGGAAGGCGTCCACCGACAGGCGGGTGGCTTCGCGCAGACCGAAGGCGCACAGCACCAGGGCGAGCACGACCACCACCAGCCGCTGGCTGAGCGCGGCACGGATGAGGGAAGTGAGCATGACTTACTCCAGTTCCGCGCGCTTGCGCTCGTTGTTCAGGTGGAAGGCGCCGTCCACCACCAGGGGCGTGCCGGCGGCCGGACCCTTGAGCAGGGGGCGCACGCCGTTGGTGGCTGCGCCGAGCTCCACGGGCGTGAGGCGAAACTGGCCGTCGGCCAGCGCCACGAAGACGTGGTCGCGGTCGTTGTCACGCACCACGGCGGCCTCGGGCACGGCCAGCTCCTGGCGCGGCTGGCCGCTGATGCGCAGCGTGGCCAGCATCTGGGGCTTGAGGGCGCGGTCGGCGTTGTCCACTTCAGTGCGCACCATCAGGGTGCGCGTGTCGGGCGAGATGGTGTCGCTCACGAAGACCACCTTGCCGCTGAACTGGCGCTCGCCCAGGGCGGACACCCGCACCTGGACCCGCTGCCCCACCTGCACGGCGGCGGCGTCCTGCTCGGGCAGCGCGCCCACGACCCAGACCTTGGACAGGTCAGCCACGGTGAACAGCGGGTCGCCGGGCTGGGCCACCTGGCCCTGGCTGACCTTGCGCTCGATCACCACGCCCGAACGCGTGGCGTTGATGTTGGCATAGGTGTTGAGCTGACCCGTGCTGCGCAGGCGCTCGATGTAGGCTTCGGACACGCCCAGCAGCAGTAGCTGGTCGGCGGCGGCGCGCAGCTCGGCACGGGCAATGGAGAGCTCGGCCTCGCGGCGCTGCAGCTCGGCGGTGCCGATCACGTCGGCCTGGATGAGCAGCTGCGCGCGTTCGACGGCGCGCTCGGCCTGGGCCGTCTGCGAATGCGCGCGCAGGTAGGCCAGCTGGGCGTTGGTCAGCTCGGGGCTGCTCACGCGCGCCAGCACCTGGCCGGCCTTCACGCGTGCGCCCACTTCGGCCAGCACATCGGTGACGCGGCCGGTGACCGAGGCGCCGATGCGCGTGACGAGCTGCTCGTTGGCCTCGATGCGGCCGGGCACGTCACGCTGGATGTCGATGAGCTGCTCCGCCAGCGGCGCGACCTTGAAGCTGCGCGCCATCTCGGCGCTGACCACGACGAGGTTGGGATCGACGGTGGGCTCGGCCTTGGCATGGGTGTCCTCGCCCTTGCTGCAGCCGGCCAGGATGGCCGCTGCCAGCAGGGACGCCAGCAGCGCCGGCCGGAAAGAGGTGTGTTGCGTGTTCATGATGTGTCGTCTTGCGGGGTCAGGGTTGGACGGCGTCGCGGCCGGTCAGGAGATCGATCTCGATGGCAGCGGCCTGCTGTTGGTAGCGCGCCTGCAGCAGGTCGGCGCGCACGGTGCGCAGCACGCGCTGGGCGTCGAGCACGTCGAGGATGCCGCGCTCGCCGAAGCGGTAGGCGGCCTGGGCCACGCGCACGGCGGCCTCGGCGTCCTGGATGGCGCCCTGGCCCAGGGCCTCGACGCGCAGGCGCGCCATCTCCAGTGTCATCACGGCGGCGTCGAGCTGCAGCTGCAGCTCGGTCTGCCGGCCCTCGAGGCGGGTGCGGGCGCGCAGCGCCTCGGCCTCGGCCTCGGCGCGCGGGCCGCGCTTGCTGTCGAGCAGTGGGATCTGGATGCTGGCGCCCAGCATGCCCTGGCGGTTGTCGGGGTCGCGCAGGTCGTTGTAGCGCAGCTCGACGCCGGGCCAGCGGCTGGCGCTGGCCTCGCGCGTGCGGGCCTGCTGGCGCTCGACCTCGGCGCGCAGGCTCTGCAGTTCGGGGTTGGTGGCCAGCAGCCGCTCGCGCAGCAGCGGGGCCTGCACGGGCGGCTGGGCATCGTCCAGGCTGGCGCTCAGGGTCCAGCCCAGGGGCAGCTGCCCGGCGGCGAGCTGGTTGAGGCGGATGCGGGCCTGCTCGACCGCGAGCTGGGCGGTCTGCTGGCGCTGGCGCGCGCTGATGAACTCGGCCTCGGCCTTGATGATCTCGTAGCGCGCGGCCTCGCCGCTGCCGACGCGCACGCGCACGCGCTCGCGCGTCTGCTCCAGCAGCTGCAGTTCGTCGTCGGCGGCGCGCGACTCCTCGATGCGCAGCAGCAGTTCGTAGGCCCGCAGCTTCACCTGGGCCACGACCTCGCTGCGGGTCAGGCCCAGCAGCGCCTCGCTGCTGCGCAGGCCCTGTTCAGCGGCGTCGACACGCGCACTACGCAGCCGGGGGTTCTCGATCAGCTGGGACACACCCCAGCCGGTGATGCTGCCGCTGGTGCCGGCCACGCTGGCGGGACGCTGACGGCCATCGCTGAACTCCAGCCGCGGATTGGGCAGGGCCCCGGCCGAGACGATGCCGGCTTCGGCCTGGGCGCGTGCGCTGCGCGCACCCTGCAGGGTGGGGTTGTGCGCGAGCACCAGCTGGACCAGGGCGCCCAGGGTATAGGCGGTACCGGCCGTCGCTGCCGCCGCCACGGGCGCGGACGCGGGCGCCGGCGCCGGCTGCGCCAGGGCAGCGGCCACCGGCCACAACATCAGGCTGCCGGCCCAGAGGGGCCAGGAGTTGGGTTTCATTCAGGAATATCCTCGCAAGGGAAACACGGCCGCGGACGGGCACGGCAACGCTGGCCGGTCTCGCCACTGGCAGAAAAGGAAAAGGGGAAAGGGTCAGCCCAGCGCTGTGGGCGGACGCAGCAGCGGTTCGGCGACCGTCTGCGCCAGGCCGGCGCGCAGCAGGGGCTGCGGCCGCAGCGGGGACTGCACGAACGAGGTGGACACGCGCGACAGCGCGCCGGTGTCACCGGCCTCGACGAGCTTCGGGTCGGCAGCGCCCGGCAACACGGGACGCGCCTCCTGGCAGATGGGCAGTGCCTGCGGCATTGCGGCCACGAGCGCCCCCTGCACGTGCTGCAGGCTCACGGCGACACGGGCCCGCTCGTCGGCGGGCGGCAGCGGCAGGGCGTGCGCCGCACCCGCACCCGCCCACCACAGGCCCAGCAGGAGCAGGACGGCATGGAGCCAGCCCAGCCCCTGCGGAGGCAGGGGCATGGCGGGGCGGATGCGGGCGTGCGGATGCATGGTTCTGGTGCGCTGGTTCAGTTGGCTACTGTCAACGCAAGGATTGGGCCACATCCGGGTTTTCCCGGGGGCCTGCATGGGAATTTCAGACGCCCAGGTAGCGGTGCCAGAGCGCGTGGTCGGCGTCGAGCTCGGCCGAGCTGCCGGACCAGACCACGCGGCCGCGCTCGATGATGGTGTGGCGGTCGGCCAGGCGGATGAGGCGCTGCACGTACTTGTCGATCACGAGGATGCTCTGGCCCTGGGCGCGCAGCTGGTCCAGGCAGTGCCAGATCTGCTCGCGGATCAAGGGCGCCAGGCCTTCGGTGGCCTCGTCGAGCACGAGCAGGTGCGGGTTGGTCATGAGCGCGCGGCCGATGGCCAGCATCTGCTGCTCACCGCCCGAGAGCTGGTTGCCCATGTTGCTGCGACGTGCCGCGAGGCCCGGGAACAGCGCATAGATGCGCTCCAGCGTCCAGGGCTCGCGGCTGGCGTTGCGCCGCGCCGCGAAGGCCTGCAGGTTCTCCTGCACCGTGAGGTTGGGGAAGATCTGCCGGCCCTCGGGCACCAGCGCCAGGCCCATGCGCGCGATGCGGTCCGGGCCCAGGCCGGCGATGCGCTCGCCCAGGAAGCGCACCTCGCCGGACTGCGGCGGCGTGAGCCCGAAGATGGAGCGCACCGTGGTGGTCTTGCCCATGCCGTTGCGGCCCAGCAGGGTGGCCACCCCGCCCGCCTCGACCGTGAAACTGATGCCGAACAGGACCTGGCTCGCGCCGTAGGCCGTCTGCAGGTCGCGGACTTCGAGCAGTGCACTCATGCCCGCCTCCCGCGCTGCATGGCGCGCCGCTCCAGCCCGAGGACCAGCAGGGTCAGCAGCAGGATGGCACCGCCATGCCATTCCATGGCGCGCTGCGCCTCGCGCGCCGTCGCTTCGTAGGCCTGGGTGAATTCGTCATAGACGCGGTGCACGGGGCCGCAGTGCAGTTCCCAGACGCGGAAGCGTTCCTCGTCGCGCAGCCAGCGCACGGGCGCGCCCAGCACGTAGCCCATGCAGCCGGGCAGGCTGTCCCATTCGTCCGCCGCAAGCGGGGTGTGGGGACTGGCCAGCAGCGCCGCCGAGGCCGGGAATTCGATGGTGCGCTGCGCATCGTCCACCAGCCGCACGAGCAGCTGCGGCCCCTGCACTTCCAGCACCTCGACGGGCAGCTGCACCAGCGCCTCGGGCGCGGGCGCCGGGTTCATGTGGTCGAAGACCAGCAGGGAGGCCAGGTGCAGCTGCAGGAGCAGGCCGACCAGCAGGGTCCAGGGATGGAAATGCCGCCAGGCACGCAGGGGCTGCGACATCAGGCGCCCTCCTCCAGCTCGTCGCCCAGGTAGGCGCGGCGCACCGCCGCATCGGCGCGGATGGCCGCGGGTGCCCCGCTGGCGATGATGCGGCCCGCCACGAGCACCGAGATGGTGTCGGCCAGGCGGAAGACGGCGTCCATGTCGTGCTCCACCAGCAGCAGCGTGACGCGCGCGCGCAGCGCCTGCAGCAGCGCGACCATGCGCTCGGACTCCTCGGGGCCCATGCCGGCCATGGGCTCGTCGAGCAGCAGCAGCCGCGGGCGCGTGGCCAGCGCGATGCCCACTTCGAGCTGGCGCTGCTCGCCGTGCGAGAGCGCGCCGGCCGGCACGCCACAACGTGCGCCCAGCCCCACGTGCTCGAGCATGGCCGCGGCCTCCTCGAAGCGCAGCCGCTCGGCACGCGCGCTGCGCCAGAAGCGGAAGCTGCTGCCCTCGCGCGCCTGCAGGGCCAGGGCCACGTTGTCGAGCACCGGCAGGCGGCTGAAGATGCTGGTGATCTGAAAGGAGCGCGCCAGGCCGCGGTGCACGCGCTCGTGCATGGACAGCGCGGTGATGTCGGCGCCGTCGAAGGTGATGCTTCCGGCATCGGGCGCGAGCGCGCCCGAGAGCTGCTGGATCAGCGTGGTCTTGCCCGCGCCGTTGGGGCCGATGAGCGCGTGGATCTCGCCCGCGCGCACGGACAGGTCCACACCGTCGGTGGCCACCAGGCCGCCGTAGCGCTTGACGAGGCCGCTGGCCTGCAAAAGCACGGGTGTCATGTCCTGCCCTTGCCCCTGAAGAGGCTCATGAGCCCGTTGGGCGCGACCAGCACCACGGCCAGCAGCAGCGCGCCGAGCACGAACTGCCAGTAGATGGTGTAGTGGCTCAGCACTTCCTCGAGCAGCAGGAAGACCACCGCCCCGATGACCCCGCCCCAGAGGTGGCCCACGCCGCCGAGGATGACCATCACCATGAGCAGGCCGGACTGGTGCCACTGCATCATGGACGGGCTCACGAAGCTGCCCAGGCTGGCCAGCAGCGCGCCGGCCAGGCCGGCCAGTGCGCCGGCGATCACGAAGGCCGTGAGCTTGTAGCGGTAGACGGCGAAGCCGATCGCCTCCATGCGCACCTCGTTCTCGCGCGCGGCCTGCAGCACGTGGCCGAAGCGCGCATTGAGCAGGCGCCAGATGCCGATGAAGGCCAGCGTGGCCAGCGCCAGCGTGACCCAGTAGAAGGTGCGCTCGTCGGCCAGATCCAGCCCCGGGCCCAGCGTGGCGCGCCCGGGCAGCGGCAGGCCGTCGTCGCCGCCCCAGGCCTTGCCCGAGACCGCGAGGTAGTAGAGCATCTGCGCGAAGGCCAGCGTGATCATGATGAAGTAGACGCCGCGCGTGCGCAGGCTGATGGCGCCGATGCCCCAGGCGAACAGCGCGGCCACCGCCATCGCCAGCGGCCAGCTGATCCAGGCGGAGGTGACACCGGCCTGCAGCAGCAGCCCGGCCGTGTAGGCCCCCACGCCGACGAAGGCCGCATGGCCGAAGCTGACCATGCCGCCGAAGCCGAGGATCAGGTTCAGGCTGGTGGCGGCCAGCGCGTAGATGAGGATGCGCGCGGCCAGGCCGACGTAGAAGTCGCCGCCGAGCAGCGGCGCGAGGAAGGGCAAGGCCACCAGCAGGGCCAGCAGCGGCAGCGCCCAGCGCCAGTCCAGCGCGTGGTCGAGCAGGCCGCGCGCCGGCACGGGCGATGCAGCCAGCTCAGCCATGCGAGGGAAACAGCCCGCGCGGCTTGAAGAACAGCACCGCGGCCATGAGCAGGTAGATGAGGATGGAGGCCACGGCGGGGCCGGCGTTGTCGGCCGCGGCGGGCCCCAGCAGCGCGCCGAAGGCCAGCGGGATCAGCGTGCGCCCGGCGGTGTCCACCACGCCGACCAGCAGCGCACCCAGCAGCGCGCCGCGCACCGAGCCGATGCCGCCGATGACGATGACCACGAAGGCCAGGATCAGGATGCTCTCGCCCATGCCCACCTGCACGGCCAGCAGCGGCCCCAGCATGCCGCCGGCCACCGCGCACAGCGCAGCACCCAGGCCGAACAGCGCCGTGAACAGGGCACGCACCGGCACGCCCATGGCCTGCGCCATCTCGCGGTTCGACGCGCCTGCGCGCACCTGCATGCCGATGCGCGTGCGCGTGATGAGCAGCCACAGGCCCAGCGCCACGGCCAGGCCCACGCCGATGATGAGCAGGCGGTAGGCCGGGTAGTAGAAGCCGCTCAGCAGCTCCACCGGGCCGGCCAGCGATTCGGGCGGGCTCAGCAGCACGGGCTGCGAGCCCCAGATGAAACGCACCGCCTCGTTGCACATGAGCAGGATGGCGAAGGTGCCCAGCACCTGGGAGAGGTGGTCACGCGTGTAGAGGCGGCGCAGCACGGTGAGCTCCAGCAGCACGCCGAAGACGGCCGCACCCACGATGCCCGCGCCCAAGCCCACCCAGAACGAGCCGCTGGCCGTGGTGGCCGCGGCCACCAGGTAGGCACCCACCATGTAGAGCGAGCCGTGGGCCAGGTTGATCATGTCCATGATGCCGAAGACCAGCGTGAGGCCGGCCGCCAGCAGAAAGAGCATGAGCCCGAACTGCAGGCCGTTGAGGGCCTGCTCCAGGATGAGGATACCGGTCATCGACTACACGGACACACGGTCAGCCGGCGTCAGAGCCCCGGCATCTTGCAGTTGGCGGCGTAGGCGTCGGCGTGGTTGCGGAACACGGTGCCGATGGTGCGGTTGGTCACGCGGCCCTTGCTGTCGCTGGTGATGACGCGCAGGTAATAGTCCTGGATCGGGAACTGGTTGCTGTTGAACTTGAAGTTGCCGCGCACGGAGTCGAACTTCGCGGCCTTGAGCGCCTTGTGCACGGCAGCCTTGTCGTCGAGCTTGCCTTTGGTGTCGCGCACGGCGGCGGCAATCAGCTGCGCGGCGTCATAACCCTGGGAGGCATAGAGCGTGGGCAGGCGGCCGTATTCCTGCTCGAAGGCGGCCACGAACTTCCTGTTGGCCGCGTTGTCCAGGTCGTGCGCCCACTGCGAGGTATTGAACATGCCCAGCATGGGGTTGCCCACGGCCTTGATCACGTCCTCGTCGCCCGAGAAGCCGGGGCCGAAGAGCGTCATGTCCTTGGACAGGCCGGCACCCACGAACTGCTTGATGAAGTTGATGCCCAGACCGCCGGGCAGGAAGATGTAGACGGCATCGGGCTTGGCCGCGCGCAGCTTGGAGAGCTCGGCGCCGTAGTCCAGCAGGTTGAGCGGGGTGTAGCTCTCGGAGACGATCTCGCCGCCCTTGTAGAAACGCTTGAAGCCGGCCAGCGCGTCCTTGCCCGCGGGGTAGTTGGGGGCGATCAGCGCCACGCGCTTGAAGCCCTTGTCGGCCACGGTCTTGCCCACGGCCTCGTGCTGGTTGTCGTTCTGGTAGGAGGCGCTGAAGAAGTAGGGGTTGCACTGCTCGCCCGCGAGCTGCGAGGGACCGGCGTTGGCGCTGATGTAGAAGGTCTTGGCGGCGAAGGTGGGCGCGCCCACGGCGAGCATGACGTTGGAGAACACGATGCCGGTCATGAAATCGACCTTGTCGCGCTTGACCAGGCGGTCCGCGGTCTGGCGGCCCACGTCGGGGCTGGCCTGGTCGTCGGCCACCACCACCTCGGCCGGCAGGCCGCCGAGCTTGCCGCCGTTCAGCTTGACCGCGAGCTGGAAGCCGTCGCGGATGTCGATGCCCAGGCCCGCGCCGGGACCGGAGAGCGTGGACAGCAGGCCGATCTTGACGTTGTCGGCCGCCAGGGCGGGTGCTGCCAGCAGGACGGAGGCGGCAGCGGCACAGAAGCTGCGGCGCAGCAGGGCAAGGGGCATGGCGTGTTTCATGGTCTTTCCTGGTCTCGGGGGGATGGGCGGGAGTTCGCTGCCAGAATGATAGCGTTTGAACACAGGCCGACTCAGCCCGGAGTTACCCCATGCACGCCAACCGCCGCAAATTCGCCCTCACCCTGCTGGCCGCCCCGCTGCTGCCCGCGGGCTGTGCCTTCCAGCCCCTGCCCGCGCTGCGCACGCAGCCGGCCCCCGCGCCGGCCACCGTGCCCGCCGTGCGCGCGCCGGCCGTGGGCCAGCGCTGGACCTACCGCAAGTACAACGGCTACAACAGCCTGCTGCTGGCCACCGAGACCGACGAGGTCGTCGCGGTGCAGCCGCGCGTGCTGGTGCGCCGCCGCAGCGACGCCGCCGGCAGCGCGGTGGCCGAGGAGCAGCAGCAACCCTGGGGCGGCATGCTGCGCGACCCGAGCTGGGACCACGTGCAGAACTACGAGACGCCGCTGCCCCTGTGGCCCGCCGACCTGAGCCCGGGCGCGCGCAGCGTGTACCGCGGCCACTACCGCATCGACGGCTTTTCCACCCGCTACTGGATCAGCGCCCATACGCAGGTGCATGGCTGGGAGGAGGTCACACTGCCCGGCGGCGTGCAGCGGGCGCTGCGCATCGAGCACTTCATCCGGCTGCAGCACCACGACCACGCGCGCATCGAGACGACGCGGCGCGACACCCTGTGGCTGGCGCCCGAGATCGGGCGCTGGGTGGCGCGCGAGACCACGGGCCAGTACCTGGTGCCCAGTGACCCCGGCGCCTTCCGCGGCGACGAGGCCCATCACCGCTGGGAACTGGTCTCGTGGACCTGAGCCCCCTTGAACGCAGGCCCTGCGGCTTGCTAGAATCTTTTGACAACGTGGGGGGGTAGCTCAGCTGGGAGAGCGTCGCGTTCGCAATGCGAAGGTCGGGAGTTCGATCCTCCTCCTCTCCACCACCATTCAAAAAAAGCCAACCGTCCCCGGTTGGCTTTTTTTCGTCCTTGCCCCGGCGCGCCCGGGGCAGCAGGCCATCCCGCAAGGCGGCTCAGCGAGGATTGAGTTGGCTCACTTGCATTGAACCTGACGGAGAAAGTCGCTGGAGCCGACACCGCTGCCGCTGGCAAAGCTGTTCCGGTAAAGCAGGATGCCAACGCCACCGCAACTCAAGTCGTCGTTGGTGGTGATCTCCGTCAGCCGGAAGCAGACTTTTTCCGGCGCTTCCACGCGCTTCCCTCCCACCGCGATGCGGCCGGTGATCAGGGATTCCTCCTGGCGGCCGGGGAACACCACGGGAAAATCGTGGCTGTCCACGCTCATGATGCCCTTCATCACGACCTGCTCGCCGGGCCTCAGGTAATCGCCGCGGATCCGGATCTCTGCGATGCCCGGCCCATTGATGTAGCGCGTGTTGAACGAGGTCTCCTTCTTGACGGAGATGGCGATGGATTCATGAGGAATGGGGCGAACGACGGCATCGCGCGCCAGCGCATGGAAGAAGGTGTTGCCATTCAAGCTCAGCCTGAAATCGAAGGCCTTGACGGCAGAGCAGCTCCCGTAGGTGTCGTACCTGCACGAGGCCTCACCCTTTGCGGGGATCTGCTGCGCAGTGCACGTGGACAGAATGCTGCTGAACGCGCCGTGACCGGCCGAGAAATCGGCCTTCTGCGCGAGCTCGTTGATCCTGAGAGGAAAGCTGTTGTTGTTCCTGATGGTGAGCAGCCCGCTGCCGTCGCCTTTGTCCTTGAACGCAATCGCGTAGTCTATGGCGGCATCCACCGGCGGGGCGTTTTCAACGGCCTTCTGGGGTGCTGCAGGCCTGCTGGCAGTGGTGGCGCCCTGGATGTCGTGTGCCGTGATGGCCGACAGCGGGTAGGTTTGCGTGGCCACGACCCTGTTTTCCACCCGATTCACCACCTCAAGCGTCAGGGTGGCAATGCCGGATCTGGCCGGCAAGGGGCGCGTCAAGCTGCGGCTCTGGCCGGCTCTCGTGGCGGGCAGCGTGATGTCTTCTCCTGAAAAAAGAACATTGCCGGCGCCGTCACGGACGACAGACTTGAGCACATGAACGTTGCCCTCCGTGGCCTGGTTGAACTTGAGATCCACGGACCACATCTCGGACGCGTCATTCGAAGGCCGCGTCAGCTTGAAGTTGGAGAACTGGAATGCGTCAGCTGCGCGCTGGGACCGCGTCAGCGCATTTGCGTCGATCTTCAAATCCCTGATCTGGTCCAGAGGGCCGGCCATGCCGCTGCCGGGCAGGCCAGCGGCCAACAGAGCGATCGTCAGGAGCGATGGCCGTAGTGTCTTCATGCGTGTACCGGTACTGTGTGCAGGATGGTTGGAGAACGGCCAACTGGCTCGGGCCCAGGTGTCGAGGCTGCTCGCCGGTCGTCCGGATCACTTTGTACACCACGGGCGGCCGGGCCACCAGCCCGGAACGCAAGGTCCTGATGACAACATGCACCGTTGCGCAAGCCCGGCAGCTCGCCGCGCCCCGCATCGTGCAAAGTGCCTGCCGCGACAGGCCCTTCTTCCCTATAGCGCGGCTCAGCGGCCCGGCGGCGGCAGCAGGGCTTCCATGCGCCAGACCTGCTGGCTCCTGAACAGGTGCGGCAGGTGCAGGGCGTATTCGGCCTGGTCCAGCTGCGCGGCCTGGCGCTCGAAGCCCAGGGGCCTGAGATCCGGACGCTGGAGCACGCGCATGACGAGCGAGTCGGCGTGCGCCTGCTGCAGCTGTTCCTGGTGGTCGTGCAGCCAGGGCTTGTGGCTGGCCAGGGCACTGCGCGCATTGCCGATGGCAGTCTGTGCGGCCGTGCGCAGCAGCGTGTCGTCGGGCCGGGCGGCCAGGGCCATGGCGGCGTTGCGGCTGAGGACCAGCGCACCCTGGACCGAGGCCGTGCGCTCGAGCGCGTCGATCAGGCACAGCCGGCCCTCGGGCGTGAACTCGATGCTGCGGGTGGCCGGGTTCTCGCGGCGCAGCGCGTCGCAGCGCCGGTAGCGCTCCTCGTCCTGCTGCACCTGGGCCTGCAGCTGCGGCAGGCGCTCGCGGGCCTCGGCCTCGAAGGCCTGCCGCAGGGCCCGGTAGTCCGCCGTATCCTGCCAGCCGAACACGCCCGCGGCCAGGGCCGCGATGGCGATGATGAACGACGCAAGCTTCATGTATTTCTCCCCCGTGATGTCTGGTGGTTCCAGTATCCGGGGACAGGCCGCAGCCCGCATGGGCTGGCCCGTGCTTACTTCACGGCGGCGTGCAACGGGGTTGCGACTTATTACCGCTTCGGTGCAAAGACCTTGCGCGCAGGGCCGCGCACCTGGCGCAGGCTCAGATGTCGAGGCGGTTGAAGATGCGCGCGGGCAGGTGGCGGATCACCCACATGATGAGCGCCCACTTGCCGGGCACGTAGGCCACGGACACGCCCTTGCGGATCGCGGCGACGATCTGCCGCGCCACATCCTCCACGGGCGCCAGGCGCGCGCCCTGCCCCTTGAGGTGCGCCGTCATCGGCGTGTCCGTGGGACCGGGCTTGATGAGCACCACCTTGACGTCCGTGGCGGCCAGGCGGTGCTGCAGCCCCTGGGCATAACGGGTCACCAGACCCTTGGCGGCGCCGTAGACGTAGTTGGACTTGCGGCCGCGGTCACCGGCCACCGAGCCGATGAGGGCCAGCGTGCCGCGCCCGGCCTGCGCCAGCACGCGGGCATAGGCCTCGGCGTACAGCGCGGGCGACAGGGCGTTGATCTCCAGCGCCTCGCGGCAGGCCTGCAGGTCGGCCTGGCACGCAGCCTGATCGGGCAGCGAGCCGTGCGCGACGAGCACGATGTCGGGCGCACCCGCGGCCACGCTGCGCGCCACCGCGGTCTCGATGCCGGCGGGCGCCAGGAACTCGGCCTCCTGAACGCGCACCTCCGACTGCGGGCTGCGCACGCGCAGGTCGGCGGCCACGCGTTCGAGCCGCGCGGCGTCGCGCCCGAGCAGGGTCAGGTCCACGGGGCGCTCGCTGGCCCACAGGCGGGCGCAGTGTTCTGCGATGGCCGAGGTGGCCCCCACGATGACGATCTTCTGTTTCTGGTTCATCTCAGCTTCCGATCAGGCGGCGGGACAGGGCCGAGCTGATGCCCGGGTCCCGGTAGGGAAGAAATTCGGGCAGGCGCGGGTAGCCGGCCTCGAAGAGTTCGCGCGGCATGCGCGCGTCCTTGGCCGCGTACAGGCGCCCGTGCGCGCTGCGCACGATGGCGTCCAGGCGCTCGAAGAGCGCGTGCGTGCGTGCGCCGCGGTTGGGGAAGTCCAGCGCCAGCGTCACGCCGGGCCGGGGGAAACTCAGCAGGCCCACGGGCTGGCGCTCGCCGAAGGTCTTGAGCACGGCGAGGAAGGAGCCCTCGCCGCTGCGCGCGATGGCGTCGAGCATGGCCTGCACGGCGGCAGGCCCGTCGGCGCGCGGCACCACGCACTGGTACTGGTAGAAGCCACGCGGGCCGTACATGCGGTTCCACTGGTGCAGGTTGTCCAGCGGGTAGAAGAATTTTTCGTAATGGGCCAGCGCCGGCCCGGCACGCCAGCGGCCGAGCCGGTAGTAAGCGCTGTTGAAGGCCCGCAGCGTCAGACCGTTGACCAGCGAGACCGGCGGCACGAAGGGCATGCTGCGCGCACGCTTGCGCGCCGGCGCCGGCCGGGCCTGCTGCTGCGCGGCGGCCGGATTGGCACGCAGGAACAGGCCGCGAGCGCGCCCGCCGGCCAGGCAGTCGATCCAGGAGACGGTGTGCTCCCAGCCGGCCTCGGAGGCATCGGCCAGCGCGAAGAATTCGTCCAGGCTCTCGTAGGGCAGCGTCTCGGTGGCCAGCCAGGGGCCGGCCGCCGGCATGAGCTGCAGCTCGGCCTCGACGATGAAGCCGGTCAGCCCCAGGCCTCCCACGGTGGCGGCGAACCAGTCGGCCTGCTGCTGCGGGCCGCAGTCGATCACCTGGCCGTCGGTGCGCAGCAGGCGCAGGCGCCGCACGTGGTCGCCGAAGGCGCCGCGCACGTGGTGGTTCTTGCCGTGCACGTCGTTGGCGATGGCGCCGCCCACGGTCACGAGCTGGGTGCCGGGCGTGACCGGCAGCATCCAGCCGCGCGGCAGGGCCAGGCGCTGGATGTCGCGCAGCAGCACGCCGGCCTCGCACACCAGCCGCCCCGTGGCGGCATCGAAGGCGATGAAGTGGTCCAGCCCCGTGGTCTGCCACAGCACGCCGCCGGGGTTGAGGGCCACGTCGCCATAGCTGCGGCCCATGCCGTGGGCCAGGCCCGGGTGCGGGCCGCGCACCACGGCCTGCACGGCCGCGGCCGGGTCGGCCAGCGGGATCAGGTGGTGGGCCTCGGCGCCCAGGCGCCCCCAGGAGGAGACGGACCTCATGCGTCGGCCGTGCGGAAGACGTAGCGCCGGTCGAGCTGGTACTTGGTCACGTAGCCGATGGCCAGCCCGATGACCCCGCCCAGGTAGCGCATCTCGCGCGTCTCGAACAGCAGGTGGAAGCCGAACTCGAAGCCCCAGAAGACCACGGTGGTGGCCAGGCCCATGAGGGTGTAGAGGGCGAAGGTGCGGCCGTCGTGCGCGGCGTCACGCGCGCGGAAGCGGAAGATGTAGCGCTTGTCGAGGACGTATTTCACGACCAGGCCGACGGCCGTGCCCACGAGCACCGAGAGCAGCACGGCATGCGCGCCGGCGTGGAGGCGGACGACCAGGTCCTGCGCGCCGATGTTGGCGGCCGTGGCGATGAGTGCGAGAATCGCATAGGTGATGGCCAGCCGCATCGAGCAAGGAGTTCCAACGGATCGTCCGGGTTTGGACCGCGTCGATGATACCGTAGCGCCCCTGCGCCGGGCGCCCACCGGCTGTGCATGAACACCCCTGAAACCAACCCCTCCCGGCTGCTGCCCGCGCCGGCCCTGCGCCGCGCGGTGCGCGCGCTCTCGCTCGTGGTCGTGCTGGCCGTGGCGCTGTACCTCGTGCTCGTGACGCTGGCCGACCGGGACGCCTTCGTGCGCACCCTGGCCGCGTTTCCGCCGGCGCTGTGGGGCCAGGTCGTGGCGCTCTCGCTGCTGAGCTACGGGCTGCGCTTCCTGCGCTGGCAACACTTCATCGCCGCCCAGGGGCACCGCGTGCCCTGGCCGCGCCATCTGGCGATCTACCTCTCGGGCTTTGCGCTCACGCTCACGCCGGCCAAGGCCGGCGAGACCGTGCGTTCGGTCTACCTGCGGCCCTGGGGCGTGGGCTATGCGCAAAGCCTGGCCACCTTCGTGACCGAGCGGCTGCTCGACGTGGCTGCGGTCGGCGCGCTGGCCAGCCTGGCCGTGCTGCTGTTTCCCGCACACCGCTTCTGGGCCTGGGGGGCACTGGCCCTGTGCCTGGGGCTGGTGCTGCTCATGCGCTCGCGGCTGCTGCCGCCCCTCGTGGCCCGGCTAGCCCGCGGCGGCTTCGGCCGGCACAGCACGCAAGGGATCGCCACCGTGCAGGGCCTCTTGTCGGGTCCGCGGCTGGCGGCCGCCCTGCCCCTGAGCCTGGCGGCCTGGAGCGCGCAGGGTTGCGCGCTGTACCTGATCGTGGCCGCGCTGGGCTACCCGCTGACCGCCGCCACCGTGGTCGGCATCTACTGCCTGAGCATCCTGGCCGGCGCCGCCTCGTTCATCCCCGGCGGGCTGGGTGCCACCGAGGCGGCCATCGCGCTGCTGCTGACGGCCGCCGGCCTGAGCCCGGGCGACGCCATCGCGGCCTCGCTGGTGAGCCGCACGCTCACGCTCTGGCTGGCCGTGGGCCTGGGGGCGATGGCCATGGCCTGGGTCGCGCTGGTGCCGCACGCCGGCCACCCGCCCGCGGCCTGAGGGCCAAGCCCGCAGGCCGTGCAGGGGCAGCCCCGAGCCGGCATCATGGCGGCCATGCCCGACACCCGCCCTGCCCCGCTCACCGTCTACTTCGACGGCAGCTGCCCGCTGTGCACGCGGGAGATCGCGCTGTACCGGCGCCAGGCCGCTGCCGCGGCCCTGCACTGGGTCGACGTCAGCCAGCCGGCCGAGCTCGGCGCCGGCCTCGACTGCCAGGCCGCTATGCGGCGTTTCCATGTGCGCGACGGCCAGGGCCGCCTGCACCACGGCGCGGCCGCCTTCGCGCTGCTGTGGCGCCAGTTCCCGGGCTGGCGCTGGCTGGGCTGGGCCTGCAGCGTGCCGCCCATGTCCTGGCTGGCCGAGGGCGGCTACCGCCTGTTCCTGCCCCTGCGGCCGCGGCTGCAGCGCTGGCTGCGCAGGAGGGGCGCATGAAACGCGCGCTGATCCTGGCCCTGCTGCTGGGCGCCGTGGGCGCCGGCGCCCAGGAGCGGGTGGCGATCGGCGCGTGGTCCATCGACCGCACCGAGGTCACGATCGCGCAGTTCGCACGCTACGCGGCCGCCACCGGCGTGCTCACCGAAGCCGAGCGCGAAGGCGGCGGTTTCGAATACGAGGCCGGCTGGCAGCGTCGGGCGGGCTGGACCTGGCGCACCCCGGACGGCGTGCCGCCGGCCAGCGCGCAGTTGCCGGCCGTGCACCTCACGCACGCTGAAGCCGCGGCCTATTGCCGCTGGGCCGGCGGGCGGCTGCCCACCGCCGCCGAATGGCTGAGCGCCGCCTACACCGAGCAGCGCAGCGCGCCGCCCGCACCCTGGGTGCGCGGGCGCAGCTACCCCTGGCCCACGGGCGACTCGCCGGCGGGCGCCAACACCCGCGGGCCCGACCCCTGGCCGCGCGCGGCACCGGCCGGGCAGACGCGCGCCGGCGTCAACGGCCTGCACGACATGGGCGCCAATGTCTGGGAATGGGCGGCCGACGCCCGTGGCGGGGAGCGCCGCACGCTGGGCGGCTCCTGGTGGTACGGGCCCGAGCAGATGCAGGCCGACGTGCAGGCCTGGAAGCCGGCCGGCTTCTACGCGGTCTACATCGGGTTTCGCTGCGCCTATGATGCGGATGCACGCCCATGAGGCGTGCACAGCGCGGGGCCGCAGGACCCGGCAGGCCGGCTCAGTAGAGGAAGTACACCGCCACCAGGGCGGCGACGGCCAGCACGAAGATCAGCTTGTAGAGCACCGGCACGCGGGCGGCCCGGGGCATGGCACCGAGTGGCGCGGGCTGGGTCAGCAGGGCGGGGATGGTCGTCTGGTTGTCCATGCGGGCTAAACTGGTTTCCGTGTCATCCCTGTGTGCGGGTCTTGCGCCCGCTGGCCGGTATTCTATGATGACCATCATGCCACCCCTGCACAAAACCCTCGTCGTGTCCCTGCTTCCGCTGGCCTGGCTGTCCGGCTGCGCCAGCCTCAACGACGCCACCATGGGCCTGCTATCGTCGACCGCGCCGGCACTGGCCGTGGTCGACGGCCGGGTGCTCGGCGGCGAGGTGCGGCTCTACACCGACCGCACCGGCGTCGTGAGCCTGAGCGCCCCCGAGACACCCGTGCTCGACTGCATGGGCAGCCTGCGTTACACCGCGAGCACCCGCGGCGTGCTGAACCTGCGCTGCAGCAACGGCCACGAGGCACTGCTGTCCTTCAACGCGCTGAGCGAGACCAGTGGCCATGCCCGCGGCCCCGGCCCCCGCGACGCGGCCAGCCTGACCTGGGGTCTGGCCCCCGGCCCGGCGAGCGCCTGGCTGGTGCCACCGGCGGGCAAGCGGCTGGTCGTCAGTGACGACATCCTGCGCCTCGAGTAAACGGCGGCGGAAATGGAAAAGGCCCGCTGACCTGTGACGGTCAGCGGGCCTTTGGGCTGGCGCCGGATCAGCGGGCCGGACGCGGCGCACGGCGCGCGCTGTCGCGCGGCACGAAGGTCTTGCCGCCACCGGCGTGCGGCTTGGCGTGGGCCGGCTTGCGCGGCGCGAAGTCGCCGCGCGGGGCGGCAGCTTCACGGCGGCCGTCGCCCGGATAGCGGTCGTTGAAACCACCCTTGCGCTCGTAGCTGCGGCCTTCCGGCGCGCCGTCGAAGCCGCGGGCCTGGTAGCCACCGCCGCCACCGTCACGGATCTGGATCGGGCCGCGGGCATTGCCGCCGCCGAAGCCACCGCGGGGGGCACCACCGCCACCGAACTTGCGATCGCGCGAGAAACCCTCGCTGTTGCCACCACGGCTGTTGCGGCCACCGAAGTTGGAGTTGGGACGGCCATCGGGGAAGCGCTGCTTGGGCTCCATGCCGGGAATGGTCTCGGCCTTGAAGGGCTGCTTGCTGTAGGCCTCGATGTCGAAGATCTTGCGGCGGTCGCGGAACTCGGCAAAGGTCACGGCCAGGCCGTCGCGGCCGGCGCGGCCGGTGCGACCGATGCGGTGCGTGTAGTCCTCGGCCTTCATGGGCAGGCCGAAGTTGAAGACGTGGGTGATGGTGGGCACGTCGATGCCGCGGGCAGCGACGTCGGTGGCCACCAGGATCTGCACCTGGCCCTGGCGCAGCGCCATCAGGCGGCGGTTGCGCTGGCCCTGGCTCAGGGCACCGTGCAGCGCAACGGCGGAGAAGCCGGCCTGCTGCAGGTCGTTGGCCAGACCGTCGCACTCAACCTGGGTGCTGGCGAACACGATGGCCTGGTCGATGGAGGCATCGCGCAGCCAGTGGTCGAGCAGCTGGCGCTTGTGCTGGGCGTGGTCGGCCCAGAACAGCACCTGCTTGATGTTGGCGTGCTTTTCCTGCGGCGAATCGACCTGCACCTTCTTCACGCCCGAGCCGTTGTCGTGCATGACGCGCATGGCCAGCTGCTGGATGCGCGGCGCAAAGGTGGCGCTGAACATCATGGTCTGGCGGCGCTGCGCGGTCAGCGCGTTGATCTCGGCCAGGTCGTCGGAGAAGCCGAGGTCGAGCATGCGGTCAGCCTCGTCCACCACCAGGAACTGCACCTGGTCGAGCTTGATCTGCATCGAGCGCTGCAGGTCCAGCAGGCGGCCGGGCGTGGCCACCACGAGGTTGGCGTTCTGCAGCTTGGCGATCTGGATCTGGTAGGGCATGCCGCCCACCACGTTGGCGATGCGGATGCCGCGGCAGTGCTTGACCAGCTCGATGGCGTCGTGCGCCACCTGCTGCGCCAGTTCGCGCGTCGGGCACAGGATCAGGGCGCCGGGAGTGGCGGCCTTGAAATGGCGCGGGTTGGTCGGGTCCTGGCGCTTGGGGCGCTTGGGTGCCGGCTCGCCCCTGGCGGCGGCTTCGGCAGCTGCACGCTCGTAGGCGGCACGCTCCTTCTCGGCGGCCTGGGCCTGCTGCTGAAGCAGGGTGTGCAAGACGGGCAGCAGGAAGGCCGCGGTCTTGCCGCTGCCGGTCTGACTGGAGACCATGAGGTCGATGTAGCGCTGGGCTTCACCCGCCTCGCCCGAGGGCATGGCCAGGGGAATGGCACGCTCCTGCACGGTGGTGGGCTGGGTGTAGCCGAGGTCGGCCACGGCCTGGACCAGCTCGGGGGCCAGCCCCAGCTGCACGAAGCCGTTGGGCTGCGCGGGCGCGGCGTCCATCGGGGTCTCGGTGGCAAAAGAGGTTTCGACAGGCGAAGACTCGCCCGTCACGTCAAAAGTGTCGGTCATGAATTACTCACATGCGAACACCGCAGGGACTGCGGGTGCTACGCGGATGGTTAAAAGACATCAACCATCAAACGTAGCCTGCACCGGAACGAGCCGGCACCGGGGACTTATTTCTGGCCGCCCCTTTTCGGGAAGCGGGGCCGGAGTCCGGTGTATGAAGGGAGATGCACGAAAAGCGCCGCGGAAGTGCGGCGCAGGCGAATTATGGCACAGATCCGGGTTTCTACCTAATCAGGCCAGCTTGATGAAATGCTCGCGGTAGTGCAGCAGCTCGTCGATGGACTCGTGCACGTCGGCCAGGGCCGTGTGCTTCTGCGCCTTCTTGAAGCCGCTGTAGACCTCGGGGCGCCAGCGCCGCGCCAGCTCCTTGAAGGTGCTGACGTCAACGTTGCGGTAGTGGAAGAAGGCTTCAAGTTTGGGCATGTACTTGACCAGGAAGCGGCGGTCCTGGCCGATGCTGTTGCCGCACATGGGGGAGGTGCCCTTGGTCACGTACTTGCCGAGAAAGGCAATGAGCTGCGCCTCGGCCTCGGCCTCGGTCAGCGTGGAGGCCTTGACCTTTTCCGTGAGGCCGCTCTTGCCGTGGGTGCCCTTGTTCCAGGCGTCCATCCTGCCCAGGATCTCGTCGCTCTGGTGGATCACCAGCACCGGGCCCTCGATGCGCGGCTCCAGGTTGGGGCCGGTGACGACCACGGCGATCTCGATGATGCGTTCCTTCTCGGGGTCCAGACCGGTCATCTCGCAATCGAGCCAGACCAGATTCAGATCGGATTTCGTCAGTGGGGTTGCGTTCTCGCTCATGGGAGGGATTGTCGCCGATGGCCTAAACTCCCTGCCCATGAGTGCCCCCCCGTCTGCCTTCAACCCCAGCCTGCTGCTGACCCTGCTCTTCGCCCTGGCCCTGCTGCTCGGGCTGGCGCTGAAGTTCTGGCTGGCCACCCGGCAGGTGCGCCACGTGGCACGGCATCGCGCCGCCGTGCCCGCCGCCTTTGCCGCTACCGTCACCCTCGCCGCCCACCAGAAGGCGGCCGACTACACGCTGGCCAAGACGCGCTTCGGCCTGCTCGAGACCGCCTTCGGCGCTGCCGCGCTGCTGGGCTGGACGCTGCTGGGCGGCCTGGACGCGCTCAACCAGTTCCTGCTGCAGGGGCTGGGCGCCGGGATGGTGCAGCAGCTCGCACTGATCGCCGCCTTCGTGCTGATCGGCGGCCTGATCGAGCTGCCTTTCTCGCTCTACCAGACCTTCGTGATCGAGCAGCGCTTCGGCTTCAACAAGATGACCCTGCGGCTCTGGCTGGCCGACCTGCTCAAGGCCACCGTGCTGGGTGCCCTGCTGGGGCTGCCGATCGCCGCCCTCATCCTCTGGCTCATGGGTGCGGCCGGCACGCTCTGGTGGCTGTGGGCCTGGGGGGCGTGGATGGGCTTCAACCTGCTGCTGCTGCTGCTCTACCCGACCTTCATCGCGCCGCTGTTCAACAAGTTCCAGCCGCTCGAGGACGAAACGCTCAAGGCACGCGTGACCGCACTCATGCAGCGCTGCGGCTTCTCTGCCAAGGGTCTGTTCGTGATGGACGGCAGCCGGCGCAGCGCGCATGCCAACGCCTACTTCACGGGCTTCGGTGCCGCCAAGCGGGTGGTCTTTTTCGACACCCTGCTGTCCAAGCTGAGCCCGGGGGAGGTCGACGCGGTGCTGGCCCACGAGCTCGGCCACTTCAAACACCGGCATATCGTCAAGCGCATCGTGAGCCTGTTCGCCCTGAGTCTGGCCGGCTTCGCGCTGCTGGGCTGGCTGGCCCAGCAAGCCTGGTTCTACACCGGCCTGGGCGTCACGCCCAGCCTGGGCCTGCTGGTGCCGGCGATGGCCGCAGCCGAGCCGGGGGCGAACGATGCGCTGGCCCTGCTGCTCTTCGTGCTGGTCTCGCCCGTGTTCAGCTTCTTCATCGCCCCGCTGCTGGCGCGCCTGTCGCGCCAGCACGAGTTCGAGGCCGACGCTTACGCCCGGCAACAGACCAGCGGTGCCGACCTGGCCAGCGCCCTGCTCAAGCTCTACGAGGACAACGCCGCGACCCTGACACCGGACCCGCTCTACGTGGCGATGTACTACTCGCATCCGCCGGCAGCGCAGCGGCTGGCACGCCTGGGCTTGGCATGAACAGCCCCGCCGGCCGCCGGCCCCTGGGCCCCACCGAGATCGTGACGCAGCTGGCGCAGCGGCCGGGCTGGACGCTGCAGGGCGATGGCGCCGAACTGGCCATCGCGCGGCGCTTCGAGTTCAGCAGCTTCCACGAGGTCATGGCCTTTGCCAATGCGGTGGCCTGGATCGCGCACCAGCGCGACCATCACCCGGAACTGCAGCTGGGCTACCGCCACTGCACGGTGGCCTGGCGCACGCACGACGCCGGCGGCATCACGCACACCGACTTCGATTGCGCGGCCCGGGTCGATGCCCTGGCGGAGGCCGCGGCTTGAGCCAGCCGGCGACGCTCGACCAGGGCCTCGTGGTGGCCAGCCATGGGCGCCACGTGGTGGTGGAAACGCCCGAGGGGCGACGCCTGATCTGCCACCCGCGCGGAAAGAAAAACCAGGCCGTGGTCGGCGACCGCGTGCTCTGGCTGCCCACCGGCGACGAAGGCAGCATCGAGAAGATCGAGGAACGCCGCAACCTGTTCTATCGCCAGGACGAGGTCCGCACCAAGAGCTTTGCCGCCAACCTGGACCAGGTGCTGATCCTCGTCGCGGCCGAACCCGAATTCTCGGAAAGCCAGCTCGCGCGCGCGCTGATCGCCGCCGAGGCCGAACGCATCACGCCGCTGGTGGTGCTCAACAAGAGCGACCTGGCCCAGCCTTTCGCGCGGGCCTGGGAGCGGCTCGCGCCGTACCGGCGTATGCGCTACCGCGTGCTGCCGCTGAGCCTCAAGGGCGCGCACAGTGCAGACGAGCTGGCATCCCTGCAGGAGCAGCTGCAGGGGCGCGCCACCCTGGTGCTGGGCCCCTCGGGTGCAGGCAAGAGCACGCTGATCAACCGGCTGGTGCCAGGCGCGCAGGCGCAGACCGGCGAGATCTCGACCGCCCTGAACTCGGGCAAGCACACCACGACCAGCACCCGCTGGTACTGGGTGGACGATGCCCATCGCACCGCCCTGCTCGACTCGCCCGGGTTCCAGGAATTCGGGCTGCAGCACATCGACCCAGCCCAGCTCGCCGGCCTGATGCCGGACCTGCGTGCACATGCCGGCGGCTGCCGTTTCTACAACTGCAGCCACCTGCACGAACCGGGCTGCGGCGTGATCGCCGCGGTGGACACCGAAGCCGGCGGCACGGGCATCAGCCCCTCCCGCTACCGGATCTACCGCGAGTTGCACGCGGAACTGTCGCAGGCGCCGCGTTACTGAAGCTGAAGCGGCTCAGCCGATGAGGCGGGCCAGCGTGAACAACGCCAGCAGGCCCAGCCAGAGCACGACCGATCGCCACACCAGGCCGACGATGCTGCGCAGGTGCGCCAGCTGTGGCTCGTGCGACGCACTGGCGGCCCGGGCCTCGTCCTGCGCCAGTTCGGTGGTCCCCAGACGCACGTTGATGGCGCCGGCGGTGGCGGCCACGATGAGTCCGTCGTTGCTGCCGCCCGGCACTGCGGCGTACTGGCGCCAGTTGTCCACGGCCTCCTCGAAGCTGCCGACCACGGCGAAGCCCAGCGCGGTGATGCGCACGGGCAGCCAGTCCACCCCATGCCAGGCACGGGCGGCGGCGGTGCAGGCGGCCTCGCTCACCGTGGGCGCCTGGCGGCGCGAGACATGGGGCCAGTAGCGCGTGACGAACTCCGACAGGCGGTAGAGCACGGCCCCGGCCGGCCCCAGCCCGAGCACGGCCAGCACGACGAACCAGCTGAGCACGCCGAACACGTGGCGGTGTGCGGCCAGCACGGAGAACTCGATCACGTGGCGCACGATCTCGCGCCGTGGCAGCTCGCTGGCATCGATCTGGCGCCACTCGGCCAGCAGGCGGCGCGCCAGTTCCTCGTCGCCCGCCTCGAGAGCGTCGCGGATCTCGGTGAAATGGTGGCTGAACTGGCGAAAGCCCAGCGTCACATACAGCACGGCCACGTTCCATAGCATGGCCAGCGGCCAGCCCACGAGGGCGTGGAGCAGCCAGTAGATCCCCAGCGCCACCAGCGTGGGCAGGCCGACGGCCAGGCCCCAGGCCAGCCAGCCGTGGGCCGGCTCGCCGGCATCGACCTTGCGCACCACCCAGCGCAGCCATGCCCGCATGCCGGCATGCACGGCGTTGCCGCGCGCCATGGAGCGGGCTTGCTCCAGCAGCAGGGCGAACAGGACGGAAAAGAAACTCATGACAGCGCCTCCGCCTGACACACGGCGGAGCGCGACGCTGGAACGGCTCGACGGCTCATGCCGCGATCATAGCGGCCGGCGTGCCGCCGGGACGGGCTGCACGCGCATCAGGCAGACATGAAACGGTAGAAATTGCGCAGCATGCCCGCGGTCGCCCCCCAGATGAAGCGCTCGGCGGCGGCATCCCGGTAGGGCATGGAGAACCAGTCGCGCTGCACGCCCTCGGCCACCAGGCTGTGGCGCCGGTGGTTGGCCGGATCGAGCAGGAAGGCCAGCGGCACCTCGAACACGTCGGCCACCTCGCCGGCATTCGGCGCCAGCGTGAAGCCGGGCTGCACCAGCGCCACCACCGGGGTGATGATGAAGGCGCTGCCGGTGGTGTAGACGGGCAGCGTGCCCAGCACCTGCACGAACGCGCGCGTCAGCCCCACTTCCTCCTCGGCTTCACGCAGCGCCGCGTCGATGACGTCGGCATCGGTCGGGTCGACCTTGCCGCCCGGAAAGGCGATCTGGCCGGAGTGGTTGGCGAGGTGGCTGGTGCGCTGGGTCAGCAGCAGGGTCGGCTCGGGCCGCGCCACCACGGGCAGGAGCACGGCGGCCTGCGCGGGCACCCGGGTGGTGAAGCGCGGCTCGACCCGCACCTCGGGCTCCCAGGCCGGCGGCGCCTCGAAGCGCCGGCGCAAGGCCTGGGGCTGCAGGCGCTCGACCGGAACGGCGGGCAGATGCGCATCGACGCCCAGCACCGGCACGGCACAGGGATCGAAGTTGGGCAGCTTGGACAGCGGCGTGATGCGGTCGGAGGAAGTCACGGGACAGGCGCAGCGACAGGCCGGAGACAGAAAAGCCGCCCGGGCGCGTACGCAGGGGCGGCTTCTTGCGCTCGGGCGACCGTGATTACTCGGCGGCAGCCTTGGTGAACAGCTTTTCCTTGATGCGGGCCGACTTGCCGCTGCGGTCACGCAGGTAGTACAGCTTGGCGCGGCGCACGTCACCACGGCGCTTGACCTCGATGCTGGCGATCAGCGGGCTGTAGGTCTGGAAGGTACGCTCCACGCCTTCGCCGCTGGAGATCTTGCGCACGGTGAAGCCGCTGTTGAGGCCACGGTTACGCTTGGCGATCACCACGCCCTCGTAGGCCTGCACGCGCTTGCGGGTGCCTTCGACCACGTTGACGCTCACGATGACGGTGTCGCCGGGGGCGAATTCGGGGATGTTCTTGCCAAGACGAGCAATTTCTTCTTGCTCGAGGGTCTGGATCAGGTTCATGTTTACCTCTAATGATCTTGTCCGCGCCTAGGGATCATGCGCATCGGGTTGACACGCAATGCCGACTCCACCATGGAGCCAGCGGCCGGCCAGAGGATCTGGAAAGCCTGTGATTATAGCAGTGGATGGCCGGCCCGGGGCCGGCTCACGCCAGTGAAGCCAGGAAGGCCTCGTCCTGACGGCTCAGACGGCCGGCAGCCCGGGCCAGGGCGATCAGCTCCGGCCGCAACCGCTGGGTCAGCGCCAGGCGCTGCTCGCGGCGCCAGCGCTCGATCTGCCCGTGGTGGCCGGACAGCAGCACGTCGGGCACGCCCCGCCCTTCCCAGGTCTCGGGGCGGGTGTAGTGCGGACAGTCCAGCAGGCCATCCAGACTCGGGTTGAAACTGTCCAGGGCATGGCTGTCGGCATCCCCCAGCACACCGGGCTGCAGGCGCGCCACGGCATCGAGCAGGGCCATGGCGGCAATCTCGCCACCGGAGAGCACGAAGTCGCCCAGGCTGATCTGCTCGTCCACGTGGGCATCGATGAAGCGCTGGTCGATCCCCTCGTAACGGCCACAGACCAGCACCGCGCCCGCGCTGGCGGCCCAGCGTTCCACCCTGGCATGGGTCAGCGGCTGTCCAAGGGGGGAGAACAGCACGACCGGAGCCGGCGCAGCCCGCTGGGCCCGTACCTGCGCCAGGCAGCGCGCCAGCGGCTCGGCCATCATGACCATGCCCGGGCCGCCGCCGAAGGGGCGGTCGTCGATCCGGCGGTAGTTGCCCTCGGCGTGGTCACGCGGGTTGTGCAGCCGCACCTCGACCTGGCCGGACTCGTAGGCGCGGCGCGTGATACCGCTGGTCAGCAGCGGCGCGAACAGCTCAGGAAAAAGGGTCAGGACGTCAAAGCGCATGGCCGGCGTCCCCGTTCAGTAGTCGGGTTGCCAGTCGACGCGGATGCGGCGTGCGGCCAGGTCCACCTCGTCGACGTAGGCCGCCACGAAGGGGATCATGCGCTCGGCCGGCTTGCCCTCGTGCTCGTAGCCCAGGACCAGCACCGTCTGCGGTCCCGTGGAGAGGAGTTCGCGCACCGTGCCCAGGGCCACGCCCTCGCGATTGACCACGTCCAGACCGACCAGGTCGACCCAGTAGTACTCGTCCTTCGCCGTGGAGGGAAAACTGGAGCGGGCGATGAAGATGCGGGCGCCGCGCAGGGCCTCGGCGGCGTCGCGGTCCGGCACCTCATGGGCGCTGGCGACCACCGAGTCGGAGTGTTCCCGGGCCTCCTTGATGGCCAGCCGTACGGGGCCGGCGAACGTCCTGGCCCCCCGGTCGGAGGGCAGCAGGAACCAGCGCTTGGAAGAAAACAGCGCCTCCGGGGAGGCGCTGTAGGGCAGGACCTTGAACCAGCCCTTGACGCCCCAGGCGTCAAGGATGCGCCCGACTTCGATGGCATCCGCCGGCAATTCGGCGGCTTCGAGTTCGAGCGGCATGGAAACTGGTCAGGCGGCCTTCTTGGCAGCCTGCTTGATCAGGCGCTCGACGGTCGGGGAAGCCTGGGCACCGACGCCCAGCCAGTAGCTCAGACGGTCCTGGGCAATGCGGATGCTTTCTTCCTTCTCGGTGGCGATCGGGTTGTAGAAACCGATGCGCTCGATGAAGCGACCATCACGACGGGTGCGCTTGTCGGCCACCACGATGTTGAAGAACGGGCGGGCCTTGGCGCCGCCACGGGAGAGTCGAATCACGACCATGATTTATCCTTTGGGTGGTGGACATCCCATCCGGTGCGGACGGAAGCATCCATTCTTGTGGACCCCCAGTGTTTGAGACACGCGACATGGCCACCCGGCCAGCGACACACTGAAAGAGCCTGCGATTATAGCCTGACCGGCCGGGCCGCCCGGCTGCCCCCGCAGACTGGCGGCACAATAACGGCATGCGCAAACACAAAACCGTCGCCGCCTGGCTGGCCTTCCTCGGGGGCCCGCTGGGCCTGCACCGCTTCTACCTCTACGGCCTGTCCGACCTGATCGGCTGGCTGTTGCCCATCCCGACCGCCCTGGGCCTGTACGGCATCGAACGCGTCAGCCAGTACGGCGTGGACGACCAGTGGAGCTGGGTGCTGATTCCGATGCTGGGGTTCACGATTGCCGGCTGCGCCCTCAACGCCATCGTCTTCGGCCTGATGCCGCCAGAGAAATGGAACGCCCGCTTCAATCCGTCCAGCCCGGCCGATGCCGCGACCGGCCGCACCGGCTGGCTGACCATCGGCGCCATCTTCTGCTCGCTGCTGATCGGCACCACGGTGCTGATCGGCAGCATCGCCTTCAGCTTCCAGCGTTATTTCGAATACCAGATCGAGGAAGCGCGCAAGATCAGCCAGTGATGCACACCTGAGCGGCTGACGCCGCTTCCACGGCATTCACCGCATCAAGCCCTTCGCCCCGGGGCCTCGAATCAGAACAGACCGAGGCTGATCCAGTAGGCCAGGATGGCCACGAGGGCGCTGGCCGGGATGGTGAAGATCCACGCCCAGACGATGTTGCCCGCCACACCCCAGCGCACGGCACTGGCGCGCTGCGCCGAGCCCACACCCACGATGGCGCCGGTGATGGTGTGGGTGGTCGACACCGGAATGCCCAGGCCGGTGGCGATGAACAGGGTAATGGCCCCGCCCGTCTCGGCACAGAAGCCCCCGACCGGCTTGAGCTTGGTGATCCGCTGCCCCATGGTCTTGACGATGCGCCAGCCGCCGAACATGGTGCCCAGGCCGATGGCCAGGTAACAGCTCACCACCACCCAGGACGGTGGCGCCTTGTCGGTGGAGGTCACGTAGCCGGTGGCGATCAGCAGCATCCAGATGATGCCGATGGTCTTCTGGGCATCGTTGCCGCCGTGCCCGAGGCTGTAGGCGCCAGCCGACACCAGCTGCAGGCGACGGAACCAGCCATCGACGCGCGAGGGCACGGCGCGGCGGAACACCCAGGCGACCAGCAGCATCATGAGCGACCCCAGCAGGAAACCCAGCAGGGGCGAGACGAAAATGAAGACCAGTGTCTTGAGGATGCCTGCAGACAGCAGCGCGCCCGCGCCGGCCTTGCCGACGACGGCGCCCACGATGCCGCCGATCAACGCATGGGAGGAGCTGCTGGGGATGCCGTAGTACCAGGTGATCAGGTTCCAGGTGATGGCGCCGATCAGCGCCCCGAACACCACATGGGTATCGACCACTCCCGGCTCCACGATGCCCTTGCCCACGGTGGCAGCCACGCTGAGCTGGAAGATGAAGATGGCCGCCACGTTGAAGAAGGCCGCGAACAGCACCGCCTGTCCCGGACGCAGGACGCCGGTGGAGACGATGGTGGCAATCGAGTTGGCCGCATCATGGAAACCGTTCATGAAGTCGAAAGCCAGCGCCAGGAACACCAGCATGACGATCACCCACAGCGCGCTTTCGACGTACTCCATGCCTGACCCCGCCGGCTCAGGAGTTTTCGAGGACGATGCCCTCGATCACGTTGGCCACGTCTTCGCACTTGTCGGTGACGGTCTCGAGCAGCTCGTAGATCGCCTTGAGCTTGATGACCTCGCGCACATCGGGCTCCTCGCGGAACAGCTTGCTCATGGCATTGCGCATCACCCGGTCGGCGTCGGACTCCAGGCGATCGATCTCCTCGCAGGTCTTGAGCGCCGCCTCGGCGGTGTGCGCATCCCCGATGTTGTTCAGCAAATGGACGGCATCCTTGACGCGCTCGCAGCACTTCACGCTGAGCTCGGTCAGCCGGACGATTTCTTCGGTCATGTGCCGCACGTCGTAGAGCGCCATCGTCTCGGCCGCGTCCTGCAGCAGATCGGCCACATCGTCCATGGTGTTGATCAGCGTATGGATCTGCTCGCGGTCGATGGGCGTGATGAAGGTCTTGTGCAGGGTGTTGTTGACCACCCGCGTGATGGCGTCCGCCGCATGTTCGGCGGCATCCACCTCCTGGTTGTAGCGCGCCCGCAGATCCGCATCCCCGTAGTGCGCCACCAGCTGCGCAAAGGCGCGCGCCGCCTCCACGATCCTGTCGGCGTGCTGGTCGAAGGCTTCGAAAAAATTGCCGTCACGCGGCATCAGCTTGCCAAACAGCATGGCGCACTCCTGATTCGGTTCTGTCTTGGGGCGGGAAAGAGCGGGAGTGTAACCGGGGGCCCGGGACAGCCGGCACCTCAGGCGCTGCGGAAGATGAAATAGACGGCGCCCACCATGCACAGCGCCGCCCACAGATAGTCGAGCTTGAGGGGCTCCTTCAGATAGAACATGGCGAAGGGGATGAAGACGCTGAGCGTGATCACCTCCTGCACGATCTTGAGCTGTCCCACCGTGAAGCCGGCCTGCTGGTAGCCGATGCGGTTGGCCGGCACCTGCAGCAGGTACTCGAACAGGGCGATGCCCCAGCTGGCCAACGCAGCCCAGTACCAGGGCGACGCCGCCAGGTTCTTGAGGTGGCCGTACCAGGCGAAGGTCATGAACACGTTGCTGCCGATCAGCAGCAGCACGGTCTGCAGCGAAAAAGGAAGGGACTGGAGGGTGCTCATGGCCGGATTATCCGTGCGCACAATAAAAAAGCCCTGCGGTACCACCGCAGGGCTTGCCGCCCGAGGCGGTCAGGATCAGGCCGAGACCTTGTCGGCCACGTCCTTGTACTCCTCGATCTGGTCGAAGTTCATGTAGCGGTACACGCTGGCCTTGTCGGCATCGATCACGCCCATTTCCTTGAGGTATTCCTCCTTGGTGGGCAGGCGACCGAGTCGTGAGGCGATGGCAGCCAGCTCGGCCGAACCCAGGAACACATTGGTGTTCTTGCCCAGGCGGTTGGGGAAATTGCGGGTCGAAGTGGAGATCACCGTCGCGCCCTCGCGCACCTGGGCCTGGTTGCCCATGCACAAGGAACAGCCCGGCATCTCGGTGCGCGCACCGGCGGTGCCGAAGGCGGCGTAGTGTCCTTCCTTGATCAGCTCGTTCTGGTCCATCTTGGTCGGCGGGGCGACCCAGAGCTTGACCGGGATGTCACGCTGGCCGCCCAGCAGCTTGGCCGCGGCGCGGAAGTGGCCGATGTTGGTCATGCACGAGCCGATGAAGGCCTCGTCGATCTTGGTACCGGCCACGTCGGACAGGAACTTGGCATCGTCCGGGTCGTTGGGGCAGCAGACGATGGGTTCCTTGATCTCGTTCATGTCGATCTCGATCACGGCGGCGTACTCGGCATCCTTGTCGGCCTCGAGCAGCTCGGGCTTGGCCAGCCAGGCCTCGACCTTCTCGATGCGGCGCTGCAGGGTCTTGGCATCCTGGTAGCCGTCGGCGATCATGTTCTTCATGAGCACGACGTTCGAGTTCAGGTACTCGATGATCGGCTCCTTGTTGAGCTTGATCGTGCAGCCGGCGGCCGAGCGCTCGGCGGAAGCATCGGACAGCTCGAAAGCCTGCTCGACCTTGAGGTCGGGCAGCCCTTCGATCTCCAGGATGCGGCCCGAAAAGACGTTCTTCTTGCCGGCCTTGGCCACGGTCAGCAGACCGGCCTTGATCGCGTACAGAGGAATGGCATGCACCAGGTCACGCAGGGTGACGCCGGGCTGCAGCTGGCCCTTGAAGCGCACCAGCACCGACTCGGGCATGTCCAGCGGCATCACGCCCGTGGCGGCAGCGAAGGCCACCAGGCCGGAGCCGGCCGGGAAGGAGATGCCGATGGGGAAGCGGGTGTGGCTGTCGCCGCCCGTGCCCACGGTGTCGGGCAGCAGCAGGCGGTTGAGCCAGCTGTGGATGACGCCGTCACCGGGGCGCAGCGAGACGCCGCCGCGGTTGGAGATGAAGGCGGGCAGCTCGCGATGGGTCTTGACGTCCACCGGCTTGGGATAGGCCGCGGTGTGGCAGAAGGACTGCATGACCAGATCGGCCGAGAAACCCAGGCAGGCCAGATCCTTGAGCTCGTCGCGGGTCATGGGGCCGGTCGTGTCCTGGGAGCCGACGGTGGTCATCTTGGGCTCGCAATAGGTGCCGGGACGCACGCCCTGGCCCTCGGGCAGACCGACGGCACGGCCGACCATCTTCTGCGCCAGCGTGAAGCCGGCCCTGGTCTCGGCCGGCGCCTGGGGCAGGCGGAACAGCGTCGAGGCAGGAAGGCCCAGGAACTCGCGCGCCTTGGCGGTCAGCGAGCGGCCGATGATCAGGTTGATGCGGCCGCCGGCACGCACCTCGTCGAACAGCACGTCGCTCTTGAGCTTGAACTCGGCCACAGTCTGGCCGTTCTTCACGATCTTGCCGTCATAGGGCAGCACGTCGACGACATCCCCCATCTCCAGCCTGGAGACGTCGACCTCGATCGGCAGCGAGCCCGAGTCTTCCTGCGTGTTGAAGAAGATCGGGGCGATCTTGCCGCCCAGGGTCACGCCGCCGAAACGCTTGTTCGGCACGAAGGGGATGTCCTGGCCCGTGGCCCAGACCACCGAGTTGGTGGCCGACTTGCGGCTGGAACCGGTGCCCACCACGTCACCCACATAGGCGACCAGGTGGCCCTTCTTCTTGAGGTCCTCGATGAACTGCATCGGGCCGCGCTTGCCGTCCTCCTCGGGCTTGAAGGCCGCGTCTGGACGGGTGTTCTTGAGCATGGCCAGGTAGTGCAGCGGAATGTCCGGACGGCTCCAGGCATCGGGCGCGGGCGACAGATCGTCGGTGTTGGTCTCGCCGGGCACCTTGAAGACGGTGACGGTGATCTTCTTCGCGACCTCGGGACGCGAGACGAACCACTCCGCATCGGCCCAGCTCTGCATCACTTCCCTGGCATGGGCATTGCCGGCCTTGGCCTTGGCGGCCACATCGTTGAAGAAGTCGAACATCAGCAGGGTCTTCTTCAGGCCCGCGGCGGCCACGCCCGCGACTTCCGGGTCGTCCAGCAGCTCGATCATCGGGTGCACGTTGTAGCCGCCGACCATGGTGCCCAGCAGCTCGGTGGCCTTGCTCCTGGAGATCAGGCCGACCTTGAGGTCGCCGTGCGCCACGGCGGCCAGAAAGCTGGCCTTGACCTTGGCCGCATCGTCCACGCCCGGCGGCACGCGGTGGGTCAGCAGCTCCAGCAGAAAGGCTTCCTCGCCCTTGGGCGGGTTCTTGATCAGCTCGATCAGCTCGGCCGTCTGCTTGGCATCGAGCGGTAGCGGGGGGATGCCGAGCGCGGCGCGTTCAGCGGCATGGGCGCGGTAGGCTTGCAACATGGTGACTCCTTCTAGGACAACTCAAAAAGGGCGCCCGCCTCAGGCGGGCACGCCCTGGGGTTTCGGTACGGCCGAGGCCGCGAAATAAGGCTGCATGGCCGGCGGCAGGGCCCGCCCGGTCTGATGCGCACGTTCCAGCACCTGCCAGAAATAGCGGTAGCTCGCACGATCGTGCAGCTGCTTGTCGTAACTCACGGGCGCCCACTGCGCGGCCTGGGCAGCCTCGATGATGGCGGCAGCGCGCTCGATGTCGGCCGCATCGGGCGCCAGCGCCTCCAGGATCGGGCGGATCTGGCTCGGGTGGATGCTCCACATGCGCGTGTAGCCGAGCTCGCGCGCCGCCTTGCGGGCAGCCACCTTCATCGCTTCAGTGTCGCTGAATTCGGTGACCACACAGTGGGAAGGCACTTTGCCATGGGCATGGCAGGCGGCGGCAATTTCCAGCTTGGCACGCAAGACCAGCGGGTGGCTGAACTGGCCCGGTTGACCGGTCAGGCTGTCGGGTCGCGAGCTCATGGCGCTGGCGGGAATGGCACCGCCGTGCGCCGAGACGAAATCCATCAGGCCGAAGCTGATGGACTGCACGCGCGGATGGGCTGCGATGTCGAAGGCCCGGTGTACCGCGGCCGGCGACTCCAGCAACACCTGCAACGGCAGGGGCGCCGCGCGTGCCGTGCCGCTGGCGGCCGCATCGACGGCCGCCACGGCGCGCTCGACATCGGCCACGCACTCCACCTTCGGGATCATGAGGTGGCACAGCGAGACAGCGGCGCCGTCCACAATGGTGGCGACCTCCTCCTCGAAGGCGGGATGGTCCACGGGATGCACGCGCACGGCGATGCGCGCAGCGGCCGGCAGCCCGGCCTTGCGCGCGCTGTCCTGCGCCTCGTTGGCCAGCGCCACCACCATCCGGGCATGATCGCGCTCGCCCCCGACCGGCGCACCATCCTCGCAATCGAGCGTGACATCGAACACGCAGGCGCCAAACTCCGCAGTCATCTCAGCCTGCAGCTGCAGGCTCTTGCGCATGCGCGCCTCGACCCCGCTGTAATGGTCACAGACCGGCAGGAAGCCGGCCGCGGCCTGGGCGCCAAGGAGGATGTCGCGCGGGTGGGCCATCGACTTGCGTGCAGGGGGCTCAGACCAGGTGGGCCACGCCGGCCTGCTCGTCCTGCAGCTCCTTGAGGGTCTTGTTGATGCAGGTCTGGCTGAACTCGTCGATCGCAAGGCCCTCCACGACCGTGTACTCGCCATTGGCGCAGGTGACCGGGAAACCGAACATCACGTCCTTCGGGATGCCGTACTGGCCATCCGACGGGATGCCCATCGTGACCCATTTGCCATGGGTGCCCAGGGCCCAGTCGCGCATGTGGTCGATGGCCGCATTGGCGGCCGAAGCGGCCGAGGACAGGCCGCGCGCCTCGATGATGGCCGCGCCGCGCTTGCCCACGGTGGGCAGGAACACGTTGGCGTTCCATTCCTGGTCGTTGATCATCCTTGCCACGCTCTGGCCGCCGATGGTCGCGAAGCGGTAGTCGGCGTACATGGTGGGCGAGTGGTTGCCCCAGACGCACAGCTTCTCGATGTCGGCCACGGCCTTGCCGGTCTTGGCGGCGATCTGGCTCAGGGCACGGTTGTGGTCCAGGCGCAGCATGGCGGTGAAATTCTTGCGCGGCAGGTCCGGCGCGCTCTTCATGGCGATGTACGCGTTGGTGTTGGCCGGGTTGCCGACCACCAGCACCTTGACGTTGCGGCTGGCCACGGCATTGAGGGCCTTGCCCTGGGCCGTGAAGATGGCGCCATTGACGGCCAGCAGCTCGGCGCGCTCCATGCCCGGGCCGCGCGGGCGCGAGCCGACCAGCAGCGCGTAATCGGTATCCTTGAACGCTGTCATCGGATCGCTGTGCGCTTCCATGCCGGCCAGCAGCGGGAAGGCGCAGTCGTCCAGTTCCATCATCACGCCCTTGAGCGCCTTCTGGGCCTTCTCGTCCGGGATTTCCAGCAGTTGCAGAATGACGGGCTGGTCCTTGCCCAGCATCTCGCCGGAGGCGATGCGGAACAGCAGGGCGTAACCGATTTGACCGGCAGCGCCGGTGACGGCAACGCGGACGGGCTTTTTGCTCATGGTGGAAACTCCAGGAAGTGGTGAAAACGGTGACCGGGTATCGGGTCCGGACAGGCGCGCCGGCGGTACCGCGGATGTAACGCAAGTGTAGCGCGAAAACCCCTCCACATCAATTTGTCTTATGTCTTATATAAGATATGATTCGAGCCTTCTGACCGCCTCCATTCCACTCCTCCGCACATGAACCCGACCACCGCCTCCCCCCCGGACCCGGCCGCCGCCAGTGCGGACGCCGTCCAGCCAGGCGTCGCCACGCCGGCGTTCAGCCCCCTGTACCAGCAGATCAAGGGCCTGATCCTGCAGAGCCTGCAATCCGGCGAATGGAAGCCGGGCGAGGCGATCCCCAGCGAGATGGACCTGGCCGGCCGCTACCGCGTCAGCCAGGGCACGGTGCGCAAGGCCATCGACGAGCTGGCGGCCGAGAACCTTCTGATCCGGCGTCAGGGTCGCGGCACCTTCGTCTCCACCCATGCCGAGCAACATGTTCAGTATCGCTTCCTGCGGCTGATGCCCGACCGCGGCGACCGCCAGAGCGAGGGGCCCGCCGAGCGCGCCATCATCGACTGCCGGCGCCTGCGGGCCACCGCGGAGATTGCACGCGCACTGGCCCTGCGCACCGGTGACAGCGTGCTGCAGGCCCGCCGGGTGCTGTCCTTCTCCGGCCGCCCGACCATTCTCGAAGACCTCTGGCTGCCGGGCACGCCCTTCAAGGGCCTGACCGCCGAGCGCCTGAGCCAGTACCATGGCCCGATGTACGCGCTGTTCGAAACCGAATTCGGCGTGCGGATGCTGCGCGCCGAGGAAAAGATCCGCGCGGTCCTGCCCGATGCCGAGCAGGCCGCCCTGCTCAAGGTGGCCAAGGGCACCCCGCTGCTCAGCGTCGAGCGCATTGCCTACACCTACAACGACGTGCCCATGGAACTGCGCCGCGGGCTGTACCTGACGGACACCCACCATTACCGCAACATCCTGAGCTGAGAAACTTGATTACCGATCACATCCCCCAGAATGAATCATCAGGTACACCTGAATGATTGCTGCATTGCAATAGAATTTGCCACTGCCAAGACCCGAAAATTACAAAGCGGTTACATCAAGAGAAAGTCCCACCATGACTGAGCTTGCCCCCCCCTCCCGGCCGCAGCGGCCCGAATTCCGCAACATCAATGCCTTCAAGGACCTGCCGACTTACCGCTGGCCCCTGGCATCGCTCGTCTCCGGCATGCACCGCATCAGCGGCCTGATCATGTTCCTGCTGCTGCCCTTCATCATCTGGCTGTTCGACACCTCGCTGTCCTCCGAGTATTCGTATGCCCGCTTCAGCGCCGCCTTCAGCGTGGGCCTGGGGTTTCTGCCGGGCTGGTTCATCAAGCTGGTGACGCTGGGCCTGATCTGGGCCTATCTGCACCACATCATTGCCGGCGTGCGTCACCTGTGGATGGACATCGCACATGCGGTGAGCAAGGAATTCGGTCGCAGCTCGGCCATCGTCACGCTGGTGCTGAGCCTGGGCCTGACGGCTGTGCTGGGCGCCAAACTGTTCGGCCTCTACTGAGAAGAACAAGGAGCAACACATGTCCGTCAACTACGGCTCCAAGCGCCTCGTCGTCGGTGCGCACTACGGCCTGCGCGACTGGCTTGCCCAGCGCGTCACCGCCGTGATCATTGTCCTGTTCACCCTGTTGGTGCTGCTGCGCGTGCTGTTCACGCGCGGGCCGATCGCGTACGAAACCTGGTTCGCCGTCTTCTCCCCGCAGTGGATGAAAGCCCTGACGTTCGCCGTCATCGTCGCCCTGATCTGGCACGTCTGGGTCGGCATGCGCGAGATATGGATGGACTACATCAAGCCCGTCTGGCTGCGCCTGTCGCTGCAGGTATTCACCATCGTCTGGCTGGTCGGCTGTGCCGGCTGGGCCATCCAAGTCCTGTGGAGACTCTGATCCATGTCGTATTCCGTATCCAAACGCAAATTTGACGTCGTCATCGTCGGCGCCGGCGGCTCCGGCATGCGCGCTTCGCTGCAGCTCGCACGTGCCGGCCTGAACGTGGCCGTACTGTCCAAGGTCTTCCCCACCCGCTCGCACACCGTCGCAGCCCAGGGCGGCATCGGTGCCTCGCTGGGCAACATGTCCGAGGACAACTGGCACTACCACTTCTACGACACCGTCAAGGGCTCCGACTGGCTCGGCGACCAGGACGCCATCGAGTTCATGTGCCGGGAAGCGCCCAAGGTCGTGTACGACCTCGAGCACATGGGCATGCCCTTCGACCGCAATCCCGACGGCACCATCTACCAGCGCCCCTTCGGCGGCCACACCGCCAATTACGGCGAGAAGCCCGTGCAGCGCGCCTGCGCCGCGGCCGACCGCACCGGCCACGCCATGCTGCACACCCTGTACCAGCAGAACGTGGCGGCGCGCACCCAGTTCTTCGTCGAATGGATGGCGCTGGACCTGGTCCGCGACGCCGAGGGTGACGTGGTCGGCGTGACCGCGCTGGAGATGGAAACCGGCGACCTGCACGTGCTGCACGCCAAGACCGTGCTGCTGGCCACCGGTGGCGCCGGCCGCATCTTTGCCGCCTCCACCAATGCCTTCATCAACACCGGCGACGGCCTGGGCATGGCGGCGCGCGCCGGCATCCCGCTGCAGGACATGGAGTTCTGGCAGTTCCACCCGACCGGCGTGGCCGGCGCCGGCGTGCTGCTGACCGAAGGCTGCCGCGGCGAAGGCGCCATCCTGCTCAACAGCAACGGCGAGCGCTTCATGGAGCGTTATGCCCCGACCCTGAAGGACCTGGCACCGCGCGACTTCGTCTCGCGCTGCATGGACCAGGAGATCAAGGAAGGGCGCGGCTGCGGTCCCAACAAGGACTACGTGATGCTCAAGCTCGACCACCTGGGCGCCGAGACCATCCACAAGCGCCTGCCCTCGGTCTACGAGATCGGCGTGAACTTCGCCAACGTGGACATCACCAAGGAGCCTATTCCCGTCGTGCCCACCATCCACTACCAGATGGGCGGCATCCCGACCAACATCAACGGCCAAGTCGTCACGCAGAACGCGGCAAACAAGAGCGAGGTCGTCAACGGCCTGTATGCCGTCGGTGAATGCTCCTGCGTGAGCGTGCACGGTGCCAATCGCCTGGGCACCAACTCGCTGCTGGACCTGCTGGTCTTCGGTCGTGCTGCCGGCAACCACATTGTCGAGTTCGCCAGCCGCAGCAAGGAGCACAAGCCCCTGCCCAAGGACGCGGCCGACCGCACCCTGGCCCGACTGGCGCGACTGGATGCGGCCCGTGACGGCGAGTACGCGCAGGACGTGGCCAACGACATCCGCTCGACCATGCAGCAGCACGCCGGCGTGTTCCGCACCCAGGCGGGCATGGACGAGGGCGTGAAGAAGATCGCCGCCCTGCGCGCGCGCAGCCTGCACATCGGCCTGAAGGACAACTCCAGGGTCTTCAACACGGCGCGCATCGAGGCGCTGGAAATCGAGAACCTGATCGAATGCGCCCAGGCCACCATGGTCTCGGCCGCCGCCCGCAAGGAATGCCGCGGCGCGCACACCGTGAGCGACTACGAGCGCCCGGTGGACGATCCGGTGGCACCGCTGGGCCGTGACGACGCCAACTGGATGAAGCACACCCTGTGGCACAGCGCGGGCAACAGCCTGAGCTACAAGCCGGTCAACCTCAAGCCGCTGACGGTCGATTCCGTCCCGCCCAAGGTCCGCACCTTCTGAGCCGTCTTGCCGAGTAACCATCATGCAAAAACGCACCTTCCAGATCTACCGCTACGACCCAGACAAGGACGCCAAGCCCTACATGCAGACCCTCGAGATCGAGCTCGAGGGCAACGAGCGCATGCTGCTCGACGCCCTGGTCAAGCTCAAGGCCGTCGACCCCACCCTGTCGTTCCGCCGCTCCTGCCGGGAAGGCGTGTGCGGTTCGGACGCCATGAACATCAACGGCAAGAACGGCCTGGCCTGCCTGACGAACCTGCGCACCCTGCCGGCCACCATCGTGCTCAAGCCCCTGCCCGGACTGCCGGTGGTGCGCGACCTGATCGTCGACATGACGCTGTTCTTCAAGCAGTACCACTCGATCAAGCCCTACCTGGTCAACGACAACGTGCCGCCAGAGAAAGAGCGCCTGCAGAGCCCCGAGGAGCGCGAGGAGCTCAACGGCCTGTACGAATGCATCCTGTGCGCCAGCTGCTCCACCAGTTGCCCGAGCTTCTGGTGGAACCCGGACAAGTTCGTCGGTCCGGCCGGGCTGCTGCAGGCCTACCGCTTCATCGCGGACAGCCGCGACGAAGCCACCGGCGAGCGCCTGGACAACCTGGAGGATCCGTACCGCCTGTTCCGCTGCCACACCATCATGAACTGCGTCGATGTCTGCCCCAAGGGGCTGAACCCGACCAAGGCCATCGGCAAGATCAAGGAAATGATGGTCGCCCGCGCGGTGTAAGGTAACGACAGGGTAGACCGTGGAAAATGAACGCATCGATGAACGTGCCCTGAGCAAGCTGAAATGGCGCTGCCGCCGTGGCCTGCTGGAAAACGACCTCTTCATCGAACGGTTTTTTCGCCAGTTCGAGTCCACCCTGACCGTGCGCCAGTCCCGGGGCCTGAACGCCCTGATGGACCTGAGCGACAACGACCTGCTCGATCTGCACCTGGGCCGCAAGCCGCTGGCCGAGGTCGCACCCGGGCTGGACCGAGAAGAGGTACGTGAAGTACTGAAGATGTTGAGAACCACCTCCTGAAAGGTCAAAAATGAAACTTGCTGATACCAAAGCCACCCTGTCGTTCAGTAACGGCAAGCCCAGCGTCGAGCTGCCGGTCTACCAGGGCAGCATCGGCCCGGACGTGATCGACATCCGCAAGCTCTATGGCCAGACCGGCATGTTCACCTATGACCCGGGGTTCCTGTCCACCGCCTCCTGCCAGTCGGCCATCACCTACATCGATGGCGACAAGGGCGAACTGCTCTACCGCGGCTACCCGATCGAGCAGCTGGCCACCCAGTGCGACTTCCTCGAGACCTGCCACCTGCTGCTCTACGGGGACCTGCCGGATGCCACCAAGAAGGCGGAGTTCAGCCAGCGCGTGACCATGCACACCATGGTCAACGAGCAGATGCAGTTCTTCCTGCGCGGCTTCCGTCGTGATGCCCACCCCATGGCCGTACTGACCGGCCTGGTGGGCGCGCTCTCGGCCTTCTATCACGACAGCACCGACATCAACAACCCCGAGCACCGCGAGGTCGCGGCGATCCGCCTGATTGCCAAGATGCCCACTCTGGTGGCCATGGCCTACAAGTACAAGATCGGCCAGCCCTACATGTATCCGCGCAACGAGCTGAGCTACGCCGGCAACTTCCTGCGCATGATGTTCGGCACGCCCTGCGAGGACTACAAGGTCAACCCCGTGCTCGAGCGCGCCCTGGACCGCATCTTCATCCTGCACGCCGACCACGAGCAGAACGCCTCCACATCGACCGTGCGCCTGTGTGGGTCCTCTGGCACCAACCCCTTCGCAGCCATCGCCGCCGGCGTGGCCTGCCTGTGGGGCCCGGCCCACGGTGGCGCCAACGAGGCCTGCCTGAACATGCTGGAGGAGATCCAGGCCATGGGCGGCGTCGCCAAGGTCGGCGAGTTCATGAGCCAGGTCAAGGACAAGAACTCCAGTGTCCGACTGATGGGCTTCGGCCACCGCGTGTACAAGAACTACGACCCGCGCGCCAAGCTCATGCAGGAAACCTGCAAGGAGGTGCTGCAGGAGCTGGGCCTGGAGAACGACCCGCTCTTCAAGCTGGCCATGGCCCTGGAGAAGATCGCGCTGGAAGACGACTATTTCGTGCAACGCAAGCTCTACCCGAACGTGGACTTCTACTCCGGCATCGTGCAGCGCGCCATCGGCATCCCGGTCAACCTCTTCACCGGCATCTTCGCGCTGGCCCGCACGGCCGGCTGGATCGCCCAGCTCAACGAGATGATCAGCGATCCGGAGTACAAGATCGGGCGTCCGCGCCAGCTCTTCACCGGCGCACAGCGCCGCGACGTCCAGCCCATCGCCAAGCGCTGAGCCGCAGCACCCCCCGGCACCCGCCGTACGGTCACGTCGGCGGGTTTTTTTCCTGGACTCCACGCCATGCAAGTCATTCGCACCGCCGCCGAACTCCAGACCCTGCTCAAGGACGCTCCTGCAGTCGCCTCGTGCCACTGCAGCCTGGGGGCCTGCCCCGGCTGGACCAGCGCGGGCGAGGAGCGCTGGCCGGCAGCACGGCCCCTGGCCACGCTGCGCGATCCCGAGCTCCTCGAGCCCACCTTCGAGGAACGGCACCCAAAAGGCACCCGCTACGACTCGCCCGATGCCCCGGTCGCCGTGGCCCACTTCCCGTACAACCGCTGCGAACTCTGGCGCTGCGAGCAATGCCGGCGCCATCTGTTGCGCTACACCGAATACGGCGGCTACTACGTCGACCTGCGCGTGCGCGAGCTCCCCTCCGGGCTGGACATCATCGACTGACGGCGGGCTGGCCGGCGTCCGAATAAAATGCCGGATTGCCAAGGAAAACCGCATGGGACGCACCCTTTACGACAAGATCTGGGACGAGCACGTCGTCCACACCGAGGAAGACGGCACCGCCATCCTCTACATCGACCGCCATCTGGTCCATGAGGTGACCAGCCCGCAGGCCTTCGAGGGCCTGCGCCAGGCTGGCCGCAAGGTGTGGCGCATCAGCTCCATCGTCGCCACGGCCGACCACAACACGCCGACCACCGGCTGGGAACTGGGCTACGACGGTATTGCCGATCCGATCAGCAAGGAACAGATCACCACGCTGGACGCCAACATCAAGGCTTCCGGCGCCGCGGCCTACTTCCCCTTCCTGTCCAAACGGCAGGGCATCGTGCACGTGATCGGCCCGGAAAACGGCGCGACCCTGCCCGGCATGACCGTGGTCTGCGGCGATTCGCACACCTCCACCCACGGCGCCTTCGGCGCCCTGGCGCACGGCATCGGCACCAGCGAGGTTGAGCACGTGATGGCCACCCAGACCCTGCTGGCCAAGAAGGCCAAGAACATGCTCATCAAGGTGGAGGGCAGCGTGGCGCGCGGCGTGACCGCCAAGGACATCGTGCTGGCCATCATCGGCAGGATCGGCACCGCTGGCGGCACGGGCTACACCATCGAATTCGCCGGCTCGGCCATCCGGGCGCTCTCGATGGAAGGCCGCATGACCGTCTGCAACATGGCGATCGAGGCCGGCGCGCGTGCCGGCCTGGTGGCCGTGGATGACAAGACCATCGAGTATGTCAAGGGTCGCCCCATGGCCCCCCGCGGTGTCGAATGGGACCAGGCCGTGGCCTACTGGAAGACCCTGCAGTCCGATGCGGATGCGACGTTCGACACCGTGGTCGAGCTCGACGCCGCACAGATCCTGCCACAGGTCACCTGGGGCACCTCGCCCGAGATGGTGCTGGGCATCGACGGCCGCGTGCCCGATCCGGACAAGGAAAAGGATGCCGTCAAGCGCGGCGCCATCGAACGTGCCCTCACGTACATGGGCCTGGAGCCCGGCAAGCCGCTGGCGGACATCACCGTCGACAAGGTGTTCATCGGTTCCTGCACCAACAGCCGCATCGAGGACATGCGTGAGGCCGCAGCCGTGGTGAAGAAGCTGGGCCAGAAGGTGGCAAAGAACGTCCGGCTGGCCATGGTGGTTCCCGGTTCGGGCCAGGTCAAGGAACAGGCCGAACGTGAAGGCCTGCACGAGATCTTCCGTGCCGCAGGCTTCGAGTGGCGCGAGCCTGGCTGCTCCATGTGCCTGGCCATGAACGCCGACCGGCTGGAGCCGGGCGAGCGCTGCGCCTCGACCAGCAACCGCAACTTCGAAGGGCGCCAGGGCGCCGGTGGCCGCACCCATCTGGTCAGCCCGGCCATGGCTGCAGCCGCCGCTGTTCATGGCCACTTCGTCGACATCCGCAAATTCTCCTGAACCGCCCAAGCGAGGACACCATGATCCAGAAATTTGCCGCCCTGATCCTGTGCACACTGAGCCTGGCCCTGTCCGGCTGCAACACCATGAAGGGTTTCGGCGAAGACCTGCAGAAAGCCGGCGAGAAGATCGAAGGCGCCGCGAAAAAGTAAGCCATGAAAGCCTTCACCATACACAAGGGCCTCGTGGCCCCGATGGATCGAGAGAACGTCGACACCGATGCCATCATCCCCAAGCAGTTCCTCAAGTCGATCCGCAAGACCGGTTTCGGCCCCAACCTGTTCGACGAGTGGCGCTACCTCGACCCCGGCTATCCCGGCCAGGACCCGGCCTCACGCAAACCGAATCCGGACTTCGTACTGAACCAGCCGCGCTACGCCAGCGCGTCCATCCTGCTGGCGCGCAAGAATTTTGGTTGTGGCTCCTCACGTGAACATGCGCCCTGGGCCCTGGACCAGTACGGCTTTCGCGCCATCATCGCGCCCAGCTTCGCCGACATCTTCTTCAACAACAGCTTCAAGAACGGCCTGCTCCCCATCGTGCTGCCCGAGAGCACCGTGGCGCAGCTGTTCGACGAATGCGCGGCCTTTCCCGGCTACAGCCTGACGATCGACCTGGAACGCCAGGTGATTGTCAAGCCGCAGGGCGAAGAAATTCCATTCGAGGTTCAGGCCTTCCGCAAGTACTGCCTGCTCAACGGCTTCGACGACATCGGCCTGACGCTGCGCCACAAGGACAAGATCGCCGCCTTCGAAGCCGAACGGCTGGCAAGGAAGCCCTGGCTCGCCCACACCATGGCTGGCTGATCGCTCTCAATTCAATAGCAAACCAACAACATGAAAATCGCAGTTCTGCCGGGTGACGGCATCGGTACCGAAATCGTGGCCGAGGCGGTCAAGGTCCTCAAGGTCCTGGACCTCAAGTTCGAGATGGAGACCGCCCCCGTGGGCGGCGCTGCCTACGAGGCCGCTGGCCATCCGCTGCCTGAGGCCACCCTGAACCTGGCCAAGGCCGCCGATGCCATCCTGTTCGGGGCCGTCGGTGACTGGAAGTACGACAAGCTGGACCGTCCGCTGCGTCCGGAGCAGGCCATCCTGGGCCTGCGCAAGCACCTGGGGCTGTTCGCCAATTTCCGTCCGGCCATCTGCTACGAGCAGCTGGTCGGCGCCTCCAGCCTCAAGCCCGAGCTGATCGCGGGCCTGGACATCCTGATCGTGCGCGAGTTGACCGGCGACATCTACTTCGGCCAGCCGCGCGGCCGTCGCACCGCGGTCGACGGCGCGTTCCCGGGCGCCGAGGAAGCCTATGACACCATGCGCTACAGCCGCCCGGAGATCGAACGCATCGCCCACGTGGCCTTCCAGGCCGCGCGCAAACGCAACAAGAAGGTCACCAGCGTGGACAAGGCCAATGTGCTGGAAACCTTCCAGTTCTGGAAGGACGTGGTGACCGAGGTGCACAAGGAGTACCCGGACGTGGAGTTGAGCCACATGTACGTGGACAACGCCGCCATGCAGCTGGTCAAGGCGCCCAAAAGCTTCGACGTGATCGTGACCGGCAACATGTTCGGCGACATCCTTTCGGACGAAGCCGCCATGCTGACCGGCTCCATCGGCATGCTGCCCTCGGCCAGCCTCAACAGCAAGAACCAAGGGCTGTACGAACCCAGCCATGGCAGCGCCCCGGACATCGCAGGCAAGGGCATTGCCAACCCGCTGGCTACAATCCTGTCTGCTGCCATGATGCTCCGCTTCTCGCTCAACCAGGCCACGGCCGCCGACCGTATCGAGTCGGCGGTCAAGAGCGTGCTCGCGTCCGGCCTGCGCACGGCAGACATCTGGTCGGCAGGTACCACGAAGGTGGGCACCCGCGAAATGGGCGACGCAGTGGTCGCGGCCATTACGAAAACCAAGGGCTGAGAACAGCGCGCGGTTCGTCACGCCCTCCCGGACGGACGAGCCGGGAAACAGGATCTGATTTGAAAGGGCAAGTGATGAGCAAGGTAGGCAATGTGGTCGGCCTCGTCGGCTGGCGTGGCATGGTGGGCTCGGTCCTGATGGACCGCATGCAGGCCGAAGGCGACTTCGCCCTGATCGAGCCGGTGTTCTTTTCCACCTCCAATGCCGGCGGCAAGGCCCCGGCCATGGCGAGGAACGAGACCACCCTCAAGGACGCCAACAGCATCGAGGACCTCAGGAAGTGCGACATCGTCCTGACCTGCCAGGGCGGTGACTACACGAAAGAGGTGTATCCGAAGCTGCGCGCCGCCGGCTGGAAGGGCCACTGGATCGACGCCGCCTCGGCCCTGCGCATGGCCGATGACGCCGTCATCATCCTGGACCCCGTCAACCGCCATGTCATCGACCAGGCCCTGGCCCGGGGTGGCCGCGACTGGATCGGCGGCAACTGCACGGTGAGCCTGATGCTCATGGCCATGGGTGGCCTGTTCAAGGCCGGTCTGGTCGAATGGGTCAGCGCCATGACCTACCAGGCTGCCTCCGGTGCCGGTGCGCAGAACATGCGCGAGCTGCTGCAGCAGATGGGCGCCCTGCACGACGCCGTCAAGGCCGAGCTGGCCGACCCGGCCTCGGCCATCCTGGACATCGACCGCAAGGTGGCCGCCACCATGCGTGACGCCAGCTTCCCCACCAGGAACTTCCGCAACACGGCCCTGGCCGGCAGCCTGATCCCCTGGATCGACGTGCCGGTCGAGCACGGCCAGAGCAAGGAGGAGTGGAAGGGCGGTGCCGAGTGCAACAAGATCCTGGGCAACCCGGCCTTCCGCAGCGCAGGCAGCATCCCGATCGACGGCCTGTGCGTGCGCGTGGGCGCCATGCGCTGCCATTCGCAGGGCCTGACCGTCAAGCTGAGGAAGGACGTCCCGCTGACCGACATCGAGTCCATGCTGGCCGCCGCCAACGACTGGGTAAAGGTGGTCCCCAACCAGCGCGAGATCAGCGAACGCGAACTCACCCCGGCCGCCGTCACCGGCACCCTGACCGTGCCGGTCGGGCGTCTGCACAAGCTGGCCATGGGCAACGATTACCTGGGTGCGTTCACGGTCGGAGACCAGCTGCTATGGGGTGCCGCCGAGCCGCTGCGCCGCATGTTGCGCATCCTGCTGCAAGCTTGAGCGCATGCAGCTGTTCGTTGCCCTTTAACAACAGACATGAACCCGTTTGGAAGTACGGACCTTGCGTCGCGAAAGTTAAGCGCTTTCTTAGCTTGTCAGCCTAACGTATTGATGTTAAGGTACTTTTCCAGTTTTCGCGTCGCTGATTCAGTTCGCATTTCATGAGTTTCAACCACCGTCGCCCGAGCATCGGAGGCACCCAATTGATTGCTAAGTCAAAACGCTGGCAAAGAACCGCCCTGGCCGTCGCTTCAGCCTCGGTGCTCGGCCTGTGGGGTCCCCATGCGGCCGCACTGTCGCTCGGGCCCCTGACGGTTCAATCCGCGCTCGGAGAGCCGCTGCGCGCGGAAATCGACATCCTCGAGATCTCGCCGGAGGAGGCCGAGTCACTCAAGACCCGGGTCGCCCAGCCCAACGTCTTCGAGGCCTCAGGCCTGGATTACAGCGCCAGCCTCAACGGACTGCAGATCTCGCTGCAGAAACGTGCTGATGGCCGTGCCTACTTGCGACTGAGCAACAGCCGCACGGTCAACGACCCGTACGTGGACCTGATCCTGGAGGCCCAGTGGTCCTCCGGGCGCATCGTGCGTGACTACACGATGCTTTTTGACCCGCCCAATCTCGGGCCGGCACAAACGCCCACCCCGACCGCCCCGCAAGTCAGTGCGGTGCCGGTAACGGTTGCCCCCCCGGCGGCACCTGCGCCCCAGGCTGCCCCGGTGGATGCCGTGGCACCTCCTGCTGTGGCGCCAGCCCAAGCTCAGCCATCTCCTGCGCCGGCCACCGAACCCGCTGCGGCCACCACACCGCCGCCCAGCGAGCCCGTTGCAATTGCGGCGCAGCCCATCCCCGAATCGACCCAGGTGAAAGTCCGGCCGGGAGACACTGCCGGTCGGATTGCGCTGGCACAAAAACCGGTGAACGTGTCGCTGGACCAGATGCTGGTTGCCATGCTGCGCACCAACCCCGAGGCCTTCATGGCCGGTAACGTCAACCGCATCCGTGCGGGGGCCGTCCTGACCATGCCGGGCGCCGAGGAAGCGCAGGCCACCTCGGCCAGCGAGGCGCGGCGCATCATCGTGGCCCAGAGCCGGGACTTCAATGAGTTCCGCCGCAGCCTGGCCGAAAGTGCGCCGATCAGCCCGGAAACCGCAGCCGACCGCAAGGCCGGCGGCGCGGTCGAGACGAAGGTCGAGGAGAAAAAGCCGGTCGCCGCACCGCCCGACAAGCTGACCCTGTCGAAAGGCTCCGTGCAAGGCCAGACCGACGCCGACAAGCTGGCAGCAGAACGCAGCGCCAAGGAAGCCACGGCCCGAACCGAGGCCATCTCCAAGAACATTGCCGAGCTGGACAAGATCAGCAAGGCCGCTGCCCCTCAGGCGCCCGCTCCGACCCCCGCTCCGACCCCCGCTCCGACCCCCGCTCCGACCCCCGCTCCGACCCCCGCTCCGACCCCCGCTCCGGCAACGCCGGCAACCACCCCGGCATCCGCGACACCTCCGGCGGCACCTGTGGCCGCACCAGCACCGACACCGGCACCGGCCGCCCCAGCGGTCACCCCCCCTGCGGCAACACCGGCGCCCGCGCCTGCTGCGCAAGCTCCGGCGCGTCGCCCTCCGCCGCCCCCTCCGGCGCCGGTCGTTGAGGAACCGAGCCTGATCGATGAGTTGCTCGAGAACCCCATGATTCCTGCTGCCGCAGGCGGTCTGGTGGCCTTGCTGGCCGGGCTGGCCTTCTATCGCAGCCGGCAGCGCAAGAATGCGAGCCAGGTCGACAGCGCCTATCTGGAAAGCCGTCTCCAGCCTGACTCTTTTTTCGGAGCGAGCGGCGGTCAACGAGTTGACACCAACGATGCTGGTGCCAGCAGTTCCTCGTCCATGGTCTACTCTCCCAGCCAGCTCGATGCCGGCGATGATGTAGACCCCGTCGCTGAAGCCGATGTTTACCTCGCCTATGGCCGTGATCTGCAGGCCGAAGAGATCCTCAAGGAAGCACTGCGCAACCATCCCAGCCGGGTCGCCATCCACCAGAAGCTGCTGGAGATCTACGCCAAGCGCCGCGATGTGAAGAGTTTCGGCGTCGTTGCCAAAGAGGCCTACAAGGTCACCGGCGGATCCGGTCCCGAGTGGGAACAGATCTGCGAGATGGGTCGCGGCATCGATCCCTCCAACAGCATGTACAGCGGCGGCGAGCCGCCGGCCTCTGCCCCGGCTCCCCTCCAGGCCGCGCCCGTGCGCAACGAACCTGCGCCTGTCGTGGCAGCGGCTCCTGCCGCGGTCGCTGCAGCGCCGGCCATGGATCTCGACCTGGACCTTGACTTCTCGCTCGACGAGCCCGCCCCCTCGGCGGCGGCCGTACCGGCTGCCCCGACCATGCCGGCTCCGATGTCGCAAACGCCGGACAACAGCATGGCGTTCGACGCGCCACCCCTGCCCCAGCTCAGTCCCGCACCCGTTGCTGCAGCCCCGGCGGCGGACAATCTGATGAACTTCGACATGGGTGGCCTGTCGCTGGATCTGGGTACGCCCTCCGAGCAGCCTGGCGCAGGCATGGACGATCCCCTGGCGACCAAGCTGGCGCTCGCCGACGAGTTCAAGGCCATCGGCGACACCGACGGTGCCCGCGCCCTGATCGAGGAGATCATTGCCGAAGCCTCGGGCGACATGAAGGCCCGGGCCCAGAAGGCCCTGGCCGCGCTCGGCTGATCAGTCGTCGCCCGCAAAGGCAGTATTCGTGAGGGTGGCCCTCGGCGTTAGCTACGACGGCCACCCCTACGACGGCTGGCAGAGCCAGCCTTCCGGTCGAACGGTACAGGACCAGCTTGAAAAAGCCCTAGGCCGCTTCGCCGACCAGCGCATCGTCACCCTCTGTGCCGGCCGCACCGATGCCGGTGTCCACGGCCTCATGCAGGTGGTGCACTTCGACACCACGGCCGAGCGTGACCCTTATGCCTGGATCCGGGGCACCAACACCTTCCTGCCGCGCGACATCGCCGTGCAATGGGCGCAGATCGTTCCGGCAGAGTTCCACTGCCGCGCCAGTGCGACCTCGCGCCGTTACGCCTACCTGCTGCTCGAATCCCCGGTTCGCCCCAGCATTGACACCCACCGCGTGGGCTGGGTCTTCCAGCCACTGGACCTCGAACGCATGCAGCAGGCCCTGCCTCACCTGCTGGGCGAGCACGACTTCACCTCGTTCCGGGCCTCGGCCTGCCAGGCCCTGTCGCCGGTCAAGAACCTCATGCGGGTGGAGATCAGCCGGCGCGGCGCCTACTGGCGCTTCGAGTTCGAGGCCAGCGCCTTCCTGCACCACATGATCCGCAACATCATGGGCTGCCTCATCACCATCGGCCAGGGCAAGAAGCCGCCCGGATGGATGGCCGAGGTCATTGCAGCCCGCAGCCGTGATGCCGCTGCCCCGACCTTTGCCCCGGACGGCCTGTATTTCCTCGGTCCCCGCTACGAGGCCCGCTGGGGGCTGCCGGAGCGCACGCCTGCGTATGATTGGCTGCCATGACCAGAAAGGCCCCAACGCTCGCGACTTCGACTGCTGCGTTGCCCCCCGAGGGGGCGCAACCCGCCGGGGAACAGCCCGGCGTCGGATTCGCCCGTACCCGGATCAAGATTTGCGGCCTGACGCGCGAGCAGGATGTGGATGCAGCCGTCGCGGCAGGCGCCGATGCCGTGGGCTTCGTGCTCTACGCACAGAGCCCGCGCCACGTGACGCCGCAGCGTGCCGCCGAGCTGGCACGCCGCCTGCCCCCCTTCGTCACGCCGGTGCTGCTGCTCGTCAACGCCAGTGCGGATGAAGTCCGCTCCGCCTGCACACTGGTACCGGCCGCCACCCTGCAATTCCACGGCGACGAAACGCCCGCCCAGTGCAGCGAGGCGGCCGGATCGCGCCCGTTTCTGCGCGCCGCCCGCATTCCCGTCGGGCCAGCAGGGCGCAGCTTCGACCTCGTAAAATACGCCCAGGATTACTCGGCCGCCCAGGCCATCCTGCTCGACGCCCATGTCGAGGGTTACGGGGGCGGCGGCAAGGCATTCGATTGGTCACTTCTTCCTCCAAGCGTCGGCTCTCACCTCGTCTTAAGTGGTGGGCTTACGCCTGCAAACGTGACCGATGGCATACGGCAGGTGCGGCCGCGCTGTAAGACGCTGGCCGTCGATGTGAGTTCCGGCGTCGAAAGTGCCAAGGGCATCAAGGACGCCGTCAAGATCCACCAGTTCATCGCGGCCGTGCGTGCCGCCGACGGACCCCAAGCAGGTTAAACATGTTCGACTATCACCAGCCCGATGCCAAGGGCCATTTCGGCATCTACGGCGGCAGCTTCGTCAGCGAGACGCTGACGCACGCCATCAACCAGCTGCGCGAGGCCTACGCGAGGTACCAGCACGACCCGGAGTTCCTGGCCGAATTCAGGTACGAACTGGCCCACTTCGTCGGCCGGCCTTCACCGGTCTACCACGCCGCACGCATGAGCCGTGAGCAGGGCGGCGCGCAGATCTTCCTCAAGCGCGAGGACCTGAACCACACCGGCGCGCACAAGATCAACAACACCATCGGGCAGGCCATGCTGGCCCGCCGCATGGGCAAGACACGCATCATTGCCGAGACCGGCGCCGGCCAGCACGGCGTGGCCACCGCCACCATCTGCGCGCGCTACGGCCTGGAGTGCGTGGTCTACATGGGCTCGGAGGACGTCAAGCGCCAGAGCCCCAACGTCTACCGCATGAAGCTGCTGGGCGCCACCGTGGTGCCGGTCGAATCCGGCAGCAAGACCCTCAAGGACGCGCTCAACGAGGCCATGCGCGACTGGGTGGCCAACGTGGACAACACCTTCTACATCATCGGTACCGTGGCCGGCCCGCATCCCTACCCCATGATGGTGCGCGACTTCCAGAGCGTGATCGGCGAGGAATGCCTCCAGCAGATGCCCGAGATGCTGCAACGCGCAGGATGCCGCAGTGGCCAGCCCGATGCCGTCGTCGCCTGCGTGGGCGGCGGCAGCAATGCCATGGGCATTTTCTACCCCTACATCCCGCACGACGGCACGCGCCTGATCGGCGTCGAAGCTGCCGGCGAAGGCATGGACAGCGGCAAGCATTCGGCGTCGCTGCAAAAGGGCAGCCCCGGCGTGCTCCACGGCAACCGCACCTACGTGCTGCAGAACCAGGACGGCCAGGTCACCGAGACGCACAGCATCAGCGCCGGCCTGGACTATCCCGGCGTCGGCCCCGAGCATGCCTACCTCAAGGACATCGGTCGCGCCGAGTACGTGGGCATCACCGACACCGAAGCGCTGGCCGCCTTCCACTACCTGTGCCGCACCGAGGGCATCATTCCGGCGCTGGAGTCGAGCCACGCCGTGGCCTACGCCATGAAGCTGGCCAAGACGATGCGGCCCGACCAGTCCATCCTGGTCAGCCTGTCGGGACGCGGCGACAAGGACATCGGCACCGTGGCCGACCTGAGCCAGGCCGACTTCTACTGCCGCCCCAGCTGCCGCGGCCAGGCCGTCAAGGGCGGTACCGAACAGAAAGTCGAGTTGAAGAAATGAGCCGCATCGCTTCCACCTTCGCTGCCCTGCGGGCGCAAAAGCGCAAGGCCCTGATCCCCTTCGTCACGGCCGGTTTCCCCTACCCCGACATCACGCCCGAGCTCATGCACGGCATGGTGGCCGGGGGTGCCGACGTCATCGAACTCGGCGTGCCCTTCTCCGACCCCAGCGCCGACGGTCCGGTCATCCAGGCCGCGGGTGACAAGGCCCTGGCCGCGGGCATCGGCCTGCGCCAGGTACTGGAGATGGTGCGCAGCTTCCGCCTGAAGAACACCACCACGCCCGTCGTGCTCATGGGCTACGCCAACCCGATCGAGCGCTATGACCAGCTGCATCAGGCCAGTGGTCCCCACGCCTTCGTGCGGGAGGCCGCCGCCGCCGGTGTGGATGGCGTGCTGGTGGTGGACTATCCGCCGGAGGAGTGCGAAGGCTTCGCCGCCGCCCTGAAACAGCAGGGCCTGGACCTGATCTTCCTGCTGGCCCCGACCAGCACGGACGAGCGCATGGCCCAGGTGGCCCGCGTGGCCAGCGGCTACGTCTACTACGTCTCGCTCAAGGGCGTCACGGGCGCCGGCACGCTGGACACCGCCGCCGTGGAGGCCATGCTGCCCAGGATCCGCCAGCACGTGACCGTGCCAGTGGGCGTGGGCTTCGGCATCCGCGACGCGGCCAGCGCCCGCGCCGTCGGCCGGGTGGCCGATGCCGTCGTGATCGGCAGCCGCATCATCCAGCTGATCGCCCCCCTTCCGCGGGAACAAGTCGTTACCGCGGCGACGGGCTTCCTGCGCGAGATCCGCAGTGCTTTGGACGCATAATCGCGACCTGCCCGCCCGCACCAATTGGAATCCGACCCCAATTAAAGGATGACTTCATGAGTTGGCTCGAAAAACTGTTGCCGCCCAAGATCCAGCACACCGACCCGTCCGACCGGCGCAGCGTGCCCGAGGGCCTGTGGATCAAGTGCCCGAGCTGCGACAGCGTGCTCTACAAGACCGATCTGCAGCAGAACCAGAATGTCTGCCCGACCTGCGCGCACCATCACCGCATCGATGCGCGTACGCGCCTCAACCTGTTCCTGGACAACGAGGGCCGCTTCGAGATCGGCCAGGAAGTGCTGCCGGTCGACGCGCTCAAGTTCAAGGACAGCCGCAAGTACCCCGAGCGCCTCAAGGAGGCCCTGGAGGCGACGGGTGAGACAGACGCCCTGATCGTCATGGGCGGCGCGGTGCACGGCATCAGCCTGGTGGCCGCCGCCTTCGAGTTCGGCTTCATGGGCGGCTCCATGGGTTCGGTGGTCGGCGAACGCTTCGTGCGTGGCGTCGAGACTGCCATTGAGCAGAAGGTGCCGTTCCTGTGCTTCACCGCCACCGGCGGCGCCCGCATGCAGGAAGGCCTGCTGTCGCTGATGCAGATGGCCAAGACCAATGCGGCGCTCACGCGCCTGGCCAAGAAGGGACTGCCCTATATCAGCGTGCTGACCGATCCCACCATGGGCGGGGTGAGCGCCGGCTTCGCCTTCGTGAGTGATGTGGTAATCGCCGAGCCCAAGGCGCTGATCGGCTTTGCGGGACCCCGCGTGATCGAATCGACCGTGCGCGTCACTCTCCCCGAAGGCTTCCAGCGTGCCGAGTTCCTGCAGCAAAAGGGCGCCGTGGACTTCATCTGCGACCGCCGGGAACTGCGCAAGACCGTCGCCAGCACACTGGCCATGCTGCAGCGCCAGCCGGCCGATGCCGTGATCTGAGCCGACGCTGCTGCGTCAGCATGTCCACGGACAAGCCGGCCCAGGGCCGGCTTGTCCGTTTCAGAGCAGCGCCATGCCCTGGACGTGGCCCAGCACAATGGCGGCCACCTGCAGCAACACCAGCAGCACCAGGGGTGACAGGTCGATGCCACCCACCAGCGGGACGAAACGGCGGATCGGCGCGAGCACCGGTGCCACCAGGCGCTGGATGATGTCGGCCAGCACGCTGTGGGCCTGGACCCAGGACAGCACGGCATAGACGATGACCAGGCCGGTCAGGCCCGAGATTACCAGCCGCACGAGCCCGAATGCCGCCAGGATCAGCACCGAGAGGTAGCTGGCATTGAAATTCAGCAGCGCCCACAGCAGGGTGAAGAGCGCCAGTTCGACCAGATAGGCCGCCACCAGGCTGGCCAGATCCCAGCGGCCGGCGGCCGGCACGATGCGGCGCAGGGGCAGAACGAGCCAGTCTGTCAGGGCAAAGATGAAGCGCCCCAGCGGATTGCCCGAGCGGGCCGACATGGGGATGCGCTGGTGCTGCATGTACAGGCGCAGCAGGCACGCGCCGCCGAGCACGCCGGCAACGACCTCGAGCAGCAGGGAAACGATCTGGAACAGCATGGGAGCAAGGCCTGGGCAAGTCGTGAGGGTCGCCGCATGATAGCGTCATTAAAATAGCGGGTTTGGCTACATCCCGGTAGCCCCCACCCTGCCTGCCCATGTCTGAACAACAAACCACTCCTGCCGCGGACGAGAACCAGCTGATTGCCGAACGGCGCGACAAGCTCAAGGCCATCCGCCAGCAGCAGCACGAGGGCAAGGGCCCGGCCTTCCCCAACGACTTCAAGCCGGCCGACCGCGCTGCCGCCCTGTTCGATGCCCACGCCGGCCAGACCCCCGAGGGCCTGCTGGCCCAGGCCAGCCGCGCCAGCATTGCCGGCCGCATGATGCTCAAGCGCGTCATGGGCAAGGCCAGCTTCGCCACCCTGCAGGACAGCACGGGCCGCATCCAGATCTACGTCAAGCGCGACGAGGTCGGCGAGGAAGCCTACGAAGCCTTCAAGCACTGGGACCTGGGCGACATCGTGGCCGCCGAGGGTCTGGTCTTCAAGACCAAGACCGGCGAGCTCTCCATCCAGGCCAGCAGCGTGCGCCTGCTCACCAAGAGCCTGCGCCCCATGCCCGACAAGTTCCACGGCATCCATGACCAGGAGGTCAAGTACCGCCAGCGCTACGTGGACCTGATGACCGACGAGGAGGCGCGCAAGCGCTTCATCGCGCGCAGCAAGGCCGTGAGCTCGATCCGAGAATTCATGGTCTCGCACGGCTTCCTGGAGGTCGAGACGCCCATGCTGCACCCGATTCCCGGTGGCGCCAACGCCAAGCCCTTCATCACCCACCACAATGCGCTGGACCAGGAAATGTTCCTGCGCATCGCGCCCGAGCTCTACCTCAAGCGCCTGATCGTGGGCGGCTTCGAGCGCGTGTTCGAGATCAACCGCAACTTCCGCAACGAAGGCATCTCGGTACGCCACAACCCCGAGTTCACCATGATGGAGTTCTATGCGGCCTACTGGGACTACCAGGACCTCATGACCTTCACCGAGGGCCTGGTGCGCCATGCCGCCCAGCAGGCCGTGGGCACGCTGCAGCTGGGCTACGGCGGCAAACCCGTGGACCTGGCCAGGCCCTTCGAGCGCCTGACCATCCGCGAGGCCATCATCCGCCACAGCGAGGCCGGCAGCGCCTACGTGGACGACAGTGAATGGCTCACCCGGGCCCTGAAGAAGCTGGGCCTGAACGAAGAGAAGGACAAGCTCTCCACCCGCTCCCTGGCCTCACTGCAGGTGCTGTACTTCGAGGAAGTGGTGGAGGAAAAGCTCTGGCAGCCCACCTTCATCTGCGAGCATCCGGTGGAGATCTCGCCACTGGCCCGCGCCAGCGACACCCGCCCGGAAGTGACCGAACGCTTCGAGCTCTACATCACGGGCCGCGAGTTCGGCAACGGCTTCTCCGAGCTCAACGACGCCGAGGAACAGGCCTCACGTTTCCATGGACAGGTGGCGGCCAAGGACAGCGGTGACGACGAAGCCATGTTCTTCGACCACGACTTCGTGCGGGCACTCGAATACGGCATGCCGCCCACGGGCGGCTGCGGCATCGGCATCGACCGCCTGATGATGCTGCTGACCGACAGCCCGAGCATCCGCGACGTCATCCTCTTCCCGGCGCTGCGCCGCGAGGGCTGACCCCGCTCTGTCCTGCCTGCACCATGAACCCGACCCAGGGCGATCGCACAGGCAGGACGGCAGGCAGCAGCGGGCTGCTCAGCCCTGAGCACATTGCACTGATCGCCGGGGGGATCTCCGCCATCGTCGCCTCGCGCGACGCTGCGCATCGCCCCAGCCTGATGCGGGCCGTCGGCACGGACATCAGCCCGGACGGGCGGCGCATCACGGTCTACCTGAACCGTCCCGCCTCGGTGCAATTGCTGGCTGACCTGCAAGCCACCGGCCTGATCGCCGTGGTGTTCAGCGAACCCAGCACGCACCGCACCTTGCAGGTCAAGGCGCGGCAGGTGACCACGCGTCCGGCCCAGCCTGAGGAGCAGGCCCTGCTGCAGCGTTACCTGCGCGCGATGGAAGCCCAGCTCGCCCAGGTGGGCATCCGGGCGGAACAGGCACGTGCGATGCTGGGCCATCAGCTCGCAGACCTGGTGGCCGTGAGCTTCACACCGGAGGAAGCCTACGACCAGACGCCCGGTCCGCGCGCCGGCGCCCGGCTCGGTGTCACGGAGCATCGGTCGTGAGCGCCATCAGGCTGGACGACATCCGCCCCTGTCTGGAAGGGATCATTCCCGCCATCATCGCCACCTGCGCGCCGGATGGCACACCAAATGTCGCGTACCTCTCGCAGGTCTACTACGCCGACCCGGACCATGTGGCCCTGTCGTTCCAGTTCTTCAACAAGACGCGGCAGAACATCCTGGCCCACCCGCTCGCCACCCTGCTGCTGCTGCACCCGCAGACCTTCGCCTTCTACCGCCTGCAGATCCGTTACCTGCACACGCAGACCGAAGGCGCGCTGTTCGAGAGCATGCGCGCGCAACTCGCCGGCATCGCCTCGCACAGCGGCATGGCCGAGGTGTTCGAGCTCAAGGGGACGGATCTGTATGCCGTCGAGGCCATCGAGCAGGTCCCCGGCGACAGCCTGCCGGCGCCGGCCACGCCCGCCGGCCCGCTCGGTCGTGTGCGCCGTTGCAGCGAGCAGCTCACGCGCTGCACCACGCTGGACGAGGCCTTGAATGCCGTGATGGCCGGCCTGGGCCGGGAGCTCGGGATCGACCACGCCATGGTCCTGCTGCTCGACCCGGTCCTGCAACGCCTGTACACGGTGGCCAGCCATGGCTATGCCAGCTCCGGTGTCGGCTCCGAGATCGCGCTGGGCCAGGGCGTGATCGGCATGGCTGCCCAGGCGCGCACGCCCGTACGCATCACGCACATGACCAGCGCCAGCCTCTACAACCATGCCGTACGCCGCACGCTGGCCGCCACGCCGGGGCTGCGCCTCGATACCGACATCCCCTACCCGGGCCTTGCGCAGCCGCAGAGCCAGATGGCCGTGCCCATCATCTCGGCCGGGCGATTGCTGGGGGTCATCTTCGTCGAAAGCACCGAGGAGTTGCGTTTCACCTTCGAGGACGAGGATGCACTGGTGGCCCTGGCCGGTCATCTTGGTGCGGCCGTCGAGCTGCTGCGCCTGGACAGCGACGCACCAGGCCCCGCGACGCCGGCTATTGATCCGGCCTGCGCCCGCACCGACATCCAACTGCATGTGCACCGCTACCGCAGCAACAACAGCGTCTTTCTCAACGACACCTACCTGATCAAGGGCGTGGCCGGCGCGATCTTCTGGAAGCTGGTCCAGGACTACCGCCAGCGCGGCCGCACTGCCTTCAGCAACCGCGAGCTGCGCCTGGACCCGGCCATCGGTCTGCCCGACGTGGTGGACAACCTCGAGGCCCGGCTGATCCTGTTGCAGCGCCGCCTGGCCGAGCAGCCCCACCCGCTGCGGATCGAAAAGACAGGGCGGGGCCAGTTCCGGCTTTGCGTCGGCGCGCAGCTGGCACTCAGCGAATCCGCCTGAGGGCCGGCCTGCGCGCCACAGCGCGTCAGGCCGCCATCAGGCCCGGCACCGGCGGCAGGTCCAGGCCGCGGGCCAGTTTGGCCCATTCAGCCTCGCACAGATGCGGCCGCACCCGTGCCAGCGCGGCCATGAAGGCCGGTGCAGGCGCATGCGCCTGCATGTCGCCCAGCACCGCCAGGCGCTCGGCCGGCGCCATCGCAGGGATCATCCAGCGCAGCACGGTCAGGTTCTCCTCCGGGGGCAACGAAGCCACCAGCCGGGCATGCAGCTGGAGCAGCTCCTCGTCACTGTAGTGCGCCCACAGCGACTGGTTGTGCGCGGTTTCCTCGACATGCATGTGCTCGAAGTTGTGGGCGACGAACAGCGCCAGCTGGCGGTAGAGCGCCAGCGCCAGACGCGCCCGTACGGCACCGCGGCTCTCGCGCATCACTTCCACGGCATCCCTCAGGCGTGCGATGGCGTCGCCATGCTCGTGGTGCTCCTGCGCGATCCGGTCGCTCGCGCCCGGGTCACGGGCCTCGATCGCTGTGTGCACGAACTCGTTCTCGTGCAGCAGGTGCGCGGCACAGACATCCGCCAGTTCCAGCACGCGCGCGCCGAGCTGTGCCACGTCGGCTTCATCCTCGGGGTCCAGCCGCCCCAGCGCCACCAGGACGTCGGTCATCAGGGCACGCAAAGCCTTGTGGATGCCGGCATACAGGTCCACACGTGCCGGAGCCGCCGCAGAGGCCACAGAGGCCAGGCGCAGCATTTCTTGGCTGTCGATCTTCATGATTTCCTTCCTGCTCGCCCGCGCTCTCGCGCAGGCCGGGTTTCGCCCCCGCCCACCCCGGGCAGGAACATGCAGAAAGTCTAGGAAACGATGCGCGCCAGCGTTCCTAAGTATTGCCTAGCGCAACCCTAAATAAATGCTAAATGTCGGCAGAGCAGCCGCTCAGGCTGTCAGCAGGCGGGGGACAGGGGCGCGCTCGACGACGAACATGTGCATGGCATCGGCCATGCGCTGGGCCTGCTCCTGCAGGCTGGCGGAAGCCGCTGCGGCCTGCTCGACGAGCGCCGCATTCTGCTGCGTCATCTGCTCCAGCTGCCCCATGGACTGGTTGACACCGCCGATTTCACCGGACTGCAAACCGGCATCCCTGGTGATGGTCTGGACCATGCGGCTTGCCGTCTGAACCTGCTGCACGATCTGCGCCATGGCGTCGCCGGCCTGCTGCACCAGGCGCACGCCTGCGGCCACCTGCCCCTGGCTGCCGTCGATCAGGGTCTTGATCTCGCGTGCGGCGACGCCCGAACGCTGGGCCAGCGTGCGCACCTCGGCCGCCACGACGGCAAACCCCCTTCCCTGCTCACCGGCACGCGCGGCCTCCACGGCAGCGTTCAGGGCCAGGATGTTGGTCTGGAAGGCAATGCCATCGATCACTGCGACGATGTCGGCAATGCGCAGGCTGGAGCGCTCGATGCCCTGCATGCTGTGCACCACCTGCTGCACCAGCTGGCCGCCCTGTTCGGCCGAGGTGGCCGCCTCGCCGGCGATGCGGCTGGCGACGGTAGCGGACTGCGCCGTGGTGCGTACCGAGCCGGCCAGACTGTCCAGCGACGCAGCCGCCTGTTGCAGGCTGGCGGCCGCCTGCTCGGTACGCGTGCTCAGATCGATGTTGCCGCTCGCAATCTGCGCGCTGGCCCCGGTGATGCTGTCGGCCGCCTCGCGCATCTCACGGATCATGGCCTGCAGGGCTGCCACCATGCTGTTGAAGTCGCCCGACATGCGGCCGAGCTCGTCCTGCGAGTCCACCGCCACGACCTGCGAGAGATCGCCGCCACGCACCCGGGCGATGCCCCCCGTCAGCTGGCCCAGCGGCGCACGGATCCGTGCCAGCAGTCGACGGCCCAGCAGCAGGCCGCTGCCCACCGCAAACAGCAAGCCCAGGCCCACGATCCAGAACAGTTGCCGGACTGCCCCACCCACCTCGCGTCCGCCAGCCTCCGTCTGCAGCCGATTGCGCTCGATGGCGAGGCGGATGTCCCCCTCGGCGGCGAGGGCAGCCTGCACCGGGACCTGGATCTCCTCCTCGAACACGGCCTGATCCAGGATCTCGCCGCGCTCGATCGCGGCGATGCTCCTGGCCACCGCCGAGCGGTAGGTGGCCAGGCTGGCACCCCCCTGGCGCAGCCGCTCGGCCAGTTCGGCATCGGCCTCGGCGGAAATCGCCAGCTGCAGCAAGCCCGTGGTCTCGGCCTCATGCCGCTTCCACTCGCCGATGCGCTGCGGCACACGGTCCATCTTCATCAACAGATCGATGGAGATGTCCTTTTCAGCCCGCCGCAGCAGCAAAAGATGCTGCTGGATGCTCGCCAGCCGCACCAGTTGTACCAGGTCGCCGTCCACAGTCTGATGGGTTCGGGCCTGGATGCCACGGACCGACCAGACCGTGAAGCCGCCGACCAGCATGAACAGCCCCACCAGCAGCGCAATCGTCATGGCTATGCGCTGAAGCAGCGTCAGGCCTCGTCCCGTCATGTCTTCTCTCCAGCGAGGCCGGCCTGAAATGGCCATCAACCTGTCACTGGCGGAAAGTTTATGAAGGAAAGATGTCAGGAATATGACGCGCGGCCACCCCTGGAGCCGAGTGGCGTCAGGGCAGAAGATCGAGCGCGTGCATGTAGGCCGGGCTGACCATGAGCTCGTCCCAGTCAGGCGCCGGCGTCTGCGGCAGCAGGGCCAGGCGGCGCGCCTCGCTGTCGTCGTGCGGCTGCCAGCGGCCCTTGAGCTGGGCCTCGCTGAGTCCGTCGATCAGGGTGTCCACGGCCTCGCCGCCATCGAGCGACTGGTTGCACAGCAAGACCATGTCGCAACCGGCTCCCAGCGCGGTGACGGCCGCCTCGACGTAGCTGACCTCGCGGCCGTCGATCACGCGGGCGCCGGCCATGCTGAGGTCGTCACTGAAGACCGCGCCCTGGAAATGCATCCGGCCACGCAGAATGTCGCCCAGCCATCTCGCCGAGAAACCGGCGGGCCGGGCATCCACCTTCGGGTAGATCACGTGCGCCGGCATCACACCATCCAGTGCAGTGCTCAGCCAGCCGTAGGGCGCGGCATCGTCGGCCAGGATGGCCTTGAGGCTGCGTCTGTCCACAGGGATCTCGGTGTGCGAGTCCGCCTTCACATAGCCATGGCCGGGAAAGTGCTTGCCGCAGCTGGCCATGCCAGCCAGCCGCAGGCCGTGCATCAGGCTCTTGGCCAGCAGCGTGACGACACGGGGGTCACGACCGAAGGCGCGGTCGCCGATGACGCCGCTTTCACCGTAGTCCAGGTCCAGCACTGGCGTGAAGCTGAAGTCCACGCCACAGGCGCGCAGCTCGCTGGCCAGGACATAGCCGCAGGCGGTGGCCGAGTTGGTCGCGCCGAGTGGGTCGTGCAGCCAGAGCTCGCCCAGCGCGCGCATGGGCGGCAGGTGCGTGAAGCCACCCGTGCGAAAGCGCTGTACGCGCCCGCCTTCGTGGTCAACACAGATGAGCAGATCACCCCGGACGGCCTTGATCTCGGCGCACAGGGCCGCGAGCGTGGCGCGGTCCTGCCAGTTGCGGGCAAACAGGATCATCCCGCCAACCAGCGGGTGGGCAAGTCGGCGGCGGTCGTCGGCGGTCAGGGACACACCAGCGATGTCGATGATCAGGGGAGCGTGCTGGCGCATGGTGGCCTCTCGGAGTTCAGTAGTTGGGCAGTTCGCTCGGCATGGTGGACACCTTCTCCACCACGACGAAGCTGGCGGCGTAATCGGTCTCGTCGGTCACGCTCACGTGCGCGCGCAGGCCCTGCGCCTCGAACCAGCGCTTGAGCTCGCCATGCAGCACGATGACGGGCTGGCCGCTGGGGAGCTTGTCGACTTCGCAGGAACGCCACGTCATGGGCATGCGCATGCCCAGGCCGACGGCCTTGGAGAAGGCCTCCTTGGCCGAGAAGCGCGTGGCCAGGTAGCGCAGGCCGCGCTCGGGCCAGCGCGCGCTGCGGGCGCGCCAGGTGGCGAACTCGGCCTCGCTGAGCACACGTTGGGCAAACCGCTCGCCATGTCGCTCCATGCTCAGCTTGATGCGGCGCACGTCGCAGATGTCGGTTCCGATGCCGTAGATCATCTGGTGGCGGCGTCGATGCAGCGCAGGTAATCCTGAACCGTGGCGCCGTAGCCCAGTTCCAGGGCATCGGCCATCAGGGCATGGCCGATCGACACCTCGGTCACGCCCGGCACGCGACGCAGGAACTCGGTCAGGTTGTCGCGGTTCAGGTCATGCCCCGCATTGACCCCCAGACCGGCATCGAGCGCCGCCTGGGCGGCCGCAGCGTAGCGTTGGAGCTGGGCCTCCTGGCTGGCATGGCCCCAGGCTGCGGCATACGGTTCGGTGTACAGCTCCACGCGATCGGCACCAACGGCACGGGCCTGCGCCATCTGTTCGGGCAGGGGGTCCATGAACAGGCTCACGCGCACGCCCAGCGCGTGGCACTCGGCAATCAGCGGGCGCAGGCGCTCGGCGTCCTGCGGGAAGGTCCAGCCGTGGTCACTGGTGAACTGGCCCTCGGCGTCGGGCACGAAGGTGGCCTGATGCGGGCGAACCTGGCGGATGAAGTCCATCAAGTTGTGGAAGGGGTTGCCCTCGATGTTGTATTCGCGACCGGGCCAGTCCTGCATCAGCGCAGCCAGATCGAACACGTCCTGGGCCCGGATGTGGCGTTCGTCCGGCCGGGGATGCACGGTGATGCCGTGCGCCCCGGCCTGCAGGCACAGGGTGGCGGCACGCGTGACACTGGGGATGCCGAGGTGGCGCGTGTTGCGCACCAAGGCCACCTTGTTGACATTGACGGATAGCGCGGTTTTGGTCATGTTTTGCTGCCGGGCTGCGCCAAAGAAAAACACGCCCCGAAGCCCCAGTGCAGTGCAGGGCGGGGCCGCGTTTGGGGCAGCGAATGACACGTAGTGAGGGGAGTGGGGGGCATTTTCATAAGGACTGGAGATCTACCATCATCTGCCGGGTACGCAGCGTCCCGACGCCGCAATGGTAATGGAGCAGGGCCCGCAGCTGTGGTTTGAGTTCGCCCATCACTGCAGCACAGGCGCGCAGGGTATCGGTGAACGGAGTGCCCGTTTCCAGCGCCTGCTGCAGGGCAAGCCACTGCGCACCAGCCAGTGCAGCACGATCGGCCGGCCCCTGCATGCGCAGGCCGCCTTCCGGCACCAGCGTGTAGCGGGCATCGGCCTGCAGCGGCACCAGGGCCAGGGTCTGGAGATCGAGACGCGGAAGCAACCCGATTTCGCGCAGCAACAGCAGCTCGAAGGTACGCAGCGCAGCCTCGAGCACCTCCTCGTGGCCGGAAGCCAGCACGCGGACCACGCTGGCATAGACGTCGAACAGAGCCGGATGCGGATCGTCGCGTGCCAGCAGCTGCAACAGCAGTTCGTTGAGATAGTAACCCGAGAGCAGCGCCTCACCCGTGGGCATGACGTGCCCGCCCATCCACTCGGCACTCTTGAGGGTACGGATTTCGGACTCGCCACCATAGCTCAGCTGCAGCGGCTGCAGGGGCAGGAGCACCGGACGGAACCCGGAGCTGGGCCGCTTGGCACCCTTGGCGACCAGGGCGATACGGCCATGATGGCGCGTCAAGACCTCCAGGATCAGGCTGGTCTCGCTCCAGTCGTAGCGATGCAGCACGAAAGCCGGTTCATCGCTGATGCGCTTGGTGGCCATGCCGCCGCCCTGCTACGTCACTCGTAGCCGAAAGAACGTACCCGTGCCTCGTCGTCCGCCCAACCCGAGCGCACCTTGACCCAGAGCTCGATGAAGACCTTGGCGTCCATCAGCTTCTCCAGTTCGACGCGCGCCTCGGTGCCGATGCGCTTGATGCGCTCGCCCTTGTCCCCGATGACCATGGCCTTGTGGCCGTCGCGCTCGACGACGATGGTGGCGGCGATGCGCACCAGGCGCTTCTGGCCCGGTTTCTGCGGCGCCTCTTCCTCGAACTTCTCGATCACCACGGTCGAGGTATAGGGCAGTTCATCACCGGTCAGCCGGAACAGCTTCTCGCGCACGATCTCGCTGGCCAGGAATTTCTCGCTGCGGTCGGTCAACTCGTCCTCGTCGTACCACCAGTCCTGCTGGGGCAGGTATTTTTCACAGATGGCGTACAGGCGCTCGATGTCCCTGGAATTCTTCGCCGACAGCGGCACGATCTCGGCGAAGGGGTGACGCTGCTGCATCTCCTGCAGCCAGGGGGCGATCTCCGCACGGCGGTGCACGGTGTCGAGCTTGTTGGCCAGCAGCAGCACGGGCACACCCTCGCCCAGCAGCTTGAGCACCCGTTCGTCGGCCTGGTTGAACTGGCCGGCCTCGACCACGAACAGCACCAGATCCACGTCGCCCACCGCCCCCTGGACCGTCTTGTTCAGCGAGCGGTTGAGTGCGTTGTTGTGCCGGGTCTGGAAGCCTGGTGTGTCGACAAAGACGAACTGCGTGGCGCCCACCGTCCGGATGCCGGTGATGCGGTGGCGCGTGGTCTGAGCCTTGCGCGAGGTGATGCTGATCTTCTGCCCGACCAGAGCATTGAGCAGGGTGGACTTGCCGACATTGGGCTTGCCGACGATGGCCACCAGGCCGCAGCGCCGGGGTGCGGCGGCATCATCCGTGGAGGTCTGGGTTGCTTCGTTCATCCGGCTCTGCTCCTGGCCTTGACGGTCTGCAGTACGGCGGCCGCAGCCGCCTGCTCGCCGGCCCGGCGTGAATTGCCGATGCCGCGCTCGGTCACGTGGAGATCGAGGACCTCGCATTCGACATCAAAAGTCTGGCGGTGGGCCGCTCCCAGCGTACCCACCACCCGGTACAGGGGCAGGCGAAGCTTGCGCGCCTGCAGCCACTCCTGCAATTCGGTCTTGGCGTCCTTGGCACTGGCTTCCATCTGGGGATTGATTTCCACAGCCTGGAAGAGCCGGTGCACCAGGGCCTGGGCGGCCGCATAGCCGGCATCCAGATAGACCGCGCCGATCACCGCTTCCAGCGCATCGGCCAGGATCGAAGGGCGACGGCTGCCGCCCGAGCGCACCTCCCCCTCGCCCAGCCGCACGATGTCGGGCAGACCCAGGCCCACGGCCAGCTGGTGCAGCGTTTCCTGCTTGACCAGATTGGCGCGGATGCGGGACAGATCGCCCTCGGGCAATGCACTCAGCCGCTGGTACAACAGGTCGGACACAGCCAGGTTCAACACGGAGTCACCCAGGAACTCCAGCCGCTCGTTGTGGTCGGCGGAAAAACTCCGGTGCGTGACGGCACGCCCGAGCAGCCCAGGATCCGCGAAGTGGTGCTGCAGCCGCTGCTGCAGTGCGCTCAGTCCATCAGCCACGCTATTTGGACTGGCCTTCGTACTTGAGCGTCAGCCAGGCGGGGCCGGCCAGATGGATCTCGCGCTCGTAGGAGAAGCTCGCCACGATCTTGTCGCCTTCCTTGCTGACCTCGAGGTCCTTGCCGCTGATGGATTTGATGTCGTCGATCTGTGCCGCCTTGTCAAAGATCATGCGTACATCGGCCACCGAACTGCCCTCCGCCGCTGCCTTGGTCGCCGCCTTGTGGATGGCCTGCAACTCGATCAGGGTCGGAACGACCTGCGCCACCACGACCCCGGTCACAGCCAGGATGCCGCCGACGAACAGCAAACCCAGAAAAGTGATGCCACGCTGCCCAGACTTCAGTTGTCTTGTCATGTTGTTCCCCGTCTTTTGATAGATCAGCCTCAGTTGAATGACCCGATGCGCTTGAGGTTGCCGAAATTCATCCAGACAAAGAAGGCCTTGCCCACGATGTTCTGCTCCGGAACGAAGCCCCAGTAGCGCGAATCCTGTGAATTATCTCGATTGTCGCCCATCATGAAATAGTGCCCCGGCGGGACCTTGCAGATCACGCCCTCGATGCTGTAGCGGCAGTTCTCACGGTACGGGAAATCACCGATTTCCAGCTCGGAAATCCCGCCACGGCGGCTGTCGTCATTGAGCAAGCGGTGCGGCTGGTCACCCAGGGTCTCCTCGAACTGACGCGAGTAGCGCATGGTGTCCTCATCGAAGAATTCGGGCAGTTCCCGGGTGGGCACGAGCTGGCCGTTGATGCGCAGCCGCTTGTTCAGATAGGCCACTTCATCGCCTGGAACCCCGATCACCCGCTTGATGTAGTCCTGGCTGGGACGCAGCGGGTAGCGGAACACCATGACGTCCCCGCGCTGCGGAGGATTGCCTTCGGTGACCTTCGTATTGATGACTGGCAGGCGGATGCCGTAATGGAATTTGTTGACCAGGATCAGGTCACCCACCAGCAGGGTCGGGATCATGGACCCGGAAGGAATCTTGAAGGGCTCGAACAGGAACGAGCGCAGCAGGAACACCGCCACGATGACGGGGAACAGGCCGGCGGTCCAGTCCAGCCACCAGGGCTGCATCAGCAGCCGCTCACGGGCCCGGGCCAGTTCCCCCCCTTCGTCGGTCGCAATTCCCTGCTGCTGCAGGCCGACACGACGCTGCAGCGCTTCGGCCTCCAGCCTCGCCGCCGCCGCCTGGCGTTGCGGCAGGAAATGAAAGCGCTCGGCCAGCCAGTACAGGCCCGTGACGGCCGAGGCCAGGAAGAGCAGCAGGGCGAAATTGCCTTCGATGACGCCGAAATACCAGGCGCCGATGTAGCCGGCGAAGGCCGCAAGAACGATGGAGGTCAGGAAAGGCATCATTCCTCCACCTGCAAAATGGCCAGAAAGGCCTCCTGCGGCACTTCGACCGAACCGATCTGCTTCATGCGTTTCTTGCCTGCTTTCTGTTTCTCGAGGAGCTTGCGCTTGCGGCTGATGTCGCCACCGTAACATTTTGCCAGCACGTTCTTGCGCAGGGCCTTGATGTTTTCGCGGGCGATGATGTTGGCGCCGATCGCCGCCTGGATGGCCACGTCGAACTGCTGGCGGCTGATGATCTCGCGCATCTTGGCTGCCACGGCACGGCCCCGATAGGGCGCCTGGCTGCGGTGCACGATGATGGACAGGGCATCGACCTTCTCGCCGTTGAGCAGGATGTCGACCTTGACCACGTCGGAAGCCCGGTACTCCTTGAACTCGTAGTCCATGCTGGCATAGCCCCGGCTGACCGACTTGAGCTTGTCGAAGAAGTCCAGCACGATCTCGCCCAGCGGCAGCTCATAGGTCAGCATGACCTGGCGGCCATGGTAGGCCATGTTGAGCTGCACGCCGCGCTTCTGGTTGGCAAGCGTCATGACCGGCCCGACGTATTCCTGCGGCATGTACAGGTGCACGGTCACGATGGGCTCCCGGATCTCCTGGATTCGGGCCTGGTCCGGCATCTTGGACGGGTTTTCCACCATGATGATTTCGCCATCGCCCTTGAGCACCTGGTAGACCACGCTGGGTGCGGTGGTGATCAGATCCTGGTCGAACTCGCGTTCCAGCCGCTCCTGCACGATTTCCATGTGCAGCAGGCCCAGGAAGCCGCAACGGAAGCCGAAACCCAGGGCTTGCGACACCTCGGGCTCGAAGTGCAGGGAGGCGTCGTTGAGCTTGAGCTTTTCCAGGCTGTCGCGCAGGGCGTCGTACTGGTTCGCCTCCGTCGGATACAGGCCGGCGAACACCTGCGGCTGGATCTCCTTGAAGCCGGGCAGCGCCTCGACGGCCGGCCCGGCGTTGTTGGGCAGCTTCTTTTCCAGTGTCACGGTGTCGCCAACCTTGGCGGCCTGCAATTCCTTGATACCGGCGATGATGTAGCCCACCTCGCCCGCATTCAGGGAGTCACGCGGCTGGTTGGCCGGCGTGAACACGCCCAGGCTGCCTGCCTCGTAGACCAGATTGGCAGCCATGAGCCTGATCCGCTCGCCTTTGAGCAGGCGGCCGTCGACCACCCGCACCAGCATGACCACGCCGACATAGCTGTCGAACCAGCTGTCGATGATCATGGCGCGCAACGGCCCTTCAGGATCTCCCTTGGGCGCCGGGATCCGCGCCACGATGGCCTCCAGGATCTCGTCCACCCCCATGCCGGTCTTGGCCGAGCAGGGAATGGCCTCGGAAGCGTCGATGCCGATCACGTCCTCGATCTCCTCCTTGGCGCGCTCCGGATCGGCCTGCGGCAGATCCATCTTGTTGAGCACCGGCACCACCTCCACACCCAGGTCGAGCGCGGTGTAGCAGTTGGCGACTGTCTGCGCCTCGACACCCTGGCTCGCATCGACCACCAGCAAGGCGCCCTCGCAAGCCGAGAGCGAACGGCTGACCTCGTAGGAGAAGTCCACGTGGCCGGGCGTATCGATCAGATTCAGGTTGTAGACCTGACCGTCACGCGCCTTGTATTGCAGCGCAGCGGTCTGCGCCTTGATGGTTATCCCACGCTCTTTCTCGATATCCATGGAGTCGAGCACCTGCGCCTCCATCTCGCGCTCTTCCAGTCCGCCACAGCGCTGGATCAAGCGGTCTGCGAGCGTCGATTTGCCATGATCGATGTGCGCGATGATCGAAAAATTTCTGATGTGCTTCATCAAGGGAAACGCTTAAGTGATTGAATTTAAAAAGACGCGGGCATGAAAAAAGGGCGCGTCGGGTTGTGACGCGCCCTGAACCAACAATCTATGGCAACTGCGATAGTTGGAGCTTCATTGTAGGCAAAAAGCTCGCCCCGTACAGTCCAAAAAATCGCCAAAACAGCTCGTTGCAACGTCACAACAAAAACTTATAAACAACTTATCAACAATATTCGCGCTCAGTTTTATGAACAACTTGTGGGCGATCTGTGAATCAATTCGATCGGCGGGGAAACTATCCCGTATGGTGGACTCAGGGCGGCGCATTATGCCGATATAAGGCACTCGAGCCCCGATATTCTAACCAAACCGTCGCTGCCCACATAAAAAGTCAGTGAACACAAACTTTTATTTTTTACGGCGAGGTAAGAAAAACTTCAGGAAAATTTTTCCCGGGGTGAAGCAAATCAGACAAAAGCCCCCTACCCGGATCGGGATTGGGGGCTTGTGCGCGTCGGGATCGTGTCAGCGCGTGGGCCGGATCACTGCATACTGCGCCCACTCGCCGCGACGGAACAGCACATGGACCACCTTGTCCTTGTCGAGCCGTGCCAGAACGGCCTCGAATTCGCGCACGCTGGAGACCTCCACATTGGCCAGTGCGATGATCACGTCGCCCTGGCGCAGGCCGGCCCGGGCGGCCGCATCAATTGCCGAATCCACCTGCACACCGCCACGCAGTTTGAGCTGCTTCTTCTGCGCCTCGGAAAGATCGCTCACCAGCAGGCCCAGCGCCTGTCCAGCCTGCGTGCTGCGGGTGGTGGTCTCCGGCTCCTTCTTCTGGGCCACCGGCGTCTCGGCCTCGAACTCCCCGATCGTGACCGTGAGATCCCGGGTACTGCCGCGGCGGAATACGGTCAGGGTGCTGCGCGTACCGGGCTTGATATTGCCCACCATGCGGGGCAGATCCGTGGCCTTCTCGATCGGCTTGCCGTCCAGGCGGATGATGATGTCGCCCGCCTCCACGCCGGCCTTGTCGGCCGGCGCACCCGATTCGACGTTGCGCACCAGGGCCCCCTGCGGCTTGCCCAGGCCGATGGCTTCGGCGACTTCCTTGGTCACCTGGTCGATCTGCACACCGATGCGCCCCCGGGTCACGCGCCCGGTGCTCCGTAGCTGCTCGCTCACGCGCATGGCCTCGTCCATGGGGATGGCAAAGGCAATGCCCATGTAGCCACCGGAACGCGAATAGATCTGGCTATTGATGCCGACCACCTCGCCGCGCAAGTTGATCAGCGGACCACCCGAGTTGCCCGGATTGATCGCCACGTCCGTCTGGATCAGCGGCAGGTAGTCGCCGGTGTCGCGCTGCTTGGCGCTGACGATGCCGGCCGTCACGGTGTTCTCCAGCCCGAAGGGGGAGCCTATGGCCATGACCCACTCCCCCACCTTCAGGCGGTTCACGTCGCCAACCTTGACCGCCGGCAGCCCCCCGGCCTCGATCTTGACCACGGCCACGTCGGTACGCTTGTCGGCACCGACGATCCGGGCCTTGAACTCGCGCTTGTCGGTCAGCGTGACCAGCACTTCGTCGGCGCCCTCCACCACGTGGGCATTGGTCATGATGTATCCATCCGCACTCAGGATGAAGCCCGAACCCACCCCCCGCGGCCTGTCCTCGGGCTGCGGCCGGCCCGGACGAGGGGCCTGGCGCGGCAGATTCGGCGGCACCGGCAGTCCGAAGCGGCGGAAGAACTCGAGCATCTCCTCATCCATCTCGGCGTCGGACTCGGGACGGTTGCCAGCCTTCTCCAGCGTCCGGATATTCACCACCGAAGGACCAACCTGCTCGACCAGCGACGTGAAATCCGGCAATTCGCGGCTCTGGGCCGTGGCCGGACGTCCCGACAGCAAGGCGGCGACCAGCAGCAGGGCAAAGCCCCAGCGCCAGGACAGGCGCCGGGGTGAAACGAAGGGATGACTCAGACTGGCGGCAGATGCAGACATGCTTGACCTCTCAATACACACGCGTCGAATTTAGCGAAACCGAGAAAACACGATATCAGCTGGGGACTCAGCGCGTCCGCGCTAGTCCTTGGGCAAAGGCCTGTAGCGTCGCCGCCGGCACCTCGCCAACCACTGTGAGCCACCAGGGGCCGCCCGGCGCATCCAGACGACGCATCAGCGTGTGGGTCGCCCCCATGGAAAGCAGGCCGTCCTGCGCGTGTCGGCGGGCCTCATACGGCTCGATGAACAGGGACACGGTTGCCAGGCCGTCGGAGAACACCCACTGCAAGGCGGGGACCGCCTCGGCCACAGGCCGGCGATAACAACTCACAGGCTGAAAACCGGACACCGGACGCCTCAATTCCCAGCCCTCGGCTGCCGCCGTGGTCTTGATCAACTCGGGCTTGTGCACCTTGTAGCCCTCGGTGTCGCCCATCATCCGCTGCAGCTTGTCCATGCTGACCGGGGCATCGAGTTGCAGTTCTGAGAAGGCCACCTGTTCCAGCACACGGCCCTGTGCGTCGAGTGTCTGCAGCCTGATCACCAGGCCGGTCTTGCGCTCACTCCATATGCGATAGCCGAAACGCAGGCTGTCGCGGGGCTGGAGCTGCAGCACATCGGCATCGAAGCCGGCCACGCGCTCGAAACCCTCCTGGCGTGCGCTGTAATACTTTTCGATGTCTGCATCCGGCGCCTTCAGCAGGTTCGGGAAATGCCCCAGAGACTCGCGCTTTTCCGAAACCGCCACCCGACTCTGGGGCGAGAAGATGACCACCTCGTCGTTGCGCCTGAACGTGGAGCGCGGGGTCCCCGTGAGCGACTCCACGCGCTCGACCTGCTGCGTGCCGTCACAGACATGCCAGACCCGGGCACTCGCCATGCTGTTGCCTGAGGTGACCACCAGCGTGCCCACATAGGCGCGACGCCGCGAGGCCTCGTGCATGCGCAACAACCACTCGGAAAGGCTGCGCTCAGGCTGGACGGGCTGCGCCTTGGCCACCCCGGCTGCCGGCTCGCCCGCCGCGGACCAGGGAATCAGGCCTGCCAGCACGAGCAGCACCGAGAATAAGGCCGTCTTCTGGAACATGATGGCAACCGGCGAATTCAGCGGGCGGGCCGCTCAAACGTGGCGTTGCGCAGGAAGCCGGCCGGCACCTGCAGCGCCGAACTGCCGCCCAGTTGCTGGTGTGCCGCCAGCCACTGGTCCAGCCGCGGGTCACGAATCATCACGGCAACGTCCGCATCGGCCACTGGCACAGCCTGCCCGGGCTGCTGCAATGCCAGTTGGGGCGTGGCAGCGGATCCGCTGCGGTCGCCCACCAACTGCCAGCCCAGTACGGCAGCAGCGGTCAGCGTGCTCAGGCCGGCCACCAGCTTCCAGCGCCACACCCTGTCGTTGGCACTGGGCACCGAAGACGGCAACAGGGGCTTCGCATCAGCAATCGGCCGCTCCGGCGAGTCCTCGAGCTTGCGGCGCAGGCGGGCTGTAAATTCGGGGTCATGCGCCGCCAACGGCACACCGGCACCCGCACGCAACACGTCGCCGATGAGATGGTAGGTGTGCCAGCGCTCGCGCGCCACACCATCGGCCTCCAGCAGCGCCAAGGCTGATCCGAGTTCATTTTCCAGCAGTTCGCCGTCGGCCAAGGCCGAGGCCAGCTCGAAGGCATCCCCAGTGTCGTGTGTCATCTTGTCCTGCATCACTCAACGCCCTACCAACGTTTGCCCGACTGGTGCTCCAGCAGCGGCTTCACCCGCGCCGATATCGCCTCGCGCGCCCGGAATATCCGGGAACGCACGGTGCCGATCGGACAGGCCATCACGGCCGCAATTTCCTCATAGCTCAGGCCCTCGATCTCCCGCAACGTGACAGCCTGCCGCAGATCGTCCGGCAAAGCCTCCATGGCGGCATTCACCGCCGCCGCAATCTCCCGCGCGGCCAGCACAGATTCCGGCGTCTCCTCAGCTATTGGTTCGTTTCCAGGCTGGAAAGTTTCATCGTCGGAATCGGCCGGCCGCAACGCGGCTTCCGTTATCAGGGGATCGTGCTTGAGATCCAGCAGTGCCTTCTTGGCCGTATTGACCGCAATGCGGTAGAGCCAGGTGTAAAACTGGGCATCACCGCGAAACTGGTGCAGGGCCCGGTAGGCACGTATGAAGGTTTCCTGGGCGATGTCCTCGACCAGATCGCTGTCACGGACCATGCGGGCAATCAGACGCTGGATGCGGCGCTGGTACTTGATCACCAGCAGCTCGAAAGCCCGCGCATCGCCCGCCAGCGTGCGCTCGACCAGCAGCCGATCTGCCTCTCCAGGGGACGCGGGGAGCTGGCTCATGGATGCGCCTTCATGCCTGCAGCACCGGCGCGGGCGTGGACCAGCGCACGCCGCAGGTCACCCCAGCGCTGCGGCAGGGCCTCACGCCGCGGCCACAGCCACCACCCGGCCCCGTCTGGGGCACGGAACTCCAGCAACAGCCAGTTCTGCAGATCCAGGCGCAGGCATACCACCCCGACCTGCTCACCCTCCGGGCCCTGCCAGCGCCACTGCTGGCCGTCCCATTGCAGCATTCCGTGGGGCACCTGCCGCAGGTCGCGGATCACCAGAAAGCCGCAGCCCAACCAGAGCAGCAGGGCCAGGCCGTGCAAGCCCGTCAAGACAGGGGCCTGCAAGCCCCATAGCAGCACGGCACCGCCCCCCAGCACCCAGGGTAGCAGCAGAACGGCGGCCCGGAAATGCGAACGCCCCACCGGATACTGGACCGCTGGGGCGCTGTGCATGGCGGCTGCAGGCGCTGCGCCTCAGGCGCGCTTGAAAACCAGCGTTCCGTTGGTTCCGCCGAAACCGAAGTTGTTCTTCACGGCCACGTCGATCTTGATGTCCCGCGCCGTATTGGCACAGTAGTCCAGGTCGCACTCCGGATCCTGGTTGAAGATGTTGATCGTCGGCGGGCTCTTCTGGTGGTGCACGGCCAGCACGGTGAAGACCGACTCGATACCACCGGCACCGCCCAGCAGGTGGCCGGTCATGGATTTGGTGGAATTGACCACCACCTTTTTGGCATGGTCACCCAGCGCCGCCTTGATCGCATTGGTCTCGTTGATGTCGCCCAGCGGAGTGGACGTGCCGTGGGCATTGAGGTAGTCGACCTGGTCGGCGTTGATGCCGGCGTTGCGCATGGCGTTGAGCATGGCGCGGCGCGGGCCATCCATGTTGGGCGCCGTCATGTGGCCGGCATCGGCACTCATGCCAAATCCGGCGAGTTCAGCATAGATCCTGGCGCCGCGTGCCTTGGCATGCTCGTACTCTTCAAGCACCATGACACCGGCACCTTCGCCCAGGACAAAACCGTCGCGATCCTTGTCCCAGGGGCGCGAGGCCGTCTTGGGATCGTCGTTGCGGGTCGACAGCGCACGCATCGCCGCAAAGCCGCCGATGCCCAGCGGCGACACGGTGGACTCGGCCCCGCCGGCAATCATCACGTCGGCATCCCCGTACTCGATCAGGCGGCCGGCCTCGCCGATGCTGTGCAGGCCGGTGGTACAGGCCGTGACGATGGCCAGATTCGGCCCCTTGAAGCCATACCGCATCGAGACATGGCCGGAAATCATGTTGATGATGGAAGCCGGCACGAAGAAGGGCGAGATACGGCGCGGCCCGCGGTTCACGAGCTCGGCATGCGTCTCCTCGATCAGGGGCAGGCCACCGATTCCGGAGCCGATCAGGCAGCCGATGCGCACGGCCTGGTCCTCGCTCAGCCCGTCGCCCGTGGGCAGGCCGGCATCCTCCACCGCCTGCACGGCGGCGGCTATGCCGTAATGGATGAAGGTGTCCATCGTGCGCGCTTCCTTCGTGCCGATGTACTTCTCCAGCTCGAAGCCCTTGACCTCACCGGCAATCTTGCAGGAAAAGTTGCTGGCATCGAACTTGGTGACCAGATCGATTCCGGACTTTCCAGCCAGCAGGCTGGACCAGGACTCGGCCACGGTATTGCCCACCGGGCTGATGCAGCCCAGGCCTGTGACGACGACGCGACGACGGGACATAGATTTCAGTACTGGCTAGGAAACAAAGACCGCTGCAAGCGGGAAGTGCCATCCGCGGGACAGGCCGCTTGCAGGGCAGGCAGCACGAAGTGCAGGTGCTGCCGGTTTGCCATCAGGCTTTCTGGTGGGCCTTGGCGTAGTCGATGGCGTTTTGCACCGTGGTGATCTTCTCGGCATCTTCGTCCGGGATCTCGATGCCGAACTCGTCTTCCAGGGCCATCACCAGCTCCACGGTGTCCAGGGAATCGGCACCCAGATCTGCCACGAAGGCCTTCTCGTTGGTCACCTGGGCTTCTTCCACACCGAGTTGTTCGGCAATGATTTTTTTGACGCGTGCTTCGATATCGCTCATGTTTCCCTCAGAGGGTTGTAAATGAATCCGTGATTTTAGCTGGCCCGGGAAAAGGGTTTTCCCGGATCGGCGGCCGTACGGATAACTCGGCTTGATCTTTGCTTGTCTGGCTTACATGTACATGCCGCCGTTGACGTGCAGTTCCTGCCCCGTCACGTAGCCGGCCTGAGGGGAGGCCAGGTAGGCCACCGCATGCGCGATGTCGGCCGGCTTGCCCAGATGCCCCAGCGGAATCTGGCCCAGCAGGGCCTTCTGCTGCTCTTCCGGCAGATGGGCGGTCATGTCGGTCTCGATGAAACCCGGCGCCACGCAGTTGACCGTGATGTTGCGCGTACCGAGCTCGCGTGCCAGCGCTCGGGTCATGCCGGCCACACCGGCCTTGGCTGCCGCGTAGTTGGCCTGGCCCGGATTGCCGGAAGCGCCCACGACGGAGGTGATGCTGATGATGCGGCCGTAGCGCTGCTTCATCATGGGGCGGATCACGGCGCGGCTCAGGCGGAACACGGCCTTGAGGTTGGTGTCCAGCACCTCATCCCACTCCCCGTCCTTCATGCGCATGGCCAGGTTATCGCGGGTGATGCCGGCATTGTTGACCAGCACGTGCAAGGCGCCATGTTCCTTGACGATGGCGTCGATGGCGGCCTCGCAGCCGGCGGCGTCATTCACGTTGAGGGCGATGCCCTTGCAGCCGTTGAAACCGGCAAGTGCGTGGCTGATCTTCGCCGCGCCATCGTCGCTGGTCGCCGTGCCGATGACCTTGAGGCCGCGATGCGCCAGTTCGTGGGCGATGGCAGCACCGATCCCGCGTGAAGCTCCGGTGACCAGGGCCACCTGACCGTCGAATTTGATTTCACTCATGCGAGTGCTCCTTTTACTTCTGTGAGCGTCGTCGGGTCGAACAGCGGCATGCCGTTGAGCCCGGCATCGATGCGCTTGACCATGCCGGCCAGCACCTTGCCCGGGCCGCACTCGACGATGTTCGAAATTCCGTGCGCCTTGATGGCCAGTACACACTCTACCCAACGCACAGGGCCAAAGGCCTGACGATACAGGGCGTCGCGGATGCGGTCCGCATCGACCTCGACGGCAACGTCAATGTTGTTGATCAGGGTGATCCTGGGGGCGCCAAACTCCACTTCCTCCAGCCGCAGGCGCAGCTTCTCGGCTGCAGGCTTCATCAGACTCGAATGAAAGGGAGCGGACACGGGCAACGGCAGGGCGCGCTTGGCGCCATTGGCCTTGAGCACTTCGCAGGCCTTCTCGACCGCGGCCTTGGAGCCGGCGATCACGGTCTGGGACGGATCGTTGAAATTCACGGCCTCCACCACCTCGGTCGAGTCCGGGCCGAAAGTCTGCGCCGCCTCGGCGCATCCGGCAATGACCTTCGCTGCGTCCATCCCCAGGATGGCCGCCATGGCCCCCGTCCCCACCGGCACGGCCTCCTGCATGGCCTGGGCACGGAAGCGCACCAGCGGCACCGCCTGCGTCAGCGTCAGGACACCGGCAGCCACCATGGCGGAATACTCGCCCAGCGAATGGCCCGCCACGGCTGCAGGCGCCACACCGGTCTCGGCCATCCAGACGCGGTAGGCCGCCACACCGGCGACAAGCATCACGGGCTGGGTGTTGGTCGTCAGGGCCAGGACCTCCTTGGGCCCGTCCTTGATCAGCTGGGCAACGTTCTCGCCCAGGGCTTCGGAAGCCTCGTGCAGCACCTCGCGCACCTCGGGGTGATCCCCCCAGGCATCGAGCATGCCGACCGACTGCGAGCCCTGGCCCGGAAAAACGAAGGCAAACGGTTTCATCGTAGGTCTCACATGGTTGATGCGGATCAGCCCCTGCACAGACAGGGGGCAGACTTACATTTTGAGCAGGACGGCACCCCAGGTGAAGCCGCCTCCCACCCCCTCGAGCATGACCAGCTGTCCCGGCTTGACGCGCCCGCTGCGCACGCCGGCATCGAGCGCCAGCGGGATCGAGGCGGCCGACGTGTTGCCATGCTGGTCCACGGTGACGATCACCTTGTCCATGGACAGCTTGAGCTTCTTGGCCGTGCCCTGCATGATGCGGATGTTGGCCTGGTGCGGGATCAGCCAGTCGATGTCGCTGTCGAGCTTGCCGGCCTTGGCCAGCACGGTGCGGGCCGTTTCCTCCAGCACGCCCACGGCCAGCTTGAACACGGCCTGGCCGTCCATCTTGAGCAGCGGGTCGCCCAGTACGATGCCGCCGCAGACGTGGCCCGGCGTGCACAGGATGTCGACATGCTTGCCGTCCGCATGCAGGTCACTGGCCAGCACGCCCGGCTCGTCCGAGGCCTCCAGCACCACGGCACCGGCGCCGTCGCCGAACAGCACGCAGGTGGTGCGGTCCTTGAAGTCGATGATGCGCGAGAAGACTTCCGCCCCCACCACCAGCGCCTTGCTGGCGGCACCGGCCTTGATCATGGCATCGGCCACGGTCAAGGCATAGACAAAGCCGCTGCACACCGCCTGCACGTCGAAGGCCGGGCAGCCGTTGGCGCCGATCTTGTTCTGCAGGATGCAGGCTGCCGACGGGAACACCATGTCCGGCGTGGAGGTGGCGACGATGATCAGGTCGATCTGGCCCGCGCTCAGGCCGGCCGCATCCAGGGCACGACGGGCGGCTTCGGCGCCCAGGTCGCTCGTGGTTACCCCGGGTTCGGCAAAGTGACGCGCCCGGATGCCGGTCCGCTCCACGATCCATTCATCGGATGTCTCGATGCCGTCCTGGGCCAGCTGGGCCACCAGATCGGCGTTGCTCAGGCGCTTGGGCGGCAGGTAGCTGCCAGTGCCGGTGATGCGGGAATAGCGTGTCATATTGATCGTTTCTCGGGAATCCCGGACCGGCCTGCGGGCCGGCCGGGTTACTCTGCAGCGGCCACGCCGGCCAGCAGCGGAGCGGCGTGCGCGATACGGGCCTGGACCCGCTCAAGCAGCTTGTTCCGGGCTGCATCATACGCGCGGTTCAAGGCCTGCTCAAAAGCCAGCTCGTCCGCCGAACCGTGGCTCTTGAACACCAGGCCGCGCAAGCCCAGCAGCGCCGCACCGTTGTAACGACGGTGATCCACGCGTCTCTTGAAAGCAGATAGAACAGGAAGAGCGCAAATGGCAGCAATCTTGGTGAAGATGTTGCGTGAAAACTCTTGCTTGAGGAAGCCGCCGATCATCGAGGCCAGGCCCTCACTGGTCTTGAGCGCAACATTGCCGACAAAACCATCGCAGACCACGATGTCGGTCGTGCCCTTGAAGATGTCGTTCCCCTCGACGTTGCCATAGAAGTTCAGATCGCCAGAGTTGGCAGCAGATCTCAGCAATTCGCCAGCTTTTTTGATGACTTCGTTGCCTTTGATGACTTCTTCGCCAATATTGAGCAAGCCGACCGAGGGATTGGGGTCGTCACGCAGCACCGAAACCAGGGCCGAGCCCATCACCGCGAACTGCAGCAGGTGCTCGGCCGTGCAATCCACGTTGGCCCCCAGATCCAGCACGGTGGTGGCGCCCCCCGTCGCGTTGGGAAGCTGGGTGGCGATGGCCGGACGGTCGATACCTTCCACGGTCTTGAGCACATACCGGGCAATGGCCATGAGGGCACCGGTATTGCCAGCCGACACGGCGGCCTGGGCGGCACCGGCCTTGACCTGCTCGATGGCCACGCGCATGGAGGAATCCTTCTTGCGTCGCAGCGCCACTTCGATCGGATCGTCCATCCCCACCACCTCGGTCGCCGCAACGACGCGCGCACGCGCGTGCTGCAGACTGCCCAGGCTGTCCGGCAGCCCGACCAGCAGCAGCTCGGCATCGGGATGGTGTTCGAGGAAATGGCGGCACGCCGCCAGCGTGACGCGGGGGCCGTGATCGCCCCCCATGCAGTCCACAGCAATCGTGATCATGGGCAGGCAGCGCGACCAGGCGCCAAAAGAAGAACCGAAAAGACGGTCAGCATCAAGAAGACAAAGGCCCGAGCTACTTGCGTTGTAGCATCGGGCCCGGCAAAACCTGGGGAGATCAGGCTTCGGACTTGGTCTTGAGCACCTTGCGGCCACGGTAGAAGCCGTTGGGGCTGATGTGGTGGCGCAGGTGGGTCTCACCCGTGGTCGGCTCGACGGCGATGCCGGGCACGCTCAGGGCATTGTGCGAACGGTGCATGCCGCGCTTGGACGGCGATTTCTTGTTTTGCTGAACGGCCATGGTCGGCTCCTGGTAACAGAGGTCGTGCGCATGGCGCACGACAGGGGTTGTTCAATGGGTTGGACGACTCGGCGCAGGTTGGGTCTGCGCGAAACCACAAATTATAGCCCAACTGCCTGCTTCGCCGCCAGTCCGGTTCAGCCCGGCTTTCCGCCCTTGAGCCCGGCCAGAACCGCAAACGGGTTCGGCTTGCCGTCGCCGGCCGCCTCGAAGTCGGGGTCCTGGGCGGCCAGCCTGACCTCGGTCGGGCAAGACTCGTGCCGGGGCACCACCGGCAGCGCCATCAGCAACTCGTCCTCGATCAAGGCCTGCAGATCGAATTCGCTGCTGAGCGCCAGCACGTCCTCCTCGGCCTCCTCATCCTCGGCCGCGGCTTGCGCCTCGGTTGCCACGAAGCGGAAAGAATGATCCACGGTCAAGCCGATGTTCACCGGCTCCAGGCAGCGCTGGCAGGTCAGCGGCAGGCTGACCCCGGCCCGCAGGTGCAGCCAGATCTGATCCTGGCCACCGGCGTCGGTCCGCAACTCACCGCGGGCCTCCCAGGTCAGCGGACGGTCCGCCCCCTGCCCACCGGTTTCGTCCAGCAGGCGCTCATAACTTGACAGCAAATCCTGTCCCGTCAGGACGGCAGCGGCCCGGGCAAAAGCCTGGACGTCGAGGCGGCGGGCAACAAACGCAGATGACATGACGGCAGTGTAAGAGAATCGGGGGCATGGCTGCGCCCCTCTCCCGTCCCCTGATTCTTGGCTCCACCTCCCCCTACCGGCGCGAGCTGCTGGCGCGCCTGCGCCTGCCCTTCGAAGTCGCCTCGCCCGAGGTCGACGAGACGCCGCGGCCCGGGGAGGCCCCGGCCGACCTGGCCCGCCGGCTGGCGCTGGCCAAGGCCCGGGCCGTGGCAGCGCGCTTTCCCGCGGCGGTGGTCATCGGTTCGGACCAGGTCGCCGACCTGGACGGCGAGCCTCTGGGCAAGCCCGGCACACACGCACGCGCCGTGGCCCAGCTGCAGCGCATGCGCGGCCGCACCGTGGTGTTCCAGACCGCGGTGGCCGTGGTCTGCCGGGAGACCGGATTCGAGCAGGTCGAACTGGCCTCGGTGCGGGTACGCTTTCGCGAACTGGGGGATGACGAGATCGAGCATTACCTGCGCGCCGAAACCCCCTACGACTGCGCCGGCAGTGCCAAGAGCGAAGGCCTGGGCATCGCACTGCTCGCCGCCATCGAGAACGACGACCCGACCGCGCTGATCGGGCTGCCGCTGATCCGCACCGCCGCCCTGCTGCGCGCCGCCGGCCTGCCCCTGCTGAACGGAACCACGGCATGAGCAGCAAGCCCTTGCCCGGCCGCCTCTATCTGGTACCGGCCCCGCTGGACTTCGGCTGCGAGCCTCAGACTGCCCTGTCCGAGGTGCTGCCCGCCGGCACGCTGGCCGTGGCGGCACGACTGCAGCACTGGGTCTGCGAAAACGCCAAGAGCGCGCGCGCCTACCTCAAGCGCGTGGCCGAACTGCAGCCCCTGGCCCAGCCCCTGCAGGCCCTGGACATCCGGGAACTGCCGCGCGAAGTCCACAAAAAGGGCGACCACGGCAACCCGGACGACCCGGCCTTCGATCCCCGCAGCCTGCTCGCCCCCGCCCTGGACGGCCAGGACGTGGGCCTGCTCAGCGAGGCCGGCATGCCGGCTGTGGCCGATCCCGGCGCCTCCGTGGTGCGCGCAGCGCATGCACTCGGCATCGACGTCGTGCCGCTGGTGGGGCCCGTCTCGCTGCTGCTGGCCCTGGCCGCCAGCGGGCTGTCGGGCCAGAACTTCGCCTTTGTCGGCTACCTGCCGCAGGACGCGGCAGCCCGTGCCCAGCGCATCCGCGAGCTCGAAGCCCTGGCCCTGAGGCTCGGCCAGACCCAGCTCTTCATCGAGACCCCCTATCGCAACGCGGCCCTGCTGGAAGCCCTGCTGCGCACCCTGCAGGACAGCACCCGGCTGTGCGTGGCCAGCGGGCTGACGCTGGCGGGCGCGCAGATCCGCAGCGATGCCGTGCGGCACTGGAAGCAGCAGCCCGCCCCCGTGGACAAGGCCACCCCCGCAGTCTTTGCCATCGGCCGCTGAGATTTCAAGACTGCGTCTGCGGCAGGGGCAGCGGCTTGCCGCACCGGGCCGATGCCGACAGAATGCCCCCATGAAGCTGCTGCGCCTGCCGCGCTCGAAGGTCCGCCTGGGCGAACCCTTGCCATGGAACATCCGTGACGAGAACACCCGACTGCTGCTCTCGCGCGGGCACATCGTCGAGAGCGAGGAGATGCTCGAGGCCTTGCTGGCGCGCGGCGCCTTCGTGGATGTCGAAGAAGCGCGGGCTGCCGCCCACCTGGAAAGCACCACCGGGCCCGATGCCGGCGTGCTCTCTGCCCTGAAGCGGCCACAAAACCTCTTCAGCCTCTGGGACCAGAGCACGGAAGACCTCCGCAAGCTGCTCGAGAAGGTCCCCCAGACCCCGTTGCAACCCCAGCGGATTGCCGAGTTTGCCGCCTGGCTGATCGAGCTGGTGGACAAGGACGTGGACGTGGCCGTGTATCACATGGTGCGCCAGGAAACAGCCCATCTCTACTACTACGGCTACAACCACTGCCTGCACACCGCCGTGCTGTGCCTGCTCATGACGCGGCGGCTGCACTGGCCCCCGTCCCGCAGCCTGAGCCTCGTTCAGGCCGCACTCACCATGAACCTGCCCATCCTGCATCTGCAGGGCGAGATGGCCGACCAGGACGAGCCGATGCGCGAAAGCCAGAAGGCGCAGATCCGGCCACACCCGCAACTCGCGGCCCAGTGGCTGACCGACGCCGGCGTCACCGATGCGGACTGGCTCACCGCGGTGGCCCAGCATCACGAGCACGCCGATGGCACCGGCTACCCGCAGGGTCTCACCGAGGTGGCCGACATCGCGGTGGCCCTGCGTGTGGCGGATGTGTTCATGGCCAAGATCAGCCCGCGCAAGCTGCGTGCCGCACTGTCCATCCAGGAAGCCGCCCGCCAGCTGTTCCGCGAAGACCATGGGGGCGCCCTGTCCACGGCCGTGATCAAGGAGTTCGGCATCTACCCGCCAGGCGATCTCGTACGTCTGGCCTGCGGCGAGATCGGGGTCGTCATGCGACGCACCGACAGCGCCAAGGGCCCCATCGTGGCCGCCCTCACCGACGAACACGGCCATCCGACCGTCCACACCGTCCAGCGCGACACCCGCCAGGCCGCCTATGCCATCACCGGCGGCATGGAAGACAAGTCCCTGGTCGCACGGCTGCCACCCGAGCGGGTCTACGGCTACACCACGCTGACGCCGCCCGCGGCCCCGACCACGCCCGCATGAGCCGCCGGACCGGCTGTTGCACGAGCGCGAGGGCACTCAAGCAATAGACAGTTACAAAAAACCCGCTTATTCCAGGAGAAACAGCCCGCCCACTCCCCCATTTGTGGGATGGCCATCTCCGCCACCTCTGGATAAGGTGCGATCCAACCCGACGTCAACGCATCAAAAAGAAAGGGGCGGGGAGGATGAGGTGCGTCACCACCAGCGCAGCAACACGCGAGCTCGACCGGGCACGCCTGCTTGCGTCGCACGCCATGACATGCTTGCTCCGCAGCACGATCTGCGGCGCCGTGCTGCACCTGGGATTGGTCAGCGCACTACTCGGAACTGTCCCTGCCCACGCACAGATCATCCTCGATCCCAGCGAGGAGTTGAAGCGCCAACAGGAGCGGGAACGTGAGCAGCGCGATCTCCTGGAAGCCAAACCGGACATCCGCCTGCCTGGCGTTCCGGCATCCGCACAAGGTCGGCTGCCGCCGAATGAGACCCCCTGCTTCAGGATGGATCGTGTCATCTTCACCACGGCCACAAGTGAATCGGGGAAGACTTTCGCGAGCGGAGAACATCAAGCACTGAACGATGCGCTAGCGGGGGATGACGGGACTGACTCCCCATTGGGGAAATGTCTTGGCACGCAGGGTATTGCACTGCTCATCGCACGTGCTCAGGATGCACTGATTTCACGGGGATATGTCACCAGCCGTATCCTGGCCCCACCCCAGGACTTGCGCCAGGGAACACTGACCCTCACCGTGATCCCGGGCCGGATCGGCCGGATCCACCTGACGCAGACAGAAGGCCAACGGATCGCACTGTGGAACACCATGGCCGCAAAGCAAGGCGAGTTGCTGAACCTGCGTGATCTGGAGCAGTCATTGGAGAATCTGAAGCGCGCTCCTAGCTCGGATGCGGACATCCGCATCGAGCCCGGCGAAGGGCCCGATCAGAGCAACCTGATCATCAGCTACCAGCAGACCACCCCTGTTCGTCTCATGCTCTCCGGCGACGACAGTGGCAGCAAAGTCACCGGGAAATACCAGGGCAGCGCAACCGTCTCGCTGGACAACCTTCTGGGCCTGAATGATCTTTTCTATGCGACCCTCAACCGAGACTTGGGTGGTGGGGATCCCGGACCGCGTGGCACCCGGGGCCACGTCGTGCATTACGACATGCCCCTGGGTTACTGGAGTTTCGCGGTCACATCCAGTGCCGGTCGCTATTACCAGAGTGTCGCAGGCGCTTTCCAGACGTACATCTACAGCGGCACTTCCGCGAACACCGAGATCGGCATCTCCCACATCGTCTATCGCGATGCCGTGCGCAAAACGAGTCTTGGGGTCAAGGCTTTCCAGCGCAGAAGCAACAACTACATCGACGACACCGAAGTGATGGTTCAACGCCGCATCGTCGGTGGCTGGGAACTGACACTGGGCCATAAGGATGCCCTGAAAGACGCACGACTCGATGGCACGCTGCGCTACAAACGGGGCACAGACGACTTCGGCACCCTCCCCGCGCCCGAAGAGGCCTTTGGAGAAGGCACATCGCGCTTCGGGCTGGTAATGCTGGAGCTGCGTCTCGACCTGCCTTTCAATCTGTGGAGCCAGTCGCTGGGCTACAGCAGCACACTGCGCGCCCAGAAGAACTTCACGCCCCTCACGCCACAGGACCGCTTCTCGATCGGCAACCGCTACACGGTGCGCGGCTTTGATGGGGAGACCACCTTGAGCGCCGAACGCGGGTGGCTGCTGCGCAACGAGCTGACAGCCAGTCTGGGACAGTCTGCCCAGCTCGTCTACGCCGGGCTGGACTATGGCGAAGTCAGCGGCCCCAGCAGTGACTTGCTGGCTGGCAGGACACTCATTGGCGCGGCGCTCGGGCTGCGCGGACGTTACCCTCACCTGCACTACGACATCTTCGCTGGCGCCCCCCTGTACAAGCCGGAAAGTTTCAAAACGGCCAGCAGCACGGCCGGATTCAACGTCCACTTCTTCTGGTGACCTTCCCATGCCAGCCGCATCTCTCAGCATCATTGCCCCTGCGTTGAATCTTCCGTCGTATAGCGAGCTGGAAGTGCTTGGTGCTGCCACTTGGCTCTGGATGCACGCCCCGGACCATCAGGACCTGCCTTTGCATGCGCTCGGTGAGCTGCTGCTTCCGCCGATCCGCTGCCAGCAGTACATCCTGCTCTCCTCCCGGGAGGGCGCCGCATGCAAGCCCTTGGCTTATCTTGCCTGGGCAAATCTGAGCGAGGAGGCCGAAAGCCGCTATCTGCATCATCCTGCCCGCGGCCTGCGTCCCAGAGATTGGAGCAGCGGGGACCGCATGTGGTTCACCGACTGGTTTACGCCCTTTGGTCATGCACAAGATCTTTACCGTGCTGTCCGGAGCCTTCTGCCAGATGTCTGCGCGCGCTACCTCGACCATCGCGGGAATGAACGCGGCATGCACGTCCGCACTTATCGCGGCACACGCGTCACGAAGGAGCAGGCCCGGCGGTGGTGGCAGGAGCGCCCTATGCTGGCTTCGTCTGGCCCCCTCCAGGCGGCGGCATTCCTGTCGCCGCATCTGCCACCGCACGCACAGCTCATGCGGGGAGAGCGCGAATGACCGCGTCCCGCGCCGCCTCAAGCTGCTCGCCCCGGCCCACGGACCGGATCGCCCTTTTTGCAGTTTCTTCAACCCTAGCCTCGCATCGGAGTCATGCATCATGAACAAGCATCTCTACCGAGTCGTCTTCAATTCATGTCGCGGGCTGCTGATGGCCGTGGCAGAGACAGCGGGAACGCACGGCAAGACGACCCGCAGCAAAGCCTATGGCACCTCCTCGGCCCCGCTGGCCAAGTTGCGGCCCCTGCACGTGGACGTGATGCATGCAGTGGGCATATTGCTGCTCGTCACGCCAACCACGTACGCGCAGATCAGAGCCGATGCGGCCGCCCCCACCCCTCTGCAGCCAACCATCCTGACGACGGCCAACGGTCTGCAACAGGTCAACATCCGGACTCCCAGCGCGGCGGGCGTGAGCCGGAATCATTACAGCCAGTTCGATGTCCATGCCAAAGGTGCCATCCTCAACAACAGTCGCACCAGCGCAGGGACCCGACTCGGAGGCTGGGTCCAGGCCAACCCCTGGCTGGCCAGCGGCAGCGCGAAAGTGATCCTCAACGAGATCAACAGCAGCCAGTCGAGCCAGCTAAGGGGCTATCTGGAGGTGGCAGGCCAGCGGGCAGAGGTCATCATAGCCAGCCCGGCCGGCATACAGGTCAACGGCGGCGGCTTTCTCAATGCGAGCGGCGTCACCCTCACCACGGGCACGCCCGTTCTCAAGCATGGCTATCTGGACTCCTACAGGGTCCGAGGGGGCACGGTCAGCATAGATGGTGCCGGGTTGGATGCCAGCGGATCGGACTACACCCACATCCTGGCACGCGCGGTGCAGGTCAACGCAGGCATCTGGGCCCGGGATCTGCACGTGGTCACGGGAAGCAACCAGATCGATGCGGCCCGGCCGACCACGGCACACACTCCGACCACCACCTCGGGGAACGCGCCCGCATTCGCCCTGGATGTCGCCGCGCTCGGCGGAATGTATGCAGGAAAGATCTTCCTCGTCGGCACCGAAGCCGGGCTGGGTGTACGCAACAGCGGGCACATCGGCGCCTCGGCCGGCAACGTGGTGGTGCAGGCCAATGGCTGGCTGGACAACAGCGGCAGCATTCAGGCCTCGGACGAGATGAACATCAGGGCCGATGGTATGGTCAACAGCGGCCTGCTCACCGCCGGCGATGCGCTGACCCTTGCAGCCAGCCGCATCGATAACACGACGACTGGCCAGATCACTGCCCACCACACGAGACTCACCGCACGGGACACGCTAGACAACCGGGGGTTCATCGATGGCACGGCGACCCGGATCGACGCCACGACCCTGCGCAACGTCGGAACGGGTCGCATCTATGGCGACACTCTCGGTATTGCAGCCGGCACGCTGTCCAACGAAAGCGAGGCCACGGACTCCGGTACCACGGCCGCCACGATCTCGGCCCGCCAGCGGCTGGACATCGGCGCCGCCCTGCTGCACAACCAGCGCGATGCGCTGCTATACAGCGACGGTGACATGGCACTCGGCGGGAGCCTGGATGCATCAGGCAAGGCAACAGGCAGCGCCCGGCAGATCCTCAACAGCGGCGGCCTCATCGAAGCGCTTGGCAACCTGGAGGCCCATGCGGACTACATTGCCAATACCAACCCCGAATTCGCCTACGAGATCCAGAGTGCCGGCACAACCCCCGGCATCGAGTACGTCACCGGGCAGGGCACCTTCAGCAACGTCGAAGTAGGCTGGGTGCTGTCGGCCCAGACCTTCCGCGTGGCTGGCCCGGGTGGCGGTTACCGCTACCGCAGCGGCCAGGGTCGGCTGCTGCGGTCCGACCATGCCTACGGCGACCCCGTCTATCAGACCTACTACGACAGCCCCAACGCCTACACAGCTGCGCATGTGCAATACACCAGCGACAACGAAGGCAACCTGAGTCCCGTCAATGTCCCAGACTCCTTTTCTTATACCTCCAGCGACCCCATCTGGGGCGTGTTTGGCGTGGATCCGCCCAGCGGTCCGCATCCCGGGCCCCGGCCGCAAGTCGATCCCGAGACTGGCTGGCCGCCTTCCCCGACGGCGATCTCTGGCTGGGAAGCTGCGGCCGCCCCCTGGAAAGCACTTCAAACCAGGCTCGACACCTTCCGCAGCACCGTCAACGCCAGCGCCATCACCTTCACAGGTTTCCGCGAGTTCAACCAGGACAAGCCTGCCGCCACCGTCACGCACAGCACGCCCGGGCGAATCTTCAGCGGCAAGGACATGACGCTGCACGCCGGCAGCGAACTGCTCAACGACCAGAGCCAGATCGTCGCCGGCGGCACGCTGGGCATCACAGGCCACGCCATCGACAACCGAGCCCAGTCCATCACGGCCAACGCCCGGCGCAGCGGCAGGGCCTATGCCTGGAGCCAGTTCGACCACGGCTGCGGCAACGTCAAGGGCTGCGACTACAACTATCAGGCTTACCGGGATTCCGCCTATCTCCAGGACATTCCGCAGACGCTCGCGCTGAGTACCGCCAGCGCCCTTGGACAGACTGCTGGCACGTACAACGCGCCCCGCAGCGGCACGCCGGCCATCCCCGGTCCCTCCAGCCTGTTCCACGTCAGCCCCGATCCGACAGGCAGCTACCTCATCGAGACCGATCCACTCTTCACCCGCTACCACAACTGGCTCGCCAGCGATTACATGCTCGCCAGTCTCGGTCTGGACCCCGCGATGACCCAGAAGCGCCTGGGCGATGGCTTCTACGAGCAGCGCCTGGTCCGGGAGCAGGTGGCCACCCTGACCGGCAGGCGCTTCCTTGGCGACCACACGAACGACGAACAGCAGTACCGTGCCCTGATGGACGCCGGCATCACCTACGCCCAGGCGCATCAACTACGCCCAGGCATCGCGCTCACGGCCGCACAGATGGCCCAGCTCACCTCAGACATCGTCTGGCTCGTGGAGCAGACCGTCTCGCTGCCCGACGGTACAACGCGTCAGGCCCTGGTCCCCCGGCTCTACACGGCCGTGCGGGCGGGCGATCTCGACGGCGGCGGCAGCCTGTTGGCCGGACGCGACATCCGCATTGCACTGGAGGGCGACCTCACCAACAGCGGCGACATTACCGGCGGAACCGCCGGGACGGTGGCCGGGCGCCCCCTGATCCGGATCACCGTCGAAAACGTGCGTAACCTGGGTGGCCACATTTCGGGCGGTGCTGTCGTGGTCACAAGCCGGCAGGACCTCAACAACATCGGAGGGCGGATCGACGCGGAGGATCTGCTGGCGGCGCAGGCCGGCCGCGACCTGAACCTGGTCAGCACCATCCGCAGCGCCACCAACCTGGTCGACGGCAACAGCCACAGCCGAACGGGCATGGATCGCGTCGCGGGGCTTTATCTGAGTGGCTCGGCCGGCACCCTGCTGGCCAGCGCCGGGCGCGACATCCACCTCGTTGCCAGCGTGATCCAGTCCGAGGCCGACGCCCATGTCCAGGCGGGACGCGACCTGAGTCTGGAAACGGTCTCCGTCGGCAGCGCCAACCGCATCGGTGGTGGCGACAACTACCTACGCGACAGCAGCCGCAGTGATGCCGGCAGCCAAATCAGCGCAACAGGGCATGTCACGCTGCGGGCCGGCGCCGACATCGACATCCGGGCCGCCAGCGTGGAAGCCGGCGAGGCCCTGAAGGTCGACGCCGGCAGAGACGTGCGGATCACAGCGGGCCAGCGGGACAGCGACTACGCGTTCGGCATCAGCTACGCGGACACCGGCCTGCTCTCCAGCACCACCACGACCATCCGGAACCATAGTGCGCACAGCGAGTCCCTGGGCAGCAGGCTGGGCGGCCAGAGCGTGACCATCGGCAGCGGACAGGACACCACCCTGCGGGGCAGCCATGTCGTTGCAGACCGGGATGTTCACTTGAGCGCGGACCGAAACCTGGACATCGAGGCCGCCACCAGCAGCTCGAGCAGCGCCAGTTTTCACGAGACACGGGAGTCCGGCCTGATGAGTGGCGGCGGACTGAGCATGAGCTACGGTTCGCGTGAGCAGAGCCTCGACCAGGGCCAGCGCGACACCCGCACCGTCGCCAGCACCGTCGGCAGCGTGGACGGCAAAGTCGCGCTGTCCGCCGGCAAAGCCTATACCCAGACCGGCAGCGATGTGCTGGCGCCCCGGGGGAATGTCAGCATCCATGCGCAAACTGTCAGTGTGGTGGAGGCCCGCGAGACTGGCGACAGCCACATCGAGCACAAGTTCGAGCAGAGCGGCATCACGGTCGGTGTCACCAGTCCGGTCGTCAGTGCGATCCAGACCGGCCACGCCATGGCCAAAGCGGCCAGCCGGGCCGACAACGACCGGATGAAGGCGCTCGCGTCGGCCAATGCGGCCCTGTCCGGCTACGCCGCCTACACGGCCATCGACAATGGACAGGGTATCAGTATCAACAACAAGGGTGGTCAAGTGGCAATCGGCGTGGACGAGCGCGGCCGGCAACAAAGCAGGGACGCCAGCGCGGCCGAGAAGGTGGGCGGACTCAACATCACCCTCAGCCTCGGCAGCAGTTCCAGCCAGAGCATCTCCCAGACCCACAGCGACAGCACACGCGGCAGTCACATCGGCGCCGGCGGCAGCATCGACATCCGCGCCACGGGCGCGCGGCAGACATCCGATGTGCTCATCCGTGGCAGCAGTGTCCAGGCCGGACAAGATATCCGCCTGCATGCGGACGACGAGGTACGGCTGCTCGCTGCCACCAACACCACCGAGCAGCGCAGACATGACAGCATCAGCTCTGGCAGCGTTGGCGCCAGCTTCGGCACCAGCGGCTGGAGCGTGAACGCCTCTGCCACCAAGGGCCAGGGCCAGGGCAATGGAACAGACACAACGCACACCAGCACCCGCATTCATGCCGGCCAGGTGATCGACATCGACAGCGAGGGTGATACCACGCTTTCAGGGGCGGTCATTGCAGCACACGCCGTCACCGCAGATGTCGGCGGCAACCTGGCGATCCGCAGCCTGCAGGAGGCAGGTCACTACAGCGAAAGCCGAAGCAACTCCGGGTTCTCAGTGAGCGTCCCTATCGGGGCGGGGACGGCAAGTGCCCGCCTGACGGCAGGGCACGCCAGCGCCAACAGCGACTACCGCAGCGTCGACGAGCAAAGCGGGATACAGGCTGGCGATGGGGGTTTTGTGGTGACCGTGCGCGGCAACACCGACCTGATCGGCGGCCGCATCGCCAGCACCGAGCTAGCCGTCCAGACGCAGCAAAACAGCCTCACCACCGGCACCCTGACCCGCAGCGACCTGCACAACGAGGCCGCCGCCTCCGCCAGCGCCAGCGGGATCAGCCTGGGCTCGGACATGCTCACGCAGGGCAAGTACGGCCTCGCCAAAGGCGCTCTGGCCAATGCCATGGACAGCGCCGGGCAATCGGGGAGCAGCACCGGAGAGACACGCAGCGCCGTCAGCACGGCCAACATCACGATCCTCGACGAAGCCGGCCAGCAGCGGATCAGCGGCATGAGCATTGCCGGCACGGTGGCAAGCCTGAACCGGGATACGGAGCACACCCACACGAAGGCCGAAAGGCTGGACGTGCAGGCCATGCGCCAAACCGTGGAGGCCGAACGCGCGATCAAGAACGAAGCCGTGAAGCAGCTCACCACGCTGACGGACGAATCCTACCGGGTGATGTTCAGGCAAGTGCCACGGTTCTACAAGGTCGTGTGCCCGCCCGGCGCCAATTGCACCAGGAATCCGGAGCTGGCGGTACCGCTGCTGCTGCAGGGGTCACCTGAGGAAATCCGCGCGGAAATAGCGGACGCCCCCGCCGGTGCCGTGCTGGCGGTCAACGGCCTCAACAACCCGCTGGACCGGGCGGCAGAACTGGCGATGCAGAACGCGGAGTCGGTCAACAAAACGGACCAGAACCCCGCCGGAGAAAAGCCGAATGACATCTACCTCATGCACTACGTTCCCGCCAGCAACGGCATCAGCGAGGCTCTGATTGGCGGCTACGAAAAGATCCTGGCTTCAGGACAGGGCTACAGCAACCAGGACCTCGCCTATGCCGATGCGCTGCAGGCCCGTGGCGACAAGGCGACTGTCAGCCTGGGACACAGCCGGGGCACGATCGTGCAGACCAATGCGAACACCATCCTTGCCGAGCAGGGTTACACGAATTCCAGCCTGAGCGTGCGCGGGGTGGGCGGGGCCATGGATGTGGCGGCATACACCAGCACAGCGGCAGAAGTAACAACAACCAAAGAGATCGACCACATTACCTATAGCTACTTCACTACCGATCCAATTTCAGTTGTAACGGGCGGCAACCCTGGCGTGGTCAGTCTGTCGGAATTCTGGCGGATGCTGACTACATCCAACAGCGCGCACAGCTGCTACGGCACGGGTTCAGCTGGCTGTAACCAGGTCGAGATACTGACACCAAATGCACCCGAGGGCGCACAGCAGAACAACGCCGGACTTCTCCAATACAAGGGCGGGAAACTGGTCGAGCAGAATGTCCGTACCAGCAGGCCACCGAGGTAAAAATCCTGATGAAGAGACAGCTTGCATCAATCATTGGCATAGCGGCTGTGCTGGCCACCCTGTCAGCCTGCGGCTTTGTTTCGACACAGCTGACCGACAAGGCCAACGAAGAACGGCTGCTGAAACCCGGCGCACTCGACAAGCCCTTGACCGGCTACTTCGACACCTATTCCGTCAGGTTTCTGGACAGATATCGCCTCATGCATGACTGGCCTGTAGTGAGCAACTGCAAGTACAGCAAGCTGCCAACCATCGGCAACAATCAAGAACGCTACAAAGGTGAGATTTATTCCGCAGATGACGTCTATGAAGCCGGAGACAGAACTTGGCAACGTGACGCTCATCCATCATCAAACTTCGACCGCTTCGTGCGCAGTCAGAAAAAGCAGCAACCGATCTTCAAATCAGGTGCAGCGAATGTCGTTAAAAGATACGAGGAAAATGAAGAAGGTCTGCAACCGCTTTGCTTTGAGGCATGGGTCGAAACGAGCCACACATTGATTTTCCGCTTGCACAAGCGGGACCCGGCGATCTGGAAAGTGAGATGGTCCGAATTTAACCCCACCGGTAAATGGTCACAGCGCCAAGTCGGCAGCAACGTTTGGTGGGTGCTCGAGAATGCGCAACACGATCTCCAGAAAACGGGGATCGGTGGCTGGTTTCTGAGCTATCTCACGCCCATCGGCGATACCGGCTACTCGATCAGCATCCAACTGGGTGCCACCCAGGACTCCCTCAGGCACCCCGAGGCCCATGCCAGGTTCCTGGCCATGTTCCAGCACCTGATCGAGTCCGTCAGGATCGACCCGCTCACCCCGGCCATCGAGGCCGAGATCGCGCAGCTCAAGGAACGTGCCGTCGAGGTCCAGCGCGAAGACTGCATCGCAAGGTCCAAACGGGACAAGCCGCCTGCATGGTGCGAGAAATACCTCTCCCGCTGACACCTTCCACCGGGCATGCCCATGAAGAATTACATCCTCTGCGCACTCACCACGATCCTGATGATGGCTGGCTGCGCCACACCGCAAGGTATCTATGAACTGAAAGCCTATGACAGCCGGGGCAAGCCGTTGACAACGGCATTCCGGATCACGGCCCAGGGCAGCGGCGTCTACACCGCGAGGAACGCCTTGTGCAAGAACCACCCCAAGGCCACGATCACCCTCGTGGACCTGAAGACCGGCCAGGAACTCGAGGGCGAGAGCCCCTACCACTGCCGCTGACATCGCCGCGGGCAAGCAGCACATCGGCAGACGTCGCCAAGCACGTGCCCGGGTGCATCCGCCCGGGCACGCATTCTCATCGGATGGTGCTCAACCGCGCTGCGCCACCAGGCCCGCAGGCACCGTCACCGGCACACTGGCGCCGGCATAGGCCTGCTGCACCACCGAGGCCACCATGTCGGCCGTGACGGCCGACAACGTCCAGCCCAGGTGCCCGTGGCCGGTGTTGTAGAACACATTGGCGGCGCGGCCGCGGCCGACGCGCGGCATCATGTCGGGCATCATGGGCCGCAGGCCGGCCCAGGGCACCACCTGGCGCGTGCTGATGCCGGGGAAACACTGGTTCACCCAGTCGACCAGGGGGCGGATGCGGTCGGCGCGGATGTCCTTGTTGTAGCCATTGAACTCGGCCGTGCCGGCCACGCGGAAGCGGTCCACGCCCAGGCGGCTGGTGACAAGCTTGGTGGCGTCGTCGAGCAGGCTCACCGTGGGGGCCGCGGCCTGGCTCTGCGCATCGAGCAGGTTGACGGTGATGGAATAGCCCTTGACGGGATAGACGTTGACGCGGTCGCCCAGCTGCGCCGCAAACCTGCGGCTGAGCACGCCGGCGCAGACGACCACGCCGTCGAAGCGGTGGGTCTGCTGGCCGTCGTCACCGGTCACGGTGACGCTGGCGCTGCGGCCATCGCTGCGCAGGCGCTGCACCTCCTGGCCGTACAAAGTGCGCACACCCAGGCGCTCGGCCGCGGCGGCCAGCCCCGTGGTGAACTTGTGGATGTCGCCCGTGGAATCGCTCTCGGTGTAGTAGCCGCCGTAATACTGGCCGGCCAGGGTAGGCTCGATCGCGCGCATCTCCTCGGGCGAGACGGCCCGGCGCGGCAGCCCTCCGGCGGCCAGCAGCCTGGAGACCTCGCCGGCGTGATCGAAGCCCTGCTTGTCGCGGTAGATGTGCAGGATGCCCTGCTGCCTGAGATCGAAGTCCACGCCCTCGGCCTGGGCCCAGGCGAACAGGTGCTCGCGGGCAGCCACGGCCAGGCGCGCGGTCTCGATGGTGTTGCGCCGGTAGTTCGGAATGTTGGCGATGAAACCGGCGAACCAGCTCAGCTTGTGCCAGCTCGGTTTCGGGTTGACCAGCAGCGGCGCATCGCTCTTGAGCATCCACTTGAGCCCCTTGAGGATGGTGGCCGGATGGTTCCAGACTTCGGCATTGGAGGCCGAGAGCTGGCCGCCGTTGGCGAAGGAGGTTTCCATCGCGGCGTAGCGGTGCTTCTCAAACAGGGTGACGGCAAAGCCGCGTTTGGCCAGGGCGTAGGCAGTGGTCACGCCGGTGATACCGGCGCCGATGACGGCGATCGACTTCATGAGATCAGGCTCCAAACGTCTTGAGGATGGGGTGCCGCGCACACCATGTGCGAGACACGCCCCCTCTGTTTGGTACCTGAGAGATTCACGCCACCGCGACGGTGACGCTTGCTCCTGCGGTGGGCCGGGTGACGAAGTCCGGCCGCTCTTCAGAGATCTGCGGAACCGATCGGTCCTTTTGCCTGAGAGTTTCCGGGGCGGTTGCTCCTTCGGCGCTGCCGCACGCTGGCGGCAGTCTCTCCCGATCGGGTCAGGTCACGGATGTGACCTGCGCGCATTGTAGCGCCGGTGCGCGGCAGCTCCAAGGCTGCAACAGCCTGTGTCTCCAGACCCGATCCGTTAACAACTGCTCACGAAGTTGCCGGCTTGGGCGGCCCGCCGCCACAAGGCTTAATGGCCACTTAATTCACGCCGGCCAAGATCGCGTCACACCACAGGCTCGATGGAGCAAGAAGGAGTACGCATGCTGGCCCTGGCCACCTCACCCCACGGACCCGGTTTGTCGGTCGCATCCCTGCCCGCCGGCCGGCATCGCCTGGCCGTCCATGAGGCCCATGATCCGCAGCGCGAGCGCGTCGAGCGCTTCATCCACGATGTCTACCTGCAACGCTATGGTGCGCGCGTGCGCCACTACGCGCCCGTGCTCGTGAGCCTGCGCGACGAGGCCGGCGAGCTCCTCGCCGCGGCAGGCTACCGCACGGGCGACACGGGAGCACTGTTCCTCGAACGCTATCTGCAGCAGCCCGTCGAATCTTTGCTGGGGCAGGGCGCAGCACTGCACGTGGCGCGCGCCCGCGTGGCCGAAGTCGGCCATCTCTCGGCCGTGCAGCCCGGCGCCGGCAAGCGCCTGATCCACCTCATGGGGCCGCACCTGGCCGGCCTGGGCCTGGACTGGGTGGTCAGCACGCTGACGCAGGAGCTGCAGCATCTCTTCGTGCGCCTGGGCATCACGCCGCTGGCCCTGGGCGTGGCCGATGCGGCCCAGCTCGGCGCCGCCGCGGCCGACTGGGGCAGCTATTACGACCACCGCCCCGTCGTGGTCGCGGGCCGCATCGACCTGGCCCTGCGCGTGCTGGCGCGCCGCCGGAGCACGCCATGAGCGTGGCGCTGCACGACGGCCGGCGCGACTGGAGCGCCGCCGAGCTCGATGCCGCCACCGGCGCGGCACGGCAGTGGCTGCACGCGCACGGCACCCGCGTGCTGGCCACGCTGCTGGACAACGGCGCGGCCTTCGTGGTACTGGACGAGGCCGCGGCCCATGCCGGCCTGGTGCACATCCCGCTGCCGCCCTTCTTCACCCCCGCGCAGGTGCAGCACGCGCTGCAATCGGCAGGCGTGGACACCCTGGTGGTGGCGCCGGCCACGGCCGCCGCCTGGCCGGCCCTGCCCTGGCAGGCGCTGGCGCTGGCGGGCCAGGACTTGCAGGTCGCCCGCCTGCCGGCGCCAACCGTGCCCATGCCGTCTGGCACGGCCAAGATCACCTACACCTCGGGCAGCACGGGCACGCCCAGGGGCGTCTGCCTGCGCCAGGCCGCGCTGCAGGGCGTGGCCGAGGGCGTGGTGCAGGCCCTCGGCCCGCTGGGCATCGCGCGCCACCTCAGCGTGCTGCCCTTTGCCGTGCTGCTGGAGAACGTCGCCGGCCAGATGGCCGCACGCCGGCAGGGCGCCACCCTCGTCACCCCCCCGCTGGCCGAGCTGGGCTGGGTCGGTTCCTCGCAGTTCGACGTCGCGGCCTTCCACGCCGCCGTGCTGCGCCACCGGCCCGACAGCATGATCCTGCTGCCGCAGCTGCTGCGCGCCTGGGTCGGCCTGCTGCAGCACAGCGGCCAGCGCGCGCCGGCCGGGCTCCGGTTCGTCGCCGTGGGCGGTGCCGCAGTGGGCGCACCGCTGATCGCCGCGGCGCAGGCCCTGGGCATCCCGGCCTTCGAAGGCTACGGCCTGTCCGAGGGCGCTTCGGTGCAGACGCTCAACCTGCCCGGCGCGCAGCGCCCCGGCAGCGTGGGCCGCGCCCTGCCCCATGCGCGGCTGCGCGTGGCGGCCGACGGCGAGATCGAGATTGCGGGCAGCCTGATGGCGGGCTACCTCGGTGATGCCGCCAGCGCGCCCGAGTGGTGGCCCACGGGCGACCTCGGGCAAGTCGATGCCGAGGGCTACGTGCACATCCGCGGGCGCAAAAAGAACGTGCTGATCAGCGCCTACGGCCGCAACATCTCGCCCGAATGGGTGGAAACCGCGCTGAGCAGCCAGGCGGCCATCCGCCAGGCCGTGGTCTACGGCGACGGCGAGCCCGGCCTGTGGGCCGTGCTCTGGCCGGTGCAGGACGGCGTGCCCGACGCCATGCTGCAGGCCGCCGTCGAGGCGGCCAACAGCACCCTGCCCGACTACGCGCGCATCCAGCGCTGGACGCGCGGCCGCGCACCCTACACCCCCGAAAGCGGCTATGCCACCGCCAACGGCCGCCCGCAGCGCGCGGCCATCCTCGCCGCCCATGCCGACATGCGCGCCGACCTTCCCGAACCCCTGCCCACCTGACGGAACCAAAATGAGCTTTCACCACCGACTGATCCAGGACACCGCCGCCGCCCGCATGGGCCTGCTGTCCGCGCCCATCATCCAGGGCGTGCTGCTGCGCGGCGAGGTCTCGCTGCCCAGCTACATCGCCTTCCTCACCGAGGCCTACCATCACGTGCGCCACACCGTGCCGCTGCTGCGCGCGATGAAGGCCGCGCTGCCCGCGCACCACGCCTGGCTGCACGACGCCATGGACGAATACATCGAGGAGGAGGAAGGCCACGACGAATGGATCCTCGACGACATCCGCGCCTGCGGCGGCGACGCCGAAGCCGTGCGGCACGGCCGGCCCGCGCACGCCACCGAGGTCATGGTGGCCTATGCCTACGACACGATTGCCCGCGGCAATCCGCTGGGCTTCTTCGGCATGGTGCATGTGCTCGAGGGCACCAGCGTGGCGCTGGCGCTGCAGGCCGCGGACGCGATCCAGAAGCCGCTGGCCCTGCCCGACAGCGCCTTCAGCTACCTGCGCTCGCACGGCACGCTGGACCAGGAGCACACCGCGCACTTCGCCCTGCTGATGGACCGGATCACCGATGCCGCCGACCAGGCCGCCATCGTGCACGCCGCGCGCGCCTTCTACCGCCTCTACGGCGATGTCTTCCGCGGCCTGCCGCTGCCGCAGGCCATCATCGCTGTCGAAGAGGTGGCGGCATGAAGGCGGCACAGGCCCGCGTGCTGCTCACCGGCGCCAGCGGCGGCATCGGCCGGGCCATGGCCGATGCCCTGCTGCAGGCCGGCGCCCAGGTGCTGGGCGTGAGCCGCAGCGCGCAGCAGGACCGCAGCGGCCTGCGCTGGGTCCAGGCCGACCTGGGCAGCGCCGAAGGCGTGGCCCGCGTCGTGCAGGCGGCCAGCGCCTGGGACGCCAACGTGGTCGTGCACGCGGCAGGCCTGCCGGGCTTCGGTGCCCTGTCCGCACTCGCCCCCGCGCAGATGCAGGCCGTGCTGCAGGCCAACCTGCTCACGCCCATGCTGCTGACCCAGGCCCTGCTGCCGCAGCTGCTCCGGCAGCCCAAAGCCCAGCTCGTCTTCGTCGGTTCGGCGCTGGGCCGTATCGGCCTGCCAGGCTTCAGCCTGTACAGCGCCAGCAAGGCCGGCCTGCACGGCTTCGCAGAAGCCCTGCGCCGCGAACTGGCCGACGGCCCGGTGCGCGTGCAGCTGCTGGCCCCGCGCAGCACCCGCACCGCCTTCAACGATGCCGCGGCCGAGGCCTACAACACGGCCACCGGCACGGCCAGCGACAGCCCGCAGCAGGTCGCCGGCGCGCTGCTGGCCCTGATCGAGAGCGAGGCGGCCGAGCGCTACATCGGCTGGCCCGAGCGCCTGGGCGTGCGCCTGGGCGGGGCCTTCCCGCCCCTGCTCGACGGCAGCTTCGGCAAGCACCGCCGCCACCTGTCCCACCCCTCTACACCCCAAGGAGCCACTCCATGAACAAACTGCTCGCGGGCCTGCTGGCCCTTACCTTCACCTTCCCGCTGGTGGCCACTGCCGCACCGGTGGACGATGCGGTCGCCGAACTGCAGCGCGACTGGGAAGTCATCCGCTACCAGACACCGGCGTCCGAGCGCGTCAAGCGCTTCGAGGTGCTGGCCGAGAAGGCGCACCAGGTCAGCCAGGCCCATGCGGGCCGCAGCGAGCCGCTGGTCTGGGAAGGCATCATCGTGAGCTCGCTGGCCGGCGAAAAGGGCGGCCTGGGTGCACTGGGCCTGGTCAAGCAGGCCAGGGCGATCTACGAGCAGGCCATGGCCATCGACGCGCGCGTGCTCGACGGCTCGGCTTACGGCAGCCTGGGCGTGCTGTACTACAAGGTGCCGGGCTGGCCAATCGGTTTTGGCAACAAGGACAAGGCCGAGGAGCTGCTGAAGAAGGCGCTCGAGATCAACCCGACAGGCATCGACCCCAACTTCTTCTACGGCGAATTCCTGCTGGAGAACGATCGCACGGCCGAAGGCATCGCCTATCTGGAGCGCGCACTGCAGGCCCCGCCGCGCCCCGGTCGCCAGGTGGCCGACACGGGCCGGCGCGAGGAAATCCGCGCCCTGCTGGCCAAGGCCAGGGCCCAGTGATCAGGCTGCGCTGATCTCGGCCACCACGCCGCGGCCGTCGGGCCGCGCGCGGTACTGCAGCACCAGGCCGTGCAGTGCGGCGATGCGCCGCACGATGGACACGCCCAGGCCGCTGCCGGTTTCCTGCTGGCCCTCGGGCCGATGGAAGCGCTCGCCCAGGCGCGCCAGCGTTTCGGGCGGCAGGGCCGGGCCTTCGTTCTCCACCGCCACGCTGGCGCTGCCGAAGCGCAGCGTCACCGTGCTGCCCGCCGGCGCATAGCGCGCGGCGTTGTCCAGCAGGTTGCGCAGCAGCACGGTCATGAGCTCGGCGTCGCCCTGCCAGGCCGGCGGCGTCTGCGGTGCGGCCGGCCACACGCAATCGAGCTGGATCTGCCGGCGCTCGGCGATCGGCAGCACCTCGCCCATGGCCTGCCGGGCCAGTGCCGGCCAGTCCAGCGCCGTCGTCTGGGCCAGGCCGCTGGTGGCCTCCAGCCGCGAGAGCCGCAGCAGCTGGTCCACCAGCCGGCTCATGCGCGCGATGCCGCGCCTGAGCTGGTCCATGGCCTGCTCGCGCTCGGCCGCATCGCTGGCACCGTGCAGCCGGTCCCACTGGGCGCTGAGCACGGCCAGCGGCGTGCGCAGCTCGTGCGCGGCATCGGCGGTGAAGCGCCGCTCGCGCGCCAGCGTGTCCTCGATGCGGCCAAACAGCCCGTTCATGGCCTGCAGCACAGGCTGCAGCTCGGCCGGCGCCGGGGCGACGGGGATCACATGCAGGTCGTCGGCGCTGCGCTGCTGCAGGTCGTCGGCCACGGCGCGCATGGGCGCCAGCGCCGCGCGCACGGCCCAGCCCATGGCCAGCAGCAGCACGGGCAGGGTCAGCAGCCATGGCAGGAGCTGGCTGGCGATAAGGTCGTAGACCACCTCGTCGCGCTCATGCAGGTACTGGCCGGCGGCCACCGTCCATTCGCCATCGGGCGACTGCAGGTAGTAGATGCGCCAGGCCTGGCCCTGCACCTCCTGGTCGACGAAGCCAACGCCGTCGGGCCGCGCGGGCAGCTGCGTGCCCTCGTGGTCGGCCAGCAGCACCCGCCCCTTGCTGTCCCAGACGACGATGGCCAGGTCGTTGAGGTCGGCCTCGCCGGCCAGCGGCGTGCCGGGCAGGCCAGAGCCTGCCTCTCCCCCCGCGAAGCGCATGATCTGCACCTGCCTGGCCAGGCGGATCAGCTCGGTATCGAACAGCTCGTTGACCTCGGTGCGCGCGCGCACCGAGGCCACCCCGGCGGCCAGCAGCCAGACCAGCGGGGCGCTCAGCAGCAGGTACAGCAGCAGGCGGCGGCGCAGGCTCATGCCTTGCCCTCCAGCGCGCCGAGCGCATAGCCCAGGCCGCGGATGGTGCGCACCACGTCCGGCGTGATCTTGCGGCGCAGGTGGTGGATGTGCACTTCCAGCGCATTGCTCTCGGGCTCGCCGCCACCCCAGTCGTAGAGCTGCTCCAGCAGCTGCTGCCGCGAGAGCACGCGCTGCGGGTTCTTGAGCAGCACCTCCAGCAGGGCCGTCTCCCGGCCCGTGAGTTCCACCGGCCGCTCCTGCCAGTGCACCTGCCGCGTGGCCGGGTCGTAGCGCAGGGCGCCGTGCACCCATTCGGTCTGCGTGCGGCCCGTGGCACGGCGCAGCATGGCCCGCAGGCGCGCTGCGAGTTCGGGAATGGCGATGGGCTTGATGAGGTAGTCGTCCGCGCCCACGTCCAGCCCCTCGATGCGTTGCGCCACGGTGTCGCGCGCGGTGAGCACGAGCACGGGCAGGTCTGCCCCGCGCTCGCGCCAGCGCTTGAGCCAGACCAGGCCGTCGGTCCCGGGCAGGCCCAGGTCCAGCACCACGGCGTCGTAGGCCGTGCCACGCAGGGCGGCGTCGGCCTGCTGGCCGTCGCTGAACCAGTCCACCACATGGCCGAGCTGGCGCAGCCCGTCGCGCAGGGCTTCGCCGAGCTGCAGGTCGTCCTCGAGGATCAGCAGGCGCATGGCACGGTCCGCGCGGGCTAGGCGATCCAGTCCTGCGACACGATGCAGTCGTGCCCGATGCGGCGGGCCTGGGCCAGTGCGTCTTCGGCCAGCGTGACGAGCCCGGCCGCCGGCTGCTCCGGGGCCGGGGTCAGGGCCGCCACCCCGATGCTCACGGTCACGATGCCCCCCTCGCCCGCGCGGTGCGGCAAGGCCAGGCCGTTGACCGCGTGGCGCACCCGGGCGGCCACCACGCGCGCGCCCGCTTCGTGCGTGGGCAGCACGATGGCGAACTGCGCCTCGCCGTAGCGGGCCACCAGATCGGTGGGGCGGAAGACGGCCTGCATCAGCGCCGCGGCGATCTGCTGCAGGCCGTCCTCGGCGGCCGCCGCACCGGCCTTCCTGGCGTAGGCCGGGAAGTGGTCCACCTCGATGAGCAGCAGCGCCAGCGGCTCCTGTTCGCGGCCGGCCCGCAGCCATTCAGCCTGCAGGCCTTCGTCGAAGGCGGCGCGGCCGTGGATGGGAGGCGCCGGTGGCCGGGATGCGGGGGCCTTGCCCGCCTTGCCCGGGGGGCCGCCACTGCGCACTGCTTTGGGAGAGGCGGACATGGCGGCGGATGGGCGAGGTGGTGTGACGTGAACTAGAGGGGCGGACGCGTAGCCTGCCGGAGCTGCCGCAGATCGCTGAGGATCTCGGCGGAGTGCTTCGAAGTATCCACCGAGCGATAGGCCTTGGCAATGCGGCCTTCGGGGTCGATGAGGAATGTGTGGCGCCGCGCCCACTGGATCAACAGCCAGTCGGACAGGGCGCCGTAGCGTGCGGCCACCTCGCCTTTCTCGTCCGCCAGCAGCGGAAAAGGCAGCTGGTATTTCTGCGCGAAGGCCGCATGCGAGGCGCTGCTGTCCACGCTGATGCCCACCACCTGCGCATCGAGCAGCAGGAGCTGCTGCCAGTCGTCACGGAAGCTGCAGGCCTCCTCGGTGCAGCCCGGCGTGTCGTTCTTGGGATAGAAGTACAGGACCAGCCACTTGCCGCGCCATTCGGCCAGGCGGCGCAGGCGGCCGGTCTGGTCGGGCAGGGCAAAGTCGGGGGCGGCCTGGCCCGCGGCCAGCCCGGCCTGCGCTGCGCCGACCCCCAGCACCAGGCTGCCGGGCAGCAGGCACAGGGCACGGCGCCGCCGCGAAGTCACGGCCGCAGTTCCTCCAGGCCACCCATGTAGGGCTGCAGCGCGGCGGGGATCTCGACGCTGCCATCGGCGCGCTGGTAGTTCTCCAGCACAGCCACCAGGGTGCGGCCCACGGCCAGGCCCGAGCCGTTGAGGGTGTGCACGAGTTCGTTCTTGCCCTGGGCGTTCTTGAAACGCGCCTGCAGGCGGCGGGCCTGGAAGGCCTCGCAGTTGGAGACCGAGCTGATCTCGCGGTAGGTGTTCTGCGCCGGCAGCCAGACTTCCAGGTCGTAGGTCTTGGCCGCGCCAAAGCCCATGTCGCCCGTGCACAGGCTCATGACGCGGTAGGGCAGGCCCAGCTTCTGCAGGATGGCCTCGGCGTGGCGGGTCATCTCTTCCAGCGCTTCGTAGCTCTTCTCGGGATGCACGATCTGCACCATCTCGACCTTGTCGAACTGGTGCTGGCGGATCATGCCGCGCGTGTCGCGGCCGTAGCTGCCGGCCTCGGAGCGGAAGCAGGGCGTATGGGCCGTGAGCCTGATCGGCAGGTCGGCCTCGGCCACGATCTCGTCGCGCACGAAGTTGGTCAGCGTGACTTCGCTGGTCGGGATCAGGTAGAGCGCCACGTCCTCGGCCGCGCCCTCCTGGCCGCCCTTCTTGGCGGCGAACAGGTCAGCCTCGAACTTGGGCAGCTGACCGGTGCCGCGCAGGGTCTCGGCGTTGACGATGTAGGGCGTGTAGCACTCGGTGTAGCCGTGCTCCTGGGTCTGCACGTCCAGCATGAACTGGGCAATAGCGCGGTGCAGGCGGGCGATGCCACCCTTCATGACCGTGAAGCGCGAACCGGTGAGCTTGGTGCCGGTGTCGAAGTCCAGGCCCAGCGGCTCGCCCACGTCCACGTGGTCCCTGACCGCAAAGTCATATTGCTTCGGCGTGCCCCAGGTCCGCACCACCACGTTGCCGTGCTCGTCGCTGCCCACGGGCACGCTCTCGTGCGGCAGGTTGGGCACGGCCAGCAGCAGGGCCTGCATCTCGCCCTGGAGCTGGTCCAGCCGGGCGGCCGAGCTGTCCAGCTCACCCTTGAGGGCATTGACCTCGGCCTTGGCCGCTTCGGCCTCGTCCTTCTTGCCCTGGCCCATGAGCGCGCCGATCTGCTTGCTCAGGGTGTTGCGCTTGTTCTGCAGTTCTTCGGTCCGGGTCTGGAGGGTCTTGCGCTCGGCTTCGAGCGCCCGGAAGGCGTCGGCGTCCAGGAAGGGCTGCGGGTTCTTGCGCGTCTGCAGGCGCGCGAGGACGCCGTCGAGGTCTTTGCGGAGCAGGGTGAGGTCTAGCATTCAGGTATTGTAGTTTTCGTTTTCTTGTCTTTGTTTTCTTCGCTTTTCTCTGTTCTTTTCGCTGCGCGGGCTCTTGTAATCCCCCCCTATCCCCCCAGCCCCCTTCCCACCCCCGCCGGGGCGGGAAGGGGGAGCCTGATTTTGTTTCTTGACTCCGGCTACGCTTCTACGGCGCGGGAGGTCGCGGCCTGGGCTTGGGTGCCCGCATTTCCCGGAGCCGGTCGTAGTAAACGGGGATAGGCCAGCGCGGTTCTGGCTGGCAGCTGCGCGCCAGCGACGAGAAAGCGGAGGGCAAAGGGTGGGCTCGAAAGCGGTAGGTCGGAACGACCTGCGCCGTTGGCAGGCAGCTTCCTGCCCATTTACTACGACCGCCTCCCAACAATCTCGGCTTGAAGTGATGGTGGCGTCGACTCGCTTTATAGAAGCGTAGCCGGAGTCCAAAGGTCAAATCGGGCTCCCCCTTCCCGCCCCGGCGGGGGTGGGAAGGGGGCTGGGGGGATAGGGGGGACTACAAAAGCGCCGCCAGGCAAAACCACCGAGACAAGAAAGAGGAAAGTCAGACTTCCTGCTTCAACCCCTTGGGCAAGGGAAACTTGATCGTCTCCTCGATCCCGTCCATCTTCCGCACCGCCACCGCCCCCAGCGCCTTGATGCGCTCGATCACCTGCTGCACGAGGATCTCCGGGGCCGAGGCGCCGGCGGTCAGGCCCACGCGGGCCTTGCCCTCGAACCATTCGGCGCGCAGCTCGCCGGCGTTGTCCACCATGTAGGCCTCGGTGCCCAGCTTCTTCGCCACCTCGCGCAGGCGGTTGCTGTTGGAGCTGGTCGGGCTGCCGACCACGATGACCACGTCCACCTGCGGGCTCAGCAGCTTGACGGCGTCCTGCCGGTTCTGCGTGGCATAGCAGATGTCCTGCTGCTTGGGCTCGCGCACCTGCGGAAAACGTGCCTTCACGGCGGCCATGATGTCGGCTGCGTCGTCCACGGAGAGGGTGGTCTGCGTGACCACCGCCAGTTTCTCCGTCTGCACCGGCTGCACGCGCGCCACGTCCTGCGCGTCCTCCACCAGGTGGATGCCGGCGTCGAGCTGGCCCATGGTGCCCTCGACTTCCGGGTGGCCCTTGTGGCCGATCATGATGAACTCGTAGCCTTCCTTGTGCAGCTTGGCCACCTCCACGTGCACCTTGGTCACCAGCGGGCAGGTGGCATCGAAGATCCGGAAGCCGCGTCGCTCGGCCTCCTGCTGCACGGCCCTGCTCACGCCGTGGGCCGAGAACACCAGCGTGGCGCCGGGCGGCACGTCGGAGAGCTCCTCGATGAAGATCGCACCCTTGGCCTTGAGGTCGTTGACCACGTAGGTGTTGTGCACGATCTCGTGGCGCACGTAGATCGGCCGGCCGAACTTCTGCAAGGCGCGCTCGACGATCTCGATGGCGCGGTCCACGCCGGCACAGAAGCCGCGCGGCTCGGCCAGGACGATTTCTGCCTGAAAGCTCATGGTCACAGCACTCCGATCAGTTGCACTTCGAACGTCACCGGCTGGCCGGCCAGCGGATGGTTGAAGTCGAACAGCACGGCCTCCTCGCCGAGCTGGACCACCACGCCACCGAACTGGCCCTTGCGGTCGGGCGTGGGGAACTGCACCACATCGCCCACGGCGTACTGCTCGTCGGGGTCGCCCAGTTCGCGCAGTTCCTTGCGCGAGAGCCACTGCTGCATGTCGGGGCTCTTCTCGCCATAGGCACCGGCGGGCAGCGCCAGCGTGGTGTGCACGCCCTCCTCCAGCCCCAGCAGCGCGGCCTCCAGGTCCGGCGCAAGTTCGCCCGTGCCGAGCGTCAGGGTGGCCGGCTTGCCACCGAAGGTATTGATGATGTCGCCGGCCGGCCCCGCGAGGCGATAGTGCAGCGTGAGGAAGGAGCCGGGCTGGACCCGGGCAGGGGTGGTGGTCATGGAAGTCCCGATAAACTGGGCTCCATTGTAAAAACCCCGGGTCCGCCCCTCCGGCATGCCGCTCAAAGACCTTCCACCCGACGCGCGTCCGCGCGAGAAGCTGCTGGCACGCGGCCCGGCGGCGCTCTCCGACGCCGAACTGCTTGCCCTGCTGCTGCGCACGGGCCTGGCCGGCAAGGGGGTGCTGCAACTGGCGCAGGAGCTGCTGGACAGTTTCGGCGGCATGGCCGGCCTGCTGCACGCCGGCGCGGACGATCTCAAGCGCATCAAGGGTCTGGGCCCGGCCAAACGCGCCGAGCTCGTGGCCGTGCTGGAACTGGCGCGCCGGGCCCTGGCCGAACAGCTGCGCGAGCGCGCCGCGCTGGACACGCCGCAGGCCGTCAAGGACTACCTGCAGCTGCAACTGGCCCACAAGAAGCATGAAAGCTTCGCCGTGCTCTTCCTCGACAACCAGCACAAGCTGCTGGCGCTGGAGGAGCTGTTTCGCGGCACGCTGGCACAGACCAGCGTCTACCCGCGCGAAGTGGTGCTGCGCGCCCTGCACCACCACGCCGCCGCCGTGGTGCTGGCGCACAACCACCCCAGCGGCACGGTGCAGCCCTCGCGCGCCGACGAGGCACTGACCCAGGCGCTCAAGGCCGCGCTGGCCCTGGTGGACGTGCGGGTGCTGGACCATGTGATCGTGGCGCCGGGGCTGGCCTGCTCCATGGCCGAGAAAGGCTTGCTCTGATGGTCACCGTGAAGTCCCTGGCCGACCTCAAGCAGGTCAGGAAGGCCATCGAGGCCCAGGCCAAGGCGGACGCTGAACGCAAGGCCGAGGAAGCCCGACGCGCCCGCCAGGCCACGGCCGACCAGGACCTGTTCCGGCAGGCTGCGGGCGCGGTCCGACCACTGGCCGTCAAGGCCAAGGCGCCCCTCGGGACCGAGAAGCCCAGGCCGGTGCCGCTGCAGCGCGAGCTCGACGAGCAGGCCGCGCTGGCCGAAGCCCTGAGCGACGCCTTCGACGCCAGCACCCTGCTGGAGACCGACGAACACCTGAGCTACCGCCGCCCCGGCATCGGCCCCGACGTCACGCGCAAGCTGCGCCGCGGCGACTGGGCCATCCAGCGCGCCATCGACCTGCACGGCCTGCGCACCGACGATGCGCGCGAGGCGCTGGGGAAGTTCATCCGCGAGGCACACCAGCACGGCATCCGCTGCGTGCGCGTGGTCCACGGCAAGGGCCTGGGCTCACCAGGCAAGACCCCGGTGCTCAAAGGGCGGGTGCAGGGCTGGCTGGTGCAGAAGAAGGAGGTGCTGGCCTTCGTGCAGGCCCGGCCGGCCGAGGGGGGCGCGGGAGCGCTGGTAGTGTTGCTGCAACCGGCAAGTTCGGTTGCGAAGGGGCCTTGACGATGATGATGTGGCTATGGCTTGGACCACTCGTGCTTGGCCTCATCAGCGGCATGCTGTTCGGACTTCGCCCCGCATTGATACTCCTCGGCACCCTGCTGGCGATCGAACTTGGCTATTTTCTATTTGCGCAGTCGGTACGGGATTTCGGCGTGGCGTGGATTTCCGTGATTGCGTTGATCACGCTTCCGATCTACGGAGGCGCTTTGCTCCTGGGCGCCTTCCTTGGGGCGAATTTGCGTACGGGTTGGACTGAATCTGCAGAGCGCCGAGACGACAAACCTGTTGGCGAAACTGTGACAGATTGATCAGCCGGGCGTATTCCTCATCCAGTCGGCCGTCCCGAAGAAGGCCTCGCGCAGCCTGGCGCGCAACGCTTCATCGACCCCGATTTCTCCCATGGCCTGGTCCATGCAGGCCAGCCACTGGTCGCGCTCGACCAGGCCGATCTTGAAGGGCATGTGGCGTGCGCGCAGGCGCGGATGGCCGAAACGCTCGATGTAGTGCTGCGGGCCGCCGAGCCAGCCGCAGAGGAACCAGAAGAGCTTCTGCCGCGCGTCGGCCAGGTCGCTGCCATGGGCGGCGCGCAGTTCGCGGTAACCGGGCTCCAGGTCCATGAGGTCGTAGAAGCGGTCGACCAGTTCACGCACCCTGGGCTCGCCGCCGATCCATTCGAAGGCGGTGGCGGGTTTCGTCTTGTCTTCGGCTGTCATGCCCGGATTATCCCTGCCCGCCACCGATCACCGGATGCTACCAATTCAATAGCAGATCAGCTGGCCGCCTGGCGCAGCGTCTGCACTACCGGGCGGCGCAGCACCTCGCGCAGGCCCCACCAGCCCGCGGCCCAGGCCAGCACGCCGCCGGCCAGGGCTCCGGCGGGCAGCAGCCACCAGGTCAGCGTCCACTCGAAGTCGAACACGAAATGCGCCAGCGCCCAGCCCACGGCGCCGGCCACCGCCGCGGCCAGCACACCGGCCAGCAGGCCCAGCCCCACCAGCTCGGCGCGCTGCACCTGGCGCAGCAGCGCCGCACCGGCACCGACGGCGCGCATGACGGCGAACTCGCGCGCACGCTCCTCGCGCGTGGCGGTGACGGTGGCGAACAGCACCACCAGGCCGGCGGCCAGCGTGAAGCCGAAGAGGAACTCCACCGCGCGGCTGACCTGCTCCAGCACGCGCTGCACCTGCGCCAGCGTGGCGCTCAGGTCCACCACGGTGACGTTGGGAAACTGGCGCACCAGCGCGCTGTCGAAACCGGGCGTGGCCGGCGCGCGGAAGGCCGCCAGGTAGGTCACGGGCAGCTCGGGCATGCGGCTGACCGGGTAGAGCGCGAAGAAGTTGGCGCGCATGGAGCCCCAGTCCACCTCGCGCAGCGAGGTGATGGTGGTCTCGTGCTGCAGCCCGGCGATGTCGAAGCGCAGCCGGTCGCCGAGCTTGAGGCCCAGGGTCTTCGCGATACCGTCTTCCATGCTGATGCCGTCCGCGTCCTCGGGCGTCCAGCGGCCGGCGACGATGGGATTGTGCTCGGGCGGCTGCGCGCTGTGCGAGAGGTTGAACTCGCGCTCCACCAGGCGCTGGGCCCGGTCCTCGGTGTAGTCCTGGGCCTGCACGGGGCGGCCATTGACGGCCACCAGGCGGCCGCGGATCATGGGGAACCAGTCGTAGCCGCCCTGCACGCCGGCAGCCTGCAGCTGCTGCCGGAAGGCCTCGCCCTGGTCGGGCTGGATGTTGATGACGAAGCGGTTGGGCGCGTCGGCCGGCGTGGCCTGGCGCCAGCTGTTGATGAGGTCGGTGCGCAGCAGCACCAGCAGCAGCAGCGCCAGCAGGCCCACGGCCAGGCTGCTGACCTGCACCACGGCATAGACCGGGCGCGCCGAGATCTGCCGCGTGGCCAGCACCAGCCAGCGCGGCGCGGTGTTCTCGCGCACGCCGCGGCGCAGCAGCGCCACCGCGCCCCAGCTGGCCAGCGCGAACAGGGCCACCGCGCCGGCAAAGCCGCCCACGGTGATGGCGCCGAGCTTCACGTCGCTGCTGGCGGCCAGCAGCAGCACGCAGAAGCCCGCCACGCCCAGGCCGAGCACGCCCAGCGACATGGGCCGCAGGCTGCCCAGGTCGCGCCGGATCACGCGCAGCGCCGGCACCTGGGCCAGCTGCAGCACGGGCGGCAGGCCGAAGGCCAGCATCAGCGTCAGGCCCATGCCCAGGCCGAAGACCACGGGCCACAGGCCGGGCGCGGGCAGCGCGGTGTCCACCAGGCCGGCCAGCAGCAGCACGAAGACGTGGTGCACGCCCCAGCCCAGCGCCACGCCAAGCGCGCCGCCGGCCACGCCGATGAGCAGGAACTCCGTGGCATGGCTGCGCGCGATGGTGGCCTGCGACAGGCCCAGCACGCGCAGCATGGCGCAGTCGTCGAGGTGGTTGTTGGCAAAGGCGCGCGCGGCCAGGGCCACGGCCACGGCGCTGAGCAGCGCGGCCAGCAGGGCCACGAGGTTGAGGAATTTCTCGGCGCGCTCCAGCGTCTGCGCCATCTCGGGGCGGCCGCCCTCGAGCGACTCGACGCGCACCCCGCGCAGCTGTTCGCGCTCGATGGCCTGGTTCGCGCCGCGCACGAAGGCGGCCACGGCCGGGTCTGCGCCGGCCACGGCCAGGCGGTAGTTCAGGCGGCTGGCCGGCTGCACCAGGCCGGTGGCAGCCAGGTCGTCCATGTGGATCATGGCGCGCGGCGCGAAGTTGATGAAGCCACCGCCGCGGTCGGGTTCGATGACGATCACGCGCGCAATGCGCAGGTCGGCGTCACCGAGCAGCAGGCGGTCGCCCACGTTCAGCGCCAGGGCGTCGAGCAGCGGCGCATCGACCCAGGCTTCCCCGGGCGCCGGGATCTCGCGCGTGGTGGCACCGGGCTGCCCCGGGGCGTCGCTCACGCTCAGGCGGCCGCGCAGCGGGTAGCCGGCCTCCACCGCCTTGAGGGCAACGAGCCGGGTAGCGCCGCCGCGCGCGTCGGAGGCGCGCGCCATGGTGGGGAAGTTCAGGGAAGTCGAGGTGGCCAGGCCGGCCGCGCGGGCCTGCGCCAGCAGCGCCGGCGGCGTGGGGTTGTCGCTGACGACGACGGCGTCGCCGCCGAGCAGCTGCCGCGCGTCGCGCTGCAGGCCGCCCTGCAGGCGGTCGGCGAAGAAGCCGACGGCCGTCAGCGCCGCAACGGCCAGGGTGACGGCCAGCAGCAGCAGGCGCAGCTCGCCAGCCCGAAGATCGCGCCACAGCGTGCGCCAGGCCAGTTGCCAGGAGGTGATGTTCATGCCCGGAACCTTAGCCGAATTCGCGCCGCGCCGCTGCCCGCGCCGGCGACAGACCCGCGCTGCGTCGGGCCTTGGCCTCGAGGCTACGGCCGGCGCCTTCGCGCGTTGACTTCGCTGCGCCAAGTGCGGCCTGCGCCGCAAGCACGGCGCTACGCGCCCTCCACTATCGACGTTGTGGCTTCGGCCCGGCGCCTTCGCGCCTTAACTTGGCTGCGCCAAGTGAGCCTGCGCCGCAAGCACGGCGCTACGCGCCGTGCTTGTCTGCCTCGCTGGTGAAGGAGTCGGCGTAGAACTCCTCCTCCGGCAGGCCGGCAGCCACGTAGTCGCGCCGTGCCGATTCGACCACGATGGGCGCGCCGCAGGCATAGACCTGGTGGCCCGACAGGTCGGGGATGTCCTGCAGCACGGCCTGGTGGACAAAGCCGGTGCGACCGGCCCACTGGTCCTCGGGCAGCGCGTCGGAGATCACCGGCACGTACTTGAGGCTGGGCATCTCGCTGCACTTCTGCAGCACCCAGTCGTGCAGGTACAGGTCGTGCGGGCGGCGGCCGCCCCAGTACAGGGTGGCCGGGCGCGTGATGCCGCGGTACTGCAGATGCTCGATCAGCGCCTTGATGGGTGCGAAGCCCGTGCCCGAGGCCAGCAGCACCATGGGCTTGTCGGAGTCCTCGCGCAGGAAGAAGCTGCCGTAGGGGCCCTCAATGCGCAGGATCTCCTTCTCCTTCATGGCGCCGAAGACGTGGTCGGTGAACTTGCCGCCGGGCATGTGGCGGATGTGCAGCTCGATGACCGGGCCCACGGGCGGCGTGGCGCCGGGCTGCGCGCCCAGCAGGTGCGGTGCATTGGCCATGGAATAGCTGCGCCGCGCGCCGTCGCGCAGCAGGAACTCGACGTACTGGCCGGCGTGAAAGGCGAAGCTGTCGTTGGCCGGCAGTTGCAGGCGCAGCAGCATGACGTCGGGCGAGACCTTCTGCAGCGTGTTGACACGCACCGGCATCTTCTTGATCGGGAACGCACCAGCCTCGGTGACCTGGCGCGACTCGAGCACCACGTCGCTCTGCGGCACGCCGCAGCAGGTCAGCACGAAGCCGGCGGCCTCCTCGGCCGCGCTCAGGGCCTTCTCCTGGTGCGGTCCGTGGACCACGACGCCCGAAATTTTCTTGCACTTGCATGAGCCGCAGGCGCCGTCCTTGCAGCCGTAGGGCAGGCCGATGCCCTGGCGGATGCCGGCGGCCAGCATGGCCTCGCCGGGCAGGACCTCGAAGGTCCGGCCGCTGGGCTGGACGGTGACCTGGAACGCTGTTTCGCTGCTGGACATGATTTCGTTATCCTTGATCGGTTTTCTGGATTGCCAAGGCTGGAATTTTGCCCTCAAACCTGACCCCACTCGGTGCGCGGCCTTCGCGCTTCCGCCGTCCCCGCGTGCTCATCGTGGGCTGCGGTGACGTCGGCCTGCGCGCGGCCGCTGCCCTGCCCCCGCGCGTGCGCGTGCTGGCACTGACCTCCACCGCCTCGCGCCGGGACGCCCTGCGCGCGCGTGGCATCACGCCCCTGGTGGGCAACCTGGACCAGCCGGCCAGCCTGCGCCGCCTGGCCGGCCTGGCCGACCGCGTGCTGCACCTGGCCCCCCCGCCGGGCGAAGGCAGTGACGATCCGCGCACGCGCGCCCTGCTGCGCGCGCTGCGCCTGCGCACCCCGCCCGCCGCGCTGGCCTACGGCTCCACCAGCGGCGTCTATGGCGACTGTGGCGGCGCCTGGATCACGGAAACCCGGGCGCCGGCCGCCACCACCGCCCGCGCCCGGCGCCGCGTGGCGGCAGAACGCCAGGTGCGCTTCTACGGCCGCAGCACCGGCGTGCGCGCGGGCATCCTGCGCATTCCGGGCATCTACGCCCCGGACCGCGAAGGCGGCACCCCGCGCGAGCGCCTGCTGCGCGGCACGCCGGTGCTGCGCGCCGAGGACGACGTGCACACCAACCACATCCACGCCAACGACCTGGCCCGCGCCTGCATCGCCGCGCTCTGGCGTGGCGCCCCGCAGCGGGTCTACCACGTCAACGACGACACGCAGCTGAAGATGGGTGACTATTTCGACCTCGCCGCCGGCCTCTACGGCCTGCCCAGGCCTCGCCGCATCTCGCGCGACGAAGCACGACAGGAACTGTCGCCGATGCTGCTGAGTTTCATGAGTGAGTCGCGCCGACTCGACAACGGCAGGATGAAGCGCGAGCTGCGTCTGAAGCTGCACTACCCGACGGTCGACACCGGCCTGCGCGAGAAACCCGGCCAGCGCTAGCGAGGCCGGGATCGAACCCGCGCACGAAGCGCGATTCAACATCAACGCCTCTGGCGTGCCGATTCGCAAGCCAATGTCGTCTTCGGAGAGAAGGTGCACGGGGCCGGAATCGAAGCCCTCGCGCCTGAGCCCGCTTCACATACCGCCTTGGGCGTGCCGGTTCGCGAGAGAAGTCATGTCTCAGGACGCAAGACATGGTGCCCGGGGCCGGAATCGAACCGGCACGCCTTGCGGCGGGGGATTTTGAGTCCCCTGCGTCTACCAATTTCACCACCCGGGCGGGGAGAGGGAAGCGGGAAATTATGGCACAGTGGCGCACATGAACTACCCCACCATCGAAGACGCCATTGGCAAGACACCGCTGGTCGCGCTGCAGCGCATCGGCGCAGCCGAGAACAAGGCCCGCGGCAACGTGATCCTGGGCAAGCTCGAGGGCAACAACCCGGCCGGCTCGGTGAAGGACCGACCCGCCCTCTCGATGATCAAGCGCGCCGAGGAGCGCGGCGAGATCAAGCCGGGCGACACGCTCATCGAGGCCACCTCCGGCAACACCGGCATCGCCCTGGCCATGGCCGCAGCCATCAAGGGCTACCGCATGGTGCTGATCATGCCGGAGGACCTGTCCATCGAACGCGCGCAGACCATGAAGGCCTTCGGTGCCGAGCTGATCCTCACGCCCAAGTCCGGCGGCATGGAGTACGCGCGCGATCTGGCCACGCAGATGGAGCAGGGCGGCAAGGGCCGCGTGCTGGACCAGTTCGCCAACGCCGACAACCCGCGCATCCATTACGAGACCACCGGGCCCGAGCTGTGGGAGCAGACGCGCGGACGCATCACCCACTTCGTCAGCGCCATGGGCACGACGGGCACCATCACCGGCGTCTCGCGTTTCCTCAAGGAAAAGAACCCCGAGATCCGCATCATCGGCGCCCAGCCCAGCGAGGGCTCGCGCATCCCGGGCATCCGCAAGTGGCCGCAGGAGTACCTGCCCAAGATCTACGAGCCGAGCGCCGTGGACCAGCTGATCTACGTGAGCCAGGCCGACGCCGAGGACATGTGCCGCCGGCTCGCGCGCGAGGAAGGCATCTTTGCCGGCGTCTCGGCTGCAGGCGCCTGCTGGGTGGCGCAGCAGGTCGCGGCCACGGTGGAGAACGCCACCATTGCCTTCGTGGTCTGCGACCGCGGCGACCGGTATCTTTCCACGGGTGTCTTCCCGGCCTGACGACACCAGGCATGAGCGAGGCCTACCGCTACTGCCCGGCATGCGCCGCGCCGCTGGCCGCCATCACGCTGCTCGAGGACGGCGGCGCAAAGGAGCGCCTGCGCTGCCCGGCCTGTGCCTGGACGCACTGGAACAACCCCACGCCGGTGCTGGCCGCGGTGGTCGAATACCAGGGCCAGATCCTGCTGGCGCGCAACGCGGCCTGGGAAAACCGGATGTATGCGCTGATCACCGGCTTCATGGAGGCCGGTGAAACCCCGCAGGAAGGCATTGCACGCGAGATCCGCGAGGAGACGAACCTGGAGGCCCGGGAGCTGAACCTGATCGGCGTCTACGACTTCCAGCGCATGAACCAGGTCATCATCGCCTACCACGCGCGCTGCGAGGGCGAGGTGCGTCTCTCGCCGGAGCTGGTGGATTACAGGCTCTTCAGCCCCGGGCAGGTGCGGTGCTGGCCGGCCGGCACCGGCTATGCCCTGGCCGACTGGCTGCGCGCGCGCGGCCACGTGCCGCAGTTTTTCGAGAACTGGCAGCCGCCGCAAGACCGTAGGCCCGCCGCCTGATGGGCGGATTGCTTAAAATCGCCTACCCCTGCAACATGACATCCCGATGAACACCGACCGAGAAATCGACACCCGCGGCCTGAACTGCCCGCTGCCCATCCTCAAGGCCAAGAAGGCCCTGTCGGAAATGCAGAGCGGTCAGACCCTCAAGGTCATTGCCACCGACGGCGGCTCGGTGCGAGACTTCATCGCCTTTGCCAAGCAGACCGGCAACGAGCTGGTCGAGCAGACCACCGAAGGCAAGGATTTCATCCACATCCTCAAGCGCCGCTGAGGCCACGCAGCCTGCCGCGCCTGGGCCCGCCCGGCGTGTACGCAATCCGGTGGCTCAGACCTTGAGCGAGCGCAGGTAGTCGCGGAAGCTCGCCCCCACCTCGGGATGGGCCAGGGCCAGCTCCACCGTGGCCTCCAGGAAGCCTTCCTTGCTGCCGCAGTCGTAGCGTTTGCCCGCATAGGTGTAGGCGTGCACGGCCTCGTGCTGCAGCAGGCCGGCAATGCCGTCGGTCAGCTGGATTTCTCCGCCCGCGCCGCGCGGCTGCTGCCGGATCTGCTCGAACACGGCCGGCGTGAGGATGTAGCGCCCGGCCACGGCCAGCCGTGAGGGGGCCTTCTCCGGCACGGGCTTCTCCACCATGTGGCTGATCTTCAGCAGGCGCTCGCCGTCAGGCTGGCCCGCCACGATGCCGTAGCGGCGCACCTGCTCCAGTGGCACTTCCTGCACGGCGATCACGGAGTTGCCCAGCCGGTGGAACTGCTCGGCCATCTGGGCCAGCACGGGCTGGCCACCGGCCGGGCCCATCATCAGGTCGTCAGCGAGCAGCACGGCAAAGGGGGCGCCCTCGGTCAGGTGCTCGGCACACAGTACCGCATGGCCCAGCCCGAGCGCGCGCGGCTGGCGCACGTAGGAGCACAGCATGTCGTCGGGCTGCACCGAGCGCACCAGGTCCAGCAAGGCCTGCTTGCCGGCCTGCTCGAGCTCGTTCTCCAGCTCGTAGGCCGTGTCGAAATGGTCCTCGATGGCGCGCTTGTTGCGGCCGGTCACGAAGACCATGTGACGGATGCCGGCCGCGTAGGCTTCCTCGACCGCGTACTGGATCAGCGGCTTGTCGACCACCGGCAGCATTTCCTTCGGGGCTGCCTTGGTGGCGGGCAGGAAACGCGTGCCGAGGCCGGCCACGGGGAAAACAGCAGTCTTGATCTTGTTCATGGTCACCCTTCTACCTGCGGAATGTGTCACTTCTTTCTCTTCAGGCGTGCGAGTTGCTCCTGCACCTTCGCCAACGTGGCGCTGAACTCTGCCATGCGCTTCTTTTCCTGCTCGATGACAGCCGGCGGGGCCTTGGCCACGAAAGCCTCGTTGGCGAGTTTGCCCTGCGCTTTGGCAATCTCACCTTTCAAGCGCTCCTCATCCTTTGAAAGACGCGCGATCTCCGCATCAAGATCAATTTCCATGTGCAAACACAGGCGGGCCTCACCCACCACCGCCACGGGCGCGGCCTGCGCGGCAGCCACCCACTCGGCTTCGGTGGCAAAGACCTTGACCTCGCTGAGCTTGGACAGGGCCTGTAGCACCGCCGCCCACTGCGTGATGAAAGCGGCTTCATCCGCGTTACCCGCCAGCGCATAAAGCGGCAGGCGCGTGGAGGGCGAGACATTCATCTCGCCGCGCAGGTTGCGGCAGGCGTCGACGAACTGGCGCAGGCGGGCCACCTCAGCCATGGCCGCGGCGTCGATGCGCTCGGGCTGGCTCACCGGGTAGGCGGCGATGCTGACGGACTCGCCGGCGCGGCCCGCGACGGGCGCCACCTTCTGCCACAGCTCTTCGGTGATGAAGGGAATCAGCGGATGCGCCAGGCGCAGGATGGTCTCCAGCGTGCGGATCAGGGTGCGGCGCGTGCCGCGCTTTTGCGCGTCGTTGCCTGCGTTGATCTGCACCTTGGCGATTTCCAGGTACCAGTCGCAGAACTCGTTCCAGACGAAGTCGTAGATGGTGTTGGCCACCACGTCGAGGCGGTAGTCGGCAAAGCCCTGCGCGACCTGCGCCTCGACCTGCTGCAGCAGCGAGACGATCCAGCGGTCGGCCGCGCTGAACTCCAGGTAGCCGCCGGGCACGCATTCACCCGCGCCGTGTTCCTTGAGGCCGCAGTCGTGGCCCTCGCAGTTCATCAGCACGAAGCGCGTGGCATTCCAGAGCTTGTTGCAGAAGTTGCGGTAACCCTCGCAGCGTTTGCTGTCGAAGTTGACGCTGCGGCCCAGCGTGGCCATGGCCGCGAAAGTGAAGCGCAGTGCGTCGGCCCCGTAGCCCGGGATGCCTTCAGGGAATTCTTTCTCGGTGTTCTTGCGCACCTGGGGCGCACTCTCGGGCCGGCGCAGGCCCTGGGTGCGCTTTTCCAGCAGGGCGCTAAGCGCGATGCCGTCGATCAGGTCCACCGGGTCCAGCACATTGCCCTCGGACTTGCTCATCTTCTTGCCCTGTGCATCGAGCACCAGGCCGTGGATGTAGACATGCCGGAACGGCACCTTGCCGGTGAAATGGGTCGTCATCATGATCATGCGCGCGACCCAGAAGAAGATGATGTCGTAGCCCGTGACCAGCACGCTGGAGGGCAGGTAGAGGTCGAAGTCTTCCGTCTGCTCGGGCCAGCCCATGGTGCTGAAGGGCACCAGCGCGGAGGAGTACCAGGTGTCGAGCACGTCCTCGTCACGCGTGAGCTTCTTGCCCGCGCCGGCCTGGGCCTGCGCCTCGGCTTCGTTGCGCGCCACGTAGACCTTGCCCTGCTCGTCGTACCAGGCCGGGATCTGGTGCCCCCACCAGAGCTGACGCGAGATGCACCAGTCCTGGATGTTGTTCATCCACTGGTTGTAGGTGTTGACCCAGTTCTCGGGCACGAACCTGACCGCACCCGACTGCACGGCATCGATGGCCTTCTGCGCGATGCTCTTGCCGGTCGGGTCCTGGTCACTCACCTTGCTCATGGCGACGAACCACTGGTCCGTCAGCATGGGCTCGACGATCTGCCCGGTGCGGGTGCAGATGGGCACCATAAGCTTGTGCTTCCGGGTTTCCACCAGCGCGCCCATGGCTTCCAGGTCCTTGACGATGGCCTTGCGCGCCACGAAGCGGTCCAGGCCGCGGTATTTCTCCGGCGCGTTGTCGTTGATGGTGGCCTGCAGCGTCAGCACGCACATCATCTCCAGCTTGTGGCGCTGGCCCACCTGGTAGTCGTTCGGGTCATGGGCCGGCGTGACCTTGACCACGCCGGTGCCGAATTCCTTGTCCACGTAGGCGTCGGCAATCACCGGGATCTGGCGGCCCACCAGGGGCAGGGTCACCATCTTGCCGATCAGATGTCTGTAGCGCTCGTCCTCTGGATGCACCATCACGGCCACGTCGCCCAGCATGGTCTCGGGGCGGGTGGTGGCCACCGTCAGGCTGCCGGAACCATCGGCCAGGGGGTAGGCGATGTGCCAGAGCGAACCGTCCTTCTCCTCGCTCTCCACCTCCAGGTCCGACACGGCCGACTGCAGCACCGGGTCCCAGTTGACCAGACGCTTGCCGCGGTAGATCAGGCCCTGCTCGTACAGGCGCACGAAGGTCTCGGTGACGACCTTGCTGAGCTTGTCGTCCATGGTGAAGTACTCGCGGCTCCAGTCCACGCTGTCGCCCATGCGGCGCATCTGCGTGGTGATGGTGTTGCCGCTCTGCTCCTTCCACTCCCAGACGCGCGCGACGAAGTTCTTGCGGCCCAGGTCATGGCGGCTGATCTTCTGCTCCTGCAGCTGACGCTCCACCACGATCTGGGTGGCAATGCCCGCGTGGTCCGTGCCCGGCACCCAGACGGTGTTGGCGCCCGCCATGCGGTGGTAGCGCGTGAGCGAGTCCATGATGGTCTGGTTGAAGGCGTGGCCCATGTGCAGCGTGCCCGTCACATTGGGCGGCGGCAGCTGGATGGCGAACGAGGGCGCGCCGGCCTTCGCCTTGCCGGTGCCGCGGAAGCCTGCCTGGCCGTAGCCGCGCTTTTCCCACTCGGGGCCCCAGTGCGCCTCCAGGGCGGCGGGTTCGAAAGACTTGGACAGGCTGTTGAGGCCGGGTTGCTGGACGGTGTCGGTCATGGTGCTGACAAAAAATGAAGAACGGCACCCGAGGGTGCCGTTCCATGGGGTGTCTGGGAACGGCCCCGATTTTACCGGGGCAGGTCCCTGGCCGCCCGGATGCATTCGGCCAGCACCTCGCGGCTGCCGATCTGGTTGGCGAGGATCAGGATCAGCCGGGCGTTGAGCAGCTCGGACTGCTCGCGCGTGAGGCCCGCGTGGGCATCCAGCAGCTGCTCGTAGAAGGTGTCGGCGTCCTGGAAATGGGGGGTGGTCTTCATCGCTCGCTCCTCAGTTCAGGCCGGCCTGCAGGCCCATCGCGCGCTCGATGGCCAGGATCAGGCCGGCGTCCACGCTTTCGCCGGTGGCGGCGATGTAGGCATCGGGGCGCAGCAGGGCCCAGGCGTGGCCGAACACATGGCAGGCGCCCTGCAGATGGCCCTGGGGGTCGATCACATGCTCGCGCGCCTGCGGCCGGGTGTCCGGGCCCACGACCTGCACCGCGCGCACGCCGGCGGCACTGGTGATGTCACGCAGGCGCTTCGCCGCGGCATGCGACATGTCGCCGAACACCAGCACGAGCAGGCGCCCGTCGGCCCACGCAATCAGGTCGTTGACCACGCCCTTGCTGCCATCGGGCCAGCGGAATACGACGTTCTGCACCGACAGGCCGCCCGTACGGTCGCACAGGCGCGACTGCGTGTAGCTGTTGGCCACCGCCATGCGGCCGGTGTTGATGAGCGTGCGCGCGAACGGGTACTGGCGCGCCAGGCCGATGGCCGCGGTCCGGAAGGTGCGCTCCATGCCGTCGGCCGGGCGCAGGAAGCGCGCCGTGCGGTTGGTGACCTGCACGTTCTGCACCGCGGCCTCGTGCCGCTCCTCGTCGTAGCTCTCCAGCAGGCTGGCCGGCGCCTGGCCGCGCAGCACGGCGGCCAGCTTCCAGGCCAGGTTGTCGGCGTCGGCCACGCCCGTGTTGCCGCCGCGCGCGCCGAAGGGGCTGACGATCTTGGCCGTGTCACCCATGAAGTACACACTGCCGATGCGCAGGCGGTCCAGGCACTGGCTGCGGTAGGCGTAGGGGCCGACCCAGACGATCTCCGCGCCAGCCTCCACCTCCGGCCCGAACTGCTGCCGCAGGCGCTCGCGCACCTTGTCCTCGCGGCTGACCTCCTGCAGGTCGGAGCTGGGCGCCATCTGGTAATCGATGCGCCAGACGTCGTCTGCCATCAGGTGCTGCCAGACGGCGCGGTTGCCGTTGAAGGGGGCCTCGATCCAGGTGTGGCGCTCCCTGGGCGGCGTGTTCCTGAAGCGCACGTCGGCGATGCACCAGCGGTCGTCGCCACGGCGCGAGGTCATGGTGGCGCCGGTCCAGCCGTGGAAAGGCGTGTGCGAGCCGCTGGCGTCGATGATGTGCTCGGCCTCCAGCGTGTAAGTGCCAGCCGGCGTCTCCACCGTCAGCGTGCCGTAGCCAGCGTGCTGCTGGAAGCCCGTCACCCGCGACTTCCAGCGCAACTCCACATGGCCCAGGCCATGGATACGCTCCACCAGATAGCCCTCGATGTAGAACTGCTGGATATTGATGAAGGGCGGCTGGGCCGAGAGGCCGAAGCTGCTGTTCTGGCGCAGGTCGAAGGAATAGACCTCGTCCTGGCCCGCGAAGGTGCGGCCTACGCTCCACTGGACGCCCTTGGCGGCGATGCGCTCGTAGATGCCCAGACGCTCGAAGATCTCCAGCGACTTCTGTGTATAGCAGATCCCGCGCGAGGAGGCGCCCTTGACGCCCACGGTGTCATCCTCGTCGAGCAGGATTGCCTCGACACCCAGCCGTGCCAGGCAGCAGGCCAGCGTCAGGCCCGTGATGCCGGCGCCCACGATGACGATGGGGTGGCGCCGCACCTCGCCGGACTTCAGCTCCGGCGGTGCGACAAAAGGATAGTGCGGCAGTTCGTAGCCCCTACCCTGGGTGAATTCGTAGCCGTTGGTGTAGGCCGTGTCGCGGTAGGCGGTGCTCATGCGACGCCCTTCTGCGCGGCGCGCGCGGCCACCTCGGGCCGGTCGTTCTGCTGCGGCTTCAGCGGGGCAGCCACCTCGCCGGCTGCGCGCGCGCGGCGCCAGACTTCCTTGCGCGCCGTCCACTCGTTCAGGCGCGCGTGGGCCGTGGTGCTCTCCTGCAGCATCTGGAACGCGTCGGCCACCTGGGCCGAGAGTTCGAGCCGGATGCCGTTGGGATCGAAGAAATAGATGCTCTTGAAGATGTGGTGGTCGGTCACGCCGATCACCTCGATGCCGTGCGCCTGCAGCCGCACCTTCATGTCCTCCAGCTGCTGCAGGGAATCCAGCCGGAAAGCGATGTGGTTGACCCAGCGTGGCGTGTTCGGGCTGGGTTCGGCGGCCACGTCGTCGCCGAGGTCGAAGAAGGCAATGAAGGAGCCGTCCTGCAGGCGGAAGAAGAAGTGCGTGTAGGGGCAGTATTCGCCTGTGCTGGGCACGTGGTCGCTCTGGATGATGTGGTAGAGCGGCAGGCCCAGGATGTCCTCGTAGAAGTGCCGCGTCTCCTCCGCGTCGCGTGCGCGGTAGGCGTAATGGTGCAGCTGCTGGATCGGCGGTGGTGGCGGGACGGATGGCATGCGGTCTCCTCTCTCGTGATTCACCATAGCGTAATGCATTCACTTTAACGTAATGGACCTGGCACACGGGCAAGGACACCTCGGAGTCTCGATAGTTAATGCAAATCGTTCTCGATAGCATTTATTTATAGGCAGAGGCAATTCGCTGAATTGAAAGTGCCAATTAGACGGATGCTTGCGATCGTTTTAGGCTGCGATTTGTCTTTGACCCGTTCAAGGCAATCGCGTTTTTGTTCAACCCAACTAGGAGATAGCCATGCCCGCACTGAAAGGTTCCAAAACGGAACAGTGCCTGAAGGACGCCTTCGCCGGCGAATCGCAGGCCAACCGCCGCTACCTGTACTTCGCAAACAAGGCCGACGTGGAAGGCCAGAACGACGTGGCTGCCCTGTTCCGCTCCACGGCCGAAGGCGAGACCGGCCATGCGCACGGCCACCTGGAGTTCCTGGAGCAGGCCGGCGACCCTGCCACCGGCATGCCGATCGGCTCCACCCGCGACAACCTGAAGTCCGCTGTCGCCGGCGAGACCCACGAGTACACCGACATGTACCCGGGCATGGCCAAGACCGCCCGTTCGGAAGGCTTCGACGAGATCGCCGACTGGTTCGAGACCCTGGCCAAGGCCGAGCGTTCGCACGCGAATCGCTACCAGAAGGCCCTGAACGAACTCGTGGACTAAGGGCTACTGCGCGGGCCGATAGCGGCGTTGCGGGTCCTGTTCAGGCCATCCTCATGCACCGCAAGTGCATTCCGGTGGCCTGACACCCGCGTCTTGCTCTCGACCCGCTCGCTACGCCCCGAGGCGTAGTGGAGTGCAGAAAGGGCTTTCATACGAGAGCTCTTTTTCCAACCGCAACAAAGAGGAAACACCATGGCGCGCGAAGGCAACCTGGAAGCCCCGACCCGACACCCGCTGGACTGGAAAAACCCCGACTTCTACAACGAAGAATCCACCTTCAAGGAACTCGAGCGCATCTTCGACATCTGCCACGGCTGCCGCCGCTGCGTGAGCCTGTGCGGCTCCTTCCCGACCCTGTTCGACCTGGTGGACGAAAGCTCGACCGGCGAGGTCGACGGCGTGGCCAAGCAGGATTACTGGAAGGTCGTCGACCAGTGCTACATGTGCGACCTGTGCTACATGACCAAGTGTCCGTACACCCCGCCGCACGAATGGAACCTGGACTTCCCGCACACCATGCTGCGGGCCAAGGCCATCAAGTTCAGGAAGGGCGAGGTCAAGACCAGCGAGAAGCTGCTGGCCTCCACCGACCTGCATGGTTCCTTCGCCGGCATCCCCATCGTCGTGCAGGTCGCCAACGCCGTAACCCACACCAAAGCCGCGCGCAGCGTGATGGAGAGCGTGGCCGGCGTCGACAAGGACGCCTGGCTGCCCTCGCTGGCCACGCAGAAATTCCGCTCGGGCGCCGCCGGGAGCCAGCCCTATCCGGTGAAAAACGGCGAGAAGACGCCGGGCAAGGTGGCCATCTACTCGACCTGCTACGTCAACTACAACGAGCCCGGCATCGGCCATGACCTGCTCAAGATCCTCGATCACAACGAGATCCCCTACGTGCTGGTCGAGAAGGAGAAATGCTGCGGCATGCCCAAGCTGGAGCTGGGTGACCTGGACTCCGTCAACGCCAGCAAGGAAGCCAACATCCCGGTGCTGGCGAAGTACGCGAAGGAAGGCTACGCCATCCTCTCCGCCGTGCCGAGCTGCACGCTGATGTTCAAGCAGGAAATCCCGCTGATGTATCCGGACGATGCCGACACGCAGCTCGTGAAGGAGGCGATGTGGGACCCCTTCGAGTACCTGATGGCGCGCAAGCGCGACGGCCTCCTCAAGACCGAGTTCCCGCAGAAGCTGGGCAACGTGAGCTACCAGATCCCCTGCCACGGCCGCGTGCAGAACATCGGCAAGAAGACCGAGGAAATGCTCAAGATGATCCCGGACACCACGATCAACACCATCGAGCGCTGCTCGGGCCATGCCGGCACCTTCGGGGTGAAGAAGGCCTACCACCAGACCGCCATGAAGATCGGCAGGCCGGTGTTCAAGGCCATGGCGACCATGAAGGATGGCACGAAGCCCGACTACATCAGCTCCGACTGCCCATTGGGCGGCCACCACATCGCGCAGGGCTTCGAGATCAACGGCCTGGGCGCACCCGAGCTGCAGCACCCGCTGAGCCTGGTGCGCATGGCGTACGGATTGAAGTAAGGACACTGGAGATGGACATGCAACTGACCGGCAAGATCACCCCCGACAGCCTGATGTCGCTGGAGGCCTACAGCAAGTGGCGCAAGGCGCACAAGGGTGAGGTCATCGCCCACCGCAAGCTGCGCAGCGTGCAGCTGGGCGAGCACATCAACCTGCAGTTCGAGTCGGAAACGACGATCCGCTACCAGATCCAGGAAATGCTGCGCATCGAGAAGATCTTCGAGGAGGAAGGCATCCTCGACGAGATCCACGCCTACGCCCCGCTGGTGCCGGACGGCAGCAACTGGAAGGCCACGATGATGATCGAGTACCCCGACATCAACGAGCGCAAGCGCGAGCTGGCCCGCCTGATCGGGGTGGAAGACCGGATGTTCGTCGAGGTGGAGGGCTATCCGCGGGTCTACGCGATCGCCGACGAGGACCTGGACCGCGAGAACGAGGTGAAGACCTCGGCCGTGCACTTCGTGCGCTTCGAGTTCACCCCGGCCATGTGTGCCGCCATCAAGGCCGGCGCCAGCGTCAAGCTCGGCTGCGACCATACCCACTACCCGGCGCACATGAACATCCCGCCCGAAACGCTGGCCTCGCTGGCCGGCGACCTCAAGTAGGCCGACGCCGCACGACGACATCCTGTCCCGCACGGGGCAGCCACGCAGGGCCGGTGCCACTACACTGGCCCTTGCTGTTTCTGCGCTGCCGCCATGACGAATCCCACCCCGCCCGAGCCGGCCGCTGCGCCGGACACGCGCAGCGCCTGGCTCATGCTGCTGGCCCTGTGCACGGCCTTCATGCTCAGCCAGGCCTACCGCACGGCGGCTGCCATCCTGGCGCCCGAGCTGCAGGCGCGCCTGGGCTTCACGCCGCAGCAGCTGGGCATCTTCGCCGCAGCCTTCCATTTCGCCTTCGGCGCCCTGCAGCTCTTCATGGGCATCGGGATCGACCTGCACGGCGTGCGCCGCACCGTGCTCGCGGTCTTCCCGCTGACCCTGGCCGGCGCCACGCTGTCGGCCTTCAGCACGGACTTCGGCCTGCTGGTGCTGGGCCAGGTGCTCATCGGCGTGGGCTGCGCACCGGCCTTCCTGGTCTGCACGGTCTTCATCGCGCGCTGTTTCCCGGCCCACCGCTTCGCGGCCGTCTCGGGCCTGGCCATGGGCATCGGTGGCCTGGGCATGCTGCTGACCGGCACCCCGCTGGCCTGGCTCGTGCAGGCGCATTCCCTGCGGGCCGGCTTCCTCATGCTGGGGGCGCTGTCGCTGCTGGCCTGGTGCGTCGTGTACCTGGCGGTGCGGGAGCCCGCCGCGCCGCCTGCGGCCGGCGCCCGCCCCACGCTCTGGCAGGCCGTGCGGCAGTTCGGCCAGCTGCTGCGCCTGCCCCAGACCCTGGGCATCATGGCACTGGGGGCCGTCACCTATGCTTCCTTCATCACGCTGCGCGGCCTCTGGCTGGGCCCGCTGCTGGTGGAGCGCTTCGGTTTCTCGCTCATTGCCAGCGGCCACGTGGCGCTGGCGGTCTCGCTGGTCTCGCTTGCGGGGCCGCCGCTGTTCGGCCGCATCGACCCGGGCCCGGCCACCCGCCGGCGCTGGATCACGGGCTACACGCTGCTCATGGCCGCCCTCTTCGTAGCGCTGGCCGTCCTGCCCGCCGTGCTGCTGGCCCTGGCCGTGCTGGTGCTTTCCGGCTTCCTGTGCGGCTACATCGTGCTGCAGTACGCCGACGTTCGCAATGCCTACCCCGAGTCACAGACCGGCCGCGCCATGGCTGCCTTCACCATGGCCATGTTCCTGGGCATCGCGCTGATGCAGTGGCTGACCGGGCTGGTGGCCCAGTGGGCGGGCCGCCAGGGGCTCGACCCCTATACCGCCGTGCTGCTGGCCGTGGCCCTGCTGCTGCTCGCCGGTGCGGTGGCCTTTGCCGGGCTGCCGGCAGCGCCTGCACGCCGGGGTCAGGGCAGCGCGCGCTGAACCTCCTGCGCCGGGTGCCGGTACGTCGCCCAGCACGGCCAGTCCGGCCCGGCCGGCGCCTCGATGGCCAGCGACGCACCGCCCACCGGATGCTGCAATTCAAGGCGCAGGGCATGCAACCACAGGCGCTGCACCCCCAGCAACTCCGCCACCGCCCGGTTCAGCGCGCCTTTGCCGTGCGTGGCGTCCCCGACGATGGGATGCGCAATGTGCTTGAGGTGCCGGCGCAACTGGTGGCGCCGGCCGGTCAGCGGCTGCAGTTCCACGAGGGCGCAGCGCATGGCCGGGAAGCTGCCGTGCGGCAGCGGCAGCTCGTAGTGCGCAAGGGTCCGGTAGCGCGTCTGCGCCGCCTGCACCTCCTCGCGTCCGGCACGGGCATCGTCTTCCATGCGCCTGAGCGGGTGGTCGATCAGGCCCTGTGCCGGCGGCCAACCGCGCACCACGGCCACATAGGTCTTGTGCACCGCATCGGGCGCCTCGAAAGCCTGCCCCAGCGCGCGCGCCGTCCCCGCATCGAGCGCGAACAGCAGCACGCCGCTGGTGCCCTTGTCGAGCCGGTGCACGGGCCAGACCGCGCGGCCGAGCTGGTCGCGCAGCAGCTGCAGGGCGAAGCGCGTCTCCCCGGCGTCCAGCCCCGTGCGGTGCACGAGCAGGCCCGGCGGCTTGTCCACGGCCACGAGATAATCGTCCTGATAGAGGACCTTCAACATGCTCTTTCTGCTCTCCCCCGCCAAATCCCTGGACTATGACACGCCCATCGGCGACGTCCCGCACACGCTGCCGCTGTTCCCCAAGCAGGCGGCCGAGCTCATTGCCCTGCTGCGCGAAAAGTCGCCGCAGGACATCGCCGAACTGATGGACCTGAGCGATGCGCTCTCGGGCCTGAACGTGGCGCGCTACCAGGCCTGGAGCCCGAAGTTCACTGCGAAGAACTCCAGGCAGGCCGTGCTGGCCTTCAACGGCGACGTCTACGAAGGGCTGAACGCGAAGACGCTGAAAGCCGAGGACCTGGCCTGGGCGCAGGAGCACGTGTGCATCCTCAGCGGCCTGTACGGCGTGCTGCGCCCGCTGGACTGGATGCAGCCCTACCGCCTGGAGATGGGCACGGCGCTCGAGAACCCGAAGGGCCGCAATCTCTACAAGTTCTGGGGCAGCCAGATCGCTGAACACCTGAACGAGCGCCTGCAGGCCGAGAAGACCCCGGTGGTGGTGAACCTGGCCTCGCAGGAGTACTTCAAGGCGGTCGACCTCAAGGTTTTGCGCGCACGCGTGATCGAGTGCGTCTTCGAGGACTGGAAGGGCGGCAAGTACAAGGTCATCAGTTTCCTGGCCAAGCGCGCGCGCGGCCTGATGGCGCGTTATGCCGCCACCAAGCGCGTCATCACCCCGAAGCAGCTGGAGAAGTTCAACCTCGAAGGCTATGCGTTTGACGCTGCGGCGTCGGAGCCCGACCGCCTGGTCTTCCGCAGAAAGATCCAGGACTGAGATGAGCAAGCCCGAAGACTCCTCGCTCGGCAAGGCTGTCCCCTACGCGGACCAGTACGACGCCTCGCTGCTCTACCCGATCTCCCGGACCCCGAAGCGGGACGAGATCGGCGTGCCTACCACCCTGCCCTTCCTGGGTGCGGACCTGTGGACGGCCTACGAGCTCTCCTGGCTCAATGCGCGCGGCAAGCCGCAGGTGGCGCTGGCGCACGTGACCGTGCCCTGCGAGACGCCCAACATCATCGAGAGCAAGTCCTTCAAGCTCTACCTCAACAGCTACAACAACACGAAGTTCGCCGATGCCTCCGAGGTGCAGGCCCGCCTGCGTGCGGACCTCAGCGAGGCCGCCTGGCGCGGCTCCGGCAAGACCGGCACGGTGGGCGTGAAGCTCATCGCACCCGAACTGTTCGACCAGCAGCCCATCCACGAACTCGACGGCCTGAGCCTGGACCGGCTCGAGGTGGAATGCACGCACTACACGCCGGCCCCCGAACTGCTGACGGCGGCCTTCGACGAGCAGCCGGTCAGCGAGGTGCTGACGAGCAACCTGCTCAAGAGCAACTGCCTGGTCACGGGCCAGCCCGACTGGGCCAGCGTGCAGATCGGCTACAGCGGCCCGCAGATCGACCAGGCCGGGCTGCTGCAGTACCTGGTGAGCTTTCGCAACCACAACGAGTTCCACGAGCAGTGCGTCGAGCGCATCTACATGGACATCTGGCAGCGCTGCAAGCCCGCCAAGCTGACGGTCTACGCGCGCTACACGCGCCGCGGCGGGCTGGACATCAACCCCTGGCGCACCAGCCACCCGCAGGCGCTGCCGGCCAACGTGCGCACGGCGCGGCAATAGGCGCCGCACCGCGACGCACACGGCTCAGTGCAGGCGGAACACCTGCATGGACTGGGTCAGCGTTGCGGCGCTGCCCTTGAGCCCCTGGGAAGCCTCGGCCGACTGCTCGGCCAGGGCGGCGTTCTGCTGGGTCAGCTGGTCCAGGTGGTTGATGGCCTCGCCGACCTGCGCCACGCCCAGCGACTGCTCGCGCGCAGCGGTGCTGATCTGGTTGATCAGCACCCCGACCTCGCGCACCGCGGCCACCACCTGCTCGATGGTCTGGTTGGCGTGCTGCATGCGCTCGGCGCCGTTGGAGATCTGGTCGGCCGAATGGGCGATCAGCTCGCGGATCTCCTTGGCCGCGGTGCCGCTGCGCTGGGCCAGCGCCCGCACCTCGGCCGCCACCACGGCAAAGCCGCGCCCCTGCTCGCCCGCCCGTGCCGCTTCCACGGCGGCGTTGAGCGCCAGGATGTTGGTCTGGAAGGCGATCCCCTCGATGACCGAGATGATGTCGCGCATGCGGCCCGAGGAACGGTCGATCTCCGCCATCAGCTGGCTGAGCTCGTGCACGGCCTGTCCGCCCTGGCTGGCCACGGCGGTGCTCTGCTCGCTGTGGCGCAGCACCTCGGCCGCGATCTGCGAGGTGTGCTTGACGGTGCTGGAGATCTCCTCCATCGACGCGGCCGTCTGCTCCAGGCTGCTGGCCTGAGATTCGGCACGCGCCGAGAGGTCCATGCCGCTGGCGGCGATGTCCTCGGCCGTGCGGTTGAAGCTGGCGATCTCGCCATTGACGTCGCCGATCACGGCGCGCAGGTTGATCTGCACCTGGCGCAGGTTGCTCAGGGTCACGGCCAGCGGATTGGCGGACTCAAAGTCGAGCGAGGTCTTGAGGTTGCAGGCAGCCAGATCGCGCGCGAAGCGTTCGGCCTGCTCGATGGGGCCGACGAAACGCTGCCGGAACAGCGCCAGCACGATGGCCGCCCCGAGCACCAGAGCACCGAGACGCAGCCAGCCGGCCAGCGCCCCCGTGGCACCCAGGACATCGGGCAGCATGCCCAGCACGAGCATGATGCCCAGCAGGGCACCCATGCGCGCCGTCAGGCCCAGGTCGTGCCAGCGGTGCAGCCAGCCCCTGAGGCCGTGATAGCGGACCTGGCCATGGTGGAGGTGGAAGCTCGGCCGGCCGGCCTGCGTCTCGGCGTTGAGCTGCGCGTACAGTGCGCCTGCGGCCTGCACCTCCTCGCGCGCGGGCTTGGTGCGCACCGACAGGTAGCCCACGGGCTTGCCGTTGTCCATGATGGGTGTGACATTGGCGCGCACCCAGTAATAGCGCCCGTCCTTGCGCCGGTTCTTCACCAGCCCGGTCCAGGGCCGGCCACGGCCGATGGTGCGCCAGAGGTCGCGAAAGCCCTCGGGCGGCATGTCCGGATGCCGGATGATGTTGTGGTTCTCCCCGATCAGTTCCTCGGCGCTGTAGCCGCTGGTCTCGAAGAAGGCCGCATTGCCGTGGGTGATGTAGCCCCGGGTGTCGGTGATCGACACCAGCATGGCGCTGGCCGGGTAGTCGTATTCGGCGTCGACGACAGGAAGATTGGTCCGCACGCAAGTCTCCAGATTCCTGATGCCCGATTCAACCATGAAACCGGTTGGCGCGCGCCCGGATCAGCCCCTCGAAAAGGGGGTATTTCCGCGGCGTGCGACCGGGTTCAGCCCAGGTCGCGGAAGGACCGCAAGGGGGCCAGGGGCGGGAAATCGCCCGCGCGCCGCTCCTTCATGGCGCTGACGGCCTCGAGCACGTGGCGGTTGCTCCAGATCGCGCCCTGCAGCCAGCCCATCTGCCGCAGCGCATCGTCCACGCCGTGGTCGCGCGCGTAATGCAGGGCCTGCTTGCTGCCCCAGATGGCCACCGGCGGCTTGGCCGCGATCTCCTGTGCAGTCTGCAGCGCGCCGGCCAGCAGGGCGTCCCGTGTCTCGAACACCTGGTTCACCAGGCCGTACCCCAGGGCCTGCGCCGCGGGCAGGCGCCGGCCTGTGTAGGCCAGTTCCTTGACCACCCCCAGGGGCATGAGCTTGGGCAGGCGCTGCAGCGTGCCGACGTCGGCCACCATGCCGATGTTGATCTCCTGGATGCAGAAGAAGGTATCGGCCGTGGCATAGCGCAGGCAGCAGGCGCTGACCATGTCCACCGCGCCGCCGATGCAGCCGCCCTGGATGGCGGCGATCACGGGGATGCGCAGCGTCTCGAGCTTCGTGAAGGTCGCCTGCATGTCGCCCAGCAGGTCGAAGATGGCGGCACGCCCCTCCGGGCTGCGGTCGTCCAGCGTGATGGCGCCACCAAAGGTCTCGAGCGCCATGCCGGCACTGAAGTGCCTGCCGGTGCTGCTGATGAGCAGCACGCGGGCCTCGGTGCCGGCATGCAGCTCCGTGAGCACCTGGTCGAGCTCGCGCCAGAACTGTGGATGCATGGTGTTCATCGCCTCGGGACGGCTGAGCACCAGGTGGGCCACGTGCCGCTCAATCGTCAGGGAAAAGCAGGGCTGAGTGTTCATCGCGGGCGGTCTCCTTGTTCGTTGCAGCGAGTGTCGCATCCGCGGCCCGCACCAGCGAACCGACGCGCACGCCCAGCAGGCGCAGGCGGCGCGTCAGGTCCACGCGCTTGAGGCACAGCCCGGCGGTCTGGCGGATGGTGGCGGCGTCGGCCGTGGGGTGTTCCAGGGTCTGGTCGCGCGTGACGCTCCTGAAGTCGTCGTAGCGCAGCTTGATGCCGATCGTGCGCCCCACATAGCCCTTGCGCTGCAGGTCCGCCGCCACCCGCTCGCACAGGGCCGTGAACACGGTGCCGAGCTCGGCCCTGTCGCGCACGGCATGCAGGTCGCGCTCGAACGTGGTCTCGCGGCTGACCGACACGGGCTCGCTCTCGGTCACCACCGGCCGCTCATCACGGCCCCAGGCCGCCTCATGCAGCCAGGCGCCGTAGCTGCGGCCGAAGTGCCCGACCAGCCAGGCCGGCTCCCGGGCCGCGAGCTCGCCGATGGTCCGGATGCCATGGGCCTGCAGCTTCTCATCGGTCTTGGGGCCGATGCCGTTGATCTTGCGGCAGGGCAGCGGCCAGATCAGGGGCTGCAGATCGTCCTGCCTGACGATGGAGATGCCATTGGGCTTGTGGAACTCGCTGGCCATCTTGGCCAGCAGCTTGTTGGGCGCCACGCCGATGGAGCAGGTCAGGCCCGTGGCCTCGAAGATGCTCTTCTGGATCAGGCGCGCCAGCACGCGCCCGCCTTCACGCTGGCCGCCGGGCACCCCGGTGAAGTCGATGTAGACCTCGTCCACGCCGCGGTCCTCCATGACCGGCGCGATCTCGGTGATGACCTCCTTGAAGCGGCGCGAGTACCTGCGGTATTCGTCGAAGTCCACCGGCAGCAGGATGGCCTGCGGGCACAGCCGGGCCGCCTTCATCAGGCCCATGGCCGAGCCGACGCCGAACTGGCGCGCCGCGTAGGTGGCAGTGGTGATGACGCCGCGCCCGGTGTAGTCCCGCAGCAGCGGGAATTCCGCGACCGGGATCTCCGACAGGGGCAGGCCGGCGTGCCGCTGCAGCAGCGCATCGTCGTCGCGCCGGCGGGCGCCACCGATGACCACCGGCAGCCCCTTGAGCTGCGGGTAGCGCAGCAACTCGACCGACGCGTAGAACGCGTCCATGTCGAGGTGCGCGATGCGGCGCATCACTTCCGCGGTCCCAGCCGGCCCATCGCGCACACCGGCGTCCATCCGCGGCGCGCCGCCCGGGGGTGTTTCACGTCACGCCGTCGGGTAGGTTCCCGGCAGCAGGATGCTGCGGTCGACCGTGTTGAGGTCGGTATGGCCGCAGAAGGCCATGGTGATGTCGAGCTCCTTGTGCAGGATCTGCAGCGCCTTGGTCACGCCGGCCTCGCCCATGGCACCCAGGCCGTAGGCCATGGCGCGGCCGATCATGGTGCCGCGCGCGCCCAGGGCCCAGGCCTTGAGCACGTCCTGGCCGGAGCGGATGCCGCCGTCCATCCAGACCTCGATCTTGCTGCCCACCTCGGCCACGATGGCCGGCAAGGCCTCGATGCTCGATGGCGCGCCGTCGAGCTGACGCCCGCCGTGATTGCTCACCACGATGGCATCGGCGCCGCTGGCCACGGCCAGCCGGGCGTCTTCGACGTCCATGATGCCCTTGAGGATGAGCTTGCCGCCCCACTGTTCCTTGACCCAGGCAATGTCGGGCCAGGACAGGCGGGGGTCGAACTGCTCGTTGGTCCAGGCCGAGAGCGAGCGCATGTCGCTCACGCCCTTGACGTGGCCCACCAGGTTGCGGAAGGTGTGGCGGCGCGTGCCGGCCATCCCCAGGCACCAGCGCGGCTTGGTCATGAGGTTGAGGATGTTGGCCAGCGTGGGCTTCGGGGGCGCGGTCAGGCCGTTCTTGAGGTCCTTGTGGCGCTGGCCGATCACCTGCAGGTCCAGCGTGAGCACCAGCGCGCTGCACTTGGCGTCCTTGGCGCGCTGGATCATGCGCGCCATGGCGTCACGGTCGCGCATCATGTAGAGCTGGAACCAGAACGGCGCGCTCGTGCTTTCCGCGATGTCCTCGATCGAGCAGATGCTCATGGTCGAGAGCGTGAACGGGATGCCGAACTTCTCGGCCGCACGCGCCGCGTGGATCTCGCCGTCGGCGTGCTGCATGCCGGTCAGGCCCACGGGCGCGATGGCCACCGGCATCTTCACATCGATGCCGATCATCTTCACGGCCGTGCTGCGGTTGTCCATGTTGACGGCCACGCGCTGGCGCAGCTTGATCTTCTGGAAATCGCTTTCGTTGGCGCGGTAGGTGCTCTCGGTCCACGAGCCGCTGTCGGCGTAGTCATAGAACATGCGCGGCACGCGCTTCTGGGCCAGGACCCGCAGGTCTTCGATGTTGGTGATCACGGATGGCATGGGGGGACTCCTGCAGCCGCATCGGGCTGCCCGTTCTTGAAAGTTTCAGTGGTGGTATCGAAACCCTTGTCCTGCAGATAGGCCACCAGGCCGGCGTCCATGGACTCGGCATGGCCGGGAAACCATTCGACCAGGGCTTCGATCATGCTGGCGATGTACTCGGGCTCCCCGGCAAGCGCGCGACGCTCCACTTCCTGCATGACCTGCAGGACGCTGGCGTGCTGGCCGAAGTGGCAGAAGTCGGGCTGAATGCCGCAGGCCGTCATCCAGCGCTCCTCCTGGGCGAAGTGCTCGACGGTGTGCGCCAGCAACTCCTGGTAGCGGGCCAGCCGGCTTTCGGGGGCCGCCGCCGTGGTGGCGTTGACCAGATCGACGAATTCCTGGTGCGTGTGGTCGGTGCGGGCATCGCCGAGCACCAGCGCCTCGCTCCAGCTCAGGGTGTTGGGGGCAGACATGCGTATTCCTGCTCAGGCCAGACGGGCACGGTGACGCGCGATCTGCGCCTTCACCTGGGCCGGTGCCGTGCCGCCCAGGGTGGCGCGGGCATTGAGCGAGCCGCGCAGCGACAGCACGTCGTACACGTCCTTCTCGATGTTCCTGTTGAACTGCTGCAGCACGGCCAGCGGCAGCTCGGACAGGTCGCAGGCGTGGCTCACGGCCGCCTTGACCGCGTGCGCCACGGTCTCGTGCGCGTCGCGGAAGGGCAGGCCCTTCTTGACCAGGTAGTCGGCCAGATCGGTGGCGGTGGCGTAGCCCTTGAGCGCGGCCTGCTCCATCGCCTGCGCGTTCACGGTGATGCCGCCTTCGAGCTTGCCGGTCTCGGGGTTGGGCTGGCCGCCCACCATCTCGGTGAAGATGCGCAGCGTGTCTTTCAGGGTGTCCACCGTGTCGAACAGCGGCTCCTTGTCTTCCTGGTTGTCCTTGTTGTAGGCCAGGGGCTGGCCCTTCATCAGGGTGATCAGGCCCATGAGGTGGCCGACCACGCGGCCGGTCTTGCCGCGCGCGAGCTCGGGCACGTCCGGGTTCTTCTTCTGCGGCATGATGGAACTGCCGGTGGTGAAGCGGTCGGCGATGCGGATGAAGCCGAAGTTCTGGCTCATCCACAGGATGAGCTCTTCGCTGAAGCGGCTGATGTGCACCATGACCAGCGAGGCTGCGGCAGTGAACTCGATCGCAAAGTCGCGGTCGCTCACGGCGTCCAGGCTGTTCTGGCAGACGCAGGGCTGGCCGTTCTCGTCCACCATGCCCAGCGTGCGCGCCACGCGCTCGCGGTCCAGCGGATAGCTCGTGCCGGCCAGCGCGGCGCTGCCCAGCGGCAGGCGGTTGACGCGGCGGCGCACGTCGGCCATGCGCTCGGCGTCGCGCGCGAACATCTCCACATAGGCCAGCATGTGGTGGCCGAAGCTCACCGGCTGCGCCACCTGCAGGTGGGTGAAGCCCGGCAGGATGACGTCCGTGTTCTGCTCGGCCACGGTCAGCAGGGCCCTCTGCAGGTCGGCCAGCAGGCCGCTGATGATGTCGATCTCGGTGCGCAGCCACAGGCGCACATCGGTGGCCACCTGGTCGTTGCGGCTGCGGCCGGTGTGCAGGCGCTTGCCGGCGTCGCCCACCAGCTGGGTCAGGCGGGCCTCGATGTTGAGGTGCACGTCCTCCAGGTCCAGCTTCCACTCGAACCTGCCGGTCTCGATCTCGGCCGTGATCTGGGCCATGCCGTCGCGGATGGCGGCGAGATCCGCCGCACCAATGATGCCCTGCGCGGCGAGCATGTCGGCATGGGCCAGGCTGCCGGTGATGTCGGCGTGCCACAGCCGCTTGTCGAAAAAGACGCTGGCGGTGTAGCGCTTGACCAGCTCGCTCATGGGTTCGGAGAACAGCGCCGACCAGGCTTCGGATTTCTTGTCGAGTTGGTTTTTGGACATGGCAAGCGTGCGATTCAGGGGGCCAGCCCCGATTATCGACGGGAACGATTGTGCGGGCGGGTGCAATTCACCAATAATCGGGACTGTCCCGCTGGTGCGTCGCCGCATCCACAGAATGAAAGACACCCAGATTTTATCGGCCTTCCACGAGCTCGCCCCGGACCCGGCTGTGGCGGTGCCCCGTCCTGCGCCGGCCTTCGATGCCTGCCAGGTGGGGGTGGCCTTGCGCGCCGTGCTGATGGTTGAGACCGTGGCCGGGGTCGCTGCCATGTACGGCTCCGACAGTTTCACGGAATGGCTGGTGCGCCTGGCCCTGCTGACCGGCAGCGCGCTGCCGGCCACCGTGTTCTGGCTGGTGGTGACCTGCCTGTCCCGGCGCCTGCTCGCCGGCTTGCGCCCTGCCCTCCAGTACACCGCCGGCGTGCTGCTGGGAGCCGTCTCGGGACTCTACGGCTGCGGCCTGATGGTGTATGCCGGTCTGCTGAGCCCCGCGCCCTGGCTGGCCAGCGCCTCCAGCGGCGCGCTGCTGGCCGCCGTGCTGGTTGCCATGCTGGCGCTGCGCGCGCGCGGCCGCACCCCCGCCGACACCGCGGCCCGCCTGAGCGAACTGCAGTCGCGCATCCGTCCGCATTTCCTCTTCAACACCCTCAACAGCGCCATCGCCCTGGTTCGCGCCGAGCCGGCCAAGGCCGAGGCCCTGCTGGAGGATCTGAGCGACCTGTTCCGTCATGCCCTGGTGGACCAGGGGGAATCGGCCACGCTGGCCGACGAGATCGCCCTGGCGCGCCGCTACCTGGACATCGAGCAGGTGCGCTTCGGCCAGCGGCTGCAGCTCGAATGGGCGCTCGATCCCGCAGCCGACCAGGCCCGGCTGCCGCCGCTGCTGCTGCAGCCGCTGCTGGAGAACGCCGTGCGCCACGGGGTCGAGCCCAGCCCCACGGGCGCGCAGATCCGCATCTCCACGCAGCGCCGCGGCTCGACCGTCGTCATCAAGGTCACCAACACCGTGCCCGCCGGCCCGGGCCCGCAGGGCCATGGTCTGGCGCTGGACAACGTGCGCGACCGGCTGCGCCTGCTGCACGACGTCCAGTGCAGCTTCCAGACAGCGCACAAGGACGGTGTCTACCAGGTACGCATCGAGGTCCCCGCATGACGGTGCTGCGCGCGCTGATCGTCGACGACGAGGCGTTGGCACGCAGCCGCCTGCGCACCCTGCTGGGCGACTGCAGGGCTCCGGCTGCGAGTGTGCAGGGGGAGGCCGCCAACGCTGCCGAGGCCGTGGCGCTGCTGGGGCGCCAGGCGGTCGACGTCGTGCTGCTGGACATCCACATGCCCGGCGCCGACGGCCTGACGCTGGCCGGCACGCTGCGCCAGCTGCCCCATTCCCCGGCCGTGGTGTTCGTCACCGCCCATGCGGAGCATGCCGTGCAGGCCTTCGAACTCGAAGCCGTGGACTACCTGACCAAGCCCGTGCGGCTGGAGCGCCTCCAGCAGGCGCTCCAGAAGGTGGAACGCCTGCGCGTTCAGGGGCAAGGGCAGGAACCGGACGTCGCCGCGCCGCAGGAAGTGCTGCTGATCCAGGGGCGCAGCCGGACCGAACGCGTGCCCCTGGACGAAGTGCTGTACTTCAAGGCCGAGCTGAAGTACATCACCGTGCGCACGGCCGACAAGACCCACATTCTCGATGGCTCGCTCAGCGAACTGGAGAAGAAGTACGCCGGCCAGTTCCTGCGCATCCACCGCAACGCGCTGGTCGCGCGGCGGGCCGTGCGGGCGCTGGAAAAGCACTACGACCCCGAGGAAGGCGAAGGCTGGGCAGTCCGTCTCAAGGGCGTGGACGACCTGCTGGTGGTCTCGCGCCGCCAGCTGGCCGCCGTGCGCGAGCTCATGGCCGGGCAGCCGGCGACCGGTACCTGAAGGCGGGTCTACTGGCGGATCACGTCCGCACCCGCCGGGGGCTTGAAGCGGAAGGTCTCGGGGGGCAGGTTCACGTTGACCTGCACGCGGCTGAAGTTCAGCAGCGAGCGCTGGCCGAAGCCGTCGACGATCTCCAGCACCGCCAGCTCGGCGGACTTCCGGCCGGCCAGCTCAACCTCGCGCAAGCCCACGCGCACCGCCTGCAACTGGCCGTCACGCGCACGCGGCGTGGCCACCACCCATTGCAGCCCCTCACGTGCCGGTGCGTTGGCCAGCACGAAGTCGGCCTGCAGCGCCCGCAGGTCGGCCGCCGAGGCGATCAGCGCCGCCGGCGTGCTGCCCAGGGCACTGGCCTGGGCACGCGCGGTCACCTGGTTCAGGTCCACGTCGTGCAGCCACAGCGTCTGGCCGTCGGCCACGATGGTCTGCTCGAAAGGCCGGGTGTAGTGGAAACGGAAGCGCCCCGGCCGCACGAACTCGAAGGTGCCGCTGGAGGTGCGGCTGCGTGCAGCCTGCCCGTCACGCGCCGGCGAGGTCACCACCTGGGTGAAGTCGGCACGGCCACTGCTGGTGGTCTTGATGAACAGCTCCAGCGAATCCAGGCCATCGGCCCGGGCCGACAACGCGCAGGCGGCAATTGAAAGGGAGGCAATCAGTTTCTTCAAGGCTTCACTCCGCGCGCGCCGGCACGAGGATCTCGCGCTGGCCGTTGGTACTCATGGCACTGACGAGGCCGGCCTTCTCCATGTCTTCCACCAGGCGCGCGGCCCGGTTGTAGCCGATCTTGAGGTGGCGCTGCACCAGCGAGATGCTGGCCTTGCGGTGCTTGAGCACGATCTCCACGGCCTGGTCGTACATCGGGTCCTTCTCGCCTCCCGCCCCGCCCGGGCCGCCATCGCCGCTCGCACCGTCCTCGCCGTCGACCGTGCCGCCTTCGAGCACCCCCTCGATATAGTCGGGCGCGCCCTGGCTCTTGAGGTAGCTGACAACGCGGTGGACCTCGTCGTCACTGACGAAGGCGCCGTGCACGCGCACCGGCAGGCCCGTGCCGCTGGCCATGTAGAGCATGTCGCCCATGCCCAGAAGGGCCTCGGCGCCCATCTGGTCCAGGATGGTCCGGCTGTCGATCTTGCTGCTGACCTGGAAGGCGATACGGGTCGGGATGTTGGCCTTGATGAGGCCGGTGATCACGTCGACGCTCGGGCGCTGGGTAGCCAGGATCAGGTGGATGCCGGCCGCGCGCGCCTTCTGCGCCAGGCGCGCGATCAGCTCCTCGATCTTCTTGCCCACCACCATCATCAGGTCGGCCAGCTCGTCGATGACGACCACGATGTGCGGCAGCCGGTCCAGCGGCTCGGGCGATTCAGGCGTGAGGCTGAAGGGGTTGTAGACGAATTCTCCCCTGGCCCTGGCCTCGTCGATCTTGTGGTTGTAGCCGGCCAGGTTGCGCACGCCCAGTTTGCTCATGAGCTTGTAGCGGCGCTCCATCTCGGCCACGCACCAGTTCAGGCCATGGGCGGCCTGCTTCATGTCGGTGACCACCGGGGCCAGCAGGTGCGGGATGCCCTCGTAGACCGACATTTCCAGCATCTTGGGATCGATCATCAGCAGGCGCACGTCGCGCGCCTCGGCCTTGTAGAGCAGCGAGAGGATCATGGCGTTGATGCCGACCGACTTGCCCGAGCCGGTGGTGCCGGCCACCAGCACGTGCGGCATCTTGGCCAGGTCGGCCACCACCGGGTTGCCCACGATGTCCTTGCCCAGGCCCATGGTCAGCAGGGACTTGGCCTCGTTGTAGACCTGCGAGCCCAGGATCTCCGACAACCGGATGGTCTGCCGCTTGGCATTGGGCAGCTCCAGCGCCATGTAGTTCTTGCCCGGGATGGTCTCGACCACGCGGATCGACACCAGGCTCAGGCTGCGTGCCAGGTCCTTGGCCAGGCCAACGATCTGTGAGCCCTTGACCCCCGTGGCCGGCTCGATCTCGTAGCGCGTGACCACCGGGCCAGGCTGGGCCAGGACCACGCGCACGTCGACGCCGAAGTCCTTGAGCTTCTTCTCGATCAGGCGACTGGTCATCTCCAGCGTCTCGGGCGCCACGCTTTCCTGGCGTGCCTGCGCACCGTCGAGCAGGTCTACCTGAGGCAGCTTGGAGTCCGGCAACTCGCTGAACAGCGGTTTCTGGCGCTCCTTGGCCACCCGGGTGCTCTGCGGCACTTCGGCCAGCACGGGTTCGATCAGCACCGGCAAGGGGTGATGCTCGATGATCTCCTCCCGCTCCTCGAGCACCACCTCCTCGCGCTCACGTGCAGCCCGCTGGCCCAGGGCCAGGTCCTGCGCCACTTCCCGGCGCGCACGGCGCGACTCGATGAAATCGTTGATGACCCCACCAATGCGCTCGGCCACGTGCCCCCAGGAGAACCGGAACACCATCGCCACGCCCAGCACCCACAGGCCGATGGCCACCAGTGCCGAGCCGGTCGAACCCAGCCAGCCCACGGCCAGGGGCCCCGCCCAGTAGCCCAGCACACCACCGCCATGGCCCGGCAGACGCACCTCAAGGCTGTGGAAGCGCGACCACTCGATCACGGTGCTGGCCAGCATCAGCAGCACCAGGCCGGACCAGAAACCCCAGCGCCCGGCGACGAAGCGGGTCAGGCGCGTGGTGGCTGGCGGGGCCGCCGGGGGCGCCTGCAGTTCATGCTCGCGCAACCAGCGCGCCAGCGCCGACAGCCAGGCCCGCAGGGCGCCGGCAACGCACCACCAGACCGAAAAGCCGAACAGGTAATAGCTGGCATCGGCCAGCCAGGCGCCCAGGCGCCCGCCGAGGTTGCGGATCGGCCCGCCATCGCCCGAAGTGGACCAGGCCGGATCGAGCAGCGAGTGGCTGCCCAGTGCAAGCATCCAGTAAGCCAGCAGTACCAGGCCGGCAATCAGCATCAGCTCACCGGTGAAGCGACCCCAGCCGGTGCGGGCCGTCCCGCTTCGGCCGGTGGCCTCGGGGTTCATCGTGTGCAGGGAATAGGTCATGGGTACGGGACAGGCCGGCGGGATGACGCCGGCGACAGAGCCAACTCAGCGCGGTTTGGCACGTCGTTCCTTGACATGCATGGCGCCGTTCTCCAGCGGCGTGACAAAGCCCTGCTCCTCGAAGTCCTTCATCACGCGGCTGACCATTTCACGCGAGGCTCCCACCATCTTGGCGATGTCCTGGCGCGAGAGCTTCTCGCGGATGATCATGTCGCCTGCCGGCGCCGCCTTGGCGGCATCGAGCAACACATTGGCCACACGGCCATAGACGCTCATGAGCGCCAGCGAGCCGATCTTGCGGTCGGCGTGGCGCAGGCGCTGGACCAGGCCGCGCATGATGGCATAGGACATGCTGCCGCTCTCGGCCAGGCTGCGCAGGAATTCGGAGCGCCCGAGCTCCAGCACGTCGGTCTGGATCTCGGCCTCGACGGTCGCCGAATGCACGTCGTTGTCGATCAGGCTCATTTCGCCGATGTAGTCACCCACCTGCAGCGTGGCGAGGATGACCTCGCGTCCCTTGCTGCTGTCCGTCATGAGCACGCGCGCACGGCCGGAGAGGATGATGGAGAGGGCGTCCGATTTCTGGCCCTGCTCGACGATGCGCTCGCCCCGCTTGAAGCGGCGCTTGACCACAGCTGCCGCCAGCGACCGCAACTGGTCGTCGGACAGCATGGTGAACAGCGGAACCCGGCGTAACAAATCCTGATTGGTCAGCATTGACATAGGTCGATCGCTCAGCGTACGGTGTGGATCACTTCTTACAATGGCGGGCAGATGGCTCGTCGAGCCGGGCTCCGTGACTTTTTTCACGCTGCATTGATTATTGACCAAAAGACGAAGGTTTCCAGAATGTCGCAAAACAAGCATGCCCAGGTCCTGATTCTCGGCTCCGGCCCGGCTGGCTACACCGCGGCCGTCTATGCCGCACGTGCCAACCTCAAGCCGATGCTCATCACCGGCATGGCACAGGGCGGCCAGCTCATGACCACCACGGAGGTCGACAACTGGCCGGCTGACGTCGATGGCGTTCAGGGTCCGGACCTCATGCAGCGCTTCCAGGCCCATGCCGAACGCTTCAAGACCGACATCGTCTTCGACCACATCAACAAGGTCGACCTGAGCCGGCGCCCCTTCACGCTGACTGGCGACAGTGGCACCTACACCTGCGACGCCTTGATCATCGCCACGGGCGCCTCGGCCAAGTACCTGGGCCTGCCTTCCGAATCAGCCTTCATGGGCCGCGGCGTTTCCGGCTGCGCCACCTGCGACGGCTTCTTCTACCGCGACCAGGTCTGCTGCGTGGTCGGCGGCGGCAACACCGCCGTGGAGGAGGCGCTGTACCTCTCCAACATCGCCAGCAAGGTCTACCTGATCCACCGCCGTGACAAGTTCAAGGCCGAACCCATCATGGTCGACAAGCTGATGGACAAGGTGGCGAGCGGCAAGATCGAGCTCAAGACCTTCAAGGTGCTGGACGAGGTCCTGGGCGACGCCAGCGGCGTCACCGGCGTGCGCCTCAAGAGCACGCAGGACGGCAGCACCGAGGACCTGCAGCTCAAGGGCTGCTTCATCGCCATCGGCCATGCCCCCAACACCGAGATCTTCCAGGGCCAGCTGGAGATGGACAACGGCTACATCGTGACGCGCGGCGGGCTCAAGGGCTTTGCCACGCAGACGTCGGTGCCCGGCGTCTTTGCCGCGGGGGATGTGCAGGACCATGTGTACCGCCAGGCCATCACCAGCGCCGGCACCGGCTGCATGGCAGCGCTGGACGCCCAGCGGTTTCTGGAGCAGCAAGAGTAAGACACCCCCGACTCCCGCTCGCGGCGTGTGACTCGCCCGGTGACGACGCCGCAGGTTCAGCCTCGTCGCGCCATCCCGGCCTGTGCAGGCAAGTCGGGACGGCGCGGCCCTCAGCCCCCTCAAGTGGCGCACCTAGCGGCCCGGCAAAGCCGGTTCCGCGGGTGCCTTGGAACAGCCTGCGCTACGCGCGCGGCCCAGGGAAGCCTGGTTAGGCTATAATTGCAGGCTTTGCTGGGTCTCCCGGCTGTCATGGGTTACCGCCACCCTACTGGCGAGGTGAGGCCCCCACTGCTCAGGTGGCGGCAGTTTTGAAGAAAGCGAAGTGTCCTCATGGCACGCGTATGTCAAGTGACGGGCAAGGGCCCGATGGTCGGGAACAATGTCTCCCACGCCAACAACAAAACCAAGCGCCGGTTCCTGCCGAACCTGCAATACCGCCGTTTCTGGGTCGAGAGCGAGAACCGCTGGGTGCGCCTGCGCGTTTCGAGCGCCGCCCTGCGTCTGATCGACAAGAATGGTATCGACTCCGTGCTCGCCGACCTGCGTGCACGTGGCCAAGCTTAAGGAGCTGAATCATGGCAACCAAAGGCGGACGCGAAAAGATCAAGCTGGAATCCACGGCCGGCACCGGTCATTTCTACACGACCAGCAAGAACAAGAAAACCATGCCCGAGAAAATGGCGATCATGAAATTTGATCCCAAGGCTCGCAAGCATGTGGAATACAAGGAAACCAAGCTGAAGTGATTCAGCCATTCCTCCACAAAAAAGCCCGCGAACCGCGGGCTTTTTTGTGTGTGCGAAAGACTGGCGAAGAGCCGTTCAGGCCACCGCGCGCAGCTTGGCGCCGGCGAGCTCCGGCTGCAACTGCAGCCGCTCGGCCCCGGTGTAGCACAGAAAATGCTTGTTGGTGGCGCGGCCGATGGTGCACAGGCCGACGCGCTGCGCCACCGCATGCCCCATCTGCGTGATGCCGCTGCGGGAGACCACGATGGGCACGCCCATCTGGGCCGACTTGATGACCATCTCGCTGGTCAGGCGTCCGGTGGTGTAGAACACCTTGTCCTGCCCCCCCATCGACGGCTCGTCCTGCAGCCACATCCAGCCGGCGATGGTATCCACCGCGTTGTGCCGGCCCACGTCCTCCACGAAGAACAGCATTTCCTCGCCGCGGAACAGGGCGCAGCCGTGCACGGAACCGGCCGACTTGTAGGTACTTTCCTGCAGGCGGATGGCATTGACAATGCCGTACAGCTGCGACTGGGTGAGACTGGCGTCGGGCAGAACGATCTGGTCCACCTCTTCCATCATGTCGCCGAACACGCTGCCTTGGCCGCAGCCTGTGGTGACCACACGCTTGGCCGTACGCTCCTCGACATTGGCGATGCCCTCACGCGTCTTGACCGCAGCAGCCCCCACTTCCCAGTCGACCGTAATGGACTCGATTTCCGCCACGGAACGCACCAGACGCTGGTTGCGCAGGAACCCCAGTACCAGCAGCTCCGGATGCCCCCCGAGGGTCATCAACGTCACCAGCTCGCGCTTGTCCACGTAGACGGTGAGCGCACGCTCGCAGGGAATCGAGAGCAAGGTGGGCTCCCCGTGCTCGTTGATGGCGGAGACCTCACGCGTCAGCGGAGCCTGGGCGCGGGAGAGATGGGGCAGGGATAACGACATGAGGAGAGGGTATAGCAAAACGGGCCGGAACTTGGCGTCCGGCCCGTATGACCGCGAACCGTGCAGGGTTCAGGACTTCTTCGCAGGAACGGCCGGTGCCGCAGCCGCGGCCGGCTTGAAGGGGCCCGGATCGGCACAGGGTGCTGTTGCCACCGGCTTGCTGCCTGCGGCCTTGCCCGACTTGCGATAGTGGGCGGCGACCTGGTCCTGCGACTTGCACAGCTTGTAGCCCTCGACCTTGCCGGCGTGGGCGGCTTTTGCAGCAGCCTCGGCGGCCTTGGCCTTGGCTTCTTCGCTGGGAGCCGGCAGCTTCGCCAGCGCGGACAGGCTGAAGACGCCAGCTGCGATGAATACAGTGATAGCTTTCATGGGAGCCTTTCTTTTCTGACTGCTCAGGCTTTGACGGGCGCGCCCGGCGCTGCGGTCTGGCTGCGCTGGGCCGGGATCTTGCCGGCCTTGATGTCGTCGTACCAGAGTTCGTGGTGTTCCTTGGCCCAGGTCTCGTCGACGTAGCCGGTCTTCATGGCGTCGTAGGCACCGGCCATGCCGACGGTCCCCATGTAGATGTGCCCGATGAACATGGCCATCATGAGCACGGTGGCCACGGCATGCACCATATGGGCAATCTGCATATCGCCACGCAGGTATTCCAGACCCGGCACCAGCTTGTCCAGCACCAGGCCGGAGGCCACGACGATCAGGCCGAGCACGAAGACACCACCCCAGAAAAGAACCTTCTCACCGGCATTGAAGCGATGCGAGGGAATCTCGTGCGCGGACAGCAAACCGCCCCCCTTGACGAGCCAGGTGATGTCCTCCTTGCGGGGCAGGTTGTCCTTGATGAAGGTGACGATGACCACCACCAGCGACACTGCAAACACCGGACCGGCAAAGTTGTGCAGGTTCTTCAGCGCGTAGGTCAGCCAGCCGAACAGCGTGCCGCCGATCACCGGATGCAGGAAATACTTGCCGAAGGCCATGATGATGCCCGAGACCGCCAGGATCACGAAGGCGATCGCATTGGCCCAGTGGGCCGAGCGCTCGAAAGCCGTGAAACGTTCGATCTTGCGGCCGGTCTCCGCACCATGCAGCTGCAGCGTTCCCTTGCGCCAGTAGAACAGCGCCACTGCACCCAGCGCGATCAGGAGCAGGGCCGCACCGTAGGGAATGATCCAGTTGTTGCGCACCTGTCGCCAGGCTTCGCCGGCGTTGGTGAGCATGGAGCCCGGGTACTGCACGAAAGGCTGGATCAGGTTGCCGGCCTCGGGCGCTTCATGCCTGGGCAGGCTGCTGTAGCCTGTGACACCGGCTCCGACCGCGCGCCACATGGGCGCGTTGTTACCGGGTTGCACCTGGGCCCGCTCGGCATTGGTCTGACTGGCATAGCCAGGTTCATTGCTGGCATCCGGCTTGACATCGAAGATGTTCTGGCCCTGGATGCCACTACCGCCTGCAGGCGCCGCCTGGGTTGGCGGCGCATCGAGCTTGAGTCTGTCCTGGGCCAGAACCGGAGTGGCCCAGCCCAGCGCCATCAGCATGGCTAAGGCATACGCTTTTTTCATGTAGGCATCCGATCTTCAGTTGACCCGGTTGTACTCGTTTTGCCCCCCTTGCCCCCGTGCCTTGAGGTGGGCCTCCCAGGCGGCCTTGTCCCCGGCTTTCCAGCCCGGATCCATGTAGGCCTTGCCGGTCCCGCTGTAGGGTGCGGCGTCCTGCTTGGCGCCGCCGGCCGTCTGATCCACTTCACCGCAGGCAGCGAGGAGAAATGCAGAGGCAATGATGAAGATGGTTTTTCTCATGACTTGGCTCCTGCCGGCTGGCCGGCCTGACGCGATCCGTAAGCGGTACCCCAACCCCAGACCTCCGCGCCCTTGCCGCGCTGCAGTACACGGGTGCGGAAGATGTCGGCCACCATGTCGCCGTCGCCGGCCAGCAAGGCTTTGGTCGAGCACATCTCCGCGCATGCCGGCAGCTTGCCTTCGGCCAGGCGGTTGCGACCGTATTTCTCGAACTCGGTCTGGCTGCCATGCGCTTCGGGGCCGCCGGCGCAGAAGGTGCACTTGTCCATCTTGCCGCGCACACCGAACGTGCCCTGCGACGGAAACTGCGGTGCACCGAACGGGCAGGCGTAGGAGCAGTAGCCGCAACCGATGCAGATGTCCTTGTCGTGCAGCACCACGCCCTCATCGGTGCGGTAGAAGCAGTTGACCGGGCAGACCGCCATGCACGGTGCATCGCTGCAGTGCATGCAGGCCACAGAGATGGATTTCTCGCCGGGCACGCCGTCATTGAGGGTCACCACGCGCCGGCGGTTCACCCCCCAGGGGACTTCGTGCTCGTTCTTGCAGGCCGTGACGCAGCCGTTGCACTCGATGCAGCGCTCGGCGTCACAAACAAATTTCATTCGTGCCATGACGTTTCTCCTCAGGCCTTCTCGATGTTGCAGATGGTGGTCTTGGTTTCCTGCATCATGGTCACGCTGTCATAACCATAGGTCGTTGCAGTATTGACGGCTTCGCCGCGCACCACCGGGGCTGCGCCCTTCGGGTAGTAGGCCAGCATGTCGGCCCCCTGCCAGCGGCCGGCAAAGTGGAACGGCATCCAGACCGTGTCGGGCGCCACACGCTCGGTCACCAGGGCCTGCAGGTTCAGGCGGGCACCGGTGGGTGTGGTCATCCAGACCCGCTCGCCGTTGCGGATGCCCCGCTCGGCCGCAGTCTTCGGATTGATTTCCACGAAGGACTCCTGCTGCAGCTCGGCCAGCCAGGGGTTGGAGCGGGTCTCATCGCCGCCGCCCTCGTACTCGACGAGACGACCGGAGGACATGATGAGCGGGAACTTCTCGTGCAACTTGTCCGCGACGTTCTTTTCCTGCACCGACTTGTACAGCGTCGGCAGGCGCCAGAAGGCCTTCTTGTCGTCGTGCGTCGGGTACTTGGCCATCAAGTCAGGACGCGTGCCGTACAGCGGCTCGCGATGCTGCGGAATCGGGTCCGGGAAGTTCCAGACCACGGCACGCGCCTTGGCATTGCCGAAGGGGTGGCAACCGTGGTTCTTCATGAACACCCGGATCATGCCGCCCGACGGATCGGTTTTCCAGTTCTTGCCCTCGGCGGCCTTCTGCTCCGCCTCGGTCAGCTCGCTCCACCAGCCCAGTTTCTTGAGCAGCACGTGGTCGAGCTCCGGGTAGCCGGTGGTGATGTCGGCGCCGACCGAGTGCGAGCCGTTTTCCGCGAGCAGGCTCTTGCCTTCGCGCTCGACGCCGAAGTTGGCGCGGAAGTTGCCGCCACCGTCCATCACGTGCTTGGAGGTGTCGTACAGGTTGGGCGAACCCGGGTGCTTGAGCTCGGGCGTGCCATAGCAGGGCCAGGGCAGGCCGAAGTAGTCACCCGACATGTCGTAGCCGGTTTCCTTGTCCACCACCTTGCCCTTGCACTTGAGCGTCTTCACGTCAAAAGCGTTCATGTGGCGCATGTGGGCCTTGAGGCGCTCCGGGCTCTGCCCGGTGTAGCCGATGGTCCAGACGCCGCGGTTGATCTCGCGCAGGATGTCCTCCGGCACGGGCTCGTCCATGCCCTTGACCTTCTGCATCTTGTAGTTCTTGACCAGCTCCTTGTCGAAGCCCAGCTTCTGGGCCAGCTGGTACATGATCATGTGATCGGTACGGCTCTCCCAAAGCGGCTCGATCACCTTCTCGCGCCACTGGATGGAGCGGTTCGACGCCGTGCAGGAGCCGCTGGTCTCGAACTGGGTCGCTGCCGGCAGCAGGTAGACCGCGCGGTTGGGATTGAGATCTTCCGGCTTGCCGGGCATGGCCGCCATGGCCGCGGTGGCCGACGGATACGGATCGACCACCACCAGCAGGTCCAGCTTGTCCATGGCACGCTTCATCTCCAGGCCGCGGGTCTGGGAGTTGGGCGCATGCCCCCAGTAGAAGACGCCACGCAGGTTGGAATCCTGGTCGATCAACTCGTTCTTTTCCAGCACGCCGTCGATCCAGCGCGACACCGTGATGCCGGGCTTGCTCATCATGGCGGGCGCGGCAAACTGCTTCTTGATCCACTCGAAGTCCACGCCCCAGACGTTGGCGAAGTGCTTCCAGGAGCCCTCGACGATGCCGTAGTAACCCGGCAGGGAGTCGGGGTTGGGGCCGACGTCGGTGGCGCCCTGCACGTTGTCGTGGCCACGGAAGATGTTGGTGCCGCCACCGGACTTGCCGACGTTGCCCAGAGCCAGCTGCAGGATGCAGGAGGCGCGCACCATGGCGTTGCCGATGGTGTGCTGGGTCTGGCCCATGCACCAGACGATGGTGCCCGGACGGCTGTCGGCCATCATCTTGGCCACCTTGTACATCTGGGCTTCGGGCACGCCGCAGGCCTCTTCGACCGCAGCCGGCGTCCATTTGGCCAGCACGTCCTTCTTGACGTCTTCCATGCCGTAGACGCGGTCATTGATGTAGCGCTTGTCCTCCCAGCCGTTCTTGAAGATGTGGTACAGCACACCGAACAGGAAGGGGATGTCGGTGCCGGAACGGATGCGCACGAACTCGTCGGCTTTGGCGGCCGTGCGGGTGAAACGCGGATCGACCACGATCATCTTGCAGCCGGTTTCCTTGGCGTGCAGCATGTGCAGCAGGCTGACCGGGTGGGCTTCGGCGGCGTTGGAACCGATGTACAGGGCGACCTTGCTGTTCTGCATGTCGTTGTACGAATTGGTCATGGCGCCGTAGCCCCAGGTATTGGCCACGCCGGCCACCGTGGTGGAGTGGCAGATGCGCGCCTGGTGGTCGCAGTTGTTCGTGCCCCAGAAGCTGACGAACTTGCGCATCAGGTAGGCCTGCTCGTTGCTGTGCTTGCTCGAGCCGATGAAGTAGACGCTGTCCGGGCCGCTGGCCTTGCGCAGCTCCAGCATCTTGGCCGAGATCTCGTTGAGGGCCGCGTCCCAGCTGATGCGCTCGTACTTGCCGTTGACGAGCTTCATGGGATAGCGCAGGCGGTACTCGCCGTGGCCGTGCTCGCGGATCGAGGCACCCTTGGCGCAATGGGCACCCAGATTGATCGGGGAGTCGAACACCGGCTCCTGGCGCGTCCAGACGCCGTTCTCGACCACGGCATCAATGGCGCAGCCCACCGAGCAGTGGGTGCAGACGGTGCGCTTGACTTCGATCTTGCCGTCACCCACACCCACCTTGCTGGCGGCGCGGGCCTTCTTGACGAGCGTGAGCTGCGAGGCAGCCAGACCGACGCCCAGGCCCAGGCCCGAGCGGCGCAGGAAGGCGCGGCGGTCCATCGTGGGCAGGGCCTGCGACAGGCCGCGGCGCAGGCTGTGCACAAATGGCGACCGCGCGGGCGCTTCGGTCGCCGGGGATTTCTTGGTAAGCAACATGGAGGTCTCCAGCGGTCTTAGATGAGAGTGGTCTTGAAGTAACGCTTGACGTGTTCGCTCAGGTGGTAGCCCCCGCCCTTGGTCGGGGCCGGCTTGGATTCCTGCGCGACCGGTTGCGACAGTTGGGTCGTGGGCATCAGGCTGGCCACCGTGGCCACGGCACCCACCGTACCGGCACCCGCGAACAGGGTGCGCCGCGACAATTTGCCCTGGGTCTGACTCATGCTGTGTCTCCTGAAAAGTTCCGCCTAGGAACAGAAATGCATAACTGGACGAACTGGAATCTATCAATGCGTTTTTCATTCAGCAAACGCTGATATTTGTTTCCACTTCGTTGAAGGTGCAGCACCCAGCGAGCGGGAGTAATGGGAATTATTCGCAATAAAAATTGCATTCCGCGGCTGATTCTGTTGTGTAAGTCAAATCAACGACTTACATGAGTACCGCAAAGCAGCAATCACGACCGCGCGACAACTTGTCGCAAGCAGGCTGACAGGCTGTCGCCCGGCTGGCGCTTCCTATCGCTCAAGCCTAGTGATTGCCTTTTTCGCACGCTGTTGCTGGCAGGTTGAAAGGGGCAAACCTTTATCCGAGTAATTTGCTCGGACGTCGTCGATAGAATCCAAAACAATCTCCGCACACCGATCGTGACGCAAACCTCTGCCACCTACGCCTCCCCACTGAAGACCACCGACGCCTGGCCGTTCTGGTCCATCCTCGTCGTCGACGACGAACCCGGCATGCGCAATTTCCTCGTCAAGACGCTGACGCCGCGCTGCCAGTCGGTGATGGAAGCGGACAGCGCCGAGGCCGGCGCCGAGCTGCTGCGCAATCACCACGTGGACCTCATCATCCTGGACATCGCCCTGCCCGGCATGAACGGCGTGGCCTGGCTCAAGGAGCTGCGCGAACACGGCTACACCGGCCAGGTGATCCTGATCACGGCCTTTGCCGACCTGGACACGGCGATCGAGGCCTTGCGCGCGGGCGCCTCCGACTTCATCCTCAAGCCCTTCCGCGTGCCGCAGATCCTCAACGCCGTGCGGCGCTGCCACGAATCCGCCCGGCTCGCGCGCGAGAACTTCGTGCTGCGCCATACGCTCGCGCGCAGCCAGTTCACCAACGATGGCCTTGTCGGGCACTCGCTCGCGCTGGCCGAACTCTCGGCCTCGGTGCGGCGTATCGCGGCCGTCGGCAGCACCGTGCTGCTGCAGGGCGAATCCGGCACCGGCAAGGAGCTGGTCGCCCGCGCCCTGCATGCCCTGAGCCCGCGCGCGCACGGCCCCTTCGTTCCCGTCAACTGCGCCTGCGTCTCGCCCGAGCAGATGGAAAGCGAGCTGTTCGGGCACGCCAAGGGTGCCTTCGCCGGCGCCACACGCGCGCGCGACGGCCTGTTCTTCTACGCCCAGGGCGGCACACTGTTTCTCGATGAAGTGGCCGAACTTCCGCTGCCGCTGCAGGCCTCGCTGCTGCGCACCCTGGAGGACCTGAAGATCCGGCCGGTGGGCAGCGAACAGCTGGTGCCGGTCAACGTGCGCATCGTCGCCGCCACCAATCGCGCGCTGCAGCAGGAGGTGGCCACCGGTCGCTTCCGCAAGGACCTCTACTACCGTCTGCAGGTAGTGGAGCTCACGCTGCCTCCGCTGCGCGAGCACAAGGAGGACATTCCGGCCCTGGTGCAGCACTTCATCGCCCAGCTCAGCCCGCTGCTGGGGGCCGCGCCACTGGAGCTCACCGCAGCGGAGATGGATTACCTGATGCAGTACGACTGGCCGGGCAACGTGCGCGAGCTGCGCAACCTGATCGAGCGCTCGCTGATCCTGGGCAGTCTCAATGTCTCGGCCCTGTACGCCATGGACAGGCAACACCGCGACGACGGACGCGTGACCCGGCCAACGGACTTGCACACGCTGGAGCAGCAGCACATCCGCGCCGTGCTCGATTCGGTCCAGGGGGACAAGACGCAGGCCGCCCAACTGCTGGGCATCTCGCGCCGCACGCTGGAACGCCGCTGCGCCGAGTGGGCTCTCTCGTGAGCGCCGCCTGGCGCACACCGCGCTGGATCAGCAGCTCGATCCGCAACAAGCTGCTGGCCATGGCGCTGCTGCCCCTGCTGGTGGTGCTGCCCCTGCTCGTCGGTGCACTCGTCATCTGGGGCAATGCGGCCTACGACCGCCTGCTCATCACCAAGGTCAGCAGCGACCTGGCCGTGGCGCGCGGCTACTTCGACCAGGTCCTGGGCGAAGTCGGCTCCGGCACCCGGGGCGTGGCCGCCTCCCACGCGCTCTACCGTGCGCTGGCGCGCGAGGACCACACGGCACTGCAGCACCTGCTGGCACGCGAACGCACGCGGCTGGGCTTTGACTTCATCAATCTCTACCGGCCGGACGGACGCCTGATCACGTCCGACTGGCTGAGCACGCCGCAGCCGGCCCGCGACCAGCGCCCGCCGGTCGCCGGGGTCGCCGCCATCCATGCCCCGATCACCAGCGGCGCCGCCAGCGTGGCGCGGCTCGAAGCCGCCGAGCTGCTGGCACTGGCACCCCACCTGAGCGCGCGCATCCACATCCCGCTGATCGCCACGCGCGGCGCCGCCCCGACCGAGCGCCACGTCGACGACCGTGCACTGGTCATGCTGGCCACCACGCCGGTGCGCGACGCCGACGGCGGCATCCTGGCCCTGCTGCGCGGCGGCGTGCTGCTGAACCAGAACCTGCCCTTCATCGACCACATCAACCGCATCGTCTACCCGGAAGGCTCGCTGCCCTTCGGCAGCCACGGGACAGCCACGCTGTTCATGGACGACGTGCGCATCACCACCAATGTGCGCCTGTTCCAGGACCAGCGCGCCATCGGCACGCGCGTCTCGCAGGCCGTGCGGGAGGCGGTGCTTACGAATGGCCAGACCTGGCTGGATCGCGCCTTCGTCGTCAACGACTGGTATGTCTCGGCCTACGAGCCGCTGCTCGACGGCCAGGGCGAGCGCGTAGGCATGCTCTACGTCGGCTACCTGGAGCAGCCCTTCCGCTACATGAAGTACGGCATGCTGGCGCTGATCGTGGCCATCTTCCTCGTGGTGATGGTGCTGGCGGCACTGTTCTCGCTGCGCTGGGCACGCAGCATCTTCCGGCCGCTGGAGCAGATGAACCAGACCATGCAGCGCGTGGAGGACGGCGATGCCGGGGCCCGCGTGGGCCCGGTCGGCGCACGCGACGAAATCGGCGCCCTGGCCGGCCACCTGGATGAGTTGCTCGACGTCATCGACGACAAGACCCGCGCGCTGCAGCGCTGGGCCGAAGAGCTCGACGCCAAGGTGGTCGAGCGCACCAGTGAACTGGCGCAGAGCAACGCCTCACTGCAGCAGGCGCAGCAGCAGCTGGTGAAGTCGGAGAAGCTCGCCGCCATCGGCCAGCTCACGGCCAGCGTGGCGCACGAGATCAACAACCCCATCGCCGTGATCCAGGGCAACCTGGACCTGATGCGCGAGACCCTGGGCCCCCACGCCGCCCCCGTGAGGGCCGAGCTCACGCTGCTGGACCAGCAGGTGGAGCGCATGCGGCTGATCGTCACCCAGCTGCTGCAGTATGCGCGCCCCACCGAATACGCCGGCTACGTGGACGCGGTGGACGTCAACCAGGTCCTGGAGAACTCGCTGGTGCTGGTGGCCCACCTGCTGGCACGCACCGGCATCGAGGTGGAACGCGACCTGCAGGCCACCGCGCGCGCCGGCGTCAACCGGCAGGAACTGCAGCAGGTCGTGATCAACCTCATGATCAACGCCATCCAGGCCATGCCCGAAGGCGGCGGGCTGCGCCTGCGCACCCGCGACCGCGAAGACGGCCGCGCCGGCGTGCTGCTGGAGATCAGCGACAGCGGCCCCGGCCTGAGCGAGCGCGTCAGGGAACGCCTGTTCCGCCCCTTCTTCACCACCAAAAACGACGGCAACGGCCTGGGGCTGTGGATCAGCGTGGGCCTGGTGGAGCGCTACGGGGGCAGCATCGAAGGGCTGAACCGCCGCGAGCTGGGCGAAGACCTGGACGGCGCGACCTTCCGCGTCTGGCTGCTGACCGAGCCGCTGGTACCGCAGGACGGGCCGACCGGTCCGATGGAAGCACGCCGGGCTTAGGGAGGTAGCCGGAGAGAGAACTCGCGAAGCAATCGCAGCGGGCGGCCCGAGCGCAAGGTGGACGGAGCACAGGAACCGGAACGTACTTCCTGTACGGGAGGATTCCGCCAACGAAGTCGCGGCGTAGGCTCACTTTCGCGCAGCGAGAGTTAAGCGCAGCGACCGCAGCCAACACCGCCCAACGCGGCGATCGGGTCGCGCAGTAGATTTATTCGTGAGTTCTCAAGCGAGCATGTCGAAGCCCTGCATCTCCACGCTGAGGAAGGCGCGCGTGAAGCCGGCCAGCGCAGCATAGAAGCGTGCCCTGGGATGGCCGGCAATGGCATCGCACATGGGATTGATCCAGGGTTGCAGGTGCCGGGCGAAGAACTCGCGCTGTTTCGTCAGGTTGGCCACGGCCACGTCGTCGCCGGCAATCAGATAGCGCATCACCTCGAACAGGTAGGCGATGTGGTCCTCGGTCTCGGGCATGGCCTCGTCGCGCCCCAGGCCCAGCGCGGCCAGATCCTCGCGCAGCTGGGCCAGCGGCTTCTCGTTGAGGAAGCCGCTCAGGTAGTGCGAGCCAAACAGATAAACCTCGGGCTTGCCGACGCCGCCGAACAGCGCGTGGTATTCGCCGGTGATCGCCGGCAGGTCCTGTTCACGGGCCGCGGCCACCAGCGCGCGCCAGGGCTCCTCCAGGAAGCCGCCTTCGGCCGGCGCCTCGGTGGCCGCCACGCGCAGCTGCTCCAGCAGCTCGGCACCGGGCGGTGCATAGTACAGGGCTGCCAGCAGGCCATAGACCTCGGCGCGCGCGGTCTCCTCGTCGAGCGTGCCGCCCTGGGCCAGCAGCGCGTCATTGGATTCGGTGGGGGTGCTCATGGTCGGCTCCGGCTTCACAGGTCGGTGATCTTCGATTCGTTCGGGTTGCTGTAGATGTCAATGACGCGGCAGTCGCCGCACATCTTCAGGCGCTCCAGGGCCTCGCCCTGGAACATTGCGTGTCCGGCGAGCTTGCCCAGCATGGCCTCGATGGCCTTGAGCGTGCCGAAGGGCTTGCCGCAGCGCACGCAGGCATAAGGCTGCATTTCGTTGAGGACCACGGCCTCCTTGCGCTGCGGGGTCAGGCGCAGCTGCGGCACCAGCGACAGCGCCTGCTCCGGACAGGTCCGGGCGCACAGGCCGCACTGCACGCAGTTCTTCTCGATGAACTTGAGCTGCGGCGCATTCGGGTTGTCCTGCAGTGCGCCGGCCGGGCAGGCGTTCACGCAGCTCAGGCACATCGTGCAGGCGTTCTTGTCGATGGCCAGCGCGCCCAGGGGCGAGCCCTGTGCCGGCAGCGCGATCACCTCGGGCTTGCCCGGCGCCTGCTCGACGAGGTGGTCCAGCGCGAGCTCCAGCGTGGCGCGCTTGTCGGCCTGCACGGCAAAGCTGGCTGCCTTGCCCACGCCCTGCGCGGCAGGCAGTTGCAGATCGGCATCCAGTTCGGCCAGGTCGCGCGCATCGCGCGCGCTCAGGATACGGAAGTGCTCGCCCGCATAGCCCAGCCCGTTCAGGATGGCCTGCGCCACGTCCATCTGGGCGCGTACGGCCTCACGGTACTGCGGCGCCTCCTCGCCCGTCATCAGCACCCAGACATTGCTTGCGCCATAGGCCACGGCCGACAGCCAGACATCCAGGCCCAGCGAGGCCGTGTGCCAGACCGGCACCGGAAGCACGCGCGCGGGCACGCCCAGCACATCCTTGTCCACCCGCGCGGCGCGGCCCAGGTCACCGATCAGCTTCGTGCCCTCCTGCTGGCTGTGCAGCAGCAGCGCGGGCTGCTTGCCGCCGGCACGCAGGTAGGTCGAGAGCAGGGTCTTGAACTTCAGGCCCTGCTCGCCGGCGCGCGGGTAGGCGAAGGTCAGCGCGCCGCTGGGGCAGACCGTGGTGCAGGCACCGCATCCCACGCAGAGGTTGGGGTTCACCTTGATCTGCTGGCGTTCGTAATCGGAGCTGATGGCCGAGGCCGAGCAGACCTCGATGCAGGCGTTGCAGCCCACCTTCTCGTTGCGGCTGTGGGCGCAGAGCTTCTGCTTGTAGGTGAAGAATTTGGGTTTCTCGAACTCGCCGACCAGGCCGCGCAACTCGACGAGTGCGCGCGGATCCGCTCCGTCCCACAGGAAGTAGCCCTGCGGCCTGGCATGCTGCGTGAACGCCGGCGTGCTGCGCAAATCGAGCACGAGGTCGAAGGTTTCGCTGTCGGACTGCGGCTCGCGCGTGAAGTCGATGGCCCCGGCCACACCACAGGCCTTGACGCAGGCGCGGTGTGACTTGCAGACTGCGCCATCGATCTGGTAGTCGAAGCCGATCGCACCTTCCGGGCAGGCCGCAATGCAGGCGTTGCAGCGGGTGCACAGGTCCAGGTCGATGGGGTTGGTCGTCTGCCACCTGAAATCGAAGGCGCCGAGCCAGCCCGTGAGCGACTCGATGCGGCCGGCGAGCACCGGGTAGCGGCGCTCCTGCATGCCGCCGTCTGTGCCGGCACCGGTGCTGAAGATCGTCACGTCCAGGGTGTCGGCGAGCAGTTCGGCGGCGCGTTCGGCCGCGTCGAGCGCGCCGATGATGAGCAGGCGCCCTGCGCTCTTGTAGGTCACGGTCGGCACAGGCTCGGGGTCGGGCAGACGCGCGGCGGCCAGCAGCGCCGCCATCTTCGGCATGGCCCGGGCGGCGTCCTTGCTCCAGCCCCCGGTCTCGCGGAGGTTGACGAAGCGGATCGGCACCGCGCGCGCGCCCTCGGTCTGCTCGGCGATCTCCGTGAACAGGCGCGCTTCCTGCGTGCAGGCCACCACCACGTCCTGCCCCAGGCCCAGGGCCTGCTGGAAGGCGCCGGCCTCGCGACGGCACAGGGTGGTGTGCTGCGTCAGTGTTTCATCGAGGACCGCGCCCAGCCCCTTGGGGTCCAGCGGCATGGTCTTGTTGCAGTCGCAAATCAGTGTCGTCATGATCTTGTGCTATCTGGGCGGGTGGCGGCGCCGTGGCGGGCGTCTGGGGTGTGACGTCGTCCACCGCCTGGGGCACTGGCGCCACAGTACCCCGGGGCGGAACGGGTTTGTCTTGGTCCTCGTCGTCGAACAGCTTCAGGAACTGGGCGCTGGCGAGCTTTCGCAGCATGGAAGCCGGCATGGGGTCGGGCGTGTTGTAGTCGTCGATGTAGACATCCATGCGGTCCATCACGTTGAAGTGCGGGTCCGAGAACAGCTTCTTCATCGCCGCGTTCTTGACCTCGGGGTCGACCTCCGGGGCCATGAAGCGCTGGAAGTCGGACTGCGGCGTCAGGGCCTGCACGTCTTCCAGCGTGGGCGGGGGTGGCGCTGCCTCCGACGGTGCAGCCGGCTGTGCGTTCCCGGTCCGCTCGGTCTGCGTCTGACGAGGCTCCCGCCCAGGCGGGTGCGCGGACGCTGCGACAGGCTCAGTGCGAACGGCGGACGGCGCCGGCTCGTCCAGCGGCCTGCCTTCGCGCACCGCCTGCTTGCGCTGCGCCCAACGGCCCAGGAAACCGTCAGCCATGCTCGCCCCCGCCGTATTTCTTCTCCGTACTCACCGAGGCCGGGTTGCCGAAGCGGTCGGTCAGCGGCTTGAAGCTGTCGGGCCGCTTGCGTTTCTTGGGCTCGATCACGTAGTGCTCGTCGGCATAGGCCTTGAACCAGGCCACCACCTCGGGCGGCGCCGGCACCTGCTCCACCGTCTCCTGCGCGTCGAGCCAGCGGCCGGCGTCGTGGTAACTCACAGAGACCATGGCCGGGCGGGCGATCGGTTCATCCGAAACGCTGGCCTCCTCTTCCATGCGCCAGAGCACGAACCAGCACGGCGCGGGCGTGGTGGCATTGAGATAGTAGCCCTCGGCATCGTCGCGGAACAGTTCGACCGTGAAATCCGGGTGCAGCCAGACTTCGCCGTTCTCGTCCTGGCGCAGCCGGCGCGGCGCATCACCAAAGGCCGGCTCGTGCAGCACCACGTCGTCCAGCTCCCAGCGCCAGGGCTGCCACTGGCTCATGGGGCCGCTGATGCGCACTTTGCGCATGGTCACCGCGACCTTCAGGGAGGGCTGTCGAGTATTCATGTCAGGCGACACTGTAGCGGATAGGAAAGACCCTGCTCAAGCGCAAACTACGACAATTTGTCGCACCGGCAGGTGCTGCATGCCAGCATGAAAAAGGCCTTGCGGTTCGCGCAAGGCCAGGGGCAACTCCGGCCCCTGCGGGGCCGGGGGACGATCAGCTCTCCAGCAAGGCCGCCGCCCCGAAGCCCTGCGTCTTGGCCGGAGTACCGCCACGGCGGATGGACACCGCGCAGTACTTGAACTCCGGGATCTTGGCGACCGGATCAAACGCCGCGTTGGTGATGAGGTTGGCCGCCGCCTCGTAGTAGGCAAACGGGATGAACACCGCGCCGCGCGGCGTGCCGTCGTCACGGCGCAGGTGAATGGCCACCTGGCCGCGGCGCGAGGCCACGGTGACCACGTCGCCGGACTGCAGGCCCAGCTCGGCCATGTCGGCGCCGCACATGGAGGCGGTGGCAATCGGCTCGATGGCATCGAGCACGCCGGAGCGGCGCGTCATGCTGCCCGTGTGCCAGTGCTCAAGCTGGCGGCCCGTGATGAGCACGAAGGGGTACTCGGCATCCGGACGCTCGTTGGCCGGGATGATGTCGGCCGGCACGAGCTTGACCTTGCCGCTGGGCGTGGGGAAGTCGTCAATGAAGACGATGGGCTGACCGGGGTCCTCGGCGCTCAGGCAGGGATAGGTCACGCTGGATTCCTTCTCCAGGCGATCCCAGGTGATACCCGAGATGGCCGCGTGCATGGCCTGGCGCATCTCCTCGTAAACCTCGGCCACGCCGGCGTGCTCGCCCTGGTAGTTCCAGTCCAGGCCCATGCGCTTGGCGATCTGCTGGATGATCCAGAGATCAGGCTTGGCGTCGCCGGGCGGCGTGACGGCTTGCCGGCCCAGCTGCACCATGCGGTCGGTGTTGCTGACCGTGCCGGTCTTCTCGGGCCAGGCCGTGGCGGGCAGGATCACGTCGGCCAGCCAGGCGGTCTCGGTCATGAAGATGTCCTGCACGACCAGATGCTTGAGCTCGGCCAGCGCGTGGCGTGCGTGGTTGAGGTCCGGGTCGCTCATCGCAGGGTTTTCGCCCTCCACGTACATGCCGTGGATCTTGTGCGGGTCGCTGTCGTCGGCCAGGGCCTTGTGCATGATCTCCACCACGGTGTAGCCCGGACGGTCGTCGAGCTTGGTGTTCCAGAACTTCTCGAACCACTGGTGCGCTTCCTGGTTGTCCACGCGCTGGTAGTTCGGGAACATCATGGGGATCAGGCCGGCGTCGCTGGCGCCCTGCACGTTGTTCTGGCCGCGCAGCGGGTGCAGGCCGGAGCCGGGCTTGCCGATCTGGCCCGTCACGGCACACAGCGCGATCAGGCAGCGCGCGTTGTCCGTGCCATGCACGTGCTGGCTCACGCCCATGCCCCAGAGGATCATCGAGGCCTTGGAGCGGGCGAACTCGCGCGCCACCTCGCGCAGCGTGGCGGCCGGGATGCCGCAGATGGGCTCCATGGCCTCGGGGCTGTAGCCCTGCACGTTCTTCTTGAGCGCCTCGAAGTTGCTCGCGCGCTTCTTCACGAAGTCCCGGTCGACCAGGCCCTCCTCGATCACCGTGTAGATCATGGCGTTGAGCATGGCCACGTCGGTGTCGGGCTTGAACTGCAGGGTGCGCCAGGCGTACTTGCCGATGTCGGTCACACGCGGGTCGGCCAGGACGATCTTGGTGCCCTTCCTGGCGGCGTTCTTGAACCAGGTGGCCGCCACCGGGTGGTTGGCCGTGGGGTTGGAGCCGATCAGCAGGATCAGCCCCGAGTGCTCCACGTCGTTGACCTGGTTGGACACGGCACCGGAGCCCACACCCTCGAGCAGGGCCGCCACGCTGGAGGCATGGCACAGGCGCGTGCAGTGGTCCACGTTGTTGCTGCCAAAGCCCGTGCGTACCAGCTTCTGGAACAGGTAGGCCTCCTCGTTGCTGCCCTTGGCCGAACCGAAGCCGGCCAGGGCCTTCTTGCCGTACTTGTCGCGCAGGCCCCGCAGGCCGCCGGCGGCCAGGTCCAGCGCCTCTTCCCAGCTCGCTTCGCGGAACATGGTGGCGATGATGGACGGGTCCTCGCTCATCTTGCGGTTGAGCTCGTCGATCGCCTCCGGATCCTTAGCGATGCCCGGCTTGCGGATCAAGGGCTTGGTCAGGCGCTGCGGGCTGTGCGCGTAGTCGAAGCCGAAGCGGCCCTTGACGCACAGGCGGCTGTGGTTGGCCGGGCCGTCGCGCCCGTCCACGCTGATGATCTTGTTGTCCTTGACGTTGTAGGTCAGCAGGCAGCCCACGCCGCAGAAGGGGCAGACCGAATCGACCTTCTTGTCGACCTGCTGCGAGCCCACGCGCGTCTTGGGCATGAGAGCGCCCGTCGGACAGGCCTGCACGCATTCGCCGCAGGCCACGCAGGTGCTCTCGCCCATGGGGTCGTCCAGGTCGAACACGATCTCGCTGTGGCTGCCGCGCAGGGCGTAGCCGATCACGTCGTTGACCTGCTCCTCGCGGCAGGCGCGCACGCAGCGGTTGCACTGGATGCAGGCATCCAGGTTCACGGCCATGGCCGGGTGCGAGACGTCGGCCACCGGCTGCTCGCGGCGCAGGGCCTTGAGTTCCGGGCGTACCGTCACGCCGGCCTTCTTCGCCCAGGCCGAAAGCTCGCCGTGCTGCAGGGACTCGTCCTGTTCGTCCCACTTGTAGCCCTCGTCGGGCATGTCCGAGAGCAGCATCTCGAGCACCATCTTCTGGCTCTTGACGGCGCGCTCGCTCCTGCTCTGCACCTCCATGCCAGGGGTGGCGCTGCGGCAGCAGCTCGGTGCCAGCGTGCGCTCGCCCTTGATCTCGACCACGCAGGCGCGGCAGTTGCCGTCGGCACGGTAGCCTTCCTTGTAGCAGAGGTGGGGGATCTCCATCCCCATGCGCTTGGCAACGGTCAGGATGGTCTCGCCGGCGTAGGCCTGGGCCTTGCGGCCGTCGAGCGTGAACTCCACGACCTGGGGCGTCACTTCATTCAGTTTGGCGGGTGCATTCATCTTCAGGCTCCCAGTTCTTGCGGGAAATACTTCTGGACACAGCGGATGGGATTGGGTGCGGCCTGGCCCAGGCCGCAGATGGAGGCGTCCACCATGACCTGGCTCAGGTCCTCGAGCAGCGCGTTGTCCCAGGTGTCCTGCTCCATCAGCTGCACGGCCTTGGCCGTGCCCACGCGGCAGGGCGTGCACTGGCCGCAGCTCTCGTGCGCGAAGAAGCGCATCATGTTCAGTGCAGCTTCGCGCGCCGTGTCCTTCTGGCTCAGCACGATGACCGCGGCCGAGCCGATGAAGCAGCCATGGGGCTGCAGGGTGTCGAAGTCCAGCGGGATGTGGTCCATGCTGGCCGGCAGGATGCCGCCCGAGGCGCCACCCGGCAGGTAGGCGTAGAGCTCATGCCCGTCGAGCATGCCGCCGCAGTACTGGTCGATCAGCTCGCGGATGGTGATGCCCGCGGGCGCGAGCTTGACGCCCGGGTGCCTGACGCGGCCACTGACGCTGAAGGACCGCAGTCCCTTGCGGCCGTTGGCGCCGAAGCTGCTGAACCACTGCGGCCCCTTCTGCACGATGTCGCGCACCCAGTACAGGGTCTCGAAGTTGTGCTCCAGCGTGGGCCGGCCGAACAGGCCGACCTGGGCGATGTAGGGCGGGCGCATGCGCGGCTCGCCGCGCTTGCCCTCGATGCTCTCGATCATCGCGGACTCCTCGCCGCAGATGTAGGCGCCGGCCCCGCGGCGCAGCTCGATCAGCGGCAGCGCACACGGCGGGTTGGCCTGCAGCTTGGCCAGTTCAGCCTCCAGCAGGGCGCGCGCGCCGTGGTATTCGTCGCGCAGGTAGATGTAGCAGGCGCCCACACCCACGGCGTAGGCCGCCACCAGCATGCCCTCGAGGAAGCGGTGCGGGTCGCGTTCCAGATAGGTCCGGTCCTTGAAGGTGCCGGGCTCGCCCTCGTCGATGTTCACGGCCATCAACTTGGGAGCGGGCTGCTCACGCACGATGCGCCACTTGCGGCCAGCGGGGAAGCCGGCACCGCCCAGGCCACGCAGGCCCGAGTCTTCCATGGCCTGGATGACGGGCTCGACGTCCTGCTTGCCGCTGAGCAGGTCCGCGATCAGGCGGTAGCCGCCGCGTGCCCGGTAGGCCTCGTAGCCCACGAAGTCGGGTGAGACCCGCTGCTGGCCCGGTGCGGGGGAGACGGACTTCAGGGCCAGGGCCGCCGGCTCGAAAGCCGCCTTGCCCGAGGACTTGGGCTGGGTCGTGACGCCTGCCTTGACGGCCTTGGCCACGCTCTCCGGTGTGGCGTGCAGCACGGGGTTCTGGTGCACCACGGCCACCGGGGCCTGCTCGCAACGGCCCACGCAGGGTGCGGGGATCACGCGCACCTTGGACGGGTCGGACCCCAGGGCCGTCTGCAGCTTGGCCATCAGGCTGCGGGCACCGCCCATCTCGCAGCTCAGGCCGTCGCAGACCCGCACGGTCAGGCCGGGGGCCTGCTCGTCACCCTTGACCACCTCGAAGTGGTGATAGAAGGTCGCGACCTCGTAGACCTCGGCCATGGGAATGTTCATCTCGCGCGCCAGCGCCACCAGATGCCGGTCATGCAGGCAGCGGTAGGCGTCGTTGAGTTTGTGCAGGTATTCGATCAGCAGGTCGCGGCGGTGGCCACCGGCCGGCTTGGCGCCGATCAGGGTGACGACTTCGGCCAGCGACTTCTCGTCGGGCTGGCGGCCCTTGAGCTTGCTCTTGCGGCGGATGCGTTCGCGCAGGTCGTCCACGGTGGCGACAGCCACGGCCTGGAGTTCGCCTTTGCGGCCGGGATGGTTCATGACGAGTACCTCGGTTGAATCAGATCAGTGCGTGCAGTTTCCGCCCGCGGCGGCGGCGGGTCAAATTGCATCGCGACATGCATTTATTCAAAAACTAAATGCTGCAATGCAATATATGACAGTAATGGTAATTAAATGGACTCAGGCATGCAGCAAGCCGCTGTGCGCAGCCGCATGCCGCAGCCAGGCCGAGTCCTGGGCCAGGATCAACGCGGCCTCCAGCGGGCGCGAATGCCGCTCGGCGGTCTGGACCATGAAGCCGATGGGCGTCTTCACTTCGGGGCTGCCCAGTGGCCGCGCCTCGAGCTCACGGTAGGACCGCACCGCCCCCACCAGCGCGCCGGGCATCACGGCGCCGACCTCGCCGCTGAGGGTGCTGAGCGCCAGCGTGAGCAGGGAGTTGGTCTCCAGCACCGGCGTGACCTTGACGCCGGCCTTGGCGAACGCGGCATCGACGATGGCCCGGTTGTGCATCTCGGGCGTCTGCAGGCACAGCGGCAATGCCGACGCCTCCTGCCACGTGATCGGCGCACCGAACTGCATGCCCTGCCCGCCGGCCTTGGCGGCCCGGCGCACCAGGAAATAGTGCTCGGTGTACTGCGGCAGGGTCCGCAGCGCGCCGGCGACGGGGCGCACGCGCTCGATGAAACCCAGGCCCAGGTCCAGCGTGAGCTGCTCCAGCCCCTCCTCGATCTCCGGCGAACTCATCGAGCGCACCACGGGCGCGATGCCCGGGTGACGCGCCTGCAGCATGGCGGCAAAGCGCGCAGCCACCGGCTCGGCCGAGGGCACGACGCCGATGGTCAGCCGGCCCTGCGGCTGGCCGCTGACGCTGCTGAGGTCCTGCTTGAGCAGTTGCTCCTCGCGCAGCATGCGGCGGGCACTCTCCAGCAGGCGCTCGCCCTCCGGGGTGAAGCCGACGAAGGTGCGGCCGCGCTTGACGATGGAGGCGCCGAACTCCTCCTCCAGGGCACGCAGCGCGTTCGAAAGCGCAGGCTGCGTGACGAAGCAGGCCTGCGCCGCGCGGGCGAAATGCTTGTGCTCGTCGAGGGCGACGAGGTAGCGCATGGAGACGAGCAGGTTCATGGGAATGCCATCTTGCCAGAACGTGAAACCGTACGCACGGGCAATGTCCGCTCAGGGAAAGCACTAGAACGGGAAACGATTTGATTCAGTCTAATAATTATGTTGAATAACTAATCAACCCCCGGCGTGCCCTGAATCCAGGCGCCACCGGATGACTGAAAACCACTGGAGGTTCCCTTGTCCCGTCTGTTTGCCGTTCGTCTGTCTGCCCTGTTGCTGAGCTTCTGCAGCACCCCTCTGGTCACCGCTGCCGACCGTGGTGTCACGCCCGGAGAGATCCGCCTGGGAGCCTCGGTCGTGCTCAGCGGCCCGCTGGGGCCGCAGACCGCAGACTTCGGCGAAGGATCGCGCCTGTACTTCGAGGCCGTCAACGCGGCCGGCGGCGTGCATGGCCGCAAGATCGTCTACACCACCATGGACGACGGCTTCGACGTCAAGCGCGCGGTCGACAACACCCGCAAGCTCCTCGACGAGCAGGGGGTGTTCATCATCTACAACAGCACGGGCACCGCGCAGACCGCCGCCATCCTGCCGCTGGCCGAGGAGAGCCGCACCATCGTCTTCGGACCGGTCACGGGGGCTACCGCCTTCCGCCAGAAGGTCAATCCCTACCTATTCCACGTGCGCGCCAGCTATGCCGACGAAGCGCGGCGCATCGTGTCGCACCTGCAGGACACCGGCATCACCCGGGTAGCCGCGGTGTACCAGGACGACGGGCTGGGCAAGACGCTGCTGGCCGAACTGCAGAAGGCCGCCGCCGGCGCTGCCATCAAGTTCGCAGCCGAGGTGAAGATCGACCCCAAGGCGCCCGACTACCCGGCAGCAGCAGCCGAGACGGCCAAGGTGGAGCCGCAGGCCGTACTGCTGGCCAATGCCGGCGCCACCATGACGAATTTCATCAAGGCCACCTGGGGCACCAGCATGCGGCCGACCTTCTACGGCTTCTCGATCGCCAGCGTCGACCTGATCCGGCGCGAGCTCAAGGAGCAGGCCCGCGGCATCGTGCTGGCGCAGATCATGCCGCCGCTGCGCAACACCACCATCCCCGTCGTCGCGGAGTACCACCGCCTGCTGCGCGAAAAGAATCCGGCCGCCACCCCATCGGCCTTCCAGCTCGAGGGCTTCATCCACGCCAAGCTGCTCGTGGAAGGACTGCGCCGCGCGGGCCGCAACCTGAGCACGGCGACGTTCATCAAGGCCATGGAAGAAGCCGGCGAGATCAGCTTTGGCCGCTTCGTGGCGAAGTACTCGCCCGCCACCCACAACGGCTCGTCCTACGTCGAACTCGCCATCGTGGACGCCTCGGGCCAGCTTCGCTACTGAACAGCGCCTCGGGCCCCGCCCGGGCTCAGGTCTCCTTCGAGATCTTGATGCTCGGGAACTTGCTGGAGAAGTCCTTGTTCTTGGCCGCGATGGTCAGCGCAACCCGGCGGGCCACGGCCTTGTAGATGCCGGCGACCTCGCCATCCGGATCGGCCACCACGGTGGGCTTGCCGTTGTCGGCCTGCAGACGGATCTGCATGTTCAGCGGCAGCGCGCCCAGGTAGTCCATGCCGTATTCGGCCGCCATCTTCTTGCCGCCGTCGGCGCCGAAGATGTGCTCGACGTGGCCGCAGTTGCTGCACACGTGCACCGCCATGTTCTCGACCAGGCCGAGGATGGGCACGCCCACCTTCTCGAACATCTTGATGCCCTTCTTGGCGTCGATCAGCGCGATGTCCTGCGGCGTGGTGACGATGACCGCGCCCGTCATGGGCACGCGCTGCGCCAGCGTGAGCTGGATGTCGCCGGTACCCGGGGGCATGTCGACGATGAGGTAGTCCAGGTCCTTCCAGTTGGTCTGGCGCAGCAGCTGCTCCAGCGCCTGGGTGGCCATGGGGCCGCGCCAGATCATGGCCTCGTCCTGCGCCACCAGGAAACCGATGGACATGACCTGGATGCCGTAGTTCTCCAGCGGCTCCATGGTCTGGCCGTCCTCGCTCTCGGGGCGGCCGTCGATGCCCATCATCATGGGCTGGCTGGGGCCGTAGATGTCAGCGTCCAGGATGCCCACGCTGGCGCCCTCGGCCGCCAGGGCCAGGGCCAGGTTGACGGCCGTGGTGCTCTTGCCCACGCCGCCCTTGCCAGAGGCCACGGCCACGATATTCTTGACCTTGGGCAGCAGGGCCACGCCGCGCTGCACGGCATGTGCCACGATTTTCGTGTTCACGTTGACCGAGACGTTGTTGACGCCGGCCACGCCCTTGGCGGCGGCAATCAGCGCCTTGCGGAATTCCGGCACCTGGCTCTTGGCCGGATAGCCGAGCTCGATGTCGAAGGACACATCGCCGTCCTGGATGGAAAGGTTCCTGACGGCCTTGCTGGAGACGAAGTCCTTGCCCGTGTTCGGGTCGACCACGGTCTTGAGGGCGTCGAGCAACGCCTGTTCTGTCACTGCCATGTTGGGTGTTCTCCTGTAGTGCGTGTAGTCTAGCCGCGCAGGTGATAACCCCGCCGTGCTGCGCCCATTGCTCACCCCCGGGGTTTCCCGCACTGCGATGGGAGTACTCCCTGCACGCCGGCGCCGCGTCCCATAATGCCCACATGACGAGCGCAGCCTCTTCGCCGCCGCCTGCCGTGCCCCCCGTCGGCCTGCTGCTGACCGGCGGTGGCGCGCGTGCGGCCTACCAGGTGGGCGTGCTGCAGGCGCTGGCCGCACTGCGCCGCGACCGCGAGCCGGCCAGCGCGCCCAGTCCCTTTGCCATCATCACCGGCACCTCGGCCGGCGCCATCAATGCCGCCGCGCTGGCCTGTGGCGCCGACGACTTCGACGCCGCGGTCCGGCGCATCGTCTCGGTCTGGGAGAACTTCGAGGCCGGGCAGGTCTACCAGGCCGACCTGCTCAGCGTGCTGCGCAGCGGCGCGCGCTGGATGAGCCTGCTCTCGCTGGGCTGGGTGATCGCGCGCTGGCGCCGCATCAAGCCGCGCTCGCTGCTGGACAACACGCCCCTGGAGGAACTGCTGCGCGAACTGGTGCCGCTGGAGCGCCTGCCCGGGCTGATCGCCCAGGGCCACCTGCAGGCGCTGGCCGTCACGGCCTCGAGCTACAGCTCGGGCCACCACGTGACCTTCTTCGAGGGCGCGGCGCACCTGCAGCCCTGGGTGCGCTCGCAGCGCCTGGCCGTGCGCGACCGCATCAGCCACGAACACCTGCTGGCCTCCTCGGCCATTCCCTTCGTCTTCCCGGCCAAGCCCCTGGCCATCAACGGCGGCACCGAATACTTCGGCGACGGCTCCATGCGCCAGACCGCGCCGGTGGCACCCGCGATCCACCTGGGGGCCGAACGCATCCTGGTCGTGGGGGCCGGGCGCATGCACGAACCGCGCGACACCCTCACGCGCTCCGGGCCCACCAGTTACCCCTCGCTGGCGCAGATTGCCGGCCACGCCATGTCCAGCATCTTCCTGGACGCGCTGGCGGTGGACATCGAGCGCATCCGCCGCATCAACCAGACCCTGGGCCTGATCCCGCGCGAGGCGCGCCAGGCCAGCGCGCTCAAGCCGGTAGAGCTGCTGGTGATCGCGCCCTCCGAACGGCTGGACCAGATCGCCGCCCGCCATGCCGGGGCCCTGCCGCCGGCGGTGCGCAGCCTGCTGGGCGGCCTGGGCGTGTCCTCGAACCAGGCCGACGTCAAGGGTGGCGCCCTGGCCAGCTACCTGCTGTTCGAGGCCGAGTACACGCGCGAACTCATGGCCCTGGGCCATGCCGACACCCTGCGCCAGGAAGACGAGGTCTGCCGCTTCTTCGGCTGGCATGGCGCGCCGGACCCGCAGACCGGGCCGTGGCCGGAGCGCCGGCGCGACCCGCTGCGGGTCTAGGACCCCGTGCGTCCCGGCCGGCCCGGGCGACTAAAATCTCCGGTTCCCCAGAGAAAGCCGAACCCGATGTCCCGCAAGCTCTTCGTCACCACCGCCCTGCCCTACGCCAACGGCAACTTCCACATCGGCCACATCATGGAGTACATCCAGGCCGACATCTGGGTGCGCCTGCAGCGCATGCTGGGCCACGAAGTGCACTTCGTGGGCGCGGACGACGCGCACGGCGCGCCCATCATGATCGCGGCCGAGAAGGCCGGCAAGACGCCGCAGCAGTTCGTGGCCGACATCGCGGCCGGCCGCGCGCAGTACCTCCATGGCTTCCACATCCGGTTCGACAACTGGAGCTCGACCGACAGCCCCGAAAACCACGAGATCTCCAAGCAGATCTACCGCGACCTCAAGGCCGCCGGCCTGATCTACACCAAGACCATCGAGCAGTTCTTCGACCCGCAGAAGGCCATGTTCCTCCCTGACCGCTTCATCAAGGGCGAGTGCCCCAGGTGCGGCGCGAAAGACCAGTATGGCGACAGCTGCGAGTCCTGCGGCGCCGTCTACACCCCCACCGAGCTCAAGAACCCGTACTCGGCCCTGTCGGGCGCCACGCCGGTGCTCAAGAACTCCGAGCACTACTTCTTCAAGCTGTCCGACCCGCGCTGCATCGAATTCCTGCAGAACTGGACGCAGTCCGGTCGGCTGCAGAACGAGGTGGCCAACAAGATCCGCGAATGGTTCGCCAAGGACGAGCAGGGCAACGGCGGCCTGGGCGACTGGGACATCTCGCGCGACGCGCCCTACTTCGGCATCGAAATCCCGGACGCGCCGGGCAAGTACTTCTACGTCTGGCTGGACGCACCGGTGGGCTACCTCGCCTCGCTCAAGAACTACCTGGGCAGGATCGGCGTCGATTACGACCAGTACATTGCCGACCCGGCCGTGGAGCAGTACCACTTCATCGGCAAGGACATCACCTACTTCCACACCCTGTTCTGGCCGGCCATGCTGCACTTCAGCGGCCGCAAGACGCCCACCAACGTCTTCGTGCATGGCTTCATCACCGTCAGCGGCGAGAAGATGAGCAAGAGCCGCGGCACCGGCATCGACCCGCTCAAGTACCTCTCCATCGGCATGAACCCCGAATGGCTGCGCTACTACATCGCCGCCAAGCTCAACAGCCGCGTCGAGGACGTGGACTTCAACCCCGACGACTTCGTCGCCCGCGTCAACGCCGACCTCGTGGGCAAGTACATCAACATCGCCTCGCGCGCAGCCGGCTTCATCGCCAAGCGCTTCGGCGGCAGGCTCGGCGAGATCTCGGCCGACGGCGACCAGCTCATCGAACACCTGCGCGACGCCGCACCCCAGGTGGCCGAGCTGCTGGGCGAGCGTGAATACGGCAAGGCCCTGCGCGAGATCATGCTGCTGGCCGACCGCGTCAACGAGTACGTGGACCAGAACAAGCCCTGGGAACTGGCCAAGCAGGAAGGCATGGACGGCCGCCTGCACGACGTCTGCACCGTCTGCATCGAGTCCTTCCGCCTGCTCACGCTGTACCTCAAGCCCGTGCTGCCCGCGCTGGCCGCGCAGGTGGAAGACTTCCTCAAGATCCAGCCCCTGCAGTGGGCCGACGCGCAGCAGGCCCTGGGCGCAGGCCACGCCATCGGCGAATACAAGCACCTGATGCAGCGCGTGGACCCCAAGCTGCTCGACGCCCTGTTCGAAGCGCCGGCCGCACCTGAGCCAAAAAAAGTGCTGCCCGGCGGCGAGGAGATCGCCCCCGTGATCACCATCGACGACTTTGCGAAGATCGACCTGCGCATCGCCAAGATCGTCAACTGCGAGCCGGTCGAAGGCTCCACCAAGCTGCTGCGCCTCACGCTCGACGTCGGCGAAGGCAGGACGCGCAACGTGTTCAGCGGCATTGCGTCGGCCTACAAGCCGGCAGACCTCGTGGGCAAGCTGACTGTGATGGTCGCCAACCTGGCCCCGCGCAAGATGAAGTTCGGCGTCAGCGAAGGCATGGTGCTCGCCGCCAGCCACGCCGACGAGAAGGCCGAACCCGGCATCTACGTGCTCAACCCCTGGCCGGGAGCGCAGCCGGGCATGCGGGTGAGATAAAGCCTTCCCGGCGCTCCCTCGCTGCGTGGGGTCGCTGCCCCAGGCGCAGGCCGTGGGGCCTTCGTCGCCTTGTGGCGGCCCTGCGGCGACTCAAGTCGCGATTAAGCTGGACACGGGGCGACGCCGTACTTCGCCCTTCCGCTGCTCTTGACCTGGTAGAGCGCCTCGTCGGCGCTGCGCACCAGGCTCTCGGGCACGAGGTCCTGGCTGGCCACGACGGTGGCCACGCCGATGCTGAACGTCAGGAAGTCGGACACGGGTGAATCGGCGTGTTCGATGGCCGCGCGGGCCAGTTCGTCCATGCAGCGCTGCGCCACCGTCATGGCCGCCGTGCCGTCCGTGCCCGGCAGCAGCAGCGCGAACTCCTCGCCGCCGTAGCGCGCCACGAGCTCGCCCGAGCGCTGGGCGCAGTCGTAGAGGATGGCCGCCACCTGGCGCAGGCAGGCGTCGCCCGCGAGGTGGCCGTAATGATCGTTGTAGCGCTTGAAATGGTCGATGTCGATCAGCAGCAGCGACAGCGGCTGGCCGTTGCGCATGCTGCGCTGCCACTCACTGTAGAGGTGCTGGTCGAACTGGCGGCGGTTGGCCAGGCCGGTCAGGCCGTCGGTGGCCGAGAGCAGTTCGAGCTGCTGGTTGCTGCGCTCCAGCGCGATGCTCTTTTCCACCAGGTCGCTGACATCCAGGCGCGCCATCACCAGGCAGCCCGAGGGCGTGCCGATCTCGTAGAGATGCATCCAGCGCCCGTCGGGGCGCGGGCGCAGCAGCGGCTTGTTGAGCCGGCCCCGCCCGGCCAGGCGCTCGCGCAGCCATTCTTCCTCGCGGCCCTGGGCGTCGGGGATGTCGCCCCGCGCCAGGGCGCGGCGGATCATGGACTCGAAGGTCTGGCCGCGCGGGTCGCCCCCCTCACGGAACGGCGCGAGGTCGGCGGCGTCACGGTTGTAGGTGAGCAGGCGATCATGCTGGTCGTAGATGGCCACACCGAAGGGCAGGGCCTCGATGGCTTCATCCAGGCAGTGGTTGGCCAGCTCGGCCACCTGGCGTGCCTCCTCGCTTTCGTGCAGCTGGCGCAGCAGGGCCGGCAGCAGCGCCAGCAGGCTGCCTGTCAGCAACACCCCCAGCCCCCCGGCCAGCCAGCTCGGCCAGCCGGATGGGATCAGCAGCGCCGCGGCGGCGGCCAGCCCGGCGGCTGCGAGCAGGACCAGCCCGGCCAGGGCCAGCAGGCCCCGGTAGGCGGACGCATGGGTGAAAACGGACATCGGATTCACAGGATGGGCATGCAATGGAAATCGGGGATCCAAAAAGCCTGGGGGCACACCGGCTTGCTAGATCGCCGGTGTGCCCCTACGCCCGATGGCTGTGACAGCAGCCCTTGCACTGTAGGCCGGCCGCGCGCGCCTGCCTATCCCCCAAATGGGGGATAGGGCCACAGTCGGTACACTGCGGCCATGCCCGCGACCCGGCCCCCGGCCCACCCCGCCCACCACCTGCACTGGTGGGCCGACGTGCACCGCTCGGCCGGCGTCAACCTGCGCCTGGGCCTGAGCCTGGCCTTCATCGCCGGCGCCACCAACGCCGGCGGCTTCCTGGCCGTGGGCCAGTACACCTCCCACATGACCGGTCTGCTGTCGCTGGTGGCCGACGCCCTGGTGCTGGGCCAGCTGGCCTTGGTGGCGGCCAGCCTGGCCGCCATCGCCGCCTTCGTGGGCGGGGCCATGACCACCGCGCTGATGGTCAACTGGGGCCTGCGCCGCCAGCTGCGCAGCGCCTACGCCCGCCCGCTGGCGCTGGAGACCGCCCTGCTGCTGGCCTTCGGCCTGTTCGGCGCCGTCATCCACCTGCATGCCGAGCTGTTCGCGCCGCTGACGGTGCTGCTGCTGTGCTACATCATGGGCCTGCAGAACGCCGTCATCACCAAGATCTCCAATGCCGAGATCCGCACCACCCACGTGACCGGCCTGGTCACCGACATCGGCATCGAGCTGGGCAAGCTGGTCTACCTGAACCGCTCGCCGGCGCCGACGCGGGTGGTGGCCAACCGGCGCAAGCTGCGCATCCACCTGGCGCTGGTCCTGTCCTTCCTGGTCGGGGGGGTGCTGGGCGCACTGGGTTTCAAGCTCTGGGGTTTTGTGACCACCGTGCCGCTGGCCGCGCTGCTGGGCCTGCTGGTCTCGGGCCCGCTGCTGCACGACCTGCGCGCCGGCCGGCTGGCGCCGCCGGCGACGGGCGGCTCGGCAGGCGGGCCGGCGGCGTAGACTGCGGGCCATGCGCGCTGCCGACAATTCCGGGCCGCTGGCCACCTTCCGCCCCAAGCTGCTCGACACCCTGCCCGGCTACACGCGCGGGGACCTCGGGCGCGACGTCGGCGCCGGCCTCACGGTGGGGGTCGTCGCGCTGCCGCTGGCCATGGCCTTTGCCATCGCCTCCGGGCTCAAGCCCGAGGCCGGCCTGTTCACGGCCATCATCGCCGGCTTCCTGATCTCCGCCCTGGGCGGCAGCCGCGTGCAGATCGGCGGGCCGGCCGGCGCCTTCATCGTCATCGTCTACGGCATCCTGGAACGTTACGGCCTGGCCAACCTCATCCTCGCCACGGCCATGTCGGGCGTGCTGCTGTTCCTCCTCGGGCTGTTCAGACTCGGCACGCTGATCCGCTTCATCCCCATTGCGGTGGTGATCGGCTTCACCAACGGCATCGCCGTGCTCATCATGCTGTCGCAGGTCAAGGATTTCCTCGGCCTGCAGGTCGCCATGCCGGCGAGCTTCGTGGGCATGCTGCAGGCCCTGGGTGGGGCGCTGCACACCGTCAATCCCGCCGCACTGGCGCTGGCCATCGGCTCGCTGGTCCTGCTGGCGGGCTGGCAGCAGGCCGCGCCCCGGCTCGGCCCGACGCCACAGTTCTCCGGCCGGCTCAGCCGCGTGCCGGGCACCATCGTCGTGCTGGTGCTGGCCACGGCCGTGACGGCGCTGCTGGACCTGCCGGTCGAGACCATCGGCAGCCGCTTCGGCGGCATCCCGGCCACGCTGCCGGCTTTCGCCTGGCCCGAATTCAGCTGGGAAACGGCGCGTTTCCTGCTCATGCCCGCGCTCACGCTGGCCCTGCTGGGCGCCATCGAGTCGCTGCTGTGCGCACGCATCGCCGACGGCCTGACCGAGGACCGCCACAACCCCAACCAGGAACTCATGGCCCAGGGCGTGGCCAACGTCGTGACCCCCTTCTTCGGCGGCATGCCCGCCACCGGCACCATCGCCCGTACCGTGACCAACGTGAAAAGCGGCGCCGTCAGCCCGGTAGCCGGCATGGTGCACGCGCTCACCCTGCTGGCCGTGGTGCTGGTGGCCGCGCCCCTGGCCGACCACATCCCGCTGCCGGCGCTGGCGGCCATCCTGGTCTTCGTGGCCTGGAACATGGGCGAATGGCGCGAGTTCCTGCACCTGCGCCAGTACCGCCTGCCCTATCGCATCACGCTGCTGGCCGTGTTCGTGCTGACCGTGGTGGTGGACCTCACGGTGGCCGTCGAGGTGGGGCTGGTCGCGGCCTGCCTGACCTTCATCTACCGCATTTCCAGCCTGACGCGTTCGGAGGCCGTGGCCGCCGCGGACCAGCCGCTGCTGGCCGGACAGGACGCTGCGGTCCGGGCCTGGCGCCTCTACGGCGCGCTGTTCTTCGGCGCCGTGCGGCTGGTCGAGGACATGGACCGCCAGCTGCCGTCCCACGCCCTGGTGCTGGACCTCAAGAACGTGATCTATGTCGACTCCTCGGGCATCGACACCCTGATGGACCTCGCGCGCAGCTGCCACAAGCGCGGCGTGCGCCTGGTCCTGTGCGGCCTGGCCCACCAGCCGCTGGACATCGCGCGGCGCAGCGGCCTGCTGGCCCAGCTGCCGCCCGAAGACCTCTGCCCGGACCTCGCCGCCGGCCTGGCGCGGGCCATGGCCGGGCTGGCGCGGGGCTGATCCGCCACCCCGCTAAAATGGCCGGTTCCCGTGCGGTGCCGGCCCCTGCCGACGCCGACCGTCCCTCCGCCGACTCCCTGTAACGAGGCTACGCCCATGCATCTGTTCCGCCGCCCCGACTACCAGTCCGACGCCACGCAGTTCATCAACCAGCTCAAAGCCAGCCAGCCTGATCTGGAGGCACGCCAGCGCCAGGGCCGCGAACTGCTGTGGGACAAGGCCGTGGACCGCCAGGCCTGGGAGGGCTTCCAGGCCGCCCGCGTGCCGCAGAAGCCCTACGTCTACCAGAACGGCGACCAGTAACGGCCCGTGCCGCGTTCCGCGCGCCCGCACCCCATGACCCCTCCGCACGACAGCGCCGGCCTGGAGGCCGCCGAGGCCCCGCCCACCCCGGGCATGCCCGAGGTGGTGGACCACGTCGCCGTGGCACGCCTGTACGGCGAGCCGCTGTTTTCGCTGCCGCAGGACCTGTACATCCCGCCCGACGCGCTGGAGGTCTTCCTCGAGGCCTTCGAGGGCCCGCTGGACCTGCTGCTCTACCTGATCCGCAAGCAGAACTTCAACATCCTCGACATCCCCATGGCGGCGGTCACGCGCCAGTACCTGGCCTATGTCGACGAGGTCCGCACGCGCAACCTCGAGCTCGCGGCCGAATACCTGCTGATGGCGGCCATGCTGATCGAGATCAAGTCGCGCATGCTGCTGCCGCCGAAGAAGACGGCCGAGGGCGAGGAAGCCGAGGACCCGCGCGCCGAGCTGGTGCGCCGCCTGCTCGAGTACGAGCAGATCAAGCTGGCCGCCGCGCGCCTGGGCAACCTGCCGCAGTACGGGCGCGACTTCCTCAAGGCGCAGGTCTACATCGAACAGTCGCTGCAGCCGCGCTTCCCCGAGGTTCAGCTGGTCGACCTGCAGGAAGCCTGGGCCGACATCCTCAAGCGCGCCCGGCTCGTGCAGCACCACAAGATCTCGCGCGAGGAGCTCTCCGTGCGCGAGCACATGAGCATCGTGCTGCGCCGCCTGCAGGGCCAGAAGTTCGTCGAGTTCGAGCACCTGTTCGACCCGGACAAGGGCTCGCCGGTGCTGGTGGTGACTTTCATCGCCCTGCTCGAGCTGGCCAAGGAAAGCCTGATCGAGATCACCCAGGCCGAGGCCTTCGCCCCCATCTACGTGCGGCTGGCGTACTCGCCGGCCTGAACCCGGACCGAACCCCGTGGCACCGTCTTCCCATCACGCCTTTGATGTCCTCATCGTCGGCAGCGGCCTGGCCGGGCTGAGCGCCGCCCTGCACCTGGCGCCCACGCACCGCGTGGCCGTGCTGACCAAGCGCAACCTCGGCGACGGCTCCAGCGCCTGGGCCCAGGGCGGCATCGCCGCCGTCATGGCCGAGGGCGACAGCTTCGACGCCCACGTGCAGGACACGCTGGTGGCCGGCGCCGGCCTGTGCGACCCCGAGGTCACCCGCTTCGTGGTGCAGCACGCGCCCGAGAACATCCGCTGGCTGCAGCAGCTCGGCGTGCCCTTCTCGCTCGAGGAGGGCCAGCTGCACCTCACGCGTGAGGGCGGCCACAGCGAACGCCGCATCGTGCACGCCACCGACGCCACCGGCGCGGCCGTGCAGGACACGCTGATGGACAAGGTGCGCCGGGAGCCCAACATCACGCTGTTCGAGCACCACATGCTGGTGGACCTGATCACCGGCTCCAAGCTCGGCCTGCCCGGCAACCGCTGCCTGGGCCTGTACGCGCTCAACGAGGCCACCGACGTGGTCGACACCTTCAGCGCGCCGCACACCATCCTGGCCACGGGCGGCGCGGGCAAGGTCTATCTCTACACCACCAACCCTGACACCGCCACCGGCGACGGCATCGCCGCGGCCTGGCGCGCGGGCTGCCGCGTGGGCAACATGGAATTCATCCAGTTCCATCCCACCTGCCTGTACCACCCGGACGCCAAGTCCTTCCTGATCAGCGAGGCCGTGCGCGGCGAGGGCGGCCGGCTGCTGCTGCCCGATGGCACGCGCTTCATGCCGGCGCACGATGCGCGCGCCGAACTCGCGCCGCGCGACGTGGTGGCGCGCGCCATCGACTTCGAGATGAAGAAGCGCGGCCTGGACTGCGTCTACCTGGACATCTCGCACCAGCCCAAGGCCTTCCTGCTGGAGCATTTCCCCACCATCTACGCGCGCTGCCTGGAGCTGGGCATCGACATCTCCAGGCGCCCCATCCCCGTGGTGCCGGCCGCGCACTACACCTGCGGCGGCATCGTCGTGGACCAGACCGGCCGCACCGACCTGCCCGGCCTGTATGCCATCGGCGAGGCCACCTACAGCGGCCTGCACGGTGCCAACCGCCTGGCCAGCAACTCGCTGCTCGAATGCATGGTCTACGCGCGCGCCGCCGCCCAGGCCATCGCCCGGGAGCCGGCGGCGGCCGTGCCGGCCCTGCCGGCCTGGGACGACAGCCGCGTGACCGACGCCGACGAGTGCGTCGTCATCTCGCACAACTGGGACGAGCTGCGCCGCTTCATGTGGGACTACGTGGGCATCGTCCGCACCAACAAGCGGCTGGAGCGTGCCGCCCACCGCATCGCGCTGCTGCGATCGGAGATCCAGGAGTTCTATTCCAGCTTCCACGTCACGCGCGACCTGCTGGAGTTGCGCAACCTGGTCCAGGTTGCCGACCTGATCGTGCGCAGCGCACAATCACGCCATGAGAGCCGCGGCCTGCATTTCAGCCGCGATTACCCCCAGACCGATGCGGTGGCCCAGCCAACCCTGCTGACGCCCCCCTCCCCCTGAATGCCCGGAGCCCCCTGCATGTACCGCACCCTGCTCAAATCCAAGATCCACCGCGCCACCGTCACCGACTGCGAGCTGCACTACGAGGGCTCCTGCGCCATCGACGAGGACCTGCTGGACGCCGCCAACATGATGGAGAACGAACAGGTCCACATCTGGAACATCAACAACGGCGAGCGCTTCATCACCTACGCCATCCGCGGCGAACGCGGCACCGGCATCATCTCCGTCAACGGCTCGGCCGCGCGCCGCGCCGCCGTGGGCGACCTGCTCATCATCGCGGCCTTCGCCCAGGTGCCGGAGGAAAAGTGCCAGGGCTTCGAGCCCAGGCTGGTCTTCGTGGACGCCCACAACCGCATCAAGGAACAGCGCAGCCACATCCCGGTGCAGGAGGCCTCGCATGTGCCGGCCCACGCCGACCACCACGGCGGCGACAGCGCATAACGTCGCCGGACAGAAGGAATTGCCATGAGTACCGTCACCGAACAGACCATCACCCTGCACCGCCCGAAGGCCACGCCCGCATCCAAGGCCGAACGCTGGAGCGTGGACGCCATCGAGGCGCTGTTCAAGCTGCCTTTCCCCGAGCTGCTCTACCGCGCCCAGACCGTGCACCGCGAGCACTTCGACCCGACAAAGGTCGAGTTCGCAACCCTGCTCTCGGTGAAGACCGGCGGCTGCTCCGAGGACTGCGGCTACTGCCCCCAGTCGGCCAAGTACGACACCGGCGTCAAGGCCTCCAAGCTCATGGAGCTGGAAGAAGTGCTGTTCGCCGCGACGCGTGCCAAGGAAGCCGGTGCCACGCGCTTCTGCATGGGTGCGGCCTGGCGCGAGCCGAAAGACCGTGACATCGAGAAGGTGGCCGAGCTGGTGCGCGGCGTCAAGGGCCTGGGCCTGGAGACCTGCGCCACGCTGGGCATGCTCAAGGACGAGCAGGCCCGCGCCCTGGCCGACGCCGGCCTGGACTTCTACAACCACAACCTCGACACCGCGCCCGATTTCTACGGTGACATCATCACCACGCGCGACTACCAGGAGCGGCTGGACACGCTGGCGCGCGTGCGCGAAGCGGGCGTGAAGGTCTGCTCGGGCGGCATCGTCGGCATGGGCGAAAGCCACCGCCAGCGCGCCGGCCTGATCGCCGAGCTGGCCAACCTCGACCCCTACCCCGAGTCGGTGCCGATCAACAACCTCGTGCGCGTCGAAGGCACGCCGCTGGCCGACCAGGCGCCGCTGGACCCCTTCGAGTTCGTGCGCACCATCGCCGTGGCCCGCATCACCATGCCGAAAGCGCGCGTGCGCCTGTCGGCCGGCCGCCAGCAGATGGGCGAGGCCATCCAGGCGCTGTGCTTCCTGGCCGGCGCCAACTCCATCTTCTACGGCGACAAGCTGCTGGTCACCGGCAACCCGGACACCGAGGCCGACGTGCAGCTGCTGGCACGCTTGGGCATGGGCCCGGCCCACCAGCCGCCCGGCAAGACCTGATTCATTTCTGACGACTGGAGACCACCGTGAGCCAACCGACCTCCACCCCGCACAACGGCGCCTCGCCCTACGGCACCCTGCCGCCGGCCTCGGCGCCCGCCACGCGCAAGCCCGTGAGCCTGCCGCGCCTGCAGGAGATGCACGCGCGCGGCGAGAAGATCACCATGCTCACCGCCTACGACGCCACCTTCGCGGCCACGGCCGACGCGGCCGGCGTCGAGACCATCCTGGTCGGCGATTCGCTGGGCATGGTCTGCCAGGGCCTCTCCAGCACCGTGGGCGTGACGCTGGAGACCATGGCCTACCACGTGGAAAGCGTCACGCGCGGCGTGCGCCGCGTACAGGGCACGGCCTGGATCATCGGCGACATGCCCTATGGCACCTATCACGAGTCGAAAGAGCAGGCCTTCCGCAGCGCCGCCGTGCTCATGCAGGCCGGTGCCCACATGGTCAAGCTCGAAGGCGGCGGCTGGACGGCCGAGACCGTGCACTTCCTGGTCGAGCGTGGCATTCCCGTCTGCGCCCACCTGGGCCTGACACCGCAGACCGTGCACGCCCTGGGCGGCTACCGCGTGCAGGGCCGCGGCGACGAAGCTGCCGCCACGCTCAAGCGCCATGCGCTCGAATTGCAGGACGCCGGCGCCAGCCTGCTGGTGCTGGAGATGGTGCCCGCAGCGCTGTCGGCCGAGATCACGCGGGCGATGCCACGCTGCGCCACCATCGGCATCGGCGCCGGTGTGGACTGCGCCGGCCAGGTGCTGGTGCTGCACGACATGCTGGGCATGAACCTGGGCAAGATGCCCAAGTTCGTGCACAACTTCATGGCCGAGGCCGGCAGCGTGCGCGGTGCCATGGAAGCCTTCGTCAAGGCGGTCAAGGAAGGCCGTTTCCCGGTGAATTCCCAGCACGCATGGTGAAGACGGCGCGATGAAAGTCATCCACACCATCGCCGGGCTGCGTGCCGAACTCTCCCAGTACCAGCGCCCGGCCTTCGTGCCCACCATGGGCAATCTGCACGACGGGCACATCGCCCTCGTGAAGCAGGCCAAACCGCTGGGCGACGTGACGGTGGCCAGCATCTTCGTCAACCGCCTGCAGTTCCTGCCGCACGAGGACTTCGGCACCTACCCGCGCACGCTGGAGGCCGACTGCGCCAGGCTCGAAGCCGCCGGTTGCGACGTGGTCTTCGCGCCCGGCGAGGCCGAACTCTACCCCGAGCCCCAGGGCTACAAGGTGCAGCCGCCGCCTGAGCTGGCCGACATCCTGGAAGGCCATTTCCGCCCCGGTTTCTTCACCGGCGTGTGCACCGTGGTGCTCAAGCTCTTCAACATCGTGCAGCCGCGCGTGGCGGTGTTCGGCGCCAAGGACTACCAGCAGCAGATGGTGATCCGCCGCATGGTGGCACAGCTGGCCCTGCCCATCGAGATCGTCACCGGCGCCACGCTGCGCGCCGAAGACGGCCTGGCGCTCTCCTCGCGCAACGGCTACCTCAGCGCGGCCGAGCGCGCCGAGGCCGTGCAGCTCTCGCGCACGCTCAAGAGCATGATCGCCACGCTGCGCGCCGGCGAGCACAACCTCGCCGCCATCGAGCAGCACGCCATGCAGACCCTGGCCCAGCGCGGCTGGCAGCCCGACTACCTGACCGTGCGCCGCCGCCACGACCTGCAGCCCCCGCAGCCCGACGACCTGACCCACGCCGACCGCCTCGTCGTCCTCGGCGCCGCCCGCCTCGGTACCACCCGATTGATTGACAACCTGGAAGTCTGAGACTTCCAGGTTGCGTCGAAGGCTAACAATTGCCCGTAGGGCTTGTTATGCCGAAGACACAACATCGAGGTGTAAACCTCGATGTTGCGGTAGAGACTAGCAATTGCCGCAGGCTTGTTCGTCGAAACCACAACCGTCTGAGACTTCCAGGTTGCGTCGAAGACTGACAATTACCCGCAGGGTTTGTCAGTCGTAGACACAATCCGTTCTGCTACGGTGCAGGCTGACAACAGGCCGCAGGGCTTGCCGGCTTGCCTCCAACCGGGTCTTGGGTCCATAGTCGCGGCAGGAGGTAAGTGTCCATGCAGATCGGTGTCCCCAGGGAAATCAAGAACCACGAGTACCGCGTCGGCCTCACGCCGGCCAGCGTGCGCGAGCTCTGCGCGCACGGGCACACGGTGCTGGTGCAGAACGGCGCCGGTGCCGCCATCGGCCTGACGGACGCGGACTACCGCGGCGCCGGCGCCACGCTGGTGCCGGATGCAGCCGGCGTGTTTGCGCAGGCGCAGCTGATCGTCAAGGTCAAGGAGCCGCAGCCCTCCGAGCTGGCCCTGCTGCGCCCGGGTCAGATCCTCTACACCTACCTGCATCTGGCACCGGACCCGGACCTCACCAGCGCACTTCTCAAGACCGGCGCGGTCTGCATCGCCTACGAGACCATCACCGGCCCCGGCCACACGCTGCCGCTGCTCGCGCCCATGAGCGAGGTGGCCGGGCGCATGGCGGTACAGGTCGGCGCCTCACTGCTGGAGAAATCGCACGGCGGCATGGGCCTGCTGCTCGGCGGCGTGCCCGGCGTGCCGGCGGCACACGTGGTGGTGCTGGGCGCGGGCACCGTGGGTGCCAACGCGGTGCAGGTGGCCGTGGGCATGGGCGCACGTGTCACCGTGCTCAACCGCGGCGTGGACAAGCTGCGCGCGCTGGACCATCAATACGGCAACCGCATCCACACCCTGCTGGCCAGCGCCCACAACATCGAGCAGTCCGTCCTCGATGCCGACCTCGTCATCGGCAGCGCGCTGGTGGCCGGCGCGGCGGCGCCCAAGCTCGTGAGTCGTGCGCTCGTGGCCCGCATGAAGCAGGGCGCCGTGGTGGTGGACGTGGCCATCGACCAGGGCGGCTGCTTCGAGACCTCGCACCCCACCACCCATGCCGACCCCACCTTCGTGGTCGACGGCGTGCTGCACTACTGCGTGGCCAACATGCCTGGCAACGTGGCGCGTACCTCCACCTTCGCGCTCAACAACGCCACGCTGCCGCATGCGCTGGCGCTGGCCAACCTGGGCTGGCAGCAGGCCCTGCGCGCCGACCCGCACCTGCGCCACGGCCTGAACATCGCGCACGGCCAGATCACGCACGAGGCCGTGGCCCGCCAGCTGGGCCACGCCTGGGTGGCCCCCGAGCTGCTGCTGGGCTAGGACCCCGCCCGCCGCCGGCCGGGCCGGTGCAGGCGCACGCCGTGGGCCACGAAGATCGTGCCCATGATCAGGGTGTCGACCTCCAGCGCCACGCCGCGTGCGCGCAGCAGCTCCCAGGGCGCCTGCAGGCCTTCGAAGTTGGTGACCGACTGCGCCATGTGCAGACCCACGAGCAGGTTCCAGGGCCCCAGGCCGGGGGCCGTCCATTTGAGCCCCGTGGCCACGATGCGCGCGCCGGGCCGCAGGTGCGCCAGCACATGGTCCAGCGCCTGCGGGCTCTGCAGGATGTCGTGGGTGAAATGCAGCAGGGCCGCGTCGGCCTGGCGCGGCAGCAGGGCCTCCTCCACCGCGCAGCACTGCAGCGCCACATTGCCCCAGCCCGCGCGCAGCACGCGCTGCTGCGCCCGCGCCAGCATGGCGTCGCTCTGGTCCACCGCCACCACGCGCCCGGCCGGGCCCACGGCCTGCTGCAGCAGCGGCAGGCTCATGCCGGTGCCGCAGCCCAGGTCCAGCACGCAGTCGCCGCTGCGCAGCTGCAGGTGCTCCACCGCCATGCGGCGGATGAACTCGTAGGGCGCGAGCTGCAGCTCGTAACTGCTGGCACGCCAGTCATACAGGGCGCGGGCCGCGGCATGGCCATCTGCATCCTCTGCCTGCTGCGCCCCCGGCCGGGTCTCCTCGGGCATCGCCGTCTCCTCGCGGATGGGGAAGACCGGCCGTGGCGGCCAGCCTCTGTGCCGCAGGGTACTCCGCTTGCGCCCGTGCGGCCACCTCTTCCGAGCGCAGCGCAGGGATACTCGGCTGGCGAGGGCGGGGTTCCGGCTACTGAATGAACTCGCGCACCACCGCCAGCGTGGCCGCCGGGTCCTCCTCCTGCGGCACGTGGCCGAGCTGCGGGAAGACCACGAGCCGCGCGCCGGCGATGTCCTGCGCGAAGCGCTGGCCGTATTCGGGCGGGATCAGCCGGTCCTGCCCACCCCAGAGGATCAGCGTGGGCAGCTTCAGCTCACGGATCGCGTCTTCGCGCCCCGTGAAGTGCACCGAGAGGCGGTGGCCCAGCGCCTCTCGGTTGCCGGCACGCCGCGCCATGTCGGTGTACAGCGCCACGAGCCCGGGCGTCACACGCGTCGGGTCGCCATAGACGCTGCGCACCGAACCTTGCACGGTGCCCGGCGGCAGCAGGTACCTCATGGCGTCGCGCAGCAGCGGCGTGCCCGCGATCACGAAGCCGATCGGCAGCCCGTCGGTGGCGAAGCGGTAGCCCGCCGCATCGACCAGGATCAGCCGCGCCACCCGCTGCGGCTGCGCATGCGCCGTGGCCCAGGCCACCTCGCCGCCGAGCGAGTTGCCGCCGATCACGAAGCGCGTGACGCCGAGCCGCTCCAGCAGCGCCGTGGTGACGCGCACGTATTCGTCCATGCGGTAGTCGTGGGCCGCATTGGGCCCGGTCAGGCCGAAGCCCGGCAGGTCGAAGCGGATCACGCGCCGTGTCGCGCGCAGGCCAGCCGCCCAGCCTTCCCAGGTGTGCAGGCTGGCGCCCGTGCCGTGCACCAGCACGATGGGCAGCGGGTCGTCACGCGGGCCCTCGTCGCGCACGTGCACCGGCAGGCCGTCGATCTCCACGAACTGCGAGGGCGGCGGCGCCCAGCGTGCCTTGAGCTGGTCCACCGGGATGTCCGGCGCCCAGGCCCAGGCGATGAAGCCGCCCAGCAACAAAGCCAGCACCGCCGCCGCCACCCCCAGCACACGAAGTACTTTCATGGCGTCCTCCGTTCAGCGCTGGCGCGGGATCGAATAGGTGCCCACGGCGTGCGCCACCGGCTCGTCCAGGCCCTCGGAGTAGATGGACACCTCGCCCACGGCCAGCGTGCGGCCCAGCTTGAGCAGCCGGCACTCGCCGACGATGGCGCGGTCGCCCGCGGGCTTGCGCATGAAGTTGAAGCTCAGGCTGGTCGTCACGGCCAGCGGCACGACGCCGATCTCGCCGAGGATGGCCACGTACAGCGCGAGGTCCGCCACCTCCATCATCACCGGGCCGGCCACGGTTCCGCCCGGGCGCAGCTCGGCCTCGCCCACTGCGTGCCGCACCGTCGCCCCCATGCCACCGATGGCCAGCACCGTGCACTTGGTCTGCGGGAATTCGGTAACGAGGAAGTCGGAGATCTCGGTGAGCGTGGGCTGGACAGGCATGGCAGCAGGCGTGGAGGAAATGAACATTCGAGGGCGGCGTGGCAGCACGCGCATCCCGCTGCACTATAGCGGCTCGTGCGGCGGCACTTCAGCGCGGCACGCTGGTGCGGAAGAAGTCCCACATCACCGTGCTGGCGTCCAGCGCCTGCGACGCCGCCTCCTTGCCGCGGCGCACCACCCGCGCGCCGGGCCAGCTGTGGCCCCCGCCCCCGGTCACGCACAGCTGCACCCGTACCCCGCCGGCACAGCCCTCATAGGCCTCGCAGTACGCGCCCAGGCGCTCGAGCACCCGCCGCGGCGCTCCCGGGCACTGGTTGCGACGCACCCAGCGCGCCACGGTCTCGGGCACCGAGACGAAGTCCGTCACCTGGTCGCGATCGCGAAAGGCCCCGGGCCCGGCGCCCCCCTCGAACAGCACGTGGGTGTCGTTGCGCGCATGGATGTGCAGCACCGGCACCGGCCGCGCCGGCGCGCAGTGCGCGGTGCCGTCCGTGCCCGCCACCGCCGCCACGGCCGTGAACAGGTCCGCCGCCTCGCAGGCCAGCCGGTGCGCCAGCATGCCACCGTTGGACATGCCGGTGGCATGGATGCGCCGCGCGTCCACGTTGAGCCGCGTCTTCAGATGCGCCACCAGCGCGCGCACGAAACCCACGTCGTCCACGCCGCGGTCGCGCGCCTCACCGCAGCAGGACCCGGCGTTCCAGGTCGCGAAGCGCCCGCCGGGCAGGCGGCTGTAGCCGTTGGGAAACACGACGACCACGCCCTCGCGCTCGGCCAGTGACACCAGGCCATAGCGCGCGTCGTCGGCCATGAACTCCGCATGGCCGCCCCCGCCATGAAAGGCCAGCAGCAGCGGCACGGGCTGCGCCGGGTCGACGCCGCGCGGCACGTGCACCAGCGCCTTGCGGGCCAGGCCCGCGTGGGTCAGCTGCAGGGTGTGGGTGCCGGCGACCAGCGTCACCGGGTCGCCGGCGGCACGCGCGTGGGCCGTTGCGGGCAAGGCGCCGGCCGCGCCCGCAGCGAGCGCCAGCAGCAGCACCGCAGAGCGCGCCCGCGCGCACAACGGCCTTGCGGACAGAAGGGCGAAGAGGGCGCATCCGGGGGTCATCGGCGGGGTCCGGTCGCTTGAGGCTGGACGAGGAATTATCGGCACGCTGCGGCAGCCCCGGAAGCAGCCGCTCAGTCGCCACCCCCACAGCCGCCGCCGCAGCCGTCCGCGCCGCCATCGCCATCGCCCAGGCCCTCGCTGCCACCGTCGAAGGATGCGTCGGCGAAATCACCGCCGCAGTAGGGCGTGCTGCCGCCCGCATCGGCACGACGCACCCCCCGGCAGTCCGGCACGTAGACAAAGCCGCCGGGAATGTGAAGCTTGGCGTCGAGCGCGAACAGCAGGGGCAGGCGCGTCGGCGCGCGCGGGTTGATGCTCTCCTCGCGGCAGGCGTACCACCAGCAGCGCCGCAACCCCTCGTTCTGCTGTCGCTGGCTGCCCAGCACCACGGCCGGCGTGTGATGCAGGAAGCGCCCGAAGGCCTTGCGGCAGTAGTCGTCGTAGTTGCGCGTGTACAGGATGAACTCGTGCCAGAGATCGTCCACCACCTGCGAGGGCATGGAGACGAACTTGCGCCCGCTCTTGAGGTGGGCCAGGAAGAACTGCCGCAGACCCTGCCCGACAAGCTGGCAGTCCTTGAGCGTGAGATCCGGATGCCTGGCGCGCAGCTTCTCGAACAGGCCCCTGGGCAACGCCGCCTCGCGGATATAGGCCTCGCGGCGCAGCGCTGCATGGCGCCGCAGCAGCACGGCGGCGGCCATGGCCCCGCCCACGGCGAACGCAATCAGGAGGATCTGCATGGCGCAAGCCTAGCAGAGCGCGAGGCGGGGAATCGGCGCCGCCCCCTGCCAGCGTGCTCCAGCGGCAGAGCAGGACTATGATGGGGCTTCCAATTGCAGCCTGGGCGCTCCGGCCCATGCCAGCCACGGGATGCTCCCAGCCACATGACGCTCGACCTCATCTACAGCACGGCGCTGCTGCTGGCGCTTTCGGCGCTCTACGAGTTCAACATCCGGGCCTGGGGCACGCGCCAGCTGGCCTCCGATGTGACGGCCGGGCTGATCTTCGGCGCCATCTGCATCTTCGGCATGCTGCACCCGGTGACCACCTCGCCCGGGGTGATCTTCGACGGCCGCTCGGTCATCCTCGGGGTGGCCGGCGTCTTCGGCGGCCCGCTGGTGGCGGTGATCGCGGGTGTCATGGCCGCGGCCTACCGCCTGTGGCTGGGCGGTGCGGGTGCGCTGGTGGGCATCACCGTGATCGCCAGCTCGGCCATCGTGGGCTTGGCCATGCGCCACGCGCTGCGCCAGGGCTGGGCCCGCCCCACGCTGCTGCATTTCCTGCTCTTCGGCCTGGCCCTGCACACCGTGAACCTGGGCTGGTTCACCCAGCTGCCCTCGCAGCACCTGCAGAAGGTCTTCGAGACGCTGGCCCTGCCCTACCTGCTGGTGCTGGGCCCCAGCACCGCCCTGCTGGCGCTGCTGCTGCACGACCTGCAGGCACAGCGCCAGGCCAAGCTGGCGCTGGCGCGCAGCGAGGCGCTGCGCCGCGCCATCACGCGCGCCTCGCCCGACCTGCTGCTGGTGCTCGACGAGGACGGCCGCTACCTGGAAGTCATCTCGCCCGAGGAGCGGCTGCTCTATGCGCGCCCAGAGGACCTCCTGGGCAAGCGCATCCACGACGTGCTGCCGGCGCCCGAGGCCGAGCGCTTCCACCGCTTCATGCGCCAGACCATCGAGGCCGGCACCCCGCAGGTGATCGAGTACGAGATGCAGACGCTGGGCGGGCTGCATACCTTCGAGGGCCGCGCGCAGGCGCTGGACATCCGGGTCGACGGCCGGCGCGCCGCGGTCTTCGTCGCGCGCGACATCACCGAGCGCGTGGCCGCCGAACAGGAGCAGCGCATCGCCGCCGTGGCCTTCGAATCGCGCCAGGCCATGGTGGTGACCGACGCCGACACGGTGATCCTGCGCGCCAACCAGGCCTTCCTGGACCTCACGGGCTATGCGCGCGAGGAGGTCATCGGGCGCAAGACCAGCCTGCTGCGCTCGGGCCGCCACGACCGCGCGTTCTACGCCGCCATGTGGGACAGCCTGCGCACCACGGGCAAGTGGGAGGGCGAGATCTGGGACCAGCGCAAGCCCGGCGAGGTGATCCCGCTGTGGATGACCATCACGGCCGTGAGCGACGCGCAGGGTGTGGTGACGCACTACGTCTCGGTCATGACCGACATCGCCGAGCGCAAGCTGCAGGAGCAGGAGATCCGCGCGATCGCCTTCTACGACCCGCTCACCGGCCTGCCCAACCGCCGCCTGCTGCTCGACCGCCTGCAGCGCGCGCTGATGCTCACGCGGCGCAATGGCCAGCACGGCGCCCTCATGTTCCTGGACGTGGACAACTTCAAGCAGATCAACGACACGCACGGCCACCAGGCCGGCGACCTGCTGCTGCAGCAGATCGCCGCACGCCTGGGCTGCGTGCTGCGCGAAACCGACACGGTGGCGCGCATCGGCGGCGACGAGTTCGTGATCCTGCTGGAGAACCTGAACCAGGACCTGGGCCTGGCCCGGGCCGAAGCCCGCCAGATTGCGGCCAAGGCCCTGCAGACGATGGCCGACCCCTTCGACCTCGAAGGACCGGTCTGCACCACCAGCGGCAGCATCGGCATTGCGATGTTCAACCAGTCGCAGATCGCGCTGGACACGCTCATGCGTCAGGCCGACGAGGCCATGTACATGGCCAAGCACGCCGGCAAGAACACCTTGCGCCTGTACGGGGATTGACGAGGACGCTGACTCACGCGCACGGCCCCCCGGCTGCGTCCGCCGGTCACTGCATGGAATGCAAGCCGATCCGGTTGCCCTCGGTGTCGGTCAACAGGGCCATGTAGCCGTAGGGGCCAAGCGAGGTTTTCCCCTGCTCCAGCCGGCCGCCATGTTGCGCCGCCCGGGCCGCTTCGACGGCGCAGTCCAGGCAACTGAAATAGATCAGCGTGCTGTTGCCGCCGGCTGCAAGCCCCGGCATCTTCGCCAGGGTCCCGGAGGCGCCGTAGGCGTTTTGCTCCATGGGGAAGGCCCACATCTCGATCGCAGAGCCGGGATCGGGGCTTTCCAGGCGCGTCAGTGCCACCCCAAGCACGCCTTCATAAAAGGCCTTGGCACGTTGCATGTCGTCCACGTAAATCTCGAACCAGCCGATGGGGTTGTTCATGAGAGTCCTTTCAGAAATGCCGCCTGACGAGACACCACCTCAGCCGGCGGCACGGCGCAGGGCGGCGATGTCCAGCTTCTTCATCTGGAACATGGCCTCGCTCACCCGGCGCACCTTGGCCGGGTCGGGGTGCTGCAACAGCTCCAGCAGCACATGCGGCACCACCTGCCAGGACACGCCGTACCGGTCCTTGAGCCAGCCGCACTGCCGGGCCGCGGGGTCACCGCCGGCGCCCAGTCGCTCCCAGTAGTGGTCCACCTCCGCCTGGGTCTCACAGCCGATCTGGAAGGAAACGGCCTCGCTGAAGCTGAACACCGGGCCGCCGTTGAGCCCGACGAAGGACTGCCCGTCGAGCTCGAAGTTCACCGTCATCACCGAGCCGGGGGGCCGGCCGTGGTGTTCGAAGCCGACCTCGGTGTAGCGCGTGATGGTGCCGATACGCGAGTTGGGAAAGATGCCGCAGTAGTGATGCGCGGCCTCTTCGGCCTGCTGGTCGAACCAGAGGCAGGTGGTGAAAGTGTGGCGCTTGAGCATGGTGTGACTCCGGGTGGTGGGCAGGACAGTCAGAGCCGGGATGCGTTGCCGCCCCCCAGGGCCAGCGCACGCTCCAGCAAAAGGGCGCGTTCGCGCTGGTTGTGGGTCAGCGTGGCGGCACGTTCGAATTCGGCTTTCGCCTCTTCGTTGCGGCCCAGGCGGACCAGCAGGTCACCACGCACGCTGGGCAGCCACTGGTAGTTCTGCAGGGACTTGTCGGTGCGCAGGGCGTCGATGATCGTCAGGCCCGCCTCGGGCCCGTGCGCCATGGCCACGGCGACGGCGCGGTTGAGCTCCACCACGGGCGAAGGCGCGGCCTGGGCCAGCGCGTCGTAGAGCGCGGCGATGCGTGGCCAGTCGGTGTCTGCGGCCAGCACGGCGCGCGCATGACAGGCGGCGATGGCGCCCTGCAGGGCATACGGCCCCAGGGCCAGCCCCTGCTGCGCGCACAGGGCCTCGGCGCGCGCCAGCGCGGCCAGGCCGCGCTGGATCAGCAGGGGATCCCACAGCCTGCGATCCTGCGCCAGCAGCAGCACGGGGCGGCCGGCCGCATCGGTGCGTGCCTTCGTGCGCGAGGCCTGCAGTTCCATGAGGGTCACCAGGCCCTGCACCTCGGGGTCCTGCGCCGCCAGTTCGGCCAGCATGCGGCCCAGGCGCAGCGCTTCGTCCACCAGGGTGGGGCGCATCCAGTCCTCGCCGGCCGTGGCGGTGTAGCCCTCGTTGAACACGAGGTAGACCACCTCGAGCACCGAGGCCAGGCGTTCGCCCAGTGCCTCGCCGCGCGGCAGCTCGTAGGGCACCCGTGCTTCCTGCAGGATGCGCTTGGCGCGCACGATGCGCTGCGCCAGCGTGGCCTCGCCCACCAGGAAGGCGCGTGCGATCTCGTGCGTCGTGAGGCCGGCGATGAGCTTGAGCGTGAGCGCAGCGCGCATCTCGGGCTTGAGCACGGGATGGCAGGCGGTGAAGATCAGGCGCAGCAGGTCGTCGCCAATCTCGTCCTGCCGCGCCGCGTCGAGCCCGTCGACGAAGTCGGGCACCACCAGGGCCTCGCGCGCCTCCAGGTCCAGGCCGATCTGCTCATGGGCGCTGCCCTGCACCCTGTGGCGGCGCAGCACGTCGAGCGCACGGTGCCTGGCGGTGGTCATGAGCCAGGCGCCGGGGTTGAGCGGCACGCCGTCACGGGGCCAGGTCTCCAGCGCCGCCAACAGCGCGTCCTGCGCGGCCTCTTCGGCCTGGCCAACGTCGCGCAACATGCGCGCCACGGCCGCCACGATGCGTGCGGACTCGATGCGCCAGACCGCGGCAATCGCATCGTGGGTGGCGGAATGCATGGAACTGGCAGTTCAGGCCGGCGTGGCCGGGAAGGCGCTCATGTCCATATAGGCCAGCTCCCAGATGTGGCCGTCCGGGTCCTCGAAGCCATGCTGGTACATGAAGCCATGGTCCACCGCCGAGCGCGGCACCGTGCCGCCCGCGGCCCAGGCCTTCTTCACCTGCGTGTCCACCTCGTCGCGGCTCTGGCACGACAGGCAGATCAGCACCTCGGTGCTCTTGCGCGCGTCGGCCACAGGCTTGCCGGTGAAGCCGGCGAAGAAGGGCTCGGTCAGCAGCATGACGCAGATGTCCTCGCTGATGACCATGCAGGCCGCCTTTTCGTCGGTGAACTGCGGGTTGAAGCCGTAGCCCAGTGCGCTGAAGAAGGCCTTGGAGCGTTCCAGGTCGCGCACGGGCAGGTTGACATAGATCTGCGGGTTCATGAAGCGGGCTCCTTTCAGCGGCTCACACTGGCAAAGTCTTCCATCTCGTAGAGACGGCGCACCTCGATCTCTGCGGCCATGCCCTCGCCCACGGGGTTGGGGTATCGGCGTGTCCACTCCAGCGCCTCCTCGCGCGAGCGCACCTGGATCAGGGTGTAGCCGGCGATCAGCTCCTTGCTCTCGGCAAAGGGGCCGTCGATGACCTGGCGCTTCTGGCCGTCATAGCGGATGCGCCAGCCCTGCGAACTGGGCGCCAGGCCCGTGGCGTCAAGCAGCACGCCGGCGCGGGCCAGCTCTTCGTGGAAGGACTCCATCACGGCCATGAGTTCGGCCATGTTGGGGGGAAACACACCGGTCTCGGTCGCCGGCGTGGCCTTGACGATGATCATGTATCGCATGTCTGCGCTCCTTCAGGGGAATTGCCGCCGGAAAATTCCGGCTGACATCCCCACGACGAACGAGGACCCGCGAATTCGACAGTTACAACCCCGGGAAAACCCGGACCCGGGCCATCAGTCCTCGTAACAGGGCCCGACGCCGCGCACTTCCACGGTGCACCACTCGGCTGCCGGGCATGACTGCGCGATGGTCACGGCCTCGGCCCGGGTCTTGCAGTCGATCAGGAAAAAACCGCCCACCATCTCCTTGGCTTCGGCAAAGGGGCCGTCGGTCAGCTGGGTGCGGCCGTCGCGCACCTGCACGCGCACCGCGCGCTCCTGCGAAGCCAGGGACTCCACAGCCAGCAGCTGGCCACGCGCGCGCAGGTCTCCGGCAAACTTCAGCATGCGGGCATAGACCTCGCGGCCTTCGGCCTCGGTGCGCGTACGGCGCTGGCCGGTGGGCTCGACCATCAGCAACATATAGGGCATGGCGAAGGACTCCTGGACGTCGGGCAGAAACGATGCCTGTCTTGACCAATCTCAATAATAGCGCCGGCACGAAGTGCCGCCGACCCTGCCCCACGCCTCCGGAATCCCTGATGCAGCGCAAACAGGCTGCAGATCGCTGGGGTCCGGCGGCCACGCCGCACGAAAAGCCGTTGCCTGCGCACGCGACTTTCGCTAGCCTGAACCCGGTTCTGGCAGCACGCAAGGAAAGGAGTTCATCATGATCTGGAATCGGATGGCGTGGCTATCCCTGCTTGGGGCGCTGTGGCTCCCGGCATGGTCGGCCGAGCCGACCTACAGGTCGGGCGAGGACATCTTCATCGAGACCGGCGTGGAGGCCCCTGACCGCTCGCCCACCTGGTACGCGTCGATGGTGGCGCGCCCCTACGCCCCCACCTTCGAGATGCTGGCCACGCAGGGCACCCAGGGCCGCTACTACCCCTACACCTACCCGGTCACGCTCAAGGACCTGGTGCGCTTCCACGGGCACGACTGCGAGGGCACCACCCACGCGGCCAACGCGGCCTGGGTGGCGTTCAGGCTGCTGTTCCCCGACGGCATCATCGACCGCAGCGTGCTCTGGGGCATCAGCGGCGAATCGCCCTGCTGGTCCGATGCCGTGGCCTTCCTGACGGGTGCGCGCCTGCAGTACGGCAACCTGGGCTACTTCCGCAACAAGGACTACAGCCACGCCATCGTGCTCTACCGCGAGGACACCCGCATGGCCGTGCTGGCCACGTGGAAGGAGGGCATCAACAACATCCCCGGCGAGCCCGTGGTGCTGCCCGGGCGCATCAGCTGGAAGCCGCGCATCACCATGAAGGACGTCGAGGCCCTCAAGGCCGTGGTGAAGCAGGCCGGCGGCCAGCCCACGCCCTACCAGGTCGACCTGATGCGCCACCAGCAGTGGCTCCATGTCAACGACATCCTCGACCATCCGCTGGAGGAAAGCTACCAGGCACGCGTGATCGAGAACTTCCGCTGGGAGGACTGGATCGATCCCGAAAAGGCCATCGCCCGGCCCCATGTGCGCAGCGACACGCGCCTGAAGAACCATCCCTACCGGCGCGCGCCGGTCAGCCGCTAGCACCCGGCGCCCAAAGAAAAAGCCGGTCGCTGACCGGCTTTTCTTGATGTGTAGACCGCAGGACTTACTGCTTGACGGCCTCGACCTGGATCACCACGCGCACGTCCTTCGGGAAGCCGTACTGGATGCCGTAGTTCATGCCGTAGGCAGTGCGGTCGATGGTGGTCTCGAAGTCGCCGCCGCAGACTTCACGCTTGAGCATGGGGTGGTTGAAGCAGTTGAAGTTGGTGGCCTTCAGGGTCACGGGCAGGGTCTTGCCCAGCAGTGTCAGGCTGCCGGCCACTTCCGAGACCTTGTCGCCGTTGAAGCTGAACTTGTCGCCCACGAACTTCGCGGTGGGGTGCTTTTCCACGTCGAAGAAATCGGCGCCGCGCAGGTGCTTGTCGAAGGCGGCCGAGCCGGTGTTGATGGAGGCCACGTCGATGGTCAGCTCCACCTTGCCGCTCTTGGCGGCGCGGTCGAGCTGCACGGTGCCTTCCTTCTTGTCCCAGCGGCCGCGGTTGGTCGAGGTGCCGAAGTGGCTGATCTCGAAGGTGGCGTAGGTGTGGGCGGGATCGATGGCGTAGGTGGCGGACTGGGCCTGGGCGGCGCCGGCGGCCGCCAGGGTGGCGGCGGCGATCAGGGCGTAAGCAGTGTTGCGCATGGAAAGACTCCTCTTGGGTTGGTTGAAAGGGAAAGGGAACCGGAACTCAGAGCCTGCCCACGCCCGAGAGCGCGAGCCGGAACTTCACCTGCACGTCGTCGGCCACCATGGAGGTGTCGGACCACTCGGCCTCGCCGATCCTGTAGACCAGGCGCTTGATCACGAAGCTGCCACTGGCGGTGGTGACACCGGCGTTCTGCGTCAGCGTCACCGGCACCACCACGTCGTGGCTGTTGCCCTTGATGGCGAGCTTGCCGGCGACCTCGAATTTGCCGCCGCCCAGGCCCTTGACGGCCGTGGACTGGAAGGTGGCCTGCGGGAACTTCGCGACGTTGAACCAGACCGGCTTGGGCAGCTCGGCATCGGTCTCGGGCACGCCCAGGGTGGCGCTGCCCGTGTCCACGGTGAAGGCAATCCTGCTGGCCTGCGGCTTGGCCGGGTCGAAGCTGAGCTGGGCGTCGAACTTCCTGAAGTGGCCCTCGACCGGCACGCCCATCTGCTTGCTCACGAAGACGATCTGGCTTTGCGCGGGGATGAGCTTCTGCTGGGCCAGGGCCGGCCCGGCAGCAAGGGCGGCCAGGGCGGCGAGCGGGAGCACGAGGGCGCGGAAGAAGGTCATGGGAACTCCTTGTGGGATGCGTTTCAGCGGCGGCCGGGCAGCATGCGGGTGAGCAGACCGTCGCGGTCGATGAACTGGTGCTTGAGCGCGGCCGCCACGTGCAGCAGCACGAGCGCGGCCAGGCCGTAGGCGGCGTATTTGTGGAAGGGCTTGATGACTTCGGCCAGGGCCTTGTCCACCGGCATGAAGTCCGGCAGCGGCAGCACGCCGAAGAGCACGATGGGGAAACCCGCGGCCGAGCTGTAGGCCCAGCCCAGCAGCGGCACGGCGAAGAACAGCGCATACAGCGCGGCGTGCGTGCCGTGGTGGGCCCAGTGCTGCCAGGCCGGCATGGCGGCGGCCACGGCCGCGGGCAGCGCGGGCGGGCGGTGCGTGAGGCGCCAGGCCAGGCGCACGAAAGACAAAGTGAGCACCACCACCCCGGCCCACTTGTGCCAGTTGTAGAGCTTCAGGCGCTGCGGCGAAAACGGCAGGCTGGTCATGTACAGGCCGACGACGAACAGGCCGACCAGCACCAGGCCCAGCAGCCAGTGCAGGGCGATGGCGGTGGCGCTGTAGCGCCCGGCGGGTGCGGCGGGGGTGTTCATGGGAGAGAAGTCTAGGCCCCGACCCCCAACCCGTTTTTGAACAGGGTTGTCGATTCAGTTCAAAAAAAATGAATTGCTCCGCTGCCCAGGACGCAACGGTGCCGCCCCGCCCCCGCCCCAGCGGATTTCCGCCGCCCCGCCAGAACCCGGTCCAGGCCCTCGTTTCGGACCCGGAAAGTGGCTATTTTTTCATTATTTGAAATTTCATCCACCGTTTATCCGACATTTACGCTCGAATCGATTAATTCGATTGACACGATTCAATCGATTTCATATGCTCCCGCTCCATCACGTCCCCAAACCAAGGAACAGCGGCCATGAACCAGACAGCAGTTGAACACGCCAGCTCCGTGCGCGCCAGCGCGGGCAGCGAGCCCGGCACCGGGCAGGTGAGCGAATTCCTCGCCTTCAAACTCGGCAAGGAGGAGTACGGCATCGACATCCTGCGCGTGCAGGAAATCCGCTCCTACGAGCCGCCCACCCGCATGGCCAACGCGCCGGCCTTCATCAAGGGTGTGATCAACCTGCGCGGCGTGATCGTGCCCATCATCGACATGCGCCTGAAGTTCAACCTGGAGCGCGCCGACTACGACGCCTTCACCGTGGTCATCGTGCTCAACATCGGCCGCCAGGTCGTGGGCATGGTGGTGGACGCCGTCTCCGACGTGATCACCCTCACGCCCGAGCAGATGCGCCCCGTGCCGGAGTTTTCCTCCGCCATCGAGAGTGACCATGTGATGGCCATCGGCTCGGTGGACGACCGCATGCTGATCCTGCTCGACATCGAGAAGCTCATGGCCAGCCCCGAGATGGGACTCAGCCAGCCGGCTCTTCAATAGGCAATTCACCGTCACATCCCCAGCCAACCCTCATGAACCTCTCCAATTTGAAAGTCGGCACCCGCATGGGTCTGGGCTTTGCCCTGGTCATCCTGGCCGGCATCGTCGTCGCCCTCTTCGGCCGCATCCAGCTCGGCCGCGTCACCGATGAAGTGCAATTGCTGGTCGATGACCGCATGATCAAGGTCGAGCAGGTCAACCAGATCAAGGACAACGTCAGCCTGATCGCGCGCGCCGTGCGCAATATTGCACTCACCAGCGACGAGCGCGACATGCAGGCCGAGAAGAAGCGCATCGATGACGCCCGTACCAGCAACAACGCCCTCCTGGGCCGGCTGGAGGCGACCATCCGCAGCGAAAAGGGGCGTGACCTGCTGCAGAAGATGGCGCAGGCCCGCGAACCCTACAACCGCGCCACGGACAAGGCCATCCAGCTGGCACTGGACAACCGCAACGAAGAGGCGCGCGAAGTCCTCATCAAGGAAAACCGTCCCCTGCAAGCGGCCTACTTCAGGGCGCTGGACGACCTGATCGCCCTGCAAAAGGAGCTCATGGCCGACACTGCGAAGCATGTGCAGAGCGTCGCCATCATGACGGGTACGCTCATGCTGATCATCGCCGCCGTCGCTGCCCTTCTGGGTGCTGTCGTTGCCTGGCTGCTGACGCGCTCCATCACCCGTGCCCTGGGCGGCGAACCGGACTATGCCTCCAATGTGGCGCGCGAGATTGCCGCCGGCAACCTGGCCGTGGACGTGCAGGTGCGCACTGGCGATCGGACCAGCCTGCTGGCAAATATGAAGGCCATGCGCGACAGCCTGGCCACTGTGGTCGCCCGCGTGCGTTCCGGCTCCGAGTCCGTGGCCAGCGCCAGCACACAGATTGCCGAAGGCAACAACGACCTCTCCGGCCGCACCGAGGAACAAGCCAGTGCCCTGGAAGAGACCGCGGCCTCCATGGAGGAGCTCGGCTCCACCGTGAAGCAGAACGCCGACAACGCCCGCCAGGCCAACCAGCTCGCGCAAAGCGCCTCCACCGTGGCCGTCAAGGGCGGTGAAGTCGTGGCCCAGGTGGTCGACACCATGAGCGGAATCAACGAGGCGAGCAAGAGAATTGCCGACATCATCAACGTCATCGACGGCATCGCCTTCCAGACCAACATCCTGGCCCTGAACGCCGCGGTGGAGGCCGCTCGGGCCGGTGAACAGGGCCGCGGCTTTGCCGTGGTGGCGGGAGAAGTCCGCAACCTCGCGGGTCGTTCTGCCGAAGCTGCCAAGGAGATCAAGGCGCTGATCACCGACAGCGTGGGCCGGGTCGAGCAGGGCACGGTACTGGTCGACCAGGCCGGCACGACGATGCAGGAAGTGGTGGCAAGCATCCGCCGCGTGACCGACATCATGGGCGAGATCAGTGCTGCGAGTTCCGAGCAGAGCGCCGGCGTGGCCCAGGTGGGTGAGGCCGTGGTGCAGATGGACCAGGCCACGCAGCAGAACGCCGCGCTGGTCGAGGAAATGGCGGCCGCCGCCGGCAGCCTCAGTACCCAGGCCCAGGAACTCGTCCAGGCCGTGGCCGTGTTCAAGCTCGCACAAGGACCGGGCAGCGTTGCAGCCGTCCCGGTGGCAAAACAGCGCCACACCCAGGCGCCGGATGCCGAACGCAAGTCCTACGACGGCCCCGAGCGTCGGGGTCCCAACCGTGCCACGAATGTCGCGCGCATCCAGCCGCCGGCCTCCGCCCACAAGCCCGCCGTCGAGGTCGCGGCCGCCAGGACCGGCACCGACGATTGGGAAAGCTTCTGAGCCGCCTCGTGCCACCACCGCAGCAGTGACGCTCAGCGCTGCGCGGGTTCCGTAACAGACAGGAGAAGAGCATGAACAACTTCAGGATCGGCACCCGCCTCGCCCTGGCCTTTGCCCTGGTGCTGGCCATCACCGCCGCCATTGCCGTGCTGGGCATCGTGCAGCTGGGCAGCCTGCGCACGGCCAGCCATCAGATCGCCACCGTGGAGCTGCAGCGCAGCCTGCTGGCCCAGCGCTGGGATGCGCAGATCAACCTCAACTGGGTGCGCGCCGCTGCCGCCCTGCAGACCGAGGACAATGCCTACATCGAGCGCCTGCAGAAGGACATGGCGTCCACCTCCAAGGCCATCAGCGAAGACCAGAAGCAGCTCGAGTCCATGGTCGCCGACGAGGAAACCCGGGCCCTGATGGCCGCCGTCGCGAAGGAGCGCAAGATCTACGTGGACGCGCGCGCCGAACTGATCAAGCGCCAGAAGGCCGGGCAGGACATCGGCGCGGCCGTGGACACGGAGCTGCGCCCGCTGGCCGAGAACTACCTCAAGGCCGTGGGCCAGGTCTCGCAGCGGGCCTACCAACAGCTCACCGAGGTGCAGGCCCAGGCCGAGCGCACCGCCAGCAGCAGCCAGATCTACCTGGGCATCGGCGCCCTGGCTGCCCTGCTGGCCGGCGTGCTGCTGGCCTGGCGCGTGAGCGGCTCCATCGTGCGCCCCATCCGCCAGGCCTCGGCCAGCGCCACCCTGATCGCCCAGGGCGACCTGACGACGCCGGTACAGGGTCGCGGCAAGGACGAGGCCGCCGAGCTCCTGAGCGCCCTGGCGGCCATGCAGCACAACCTGGGCCAGATCGTGAGCACCGTGCGCAGCGGCTCCGAATCCGTGGCCTCGGCCAGCACGCAGATAGCCCAGGGCAACCAGGACCTGTCCGCCCGTACCGAGAGCCAGGCCAGCGCCCTGGAGGAGACCGCGGCTTCCATGGAGGAACTGGGCTCCACCGTGACCCAGAACGCCGACAACGCGCGCCAGGCCAACCAGCTCGCCCAGAGTGCTTCCACCGTGGCCGTCAAGGGCGGCGAGGTCGTGGCCCAGGTGG